>Ga0315904_10008242_pt1 | contig 13823 bp, 8 predicted proteins | sample LakEriMetagenome_6_FD_203529 | JGI IMG/M metagenome (GOLD analysis project Ga0315904, IMG submission 203529) | Freshwater fungal communities from buoy surface, Lake Erie, Ohio, United States - Buoy 12 MA120 | ecosystem: Environmental > Aquatic > Freshwater > Lake | place: USA: Lake Erie, Ohio... | reverse complement strand
GATATAATTTCTCTGTGTTACTACTATTCTCTCTCAGCTTTTGCGCCGGAGCGCTCTTGGCCGCTTCCCGGCTAGGGCGCTTGCCCGCCGCGTCTCCCCAAGCCTTGCGCCAGGTCTTGCGTATGGTGGCGCTGGTGGTTCTCGCCAGTGTTGCCTTTGGTGCGCTGATTGGCTTTGCGGAGGGCAAGCGCACGAGTAGTGCGCGGGCCTGGGCACTGATTCGAGATGGTCGGCAGCGGCTCGACCCGAAGAACAAGCCTACCAACCCGGAGCGCTGGCAGCGGCAGATCGCCGAGGGAGAAGCAAAGCTGCGTGAGAGTGAGTCCGCCGGTGTGGAGGGGGCGATTGTAGCCCGTGGCGTGACGCGGACGATGAGCATTGCACTCTTGGTGGTAGGGCTCCTAGGCAGCCTGGCCCTCCTCCGGTTCCGCGCCCTTCGGTGATCGTTACCTGCTTTGGCCAAGAGCTTGAAAGTACTCTCTGGTGGAAGCTGGTTCGCGAGGGGGCTGAGTCCCTCAAAGAGCTACCGCTCCACCGCCGCTTTTCGCCGCACGCCACCAAAGAAGAAGCAACGCTAGTTGTCGAAGGAGCACGTCCAGACGATGCGATCTGGGTGAGTCGCGACGAGCTTCCACGGGAAATCTTCGCGCCGCACCCGCTCCGGGTTCCGTGGGGCTTTCCGGGCTGGCTGGAGCTGGCTCTGGCCTGGATCGCCGCACACGCAGATGGCCTGCACTCCTGGAAAGAGATCAAGTCCTGGAGCCTCTCCTGCGTGATCCGTGCCGAGACCGGACGAGGCGTTGTCTACTTCAAGGCCACCAACCAGCAGCCCAAGCTCTTCGCCAACGAGACGCTCGTCACGCAGCGCCTCGCCGAGCGCTTTCCGGGGCGCGTCCCGATGCCTCTCGCCATTGACACTGAGCGTGGCTGGATGCTGCTCACCGACTTTGGCCCCGATCTGCGCACCAGTCACGGCGATGATGCAACGCGCCTGGCACTGGCCGGCTACGCGCCACTCCAGCAACAAACCCTCGGGCAAGAAACAGAGCTCCTCGCGATGGGCTGCATCGACCGTCGTCCTGCTCACCTCGCCCAAGAAGTCGCCCACTTGCTCACCCAGGAAGAGGCCCTCAGCACCCTCGCCAACGACGAGCGCCAGAAGCTGCTCTCCGTGGACTGGCAAGCCCGAATTTCTGTCTTCGCCGACACCCCTTGTGGCCTCGTCCACGGTGATCTGCACACCGGAAATATCGCCTCAGGAATGAACGGGCTACTCTACTTCGACTGGACGGATGCCAGCGTGGCTCTACCGTGGATGGACTTGCTTGAGCCGTTCTTCCAAAAAGATGAGGAAGCCACACAGAGTCTTCTTGCCTCTTGGAGTACACCTATCCCGCCGTGGAAGGAGATCGCGCCACTGATCGCCCTCCACCACGCCGTCAGCTACCACCATATCCACGATGCCACGGAGCCCTGTGTCCAGCACGAGCTGGGAGCGAACTTGCCGCTCTTCTTGCGCAAGGCCGCGGAGCTGGCCTGAGTGATAAAATAGGGCCATGGCTGCCGCATCTCCTACTCTGGAACGGGTTCCTGATAGTGTCTGGCCGATCATTCTGCGCCAGCGGATCGGGCAAGACCTCGCCAAGCCAGAGGATTTCTATGATTTCTGCCAAGACAACGAGCCTTGGCGGATTGAGCGGAGTGCGAGTGGTGCTCTGGAGGTTGCGATGCCCGCAGGCTGGGAGACAGGTAGTCGTAATCAGGAACTCTCGGGCCAGCTTTGGCTCTGGGCGCGTCAAGATGGCACGGGGCGTGCTGCCGACTCCAGTGCAGGCTTTGAGCTTCCGGGAGGAGCCATGCGCTCCCCAGATGCCTCTTGGGTTCGCAAGACTCGCCTCGAAACTCTCACCGCCGCCGACCGCCAGCGCTTTCTGCCACTTGCCCCCGACTTTGTCGCTGAGCTGCGCTCCGAGAGTGATCGCCTTGCGCCGCTTCAGGAAAAGATGGAGGAGTACATCACCGCAGGCGTCTCTCTCGCGCTTCTCCTCGATCCCACTACCCGTCGTGTTACCGTCTACCGCCCCAACCTAGAGCCCGTCTCAATGGACAATCCCACCACCCTCGACTGCTCCCCCGAACTCCCCGGCTTTGTCCTCGATATCAAAGCCATCTTCGACGCTGGTCTCTGAAAATACCATGCACCAGCCACGGCAGATCGAGAATTTAACGGATAACCAAGGCCACCGATGGACGCGGCGTGAGATCCTCTTCTTAGGGGTGAATGGTTTTGAGGGTAAATACGGAGGAAACTACCGAACAGCTATTGACCTTTTCCGTGACGTGGCAAAGGAAGGGAAGCTCGAAGAAGCCAAGCGCCTCTCCAAGACCAACCGAAGGCTCTTTCACACGCTCGATAAGACTTTCTCTCGTTTAGAAGGTGGCTGGGACGAGATGTTTGGGGAGCTCTCTGGAGCGGGGGGAACCGCTCTATTAGCGTCACGCATGAGGGTTCATGCCACTCGCGAAGACTTCCTCCGAAGAGTGGCAATGGGCTGGGAGACTCCCTGTGGCCGAAGTCACTTGGCATGGCATCGGGAAGCCCATCAGCTTATTCCCTACTCAAGCCGGGTCACCAATTTCAAGGCGCGGCGTGCAGTCATCGTGGCACTCAGTACATTGGAGCGGCTTCGACCTGAGCTACCTCCCCTCGTGGTTCTATACTGTGCGCGGCGCTTTCATTACCTCCGCGCGGTGACCAAGGAGTGGATCGGATAGAAAACGGCCATGGCGATCGCGTAAGGATTCGACCACGGGGAGGTGAAAAACGGAGAGCTCCCTCCACCACAACACTGTGGGTAGAGGGAGCTTCAGGCCCATTTATGGGTCTTGCCGACCACCCAAAGGGTACCCGGCGGGCCGCTTTAGCCGCCCGGACTCGTGATGCCGCCCGATGCCCGATGCGTCCGATGCGAACCGACCCTAGATCACGCCGCTGGCGGTTTTGGCGGTTCCTTTGCCGCGTGTGCCTTGCCGGATCGGCTTGACATCCACGACGTTCTCGGGAGCCTGGTCTAGGAGCATCATCCAGTCCTCGACCGCATCGCTCTTGGGGAAGATCTCGTTTTCCTTGAACTCCAGCGCAAGGGCTTTGTAGAGATCGTCTTGGGTTAGGCCCTCGGAGTGGTTGCTGGTGGCAATCGCCCGCTTGATGGCGAAGTCCTTGGCCCGCTCCACGAGTGAGCTGAGAAGCGCACCGGAGACTAAGTCTTTCCAGTAGAGCCGCTCCGTCCCGCCATTGCGGTTGAAGACATCGAGAAACTCGGTGTCGGCATCTTTTCGCCAGAGGTTCGCGACCGTGTTGTCTACCAGCTCGGCGGCGGCGGCACGCTTGTCGCCGTTGTGGGTCTCGATCAGGCCGCAGTCCATGGGGACGTTCTCATTCAGGTAGATTGAGAGAATGTCCTTGGCCGCTTTCCGGTCAGGGCGCTTGACTCGCACGCGGCGGTCAATGCGCTCGGGGCGGAGAATGGCGGGGTCAATGTAGTCCGGGCGGTTACTCGTGAGCATCACCACGACATTGGCGCTGGAGACCAGACCGTCCATCTCGGCGCAGAACTGGGGCACCACGGTGTTGGAGATATTGGTGAACCGACCGGAGTTTCGAGTGCGCAGAATAGACTCGGCCTCATCAATGAAGATAAAGACCAGGTGACCATCTTTTGCCTTCTCCCGAGCCGTTGCAAAGATCTCCCGCACTTGGCGCTCGCTCTCCCCGAGCCACATGTTGAGGATCTTGGGGCCATTGATGTACATGAAGTACTCTTTAAGGTTCTGGCCGGTCTGCTTATTAAACTCTTTGGTGAGGTTGTAGGCCGTGGCTTTTCCAATCAGCGTCTTGCCGCAGCCGGGAGGGCCGTAGAGCAGGATGCCCTTGAGCGGGCGCTTGCCAAATCTTTCGTAGAGCTCGGGGTAGAGCAGGGGCTTCTCGATGGCATCGCGGATAATCTCAATAACCTCGTCCTGGCCGCCCACTTTATCCCATGGCACCTGCGGGACTTCTTCCAGAAAGAAATCCTTGCTCTCTGCCTTGGGGAAGTGCTCCATCGCCAGCTTACCGGTCGGGTCCATACGCACTTCATCACCGACCTTGAGATCGGCAAACTGAAGCCCCTCGCCCCGCCCGACAATGCGTGAGTTGAGCCCTTGTGTGTCGCCGCCAACCCGGAGCCGGTTGTCCTCCAGCACCTCGCCCACTTTGACCAGGGGGCCGGCAACATGTGGCGGGAGAACCTGCACCACGGCAAACGCATCATTGACAACCACGCGATCGCCGATGGTCAGCGCGTCGGCCTCTAGCTTTGGATCCACGTTTCCCACGTACTCGCCATCCCCGACAGCCAGAAAGACTTTCTTGCTATTTTCCAGTGGCCCGAGATACATCCCGATCTTGCTTGCCGTCTCCGTGAGCTTGGCGTAGGCATCCTCGAACTGCTCCAGAACTTCCTGGGCATCGCGCATCTGCCGCTCATCGGTTTCGAGCTGGTGGCGTAGAAGAAGGAGGTACTGGTACTTCGGGTCGGAGGGCGAAGTCATTGCCAGTAGCTCGTCTACCAGTCCCACAGCGCGCAGCTGCATCTCGTCGCTCTCTTGCGTCTGCGAATCTCCCCGTCGGTTATCTCGTCGTGCCATGGAGGTATTATACCTTTCAGGCGTATGGAAACCACTCCTCAAACGGTCAGGGAAGCCTTGGCAAAACTCTGGGAACTTCCTCCAATTCCCGTAGAGCGCCGCCTCGCCGCCCTAGAGAGATTTTGGCAGCAAGTCTGTCTCGCGCCGCCTTTAGAGATAGGGCAGTTTCCCTGGGCACAAGTCCAGCGAGGAATCGAAGCCCTCGCCCACTCCGCCCCGCACTGCTCCGAGCCGGAAAACATGGAGAAACCGGGCGTCCTCGCCCTAATCCTCGCCGGAAACACGCCGCTCCTCGCCTGGCCTGCGCTCCACTACTGCGTCCTGCTCGGTATTCCCGTCTTCATTAAACAGAGCCGCGACGAAACGATCTGGACCCGCCACTTCGTCGAGACGCTCGCCGGGATTGACCTTGAAGTCGCTGCGTTTTTGCACCTCGATCTTTTCCCCGGCGACGATCCCCGAACACATACTCTTGTCCAGAATGCCGATGCTGTGATTGCGTATGGCGGTGATAAGGCGATTGCAGCACTTCGTGAAGTCACCCCTGAAGCCACACCGTTTCAGGGTTTTGGGCATAGTTTGAGTATTGGGATTTGGACTGGGGAAGATTCCTTTACGGAATTCAATGACTCACTGACCTTGGCTGTAAAAGTAACTATGGGTTTTGCCCAAGATTTTCTCGTTTATGATCAGGCAGGTTGTCTCTCGCTCCAAGCAATCTTTATGCAGAAAAGCTGGATGGATGCCATGCGAGAAATGCTTGCTTGTACAGTGCCATCGGTTGTCAGTCAGCTCAGCGTACCACTGCGTACCGATCCTGTAGAGTGTCGTGTCGTTAGAGAAGCACGTGACCTTGCGCTTATGGAGGGATGTGAGGTGCTTGGGGATTCTGATCTGCGTTGGACATTAGTCCTACATCCAGACCAGTGCGTCTTGCCTAGCCTCACGGGGTACAGAGTACTTCACTTGATTCCGTTAGAGAAGCTGGCCGAATTTGGAAATTATCTTGGCATTGCCAAAGGCCGACTCACTTCAGTTGGAATCGGGTATGATCTCTCAAGAGAGCTTGAAATGGCAATCAAAGCAGAAGGGCTCCCTCGTGTTTGCGCAGCTGGGGAAATGCAGACGCCGCCGCTGGACTGGTGCAATGGGGGCGTGGACTTGCGGACGTGGTTGGCAAAGTCGCTGACTTCATGACTTCTTCACGGGGAGGACTGTACTTTTGTCAGCAGAGAGGAAGTCTGTTTCCCTGGTGTCGAGGGATAGGGGGCGAGCCGCTTGACAAAACTGGTAGGTTTGCGGAACAATAGCGGCGACTTTGGAATCGAATGGGGCAGTCCTTGAAGGGACAATGGTTCCCCGTGAAATTTTCGTAACATAAAGAAGGAAAATACCTGCACTGGCTTGAATAAAGCGAGCGTAGGTTTTCGGCAATTTTAGCTAGGGATTGACTCTGGCTAACGACCGAGAAGAGAGGTTTTACAGCATGCAGATTCGCACTGGGATGCGATCCTCCTGGTTGGCGGCGGCGGCGGCAGTGCTGGTAACAGGTCTGCTGGCGCTCCTGCCTTCCGGCTGTGGTAGCGGCGGCGGGGTGACCAGCCCAACACCATCACCAATACCGGGGGGAGCGACCCCGACTCCCACCCCGCTACGTACCGCAGCCTTTAAGGTCAGGATCGATTGGGGCGCGCGCAGTCGCGTCGTTGGACTCTCCTCGGCACTTTCTGCCAGGATTACGCTGGAAAAAGGGGATGCCTCGGGAAATGATATTTCCTGGGTCGTAAATCGTCCTGCTGGCACTGCTGCTGTGCTCCAGAGCTACGATTCACCACGTCCTGCTCGGGTTGGTCAGTCCATTCTGACGATTCGCTTCTATGCCGCCGGTGATGCCAGTGGTGAAGAAATCGGTCGCGCCGAAGCCTCTGCTTCCGTGCTGGCAGATGGCTCACTCACGGTGACAATCTCGACCTACACCGGTGTCCAGTCTATTGCCTTGCTCCCCGGACAGAGTGTTGCGGTGGGGGAGACAAAAGACCTGATGTTCTCCGCGAAGAATTTTAATGGTCAAGATGTTGCCATCACCAACGAGCTGCGTGGCGGCGCTTTCTTCACTGTCGTGGCTGACCCGCAGAACCTTGAGGCCGTCAATGGTGGTTCCCAGGTAAGAGGTCTTCACCCGATCCAAGCGACTGTGACCGTGCGCGTGGATACGGCGACCTCTCCCCCCGTTGTGGTTGACGTAACATCGGCTACCAGTGTGAGTGTTGCTCCGATCACAGGAGACATTGGCTCTGAGTTCCCACTGCCACTCACTGCTACCGTTCTTGGTGCTCCGACGGCCGAGAGTGATGTTGTTTGGAGTATCCAGGGAGGTCCCAGTGCTCTTAATGGCCAGTTAGTCAGTGTGGCTCCGAACACGGTTACCTATGTTGCGCCCAAGCTCACCGGAGTTGAGTCGCGCACTGTCAATGTGATTGCCACCAGTAAGTACAATTCCACCAAGACCTTCACGGTGCCGGTTAAAGTTAGTGCGACAACCCTGGTTGAGGTGACTCCTCCGACGACGAATCTCTCCTGGGAACAATCTATCTCGCTCAGCGCGGTGGTTCAGAACCTTTCTTCGCGCATCCCAGCAACAGGTGACTCTCGTCGCGACGTGAAGTGGGAGATTGTCAAAGACGGCACAAATCCTGTTGGGACACTTGTGGTCGACCCGGCAGATGCCAATCGTATCACCTACACCGCGCCAAAGCGTGAGGCGACGATCACGATTCAGGCGATCAGTAACTACGACTCCACCAAGATTGGTACGTGCACGGTTACTGTGCTCTCTACCGTGGGAGTTACGATTACTCCAAGCCCTGCCCCTACTCTCCAGTGGGAAGATACGCTCAACCTGACGGCTGCCGTGAGCAATACGCCGAACCAGGGTGTGACTTGGTCTGTGGTGAGTCCCGCTGGCTTTGGCTCTACCATCGCTTCGACGGGAGCTAGCACCGCGCGCTTTACGGCCCCTAAGGTCAATGGGACGTATGTTGTTCGTGCGACCAGTGTCTATGACACCCGGAAGTTCACCGATCTCTCCATCACCGTGAGCACGACGATTGGCGTGGGGGTGACGGCTCCAAGCCCGCTACCCGATCCACAAAAAGTCTCGATCAACCGTACCCAGAGCTTTGGGGTTGGGCTGACCGGGCTTCCAACCGGACGAGATGGGACGGTTTCCTGGACCATCACAGGCCCCAATGGTGAGCCAAACACCGGAAATATCTACGGAAGGATCACTTCCACAGGGGCGACAACGGCGACCTATACAGCACCGGGGACGCCGCCTGCTCCCAGTGGGCTCCTGAGAGTGATTGCGACCAGTAACTACGATACAAGCGCAACGAGAACCATCAATGTTCAGGTGGTTGCCGGTTCGCTAGGGATTGGGATTAACTAACCAATGACACGATTCGTTTTTCTGAGAACCGTGCCACGTGCGCTCTGCGCGTCGGCGATCGCACTGAGCCTGGTTGTTCCACTGACCGGCTGTGGAGGCGGCTTGGGACGGCCTTTTGGGGGTGGTGTCAGTGCCATCCCTAGCCGCAAAGTTGGGACGATTGATGTGACGGTCACGTGGCCGGAAGTCACGCGCCTGATCCCCGATGCTTCTAATAGTATCGTGGTCGATATCAAGGATAGCCTAGGGCGCAATGCCCCCGGCTTCCCCAAGACTCTGGTGCGTCCTACGAACTTTAGTGGCTCGTCTCCTGCGACGACCGCAAGCACTACTGCTACTAATCTTGAGGTAGGCGTTCCCGGTTCACCTGAGAACTACACGATTACTGCAAGCGCTTTTCCCAACACAACAGGTGGAGGTGGTGCCGCTCAGGCAACAGGTGGAACCGTTGTTGGGTTAGATACGGACAATCCCACAAATAGTGCTGTGAACTTCACTCTTGGGACGACTATTCGCTCTGTAGAGATCAGCATCACCGATGGGAGCACCAGTGAGCAGAACCTCGGCAAAGATCGGACACGTGCCTTCTTGGCGACCGCCAAGGATGCCGCAGGTGCCATTGTTCTCACCACACCCTCCAAGTGGAAGTGGGATGTTGTTGCGCCGGGGATTGGAAATTTTCAGGGGACGGGCACGACGTTTCAGGGGAACGGGGCGACCTACGTTGCCGGTGACCCTGGAAGCACTGCGCAGAGTGTGACGATCCAGGTCACCGAGACTGAGGCAAGTACCTCGGATCCGGTCAATCCGACGCGCTATACCACAACGACAGCGATTAACATCGTTCCGCTTGGCCTTAGTGACAGTGAGTGGGCTCGCTTCCATGGGAGCAAGCAAAACCTTGGCGTTGGGACTGCGGGTACATCCATTGCCTCCAGTGTCTCTCAGCTCTGGAGTGGCCCGCTGTCCGTGGCTCCGAGAAATGTGGTCTTCTCCTCGGTTGTCGTGGATAAGCAGGGCGTGCTCTACCTTGGTGGCTACAATGAAGCCACGGGGACCAGTGGAGTGCTCTATGCTATCAATCCTGATGGGACTTTGAAGTGGAGCTATGCAGCCAAAGGGCGCATTGAGTCTTCTCCCCTGATCAGCCGCGATGGAACGATTTACTTTGGTTCCTATGATGATACGACGAGCAATGGTGGGTATCTGTATGGGATTAAGTCCAATACAGCCGGTACTGCGGCGCAGGAAGTCTGGGTGAGGAAAACGGCGGGACCTGTCTTTGGAAGCCCTGCGCTGGATTCAAATGGCTACTTGTACTACGGAACGGGTGGTACTGATCGTAAGCTCTATAAAGCGGACTCTCTCAATGGTATTCCCGTTGTGGGTTGGCAATTTACGGATGCTGATCCCGCAAAGAGAACCGAAATTCAAACATCGCCTGCTCTAAGTGATGATGAAACCACGGTCTACTTTGCCAGTGCAGGAGCAACCGATTCTGGTGGAGGACGGATTGGAGCTAAACTCTACGCGGTCAATACCAACACGGCTGCACGGGTCTGGGAGTTTGATACGGTAGATAAGTCGGTGACGATGTCCTCACCCGTCGTGAGTGGTGGGAAGGTCTTCTTTGGGACGCTGGAGGGGCTCTTCTTTGCCGTCGATCAGGCAACGGGAACTCTTGGCTGGGCGAGTTCCTACGATGCGGAGGCACAGATCTACTCTACGGCTGCGATGTCGCCTGATGGCAGTAAAGTCTACTTTGCCACATTTGACAATATCTCAGGGATTGATAAGAATCGAGTGGTTGCCCTCAACTCTGCTGATGGTAGCCTAAGCTGGGAAACTCCCTCGTTTACGGCTGGGTTTACCTCATCGCCTGCAGTCAGTAAAGATGGGACACGACTTTACCTGGGATGTTACGATGGGAATGTCTACGGAATTAACACGAGCACTGGAGCAACGGCTTGGACATTTATGACCGGAACCGCCAGTGAAAACTTTGACTCGTCTCCCTGTATTGGACCGAATGGCAATGTCTATATTGGTAGCTTTAGGGGGAACGTGTATGCGCTCAAATAGGAGAAATGAGATGCTAGGATTGAGGGGAGGCGTTGTCCTCTCGGCTCTGCTCGGAGTGTCGCTTCTTGCCAGTGGGGCACAAGCACAGTTTTTGGAGCTGTCTCGCGAAGCCAATGCACAGAAGGCACAGGCTGCGGCCCAGCGTCAGCGCAATGCTGCACTGAGTGCACGTGATATTCTCCGTGCGAACCCAGGTCAGCCCGTCGACACGCAGGCGCTTGCCAAGGCCGCTGACTATCGTACCAAAATGCGACCCGCAGCGATTGGGGGCTCGCGTAACAAGCCGTCAAACGGGCCTGTGCTGATGGGGGTTAATATTGGCTACTCGGGGGCACAGTGGGAGTTTTTTGGGCCATTTAACTTCCAGCCTGGCTATGCTTTTAGCCAGGGACCGACTAGTAGCTTTATCTCGGGCCGTGTGAATAGCATCGCTTTTGATAACCGTAACCAGGGAATTTTCTACATTGCTGCGGCAAGTGGAGGTGTGTGGAGAGCGGATGCAACCACGGGGACAATTGTCTGGAAGCCCTTGGGAGATAAGTTCGCTTTTCCTGAGACCTCCTCGGTTGCCACAGATCCTACGAATGGACGTATTCTCTACGTTGGTCTAGGGGACTTCTATGGCCCTGGTAGCGGACAAGGTGAAGGGCAGGATACGCCGCGTTTCTTCGGAAATGGCACAAATGCTCTTGGCATCATGAAGTCGGTCAATAGTGGCACGACATTTGTCAATATTGGTAGAGCGGAGATGACGGGAACGGCGGTGTCTGCGATTGCGATCTCGCCGCGCAACCCCCGCATTCTTGTTGCCTCGACAGGACGCGGGACAAATCCGGGCAGCCTCTGGCGCTCCACCGATGGCGGCGCGACTTGGAGGAAGCCGACTCTGCGAACCGGTGGCGATGTTCCGGCAGGCGACTGGAATACCGTTCGCGTTTTCAACCCGTACGGTCGCGACTATCCTGACCAGACAAGTGGTGATCCTCAGTTCTTCTACGCGTCCCGGTTAAATGATGGTATTTACCGCTCCGATGACTCTGGGGCGACTTGGCGCAGGGTTGCGAATACGCCTCTGGTGTTTAACTCTGTAGCCGTTGGGGGACGAAAGACTCTTCTGGTGACTCCCTCCGCAACGGATCCCTTCGTGCTCTACATCACGGACTCTACCTCCGCTGCTGATGATGGCCGTGTCTGGCGTGGTCAGCCACAGAGCCGTGCGGACATCAATACGAATGGGACGCTCAACTATCTCTGGGAGGAGATTACTGGCAACTATAGTATCTCAAACGGTGCTTTCAATAACTGGAGCCGCTCTGAGTACACCTCTGCGTTGGTCGCTGCTCCCACGGCGTTTTTACCACCGCAACCCCCCCCCGCTCCCTTCGAGGCCAATAAGTCCTACACGTTAGACATGCTCTACGGCGGAAATCGGTCTGTCACCGCTTCCTTGGGAGCCAGTCGTGCCCTGACACTGAATCTTATGCAGGAGACGAACCTGTGGCGTGATCTGGTCTTCTCCCACGATGCAAGCCTTGCCCCAAGAGATCGCTTCCATGCTTGGCAGCGTGACATTAAGTACGATCCCTTTGATCCGCAGAGTGTCTTGGTGGCCAATGATGGGGGTGTTTTTGAGCTACGCTACGATCCCGATAACATTGCTCCTGGCTTTGCAAACACATCAGCAGACCACTGGTTTACCACAACCAATATGAGCACTTCGGGCAGTCTGACAGGCTTGACCATCCCGCAGCGCCGTGAAGCTTTTGCGATCACCCAGATCAATGGAGCCGACTTCAGTCCTACGAACAGAGACTATGCGCTGACTGGAACGCAGCACATGGGGCTGGCACGTCCGGCCACAGCAACGGGCTGGCGGAGTGTCGGGACGACCTCGCGAGACTTTAGCAATGGGCCATTTGCCAACCCGCCCCAGACTATTGGTAACTATATTGGCGATACCGCAATTGCGGTAACGGGTGGACGTGAGTACGCCTGGGTTATCTCTGGTGGAACGGGTCAGCGCCTCGTAATGGCAAGTGACAACACTTGGACAAATGTTCGAGACATCTCGCCCGATCAGTCGTTTACGGGATTAAATGCAGCAAGAACGGCGACCGAGACTCACTATCCCTATCCCTATAGTTCTCTGGATGGCCAGACGCCTCCCACCCCGGTTGATAATGGAACCACGACCCAGCTTGCCTTTGGCGCTCAGCCGAAGTCATCATTCCCCATTGTGGAAGTAGATACTGTTGGAGGTGCGATTGGTGGCCATAGCGTCATCTACACGGGAACCAATGCTCTATGGCGCTATGATATGAACGCAGAAACGGGCTTTGATGGAACTACGACGGCTGCAGGAGTGGGAGGACGCTGGCGGCAGATTGGTACCAACACCTTTGGAGGTGTCATAACCGCGATTGCTATAACGACCGGCCCCGAAGGTCCCCTGCCGCAAGCTGGGCAGCGCATCTATGTTGGCACCTCAACGGGGGAAGTGTGGATGACGAATGACAATGCACGGCAGTTCACCACAAACATGTCTGGCCCTGCGACGTCAAATGCGACTTGGCGACAGATCAACACGGCGACGCTTCCCGGACGGCCTGTGACCTCTATCTCTGTAAACCCGAATCGTCCGGAAGACATTTTATTGACTCTCGGTGGGACGGGTGGGGGACATGTCTACCGCTGTCAGAACACACGCTCTTCAACCGTTGTCTACACGGATCAAAGTGGAGTTATCACGAGCCCAACCGATCCTAACTTCTTCACACGGCTGCCTGATGGTGTTCCGGTGAACGGACTTGCACGGGATGCATCTGATCCTGTCAATACGTTCTATATCGCGACCGATATCGGGGTCTTTGTCACTACAGATCAGGGAACTACCTGGCAAGATGCTACCACCCCGCTTGGACTGCCGAATGTTCAGTGTGTTGGAATTAAGTTCGTTACGATTGGAGGCGTGAGCCATCTGAACGTGGCAACGTATGGACGAGGAGTCTGGCGAATCAATACGACAACCGCACAGCAAGTCTTTGATACGCCTAACTTGAAGTCGAGCTTTACGCTGAGCCGAATCGGTAACGAAATCTTTGCTGTTGTCACCGTTACCAACGAGCAGAAAAAAGATTCCCTGGGAAATAACCTTCCCACAGGGCTTGCGGAGAACGTTCGGATCACCTCAAGCTCTATCCTGCGTACAACGGCTGTCGGTACAACGACTCCTCTACCTATTACGTTGGGAGCCATTGCGGTTGGGAGCTCGCGCTCTCTGACAATGCGCTACCCTGGAAATGTCGGAGCCTCAGGTGCTGCCGCTGATTTCCGTGTGGCAGGAACGTACGTGACACAGACACTCAGTGGTCCTGTTGTCAATAATACGGCCTTCCCCAGCGTGCGAACCCGCCTCCCCTAGGAGACAATACAGAAAGAGCCGCTCGAAAGAGCGGCTCTGTTTTTTATCTTGAAAAATACGACAAGGAACTCTAATCATGAAGGATTATAGGAAAATTGGAGCCCAGTGGTCAGCTATGGCACTTGCCATGCTGGCTATACCTGTTTTTGGTCAATCCGCATGGGCGCAGGGATCACGTCTCCC
>Ga0315904_10008234_pt1 | contig 13833 bp, 16 predicted proteins | sample LakEriMetagenome_6_FD_203529 | JGI IMG/M metagenome (GOLD analysis project Ga0315904, IMG submission 203529) | Freshwater fungal communities from buoy surface, Lake Erie, Ohio, United States - Buoy 12 MA120 | ecosystem: Environmental > Aquatic > Freshwater > Lake | place: USA: Lake Erie, Ohio... | reverse complement strand
ATCTTCTATAGTTTCATCTTCTACAAATCTAAATGCTTTATTTGGTGCAACTAATCCTTTGCGTTTTAAATCTACAATAGCAGCACCATCTAGATACTTAGATGCGTAATATACATCTTCATATGGAACGTGACCTTTATGACATATAGTTCTTGCAAGATTCAACATTTGCAGTTTTTCATCTAGTTCATAAACTAAATCAACATCGGTCATGTTGTATTCTACGAATTTTTCTATGTCTGTTGCAAACAAATAATTTAAATCTCCTTCGTATTCAACTTTACCTCGACCTAACTCTTTTTTGGCAACCGTATCTAAACGATAATTTGCTAATTCGGTATAAGTAAACTTTTTGTACAAAGTTAAATAATCTAAACTAGATACTCCAAATATTTTGTATCGTTCTCGATGCTTGTTCCATTCTACTAAACCTGCAGGAGATAAACGCTTAACTGCACCAGATCCTAATAATTTTTTAATGCGATTAACTAGATACGGAATATCGTAATTATCTGTATTCCATCCTGTTATAACTGTAGGCTGTATTTCTACAAATAAATTGATAAAACGTGTCAACATGGAAGCTTCGTTATCGAATACTTCTACATTTTCAACGGATATTTTTTGTGTAAGTCTACGTTCTTCATCTAGCAACAATACACCTTTTCTTTTACCAGCTTTATCAAAATAAGCAATAGATGTTATTCTTGCACGTGCTTCTTCTGCCGTTGAATATCCATTTTCATCTCGTTCCGTTTCAATATCAAAAAAGAAATCTCTATGTCCTTTTGAAACCAAATCCGAATCATAATACAAATCAATCAGCGTTCGAACTTCTTCGTTCAAATCAGATTCATATGCACGAGAATTATCTTTGTGATTGCCTGGTGTTTTTGTTAATTTAGTGCCATCTAATGATTTGTATTGTCCATTATCATCTGGCAGATATGCGTAAGGCTGAAAAGGAAATTTCTGATGACCCAACTCGTCATCCCATACGTGCATTAATCCACTTTTTTTGTCGTAACCGATTGCTTGATACATTTTTTCTGTTTGTAGTATCGTATGATACCGTAAGTATTTATTGCTATTATAACTAATCCTAAAACCATATGGCTGATATTATATATGTAAACATCATAAACAATCCAACCAATATCGCCTACTATCCACCAAATTAATGCTGGAAGAAAATGGCCGCGGGCATTGACAATGAATCCAATCAATACCAATGCCGTGCAAACCCATCCTAATATTTCAATCATGCAACTGTGTTTATCATTGCAATTTCATGTTCTCTTACCAATATGAATTCTGCAGAATCCAATTGTACTTTCTTTTGCGAACCTAAATTACCAGAATAAATTTTTATGCGATCTCCAATCTTTACAGTCATTGGTATTTTATCACCAGTTTGTGTATACAATCCGTTTCCGACTGCTACAACATCACATTCAACATATTCATCCATACCTGCCATCATGATGATGCCACTTTTTGTTTTTTCTTGTTTTTCTAGTTCTTTAAGGAGTACTTGATCTCCAATTGGTGTCCAATTCATAACTTATTCCTTTTATTTATTATACATGTTAATAACTGCTTGTTCTGTAATTGTGGTGCCAACTAATCTTCCTGCTTCTACACCATTTTTAACTACTAATAGCGTAGGTACGTTACGCACATTCCATTTAGCACACGTTTCTGCACTAGCATCCGCATCGATGTATGTAATTGACATTTGCGATTGCAATTTATTTAAAATAGGTTTAATCATTTTGCATGGTCCGCACCATTCTGCTGAAAAATATAGTACTTGTTTCATCGTGTTATAATGTATTTAATTTCGTAATTTCCGAATGTCGTTGTTGTTGTATACATGTTAAACTCCTCTTTTTGTATCATATGCAATTATGTGGTCTCTTCCTGTCATGTTGTAGCCTTGTTCGGCACACATTTCAAATACAATGGGATACATTTTGATTAATTCCTCTCTGGTATCTCCAGCTGGCATTATGTATGTTTTTTCTTTAGGAATATTATGCCATAATCTAAATTCTTCAATTTCTAGTAAATTTTCTTCCGTACCGTCCCAAACTGGTTTGTAATGATAATCGGCGTGATATTCAATCATTTTTTCAATCGCATCATGATTCAGCCTAAATTTGTTATGTTGCGCAACCATCTTTTCATCCGTAATCGTGCCTTGTGGCGTAGCAACACCCACCCGGGGAACGCTATTACTAAACTTAGGGCTAAGAGAGATAAGCCCAATAGGATAATCAGTCTCAATAAAATGCGACCCTTCAGTTTCAATAGTAATAAGAATGCCTCTTTCATGTGCAAAATGCGTCAACTCATTAACCAAAGCTGGATGCATTGTAGGAGAACCTCCTGTTAACATCATTTCTTTGATATGTGGATTTTTATCATAAATATCTACAATGTCATTAAATGTAAACGTGCCTTTCTCAGGATGAATGCTAGTATACCAAGAGTCACACCAACCTCCTTCGCCAAACCAACATCTATGAGTACATCCTGTAGTTCTTACTGCAATTGTAGGTCTGCCAAATCTACTACCTTCGGATTGTACACACCGGTACAATTCAACTATAGGCAATGTTTTTGTGTAATCTGTTATTCTTTTAGAAGGGGAGGTCATCGTCATCGTCATTGTTATTGGTAACATTTGTTTCTAATTTATTTAATAATGATTTAAATTTCCATTCTAACTCATCAAGTCGCTCATATATTTGTTTTAAAGCAGATCGTCTTACGATTGGTGTTAAATCCATTTCGGACTTGGTTGCAAAATATTCATCTAAAAATGATATAGGATATAATTGCACTTGAGAGTATTCTGGTTTTTGAACTTCTTTCGGTAACATTCTCCATTTAATCTCAATGCCTTGTTTAACAGCTTCTGCCGTTACTTCTCGACCAATGTTCGATCCACCAGAGCCTTTACCTAAATATTCAAAAAGCGATATGTATGTATCGTCATTATTCTTCATAGATACTTGAATTATTGTCATTTTCAAAACATTCTACTTTGATACAACGGCATCTGCCGGCATCTGTTTTAGATAGAACTTCATTGAATTTATCATATACTAATTTAGCACAAGATTCAGCTCCCATTTTTTCTAAGAAATGAACTTTAGCTAAACCTGATACTTGAAGCATTTCAAACATATCTCGATATGGGTCATCGGCTTGAATCAATGTAGTATGATCCCACATATGATCCATCCACGCTTTCAATCCGTTACCTTGTGGTGCTGGTTTGAAACCTCCATAATCAACAATCCAATTCATATCATCTAATTGATTTTCAACATCAGGTTCATTGGATGCAAACCAAACTTTGAATTTTAACGCATATCCATGTAGTAATTGACAATGAGAATGTTGAGCTTTCCATTGTCTTATTGCTACCGAATAATTTTCAAATAATTTTGTTGAAATATATCTTGCCATATTTATCCTTTTTTACTATCAAATTTATAATCGTCTGCCGTAGTTGTTTGCATAGTGCATTTAACAATATTAAACGTAGTAAATGGTCTAGTTACTATTTTTAGTATATCGTGCTTCTTAAGTTGTTCTAATTCGGGACATTCAATTGATAACATGATGCGACAACGATTAAATAATGTTGCAGGTATTTTTGCAACTTGCTGAGGAGTTACTTCCAAAGTTACAATTGTCATTCGATCTAACATTTCATCAATCGTCATCCAATCCGAATTCTTAATAGCTATATCTATATAACTAATACAAACATATACGTGTGGATATGCTTTGTAATTATTAGGAAATTCTGTGCGAATAAAGCAAGTATCTACATCGGCTAACGGACCTTCTACTTCTTTACCGTAAAAATATTTTTCTCCAAACATCGTTTTTTATTTATAATAGTAAAATAATTATTCGTTTCCAAATTTACCAAGTTAAATAACTTCTTACAAATCTTCCTGCTCCGCTTCTATTCAAAGTTTCTGCAAATGCATGTTTGTATTCCGAAGCTTCATATTCATGTGTCCAAACCCAATCTACATTTAAATGACCTTGTTCAATCAAACCAGGAGTCAATTTTATAATTTCTGAAAATACTTTGCTTCTAGGTGACGGAAATACAAAGGTTAGATTTTTCCATAATGGATTCCAAAAATTTGTTACAACATCTTTATCGAAAGATGCGGCTAAATATACTGTGCCATTATCGTTAGTTACGCGTAAAACTTGTTGATAGTTTTCATGTTTGCCGCTTAATTCTAAAACATGATCGTATGTATCACATGTATCAAACGTAACAAACTTAGCATCTATTAAATTCCATTCCGTTACGTTGTGCGTGCCTATTACATGAATTTCGATGTTAGGCTGTTTGTATCGTAAACATTGTGCAGTTAGATTAGAAACAAATCCAGATCCTACAATCAAAACTTTTTGTATGTTTTCTCTGCTAGCAACTAACATTTGATGTGCAATGTTTACTGAACAAGCAACTGGTTCCGTTATATATCTAGGATGCAATTCCGGAATCTTTGCTGTATTTGTCTCTGTAGCATAAAAGTAAGGAGAATATGCTAAATCGTCTCGAGATGCTACGTAATCTCCAACTCGAAATTCTGTAATATCAGATCCAACTGCGACTACTTCACCAACAGATTCATGACCAAAACAACCATATGGTATTTCAATCTTTCCTGTGTATTGATCAATGTCGCTTCTACAGATACCAGTATACTTAGTTTTAATTAGCATTTGATCGGAACGCATCGCTCCTAAATCAAAGTCATATTCATCTATTTGTTCATTTCCGTAACTGTGAAATATTTTAGTATTCATATTGAAAGTTTACTATATAAAACGACAAATTCTCTATCTACAAATCCGTCAATTATTTTATGAATTTCTTCATCATATTGTTGATGCTGTTGATATGTTTCTTCTGTAGCAAACATGTATTCTTGCAACATGGTTTCATATGCCGATTCGGGACACAAACCTACTCCATATGTTAGATTAGCACCATCTTTTATTTTGAATCGCCATTCTATAACATCCGTATCGATATCAAGTTTCCAACTAGCAAAACATTCTATAGAAACGTCGTCTACTTTGCTACTAAAATAAGCACAATCGTCAACATCGTAGATTCCATCGGCATTGTAATTACCATACGTAGAATCATCTTGCAATTGTTTCATTTCATATTGTTGATGAAATTGTGCAACAAAGTCATCAGGTGCAATGCATCGGCTTAAACTGCGTTGTGCTACACTTATTAAATGAGGTATCAAATCTCTTGAAACTCCGCCATATGATTTATACTTATCCGTAAACCAACTGCCAGCTCCTGGAATTCTATTTTTATTCAACCAAAGCAATTGTATTTTTTCAATTTGTTTGCCTTGTAAATCTTCAAACAGAGTTCTAAATTGATTGTTTTTTACCATCCATAATCTAGAGATAGGAAACTGTTGTTGAAATCCTAACCAATCGCCTAAACAAAAGAATCCGGGTTTTTCAACAACGATATTAGTTGCATGTTTATATCCTAATTGTCGAGCTACTCGTAAATGCGTATAATTAGGAGTACAAACGATACCCATATCAATCTGAATGTTGTCTGGAATATCATCTACACTTAAATAATCAGCCGTTAACGTTGCATTTTGATCTACTGTAATTACAGCCCATCCTAAACGATTACATGCATCTACATACAGTTTACCTATACCTAATCCAACTACGCAAACTGTCTTATGCACCATAACCTTTTATAAATTCGTAAAATTCATTTCTTGTAGCACTTTCTGTCATAAATGCTCCAGATAATTTTGCAGTTTTCATAGAAGCTCCTCCATGCTTAACTCCTCTACATTGCACACAATTATGAGTAGCATCAATCATTACAGCAACACCTTTATTGTCTGTAATAAGCTCGTTAATTGCATGATGAATAGCAACTGTCAATTGTTCTTGAATAGCACCTCGTCTGCCGAAATGTTCTACTACTCGATTTAATTTGCTTAAACCAATAACATTGCTATTATCGCCAGGAATATATGCAACATGCACGGTACCCATAATTGTCTGATGATGATGGCTACACATCGATGTCAACGGAATGCCTCCTTCAAACACAATACCATCATATCCATCACTAGGAAATGCCGTAATGTCTGACATTGGATTGTATCGTCCAGCCCACAAATCATTAACATATGCTTTTGCTACTCTACGAGGAGTATCTGCTGAATTCGGATCCGACTCCCAATTTACTCCTAATGCTGTTAAAAATAAGCCGTAATGATATGCAGCTTTATCAATAATTTCTTGTTTTTCTGCTGCAGTTAACTTAGCATCTGGACCTTCTAATGTTTGTTTAACTGCTAATTGCATAGATACGCCGTTAGCAAAACCAGGATGCACTAATTCTAAATTTTTTCTTTGCTTTGTTGTCATAACTTGATTTATTATTTATATAATAGAATATTTTATTGAAATTTCAAAAAAATTATTTTTATATTTTGCTTAAAAGAATTTTTAATACCGGATTATATATCATGTACAATGGAATATTGAAATTTAGTAATGATTTAGGCGTTGATTGTAATTTTGGTAACGTTACGGTTAGTCTATATCGAGTATTCATTTGAATTAATTGTTGTAGCGTTTTTGGTTGACCAGCAGCTGCTGCCGCTTTTGCTACGAGTGGCGGTGTCGCCGGAGTTTTAATTATTGTAATTGTTACGGAAGCATTTGGAATTTCTGCAATTAGTTTATCTACTTGTTTTTTTGCTAGTTTTGCGTCTGCTACGGTAAGAAAAGTAGGATATCCAAATATGTCGTCAGCTGCGCGCAGAGCTGCAGTATTGCCTCCTAATAAAACTTTATTACCAGCTGCATTAACAGGTACCGTAAATGTTTCATTTAATGGTTTATAACCGTTTTTAAGTTGATTTTTCCACATCATAATACCATCAGTTGATATACTAGTTTTTTCCATTAAAACATGATCTGGTAAAATTTTTGATATCCCTGTCATTATGTTTTTAAACGTCCCTGGGGGTGCGGTTGTCATTATCGTTTTCATACTCAATTCATTAATTGGTACTCCATTTTTAAAAATTCTTTGATATGATACGTAATTTTCAAATTGTTTCATTTCTCTATTAGGAACACCTAAAAATATATCACCAGCAGCAGTTTTTCCGTATTGAGCAATTCCTCCGCCTTTTAAACCAGGTACTCTATATAAATTTTGTAATTTATATTTTTCTCCTCCAAGTTTCACTTCATCCGGGAAATTACCTTGCATTTTTAATAATTTTTGTTTTATTTCTAATTTAAATTTATTTAATTCTTTAACTAAAAGTCGTTCTTCACTTATTAAATATTTCGATCCGGTTGCTAATTTAGTTGCAAGAGATTTTGCATATTGTTTAACTGAATTTTTAACGAGTGGTATTTTAGAAACATATGGTATCATTTCAATTGCAGCCATCAAGCCAGCTACTTTTTCATTTCCTAAATTGTATTCCTGTACAGCATCAAACATACCTAAACTCGTAGACGCGCCTAGACCAATCCATGCTATTACGCCTGGTGCTGCTGCTCCAAATGAAAGTGCAGTTGCTAATGTACCTACAATTAATTGTCCAATTAAGACTATATCCGATGATACTAGTTTGCTCGTATCATATAAAAATTGTTCTTCTTCGGCGTATGGATTAAGTGTTCTAGAATATTTATCTATAGGAGAGTTTTGAATAATATCAACCCATTTTTTAAAATTTTCATCACCCATATATGGTTTGAACCAAAGATATGCATCTCCATAATTTGATCGCGTAATGGGCGTCGTATTACCTTGCATTTTGCGAAGTTTTTGGCCTACTTTTGCAATATCTACTGAATATTGATATATCATTTGTGCCGCATATGGATATATAACGGATTCTAATGCTATTCGATCGTTTTTTAACAATTTATATAAATGAAAAATAACTTTGAAATTTTGATCGAAATCATTTAAAAAACTTTCTAAATATTCTGCAATAGTTCGTCCGTCAGATATAATTACAAAATGATATTCAACTGAATTAAATTGTTGATATGAAGTTATAGATAGTACTGCATCGATTGCAGCTTGTTCGTCGTCAGAAAAATATCCTTTAGCATTAAAAATAGTATTAGCAACTTGTTTAGGATCGAATTTTTTTCCTTGTTGTTCTCTAATAATATTTTTAAGTGTTATCATATACTAATATATATTGTCATTTTAATTTTTTACTGCCTTTTTCATGTAGAGGTTCATACGGACAATGTCTACATCCATTTCCGCAACATGTTCCTCTTCTTGCATGATATGATTCAGTCATTACTCGTCGGCCCATATCATCATAATAAAAGTCCGTAGGAAGGAGCTTGTTGCCAAACTCCCTCACGAACTGTTGTTGTATCCAATCTTTAGATGCCGGTTGAATCATTATTTAATCTCACAAGCTCCGCCTGCACAAGCTAATTCGCCTGATAAGTCGGTATTATCATCTAATTCTATTACTTGACTTAAATCAATATTTGTTAATGACTTTAACATGTTTTCGTATGTTTCTTTGCTACAATCTTCGAAAGGAGCTTGAGTGTATGTACCTCCATCATATGGTAAAACTGATAATCCGTTGTAATGATCTCTGTTTGTCCACATCCATTCTCCAGCTAATTCCCAATCTTCTGCTTTCAAAGAAACTGTTGCTGATACATTATGTGTATTATTTCCTGATCTATGTCCTGGCTTAACCCATTCTAAATGAACTTTCTTGATTCGCTCCAATAATTGAAATGGAGATTCTGTTCTCATGATAGCACCTTCTGGAGCTTTTTGTGGAATAGATATTACTGCGGTATCGTGTGGACGAAAATATTCGTCTTCTACTAATTCTGGATGATTAATTGCCAAGTAAGTATAAATAGCTTCATTTTTTCCTACACGAATTCTACGAATATAATAATCGTTGTGCCATGCATGAATACCTGAACTAGTACCTAATGTTAATGATGTAGTTCCTGCAGGTTTTACTGTGGTAGTTCTAGCTGATTTGTTGATTCCGATTAATTCTGCAACTCTTGCATTTTCTTCTTTAACTGCTTTTGCTGCTGCTTTCATATCATAACCTAATACAACACCAGATCCGATACCTGTCATCGATACTCCAATAAGTGCATCTTTTTCAGTTGTGCGTTTCCAAATCGGACGAAGATAATGAAAATCAGTATATCCTGCTTGAAGCGTTCCAATAAATGCAGCTGCTTTTACTCGTGCTTCTAAATCTTCTTGAGATTCAATATCAGATGCATTTACTTCGCATAGGTTACAGAATTGAAAAGGACGTAGTGCAATTTCGCAACATGGATTAGTTCCCCAATCTTTATCATTTGTTAAATAAATACCCGGTTCGCCTGCTCCTGATAATTCAACACGCTTCCACAAATCCATAAAAAATTCTTTAGTTAACTTATGTCTCATCAAAGTTGCCGAATTGTTAGCACGACCTCTTTGTGGATTAGTTTCCCACCAGTTACCTGATTTACAAGCAATCATTTCTTCATCATCTGCTGAAAACAAAGAGATAAGTGCAGCTCTACGAATACCTCCTGCTAACACAGCATCGGCAACGTGGCAAACCATATCGTGCACTTCAATTGCAGTTAATTTGTCGCCTTCTTCTTTTGCATCTAAAATTCCTTGCAATTTAATCAAACATTCTTTAAGTGGTTGTGGACCTGGAGCTTTTCCTCCTGAGGTAACCAATCTTGCCCCTTTAGCACGAATATCCGAAAAATCAAATACAAATGTCGAACCACCTTCAAAATAAGACTTAACCAAAGCTTTTACCGCATCAGCCCATCCCTCAATTGAATCTGCAATAAGATATCTTCTAGTTCGTTTTGGGTTTGGTTTACGGATTTCTGGTAATTTTTCTACGTGATGTGTTTGTACAGAATATCCAACTCCGGTACCTCCTAACAACAAGAACATTGCTTCACCAAATGCACGATAATCATCAATTGGTAAATACGCACAGTTATAAATTCGGTTAGGGGAGATTTCGATAGGTTTTCCTCCGAATTGCAAACTACGCATTGAAGGTAATACTTTTTTGTCATACACGAATTTATATGCATCTCTAATTTCCGTTTCTAATTTCGGATATTTTTTAATGTGCATGTTCATGTTTCTTGTAACTAATTCTTCCCAAGTTTCTCTTCTATTGAGCTCCGGAAGATACTTTGCGTACTTCATGTACACTGTAATTTCACTCAAAATTTTGTTCGAAATCTCCATTCTTGTAATCTCCTTGTTGTTGTTATAAATAATTTTTTAGATAAAAAAAGGGCCGAATTTAGCATCCGGACCTTATTTAGTATAAATATGTTTTTAACCTAAAGTTCCATTCAAATCTTTGAATCTTTGTGCTAAATTTTTCTTTAAAACATTTTCTCCCGTTTTCATAACTTGTGTAGTCTGTTTGCCTTGAGTAGTCTGTGGTTCAAAGAATTGAAATTGGCCGTTGTTGGTATTGATTTTGCTAGGAAGCGTTATACCGTCAGGCCCAAAACGATTCTTAATTACGTGACCTCTACCTGTGCCTGACATCTTATCTTCTACTTTTCTAGAAAGCGACATCAAAAAGTCTGCAACCATTACTTTTCCATATGACGATGCAATTTTAAGGCACTTCTTCCTGCTTGTGATGCAGTCCAAACCGGAATATCATATTCCCCTGCCATACCTCGCAACTCCTCGTAAAGTTCCTCTAAGGCTTCGTGTTTGTCCTTTTTTGCATTGATTTTCAACAAATCGCCATAATCCACAATAACTAGTGCAGGTTTATTTCCTAGCATGATGGTTTTTTCTAAATGAGCTTTAAGTCCCATTACTCCTACCGATTTAGTTGGAAAATATTTTACAATTAAATCACCCCGAAGAGATTTCATTTTTTCTTCAACTGTATCTTGATGATGTTTTAATGTCTGTGCATTGATACCTGTTAATACGGAATCGTATCTCTGACCTACATAATTTTCATTAAGTTCCAATGTATAATGTATAACACAATGTCCGGCTTTAACGGCATTTGCTCCGATGTTAATCAACATCCAAGATTTACCAATACCTGCAGGTGCCATTACTACTCCTAATTCTCCAGGAGCCAATCCGCCATCCATTAAATCATCAATAACATCCCATCCGGTTGTAATGGTATGACGCGATGCTTCTGCATAACGAGCCGATATATTTACTTTGTATTCTAAACCAATATTGGTATCGGCACCAGCTTTCATTGCTGTGTCAATTTTGCTTTTAATTTCATCATAATTGCCTCGTTGAAGCAAATTAACCGATTCCATTATAGCACGTTTAATTTCTTGATTCTTGCAAAAATTAAGTATTTCGTCTTTGACAAACGTTAAATCATCAGACTCCATGTATCGGAAAACATCTTTAAGCTGTTCTAATATTGCAGCTTTCAATACAGAATCTGGACCGGCATCACTTAATTCGGTTAATTTAACTTTTAATACGTCTTTGGTTGGAGGTGTTTTATATTGTTGAAAATGATCCAATACCGTTTCTAGTAACCATATATTGGCATCCGATTCAAAATAATCCGGACGAATTATATCTGCAATTTGCTGAAGAAATGTTCTATCAGTAAACATTGCAGCTATAACTTTTACTTGAAAGCCCCAACCATATTCACTTAATTTATCTGTCATGTAACAATAATATTAAAAAGATATTGGATATCCAAATTATTTTTTGTGTGTTTGTTGTGCAAATGCATTTAATGATAGCCAAGTATTAGTTAACCATTCCGGAAGGTTTTTCATGGTATTCCACATTTTATCCTCCATGAACAATCTTTGAAATTCTTGTCTGTTTAACATAGGAATTGGTTGTTGCATAATACCTCTAATTGTACTGCAATTTTGTGCTGGAATATTCAAAAGTTTAATGTTCATTAAACGATAATTCATTTCAATTGTATCGTAGCTATCTAATACTTTTTGATATGACTTTCCTTCTTTCAACGTAATTTTGTCTTTGCATTTGTTTTGTAAATCTTCCAAAGTAAATTCTTTGGTATCTGCTAATTCCGGAAATGTCTTTAATATAGTTTTTGGACCTATTCCATCAACACCTGCAATATTATCAGACGCATCTCCAGTAAATGTTCGATACACAACATAGTTATTGGGATGAACTCCAAATTCTTCAATTAATGCTGCTTCATCATACATTTTCTTTTTGATTGGAGACCATACTTGCAATTGCGGACTAATCAATTGATAAAAATCTCTATCCGTAGAAACAATGGTAATCTTTTTTGCGATGTCTTTGTACATATTCGCAATGTATGCAATTGTATCATCCGCTTCGATTCCATCGATGGCTAAAAACGTAACTGGTAAATTATCTAAATAAGAAACCAATCGGCTAAATTGCCAACGCATTGCTTCTTGTTCATCTTCAATTGTAGCAAATTGTTGGTGATCGTGTCTTCTCAATCTAGTTTTATTGGCTCTATTTGCTTTGTAATCGCCATTAATTTTTTTACGACGTGCAGAACCTCCGCGGCCATCAAATACAATCACGCATCTACTAGGACGAAAATCTCGAACTACTTTACCAATAGAAAATAGGAATCCTGTAATACCTCCAATGTGTTCGCCATCTTCATTTGTGGACGGCGTTGCTCCAAAAGCTCTGATAAAAGTATTCAATCCATCGAATACCATGACATGATCATTGACATCCGATGGACCGTTTACTTTTTCTTGTTGTAACTTTTTGAACAGCTCTTGATACTTATTCATTAGCCTTCTTCATCTATAACTGATTCGTCGATTATTACATCGTCAATGCCTCCATCTATACCTGCTTGGTATTTGAATATGTATGCTTCGCAAATTCTTTTGTATAATCGATCTTTTACTTCTTTGTTATCAATTACTTTTTCAACAAAGTTTTTTGATTGAAATTTAATTTCGCCAAACAATTCTCCAGTTTCAACGTCTACATCTTCCAATGTATAGTGTGCTCCAGATTGTTTAACTAAATCAAACTTTTTCATGATTTCTAACCAACCACCGTAATTATCAATACCCGAATCATAATAGATATCGTAATTCACTTTGCGATGCGGAGGCCCCATACGATTCTTAACAACTTGAACTTCAGTTTTACTTCCAACTACTTGTTCAACCCCATTGATTTTCGCTTTAATCATTCCGGTATTTTTCAATCGCAATCTAACCGATGCGTGAAATGGAATAGCTTTACCTCCCGAAGTTGTCCAAGCATCACCAAATGAAACTCCTAATTTAGTTCTTAACTGATTTGTAAAAATCAAACATATGTTTTCTCTAGCAATCCAATTGGTAACTTTACGCATTGCTTTTGAAAGAATGATTGATTTGCTAGTTGCATAACCATCTTTATCGTATTCTGCTGCCATTTCAATTTTTGTGGAGGCACCCATTACCGAATCTACTACAATCGTAACTAAACGATCTTTGTTTGATTTACGTACTTGTTCTACAATTGTCTCAATAGTTTCAAAAATCTCTTCAATGGTTTCTAACGGAACATATAACATTGTTTTCAAATCAACACCAATAGCTTGTAAAAACTCTGTGCTAGTAGCTGATTCGGTATCTATATATACTGCTAATCCGCCTTTCTTTTGAGTTTCTGCTAATGCGTGTGATGCTAACAATGATTTTCCAGAAGCTTCTAATCCAGTAATTTCA
>Ga0315904_10008232_pt1 | contig 13834 bp, 10 predicted proteins | sample LakEriMetagenome_6_FD_203529 | JGI IMG/M metagenome (GOLD analysis project Ga0315904, IMG submission 203529) | Freshwater fungal communities from buoy surface, Lake Erie, Ohio, United States - Buoy 12 MA120 | ecosystem: Environmental > Aquatic > Freshwater > Lake | place: USA: Lake Erie, Ohio... | reverse complement strand
TGGAATTCCATCTCTTGCTGGCGATGGGTGGTCGTCAAACGAGTCCCCATGGCAGTCACTTGGTTGATCGATTCAGCGATCTTGCCCTTGGCATCTTGGAGCAACTGGTCGATCGCGACTCCGCATTGGGTCACGACATTGAGGAGTTCCTGAACCATGTTGCCATTGGGACCGCTGGCTACTTCGCGATCCAGGAGCGTTGCAGCGCTCTGGACCAAGCGACCTTTGAAGGCGGTCAGTTCTTCGTTGTAGGTCACGAGTGCTTGGTAGCCCGAGCGAGCGATTCGGTGTTCGCGGTCCCGGAGTGCTTTCAAGTTGTGAGCTTTGTTGATCGTCGCCGCGTCTTGGCCACCCGCGGCACCGAAGCAAGCCAGTTTCTCTTCGACACTTGCCAGCGTGGCCAATTCGTCGGTCAGTGCAGCGATCCGTTGCTGCAGTGGGACGATTTGGTTCGCGTTAGCGGCCAACTGGCTGGTGATGTGTTCGATCCGCGATTCGATGTCGGCGATCGCATCGGCCTGGAATTTGTCCAAGAGTGCCAGCTGGGAGGCTTTGCAGTCGGCGATCGTTTCGACTTCGTTTTGGGAGTAGATGTCCGCGCCGAAGACCATCCCAGTTTTGAACGAGATGTCCGTTGGCTGGCGATCGACGTTCAGCACGATCGGCTCGTCACCCGAGGAGCGGCTGACGATGTACTGCAGACCGTCTTTGGTTTCGATGGTGACTTCGACGCGTCCCCCGGCGAGATTCTTTTCCACCAGCGATTCGATGCGTCGGCGCTCGATCGGTTGTTCTTCGCGGCTCGGCAGAGCGTCGAGTGCGTAGCGGACGAACTCGAGCATCGTCGTCTTGCCGGCACCGCGGGCACCGATAAAGCAATTCAGGCCGTCGGCCAATTCGAACTTGGTTCCATCGAGGAATCCCCCGATGATCGAGATGCACCGGATCCGGTGCGAGTTGAAGCTGTGATTCATGGTTACCCCTGCAATCGATACAAACAGAAAAGTCGTAGATTGCTAGCATTCTTAAGAGGGGCAGTGACACCTCTGGTCACACCAAAATGGAAAATAGAAAAATTGGAAAACTATTTTCGGATAGCCTGGAAGTGTTCAAGAGCCTCCGAGACTGATACCTTTATGCCCATGAAATCCTTGGCTTTCGAGCAAAACCCATTTTGAGCTACATCCTGCGATGCCTGACTTTTCCATTGTTTACGTGCTTGTGAATCCCGCGATGCCGGGACTCGTGAAAATCGGACGGACCTCTCAGGAAGAAGTGGGGACACGGCTGGCCCAACTTTACACCACCGGAGTGCCTGTCCCCTTCGAACTCAAGTACGCCTGCCGTGTTCCGAATTCCGATGAAGTTGAATCTGCTTTGCACATAGCTTTTGGACCGCAGCGGATCAATCCGCGTCGCGAGTTCTTTCGTATCGAACCAGAGCAGGCGATCGCGATTCTGAAACTTCTGCATGTCGAAGATGCAACGGCGGAAGTCGCAGCACAGACGACCGGTATCGATGAGCAATCAATAGCTGCAGCTGAAGGAATGCGTCAACGCCGCCCCAATCTGGACTTTCACGAAATGGGGATTCCCAATGGAGCTGTTCTTGACTGCCTATCCGCGACAGCGACAGTCACCGTCGTTGGGCCAAAGAAAGTGAAGCTCGGCGACACAGAGATGTCGCTGACGGCGGCCACTCGCCAGGTCTTGCAGCTCGATTACAGCGTCCAGCCGAGTCCACACTGGGCGTATCAAGGGAAGTCGTTGCATGATCTTTACGAGGAAACTTACGGTGAAGTTTAAACGTAAGAAAGCCAATCCGCATAGTGAATCACTTGCTCAATTTACCCAACAGGCAAGTCAATTAAGGCTCGATCCAGTTCAAACTGAATCAACACGACACATTGGGCAGACTGGCTTGGTTGGAAGTTCGTTGACAAATGCTTGATGCTGGGCCAAAGAGTCTACCTTTAGGGTTTGCCCATCTAGCAAGACACGCACAGTGCCGGCACAAGGCACCTTAATGCTTCGTTGCTTTGTTTTCCGACCAGAGGATCTCTTTGTTTGGACCGTTCTAATTGGAGTAGATGCCGAAGAGTGCAGCAACGGTATTCCATTGCTTCTTGCGCTCTCGAGGTCAGACGTGCACCGACTAGATATTTGGGAACACATGACATGTGCACCACTAACTTTCAAAGATCGAACCACTTCTGTTCTTGGGTGGGATCTACTAGTGGTTGCTACCGAAATAACCGCGACATCCGCCTTTATAGCTTCATTGTAGAGCCATTCGATGTTCGAATCGTCAATGTCGACATGACCACCATGGTGAGGCACGGAGAGCACATCGCAGCGTATTGTTCCGTAACGCTCATGAATGTCTCTCCATTCCGCGAGTTGCGAATCCGCACCAAAGACAATTCGCTTGGAGCCGTAATCGAGAACAAGAACGGCACTTGTCGCATTTTGTTTGTTTGCCTCAGTCGCAATTAGATTCTGAATGGCGAGTGGAGCAAATACTCTTGCTGCAGCATTTCTGGACGGATCCTCCCACACAACTAATGGATCAATGCCGCATTCAAGCCGACAAAGGTGCCGACGTGACAAAACGCCTTCATCTATAAGAGTCCGAATTCGAGAGTAAAAAGCTGAACTCGTGAAACTACCATCATCAACAAACCAGATTCTATCAATGCAATCGCTATAGTCTCCAAGGATCGACGTCGCTCCTCCAATGTGGTCGGCATGGCTGTGTGTCACTACCAATGCCTCGATCCGCTCGACGCGACAACGCTTCAAGAACTTTAGCGGAAGAGATCCTTTTCCAGACCCACTATCGATCACGATAGCCCGATTCTCACCGAGCAAGATGATGTTACACGATGCCTGTCCGACATCCAGAAAGAACAATTCCATGTTTGCTCGCCACTATGGTCGCCAATCCGGATCTGCTTTCGCTGTGCCGGACGATCCAATACTCAACATAAACTCTTGCTCTTCACTGTTTGAGCGAATCCGACTCGCTTTACATTTCTTGATATGCACAATTCGTCGGAGCCGGAAAGTCATCGGATCCCTTTCGACAAGCGCTTCAACAGGTTGGCCTGGCTTGTAGGTCACGTATTCAGGTGTGAGAACCACGCTTACCGGAACGATATCTTTCGTCCCATTCTCCCATTCGATCTCCTCGGGGTAGGGTCTCGCTCTTGTGATTTTGCCGTATTGCCGAACCTGAATAGGCTGCGTGTTCCTAAGTACAGTTAGGTCGACGAATCGATCAATGATCGCGAGTAGCTGTTTATCTTGGTTCGACAGTTCGAACGGACGTTTTCCCAACAGGTCCTGAATTGCACAGTGAATCTGAAGACAGAAGTCTTCTTTTGCCGTGTTTTCGGAGGTACCGCGACCAACAATCAGCGGACTAACTCCGTCAACAATCAGTTGTTCAAGGAAGCGGTAGTACCGTCCTACAAACATTCGCCGCAAAGGGTACGAAACGCCACCCACGATTACTTGTGGAATCACGGCGGCACGGAAGTCCACGGCACCAGGTCGATTCGACAACTTCGGGTTGGTTGCGCCTGAAAATTCGGCAACCGCGACGGTGGTAGTGGTGTTCGGATTGTCAGTGACGTAAAGTGGCATCAAGCACCGAGTGGTTCGAAAAGTTCCCAGCATTTGGTCGTTGAAAATGCCGTTACAAAGCAGTTTAGCATGAAATCGTGATTCGTGTTCAGCCCAGATCGGATCGATTCATCGGTCGAAAAGTCTAGAGAAACGCACTTTTTGTCCCACTCTACACGGAATTGCAAGGCTTTTGTCTCTGGAGAAACAGGGATCTGCTGCAACGAAACCGTAAATGGCTCACGGTCATGAGGCGCGATCGTAACGTACTGGGATGCGAAGGCCTGAATCAGCCCAAATGGCTGTTCGGGCAAATCCTTGATCAGCGAGAAATACTCATCAAGCTGGATTAAGCCATCTGAGGTCAAAGGTATCTCGATAATGTCAACCTCGTGGAGCACTGCGGCGATAATCTTCGAAGGTTGGAACACCCGACGATACGCCGTCAGCAAATACAGAGCCCGGTCTAGGAATTCATTGAATCCAGGCCAGTCCTCTTTTCCTCTGAGTCGATTATAAGCAATCTGATCGTCACGAATTTGAAACAGCTCAGTCGACAAGGCGTTTGCACACCGAACGCAATCCAATCGAACCAAAAACTCTGGCTGAACAGGGGATCCTGGCCCTGCATGAGTCACTCTCAACTGCTGCTCCCAAATGTGATCCCTACCCGGAAACTCGACGGATAGGCTATCCGCTAGTTGGCTAGCAAGTTTGCCATCCCATGCAGTCTTTGACGGATTGGGCTCAAAATCAAAAGAGACCCATCGTTCTACAATCGGTGGTTTACCGAGTTTGATTTTTCCCATCGCTGTCCATTCATATGTTTGAAAAACTGCTTAAATCGCTCGTGGATTCAATCAATAGTACTGCTTAATGTACCCATACGCCCGGTCGAACAAGTCTTGATCTTTGTGCAGGTGATACTTAAGCAGCGTTTTTCGTAACGCTTTCTGCACTTCGCGTTCGCCGGCAGTGGTCTGCTGCCAACCGGGGAACCTGACCATACGCACGATCTCGTCGATGTCGGCCACGATGCGCTCGACGATCACGGGTGTCTCTTCGTTTTTCACCTGCTGAAATAGCTCCGTCAGCGCGGCCTTGGCTTTGTCTTGCTCTTCAACTGGATCAACCTTCCTTTCAGCCTCGACGACTTCTTTTGCGAGTTCCAAAAGCTGCTTCAGAAACTCTTTGCTGTCGAGAAGCCCTTGTTCGTGCTTCTCTTTGATCTTCTCAAGGCGTTCACCGAGGGCGACGAATTTTGGATCTTTGGCGTGCTTCCGTAATCGTGCAACGAGGCTTATCTCCAATGCCTTTCCTTTCTTGTCGGGTACACCGACCACGCTCTCCAAGAGTTCCGCGTCCAAGACTAGGGTTTCCAGGTCATCCCGAATGGCATATAGCGAAGTATTCTCGTGGACCAAGTCAATGGTCTTAGCTCCAAGCACATGCCAAAGCAGCTTGCCATTGCCGCTCGGCGGTTTGACGGATTCGTAAACTTGTGTCAGCCAGCGGTAATCGGTTTCATAGGACGTCAGGCATGTATCTGGTGATAAAGCCTCCCAGATCCGGCCGAGTACCGAATACTCGGCCGCGAAAGCGTCTCGCTTTTCGTTGTTGGGCAAGCAATCTTGTGCTGCTATCAAGCCCTCGTAACCACCCACCGTTCGATCAACACCAGGGAAGAATGCAACACACTTGGCAACCTGAACCGGAAGCTCTTTCTTTACATCGTCCAGATTGCTGATCACCTGCTGGACGGACTTCTCGTCAAAGTCAAGTGCTTGTGCGACGTCATCGAAGATGCCGATGTAATCGACGATCAAACCGTGGGTCTTTTTCGGATACGGTCGATTGGTGCGACATATAGCCTGCAGCAGGTTATGATCCCGCATCGGCTTGTCGAGGTACATCACCTGCAGTATCGGAGCATCGAAGCCAGTGAGCAGCTTTGAAGTTACGATCAAGTACTTCAGTGGGTCGGCCGGATCGCGGAACCGGTCGAGGAGTTTCTCCTCCGCATCCTTATCGCGGCCGTGTGCTTTCCAATCAGCTGGGTCGCCCTGGGTGACATGCATCACAATCGCACTGCACTCAGGGTCGACTGTGATTTCGTCCATCGCGGCTTTGTAACTCACGCAGCATTCACGGTCGAAGGTCACGACTTGAGCCTTAAAACCGTTCGGCTCCACCTTGGACTGGAAGTGATTCACCATGTGCTGAACGACGCCTCGCACCCGATCGGGCGATTTCACGAGCACGGCCATCTTTGCAGCACGCTTGGCGAGGTCATCGCGGTCCTGCTCGCTCAAGTTATCCGTGATCTGCTTATAAGCTTCGTCGATGGCCGACTTGTCGATCTTCAGCTTGATCTCCGGCGACTCGAAGTGCAGCGGCAGCGTAGCCTTGTCACGGATCGACTCCTGAAACGTGTAGCGGCTCAAGTATCCCTTCTCGTCTTCATCGGCACCGAATGCCCAGAATGTGTTTTTGTCTGCGCGATTGATCGGCGTGCCGGTCAGACCGAACAGGAATGCGTTGGGCAAGGCGGTGCGCATCTTGCGGCCCAAGTCGCCTTCCTGAGTGCGATGGGCTTCGTCAACCAGCACGATGATGTTCTTGCGGTCGTTCAAAACGCCATCAGCCTCGCCAAACTTGTGGATTGTGGTGATCACTACTTTACGAGCATCCTGAGCCAATAGGGTTTGCAGCGTTTCGCGGCTGTCGGCCTTGATCATGTTAGGCACATCGGCGGCACTGAACGTCGCGGTGATTTGTGTATCGAGGTCAATTCGATCCACGACGATCATCACCGTCGGGTTGCCAAGAGCCGGATGCATCCTCAGCTTCTGCGCGGTGAAGACCATCAAAAGCGACTTGCCAGAACCTTGGAAATGCCAGATCAGCCCCTTCTTGATCTTCGATTGCACCACGCGCTGGACGATGAGATTGGTCCCTTCGTACTGCTGGTAGCGGCAGATCGTCTTGATCCTGCGATGTTTTTTATCGGTGGCGAATAGCGTGAAGTTTTGCAGGATGTCGAGTACGACCTCGGGGCGGAACATGCTAGCGACCGACTTACCGACATCGGCCAGCGATCCTTCCTGTTGGTTATCGGCGTCGCGCCACGGCCCCCACATGTCGATTGGCATTCTCACAGAGCCATAGCGAAACGCTTTACCCTCGGTGGCAAAGCTAAAGACATTTGGTACAAACATCGCGGGGACACTTTGCTCGTAGTCCTCATGAACTTGCGCAGCTCCATCGACCCAAGTGACGGCCGGGCGAACAGGAGTCTTAGCTTCGCCAACCACGATTGGCAAACCGTTCACAAGCAGCAACACGTCGAATCGTTTGGTAAGCTGCCCGATCTGGTAGGTCCACTGGTTACAAACAACGAGATCGTTGTTGACCGGATTGTCGAAGTCGATCAGGCGTACTGTGGTATGCTCTCCGTTTGGACCGAATGGCATTGTCTTGTCACCTCGAAGCCAATCGGCCAAGGCTTCGTTGCAACGAACGAGTCCGTCGTTCTGAACGGTGAGCAAGATCGCTCGCAATTTGTAGATCACCTCGTCGGCGCGGTCAGACTGGGCAGCGATTTCCGGGTTGAGCTTGATGAGCGCCTGCCGGAGCAACGATTCGGCAAATACCTCAGAATTCTGCCGAGTCAGTGTGGGCGCATAGACGTACCGCCAGCCAAGGTTAATACAAGTGTCGAGAACCATCTGCTCAACGGTGTTGGATTCAGTAAACATTGCATTTCCCAGAGGCAAGCTCGTTTACAAGCTGCGACTTCAGGTTCCGAAGAGTTGTAAGATGCGATTCCAATTGCTTTTGACGTGACCCTATTGCTTTGACGCGATTGGCAAAAGCTATTTGCTGTTCGTTGGGCGGGACAATGAAGTAGAGCTTTTTCTGTGTAGTAATTGGAACTTGGTGACGTGTTGACTGAACCATAACCCGCGATAACTGCTGTTGAAACAATGATGATCGCATATACTCAGCGAGATATTCTTTATACAATCCATTTGCAACACGGTAGTAAGTTGTTGACGTACTTGCGACGATGTCACCGCAGTCGTCTGGCAAGATCGCTATTCGCCCAACTGTCGCATTATTTGTGAGTATGACATCGCCTCCACGGGCCGGCGGAATTCTTAGTTTCGATGCCCGTTCCAATGGGAGGCGAGGACAAGATTTGAGATCAATGTCGCCTTGATCTGAAATGAATGCCGCAGACAAATATGGAATACCATCGTGCCCAAACTCATCCGAACGTGGATACTGTCCGCCGTGATTCCCGTCTTGGAGAGCAGCGAGATACCCGTCGTCAAGCAGTTGTTGACCAGTCACGACCAGCCAGCCAGCAGGCGGAGAGGATGTACTTCCGATTGGATGTGACTCAATTCCTGTCACTGTACGGAAGAAGGCCGCTGCATCTTGATGCCGAAATTCGCGACAAGAAAGAATCACCTCCGCATACCGCTCACTCGATTCATCCGTAGCCCATAGGATTTCAGCGATTTTGCGTTGCTCGTCCTCAGGGGGCAGCGGGAACTCGTAATCCTGCAATTGGCTCCATCGCGTTCGCGGAGATAGAGAACCTGATGACGTCCCAAGGGCATGCTCGAAGAAACCATCGGACTGCACGATAAATGGTAGCAAATCAGGAATCAGCAACTTGTCTTTCGGCTCAAAGGTGAGGATGTCGCTGGAGCAAATGCCATCGAACTCGGCGACCGCGACTTTTTTCTGATACGCGCGACGCTTACCAAACAGCACCTGTCCTTTGCGAAAACGTTTGGTGAAGGAAATCTCACCATCAGCCAAAAGGCCCCACTGCTTGAGATGCAAATTCTCCGGCTCGATGTGCTCAAGGCCGACGAATCGTTCGAGTCCTGCCGCGAGCGGATTTCGCTCCGCCTCGTTCACATCGCGCACGACATCGCCAAAACGCACCATTCGCCAGCCTTTGGGCAGGCTGCCGTTGCCGCTTAGAGTGTCGGTCGTCGCTGGATTCAACTTACTTGCCAACGCCAGACTCCTTGAGCGTTTTGAACATATCTTCCATCGATTGCCGAAGCTGTCGTGAGCTTGCTTGCCAATCCTGAATCGATTCTTGGACCGAACCATTTAGTTGTTTGTCATTGCTTGTAGCGGATTTCGATTCCGTACGAACATAGAGCGGAATGCTCAGATTGTGCTGCTGGGCACGAATCTCCTCGAGCGCAACCAGCCGTGAGAACTCGGGCTGTTCTTCGTCGCTCTCATAGGCCTCGACGATTCGAGCGATATGGGCGTCGGTTAGGAAACTTTGCGCCCGTTCGCGGGTGACTTCATTCACGGCATTGATGAACTGAATCTTGCCTTTACGCTTCTTAGGCTTCTTCATCCGGCAGATAACGACGCAGGCCTCCATCGGTGAGTTGTAAAACAGGTTGGGTCCCAGGCCGAGTACCGTTTCCACGACATCGTGCTCGACCAGCTTCCGCCGCATCTCGGTTTCTTCGTTGCGAAACAGCACTCCATGCGGGAATAAGATCGCGCAGCGTCCGGACTTGGGATTTAAACTCTGAATAATGTGCTGCCAGAAAGCGTAATCAGCTCGGCCTTGCGGGGGCGTGCCGTAGATGTTGCGTCCCCACGAATCGGAACCAAATGCGTCTCGATCCCACTGCTTGATCGAGTAAGGTGGATTAGCAAGGCAGATGTCGAATTGCTGAAGCCGATCGCCAGCGACGAATTTGGGCTCTGCTAACGTATCGCCTCGAATGATCTGAAAGTCTTCGACGCCGTGCAAAAAGCAATTCATGCGGGCTATCGAGGAGGTCATCAGATTTCGCTCCTGGCCAAAGAGCTTGACCGTTCTCCATTCCTTCTTTTGCTTTCGAAGGTGAGCGATCGAGGAAAGGAGCATTCCGCCCGAACCACATGTAGGATCGTAAATCGACTCACTTGGCTGTGGCTGAAGCAATTCGGTCATTAGGTGGACGACAGTTCGGTTCGTGTAGAACTCTGCAGCTGTATGGCCAGAATCATCCGCAAACTTCTTGATGAGGTACTCATATCCAACGCCAAGTTCATCCTCGGGGCAGTTGGCCACCGATAGCGTAAGCGAGCTGAAATGTTCGATCAGCTCCTTGAGCGTGTGGTCGGGCAAACGGTCTTTGTTGGTCCACTGAGCATCGCCGAAGATTCCGAAGAGTTTGTCTGGGTTGGCAGTTTCAATCGCTCGCAAGGCATTCTGCAACTTGGTGCCGACGTTCTTGCTGGCTTCACGAACCGTTTTCCAGCAGGCTTCGTCGGGGATCTGAAAGCGGTGGTTCTCTGCGAAGTGAGCATACGCCTCATCGCCACCCGATTCCGCCAGTGCTGCAGCAACCTCTTCGTCGAACACATCACAAAGCCGCTTGTAGAAAAGTAGCGGGAAGATGAACTGTTTGTAGTCACCAGCATCGATGTACCCTCGAAGCAGCACTGCCGCGCCCCAGAGATACGATTCGAGTTGAGATTGGGTGATTCGAGTTGTCATTCGCTCTCCTCAGCCCCCTCGTCGTTTGACTCGCTGCGAATGTTCTGCATCGCGCTACCGTCGATGTATCGCAGATTCCGCTCCCAAGCCACCGCATCGGTTTCATCCATATCGATCTCGCGAAAGTGTTCATGTACGTGATCCAGGAACGCATTCAGAACCTGTGGAAGTGCGTTGTACGACGCCTCCATTGCTCGCACAGTCTCTTCGTAGCTCTCGTTCCAGAGGTGTCTGGGCTTGAGTACTAGCGAACCTGGAGTGGTGCCTGGTGCAAATGCGTAGCTTCCGTGATGAATTGCTTCTCCCCACACTCGGTGCAGTTCTAGCGCGAGCCTTTGAAGGTCCTTGTCGTAGAAGCGGAAATCACAGGAGCACACGATGGCGTCGAAGTCATGCCAAAAGTAGATGCAGTCGTAATGAACCTGATACGAGTGCCCTCGCTCAATAAAGCGATCCAGCGTTCGGCGATGAATGCAACACATTACATCTCGCAGAAATCGCAAATCTCGCTGGTGGCGAAGCGCCGCGTCGCCAATTGAAGGATCGATGACTCCGCGCCCGACTTCCTGGATGATGGCCCTGATGGCTGCAATCAATACACCTTCGAGATCAACCAAGGCCTGCTTCCGCTGCGTAAGATCCTCGCATGAGAATCCAGTCACGCGGCGATGGCGGATGTCAAACGGGAGTTGCTCGGCCTTACATGCCACTTCATTGAACAAACAGACGACTCGACTCCAGCCAAGCGTTTTTGCAGCGTAGCCGATTTCCACCATGACATTAGGATTTGGATAAAACCAGTTCTTGTCCAGGTCTTTCAATACAGGAGTGATGTCTCCCACCACAACCGTGCTGCTATTCAGTTTTTCGAGAATAGTGTTGGCGATATCAATAGATCCAGCCCGATTGTCCGTAGCTTCGTCTCGCCGCAAAGTGCATTCCACACCTTCAGGCAAGTCGTCTTGAACCCGAGATATTGCACGGTCAAGCGCATCTCGAATTAGAAAACGATGTAGTTTTTTGGGAAGGTGATCCTGCCAGCAGAAAAAGATGCAGAAGTCAGCCGGTAATCTGCGAGGGTCCTGAATTTCAATTGGCATTAGGCCCTCCCTGTAAATTTCGCGATGCCAGAGTTCTCCAATAGCTGGAATAGTCTGTCCTCGGCAGCGTAGGCGGCATCCAGACTCGTCTTTAGGCTTTCGAGGGCGTCGGCAACTGTCAGCGTTTCTGCCTCAACAACCGGTTCGATATATCGCGGAATATTCAAGTTCCAATCGTTCTGTTGAATTTCGTCCAGCGACACCAATCGTGCGACGCCAGCAACATCTTTGTGGCCGGCATACCACTGGTAGATTCGGTCAACCTGCTCTGGGAGCAGTTCATTTTGGGCGCGACCCTTTTTAAATTCCTTTGAAGCATCGACAATCAGCACTTTCTTGCGGTGGTCCTTCGGTTTCTTGAGGCGAAACACGAGGATGCAAGCGGCCAGCCCGGTACCATAGAAAAGGTTTGGCCCAAGTCCGATGACCGCATCGAGAATGTCCATGCCCAGTAGCTTCTCGCGGATCTTGCCTTCGGCTGCCATCCGGAATAGTGCACCGTGGGGCAACACCACAGCCATGCGCCCTGACTTGGGGGCCATCGATAGGATCATGTGCTGCACCCAAGCGTAGTCACCGCTTTTGGCTGGTGGCATTCCAGCAAAGTTGCGTCCATAAGGGTCGCTACTCCAAACATCATCACCCCACTTTTCCAGTGAGAATGGCGGGTTTGCGATCACGCAATCAAACGTCGCGAGACTATCGCCGGAGTGAAATGCGGGTTGGCGAAGTGTATCGCCGCGAACCACCTGGAAGTCTTCGACACCATGCAGGAATAAATTCATTCTCGCGATGGCGGAGGTGGTGAGATTTTTTTCTTGGCCGAATAACTTGCCCCAAAGCGTTCGAATATTGCCGCCTGCCTCTCGAACGTGGTGAATCGCCTCGATCAACATGCCACCGGTTCCGCAGGCCGGGTCGTAAATCGTTTCACCTTCGCGAGGGTTCAAGATGCGAACCATTAGGTTCACAACGCTTCGAGGCGTGTAGAACTCGCCTGCTTTCTTGTTAGTCGCATCGGCAAACTTCTTGATCAAGTATTCGTAGGCCTGACCGAGAACATCTGCGCGGGCAATTTTGTTTCCCAAAGGCAGTTTCGAAAAGTGCTCGATGAGATCACGAAGTAAAGCGTCCGATAGGCGATCTTTGTTTGTCCATTGTGCATCGCCGAAAATACCGTAAAGCGTATCGGGGTTTGCTTTTTCAATTTCCCGCATCGCTCGCTGTAGACATTGTCCGACGTTGCTCGTTTTCTTCCGCACGTCGGACCAATGGCAATCATCCGGAATCTGGAATCGATGGTTCTCAGGGAACAAAGCAAACTGCTGGTCGCCACTTGACTCATCGAGGGCCTCTACGATTTCTTCGTCGAACACGTCGGAAATGCGTTTGAAGAAGAGCAGTGGAAAGATGTACGTCTTGAAATCGGCAGCATCGACCGGACCACGCAGGATGTTGGCAGATTCCCAGAGGTGGTTGGAAAGAGTCGAGATGTCGAGTTCGTTGGAGGTCATTAAGCTCTAGTCACTGATGTTTCGGTTGAGTTGTGTTAATCGGCCGCGCAACCAACCGAAGGAACTTTTCGAGTTCCTCCCTTTTAAACAGTCGGTAGCCATTGGCTGGATTCCGATGCATCGGGATCTTGCCGTCGGCAGCCCAGGTTCGAACCGTTCCTTGGGACACTCCCAGGATTTCGGCCGCTTCTGCAACTTTCACGTATTCGCTTAGTTTGGGCACAATCCACCCCCTGATCGATTGGAATTCGACGTGGGGCGTAAGTTTATCAAACACTACAGCGAAATGACAGCATTGCAGATGCCGTAAATCCATGGGATCTGGACATTTACCGTCCGATTTCCGCCCGCAAGTGGGGGAAATCGGTACAGACCATTTCGCCAGTATCGTGCTTGTCAGTGACACCTTTGGTCAATCGCTAGCATTTTTCCTGAATTTGTTGATGAGCAATCTGCCGCAGCACGGAATTTCAGGATCGATGCAAGTTGGCGACCGAAGTTGCTCTCGTTGGCAGCGATTCGACAGATCCTTTGAAAATCCTGATCTTCTTCCCACATAACCGCTAAGCCTGGCGAAACAGCGGCTTGAGGTTTCTTGCGGCTCACCGTAACTCATGGACCCCCATACACGCGTGGCAACCACGCGATTCAGGAATCGTCTAGGAGGATCCAAAAATGACTAATTGGTGGGAAATTGAAGACATAGGCTCGGCTCCGTTGCCGGCGGAGATTCGAGCGATCGCTTACTACCGGCATTCGGCACAGGACCGACAAGAGAATTCGATCCCCATTCAGCAGGAACAGGTTCGCGAATGGGCTCGCAATCACAGCGTAGAGATCATTCAGGAGTTCGCCGACCACGGTCGATCGGGGCTTACCTCCGAGGGCCGACCTGCGTTCACCGACATGATGGAGAATTGGGTCAAGAAACGATCCGACTTTGAGTATGTACTTTGCCTCGATGTGAGTCGTTGGGGGCGATTCCAAGACATCGACCTCTCGGCCCAATTCAGCGCCGAATGCAAACGAGCCGGAAAGCAGGTCATCTACACCACGAT
>Ga0315904_10008229_pt1 | contig 13835 bp, 12 predicted proteins | sample LakEriMetagenome_6_FD_203529 | JGI IMG/M metagenome (GOLD analysis project Ga0315904, IMG submission 203529) | Freshwater fungal communities from buoy surface, Lake Erie, Ohio, United States - Buoy 12 MA120 | ecosystem: Environmental > Aquatic > Freshwater > Lake | place: USA: Lake Erie, Ohio... | reverse complement strand
CCAAAGACAAGGGTCTGCCCTGGGACATCGCTAAAGGCTTTGATCACTCGGCTCCGCTCTCCAATGTTTTTCATCCATTAAGTGATTTCAGCGACCTTAAAAACATTAATTTCTCACTTCAGATAGATGGACAGATGCGGCAATCTGGAAATACATCGCTCATGTTGTTTCCTTTCGAGTACATCATCTCCTACCTATCCAAATTCTTTACCCTAAAACCCGGCGACCTCATCTTCACCGGAACCCCAAAAGGGGTGTCGGCCGTAAAGCCCGGCAATCGCCTTACAGGATTCATTGAAAATGAGAAACTACTTGACTTTGAGGTTCGCTAAGTGGTTGCTGGTATGGGGGATTTATGGCTTCCATCTACTGGTATCCGCACAAACAGTAGAAACCATTGCACCAACGACTTCCACTGAAACCTCATCCCGCTACTTGTTTCCCATTCTACCCGGTGTACCCAATACGCTTGCGGGAACAATGGGTGAATTGAGAAATTCACACTTTCATTCCGGACTGGACATTCGAACTAACAATCAGGTTGGTGCCGCCATAAGGGCCGCTAATGAAGGATACATTTCACGAGTTACCAAGAGTTCCTTTGGTTATGGAAATGTGGTTTACGTAACACACCCCGACGGAAATACAACTTTATACGCCCATCTGGATTCTTTCAAGGGACCAATCGAATCCTACGTTCGTAAAGAACAGTACAAACGCAAGACATTTGAAATTGATCTGAAATTCTCTCCGGATCAATTCCGCGTAAATCGAGGAGATACCATTGCTCTGTCCGGAAACACAGGAGGAAGCACAGGTCCGCATCTTCATTTCGACCTCCGAGACAAGGACATGAATGCCATCAATCCACTACATTATGGATTTGATGAAATCAAAGACAAAATACCTCCGATGGTTTTGGTGGTGGCATTAAGAACAATGGATCAGCATTCCCGGATTAATGGCAAGTTTGGTCGATTCGAATTCCGTGCCTTTAAAACCGGAGGTAAATACCGGATACCATCTGTGAAAGCGAAAGGAAAAATTGGAATTGAAATCCTGGGAATCGATAAAATGGATTTATCCCCATTCCAATGCGGCATTAATGAGTACGTGCTTTCCGCAAATAATACCATTATTTTCCGTCAAAACATCGATAAGATCGAAATGCCAATAACCCGGGCTATTCTTTCCTTAATGGACCATTCGGTTTTAGAAAATAAAGGACAGCGCTTCAATAGACTTTATGTTGACGATGGCAATCCGCTAGGTTTTTATTCTTCATTAGTCAACAAAGGATTGGTTACGGTTGAAATTGATCCTGTTAAAATTGGTGTGTCAATGAAAGATTCTTACGGAAATACTTCCGAATTGGAATTTGAATTAAAACCCGATGACTCCGGCACTACCATTCCTTCCCTAGATGCCATTAAAACCCCTGCCGGTTTTGAATTGAGCGGAAATTACCTCACAGCACGAATTTCAAAATGTGCTGCCCACCCACTGCTTTTCCGAAATGGTGAGTCTAAAGAGCTACAAAGTCAGTACAACAGTAACCTCTGGTCCGTTTACATCATCGACGTGCGTGAGGGCCTGCCAGATTCTTTGGTAGGCTGCAAGCAAACGTTACGCTTTGGAATTAAAGACAAAATTCCTTCCGGTAAAAAGTTCACTTTTTATGGCCCTTCCTACACCCTTTTCTTTCCAGATTCATCCTTATTCGATACCCTGTACTTCTCCTCCTCCCATCGCAGAGAAGGATCAAGAGAGGTTTTAACCGTGGCCGATAAGACAACAGCGCTTCTCTTCCCGGCACAATTTGAATTGCGGCCACTTGGGGAAATCAATGAAAAATATGCTGCCTATCGATTCGAAGATGGCCGAAATACTTTTTTATCCAACAAGTGGGTTAATGGTAAAATCAAGTTTGAGACCAACAAACTGGGGAAATTTGTAGTTCAGCCAGACGTAACCCCACCCGATGTGCGCAGAATCTATGCCAATCAAAGCACGCTGCGTTTCAGAATATGGGATAACCTTTCCGGTATCGATTCGTTTGAGGTTACGGTTGATGGAGAATGGATCCTAATGAATTACGACTACAAAACCGGAGTGCTCTTCTCAGAAAAGTTGGATAAAACCAAGCCGTTCAAAGGAACCTTAATTCTTCAAGTAAAAGACCGAGTAGGAAATAGCAGAATCTTTAAACAACAAATTTTATGACACCAACCGTTGGAAAAAAAGCTCCTGATTTTACCGTTAACGATCAAAACGGAAAACCTGTTAGTCTATCGTCGCTAAAAGGAAAAAAAGTAGTGCTTTACTTCTATCCCAAAGACATGACTCCTGGCTGTACGGCCGAATCGTGTAACCTGCGCGATAATTATAAAGCGCTCCAGAAACAAGGCTATGAAGTATTTGGCATTAGTACCGATAACGAGAAATCACATCTAAAATTCATCGCAAAAGAAAAACTACCGTTTAGCCTTCTAGCCGATACCGACAAAAAAGTTCACGAAGCCTATGGTACCTGGGTCGAGAAATCCATGTACGGAAGGAAATACATGGGAACAGCCCGAACCACCTTCATCATCAATGCGGAAGGTATCCTTGAGGAAATCATTTCTCAAGTGGACACAAAAAATCACACCAGCCAAATATTAAAAACAGAAGCAAAGCCCGCGACCAAACCAAAGGCTAATGCTGCACCTAAGAAAAAGACTGCTCCCACAGCAAAAAAGTCAGCTCCAAAAAAGGCCAAGAAAACGGCTCAAAAAGTAAAAAAGAAAGCCACCAAAAAATAGGTCCTCACGGGCTCATATCGAGTCACGTGGTCATTATTTTAGGTAATTAAAACCCTGCATGAAAGGAAAAACAGGCAGGGTTTTATATTTTTCGGAATAATTCAAGGCTAATGGAAAAAACCGATACAGCAGCGTTACAATCGCTCTGTGCTCAAATTCGAAGGGATATCATACGTATGGTTCATGCGTGTCAATCCGGTCACCCTGGTGCTTCACTGGGATGCACAGAATTCTTTGTGGCACTCTACTTCAAGGTAATGAATCACAATCCTCAGTTCTCTATGAACGGCCAAGGCGAGGATCTGTTCTTCCTGTCCAACGGCCACATTAGCCCGGTTTGGTACGCCACCTTGGCCCGTGCCGGATATTTCGATCCTAAAGAGCTCGGAACATTCAGGAAAATTAATTCCAGACTACAAGGTCATCCCGCTACCCATGAACACCTGCCCGGTATTCGCGTAGCCTCAGGCTCCCTAGGCCAAGGTCTTTCCGTAGCCATCGGCGCAGCACAAACCAAAAAACTCAATCAGGACGACAGCCTGGTGTACGTCTTGATGGGCGACGGTGAACAACAAGAAGGTCAAATTTGGGAGGCAGCCATGTATGCCGCCCATTATAAGGTCGATAATCTCATCGCTACCATCGATTACAACGGCCAACAAATCGATGGTCCGGTCAACGAAGTAATGTCTCTCAAGAACCTAAAAGGTAAATGGGAGGCTTTTGGATGGACTGTCCTCGAGTCCAATGGAAACGACCTGGAGGATATTCTGGATACTCTCAACGAAGCCAAAAAACTTACCCGCCTGGGCAAGCCGGTTTTAAACCTTATGACCACCGTAATGGGTCAAGGGGTAGACTTCATGATGGGTACCCATAAGTGGCACGGCGTAGCTCCAAATGATGATGAATTTGCGAAAGCCATGGCACAATTACCGGAAACGATCGGCGACTTTTAACAGACACAGATGAACCCTTTCAGCTTTACAGAAAAAAAAGATACCCGTTCAGGCTTTGGAGCAGGACTGGTCGAGTTAGGAAGATCCAACGCAAACGTGGTTGCGCTTTGTGCCGACCTTACAGGATCTCTTAAAATGGATGCTTTTAAGAAGGAGTTTCCCGATCGGTTTTTTCAGGTGGGAATAGCAGAGGCTAATATGATTGGATTGGCTGCAGGAATGACTATTGGTGGTAAAATTCCCTTTACCGGTACATTTGCTAATTTTTCTACCGGCCGTGTTTATGACCAAATCCGGCAGTCCGTCGCCTACTCAGGTAAAAACGTAAAGATCTGTGCCTCACACGCAGGGTTAACCCTCGGTGAAGATGGTGCCACCCATCAAATTCTGGAAGACATTGGTATGATGAAAATGCTACCGGGAATGACCGTTGTTGTACCATGTGATTTTAATCAGACCAAAGCAGCCACAATCGCACTCGGTAATCACGAAGGCCCAGCTTATCTCCGATTTGGAAGGCCTACATGGCCGGTGTTCATTCCCTCAGACCGACCGTTCACCTTAGGCAAAGCAGATCTGCTCATAGAGGGAACGGACGTCTCCATATTTGCCTGTGGCCATTTAGTGTGGGAAGCATTGGAGGCTGCAGCAGCACTTCATGAAAAAGGAATACATGCAGAAGTTATTAACGTGCATACCATTAAACCTCTTGATATTGAAGCAGTTATACGATCTGTAGCAAAGACCAAGTGCGCAGTAACCTGTGAAGAACACCAAATGAACGGAGGCCTTGGCGACTCGATTGCGCAGGTATTGGCCGCTCAATTACCAGCACCAATGGAAATGATTGCGGTTAAAGATTCTTTTGGTGAAAGTGGTAAGCCAATCGACTTGTTAAAAAAATATGGCTTGAGCGCTTCGAATATCATCTCTGCAGCAGAAAAGGTTCTGACCCGAAAGTAAGTGAACCGATTGACTCACTTACTACCATACATGCGGATGAAGAATTGAAAAAATTAGTCGATTTTCATTGAGTAAATAAAACACTGCATTAAATTTCGACTTCTTTCAGAGGTGGGTCATTAAGTCCACCTTCGAAAGTGAAAACGAAAACCAAAAACAAAAATCGTTATGGCAAAGAAGTCAAAGAAAGCAGCCAAGAAAAAGGCTGCTAAACCAGCGAAAAAAGCTGGAAAAAAAGTAGCTAAAAAAGCTGCTAAAAAGGCTGTGAAGAAAGCTTCAAAAAAAGCAGCAAAGCCTGCTAAAAAGAAGAGCGCACCTGCAAAAAAGAAGTCTGCTCCTAAGAAGAAAGCAGCAGCACCTGCACCTGTAGCACCTGCTGCTCCAGCACCTGCACCAAAAGAGGGCACCGGAAACCTCTTCTGATTCTATCAGAAAATATCAAAAAGGGCTGCTTCGGCAGCCTTTTTTGTTTCCTGCCTGTGCTTAACTTTACACACTCAATTTTGCCCCATGGGAAGGATATTTGAAAAAAGAAAACATAAGATGTTTGCCCGCTTTGACCGCATGGCCAAGGCCTTTACCCGTATTGGAAAAGACATTGCCATTGCTGTAAAACAAGGCGGACCTAACCCCGATAATAACCCTCGCCTCCGAATGGCGATTCAAAACGCCAAAGGCGTGAACATGCCGAAAGATCGTGTTGAATCAGCCATCAAAAGAGCCTCCTCCAAAGAAGAGAAAGATTTTCAGGAGGTCATCTACGAAGGCTATGCCCCTCACGGCGTTCCGGTATTGGTCGAATGCGCTACCGATAACCCAACGCGGACAGTAGCCAATATTCGATTATACTTCTCAAAAAACGGCGGTAATATGGGTAACTCAGGTTCAGTTTCATTCCTATTCGAGCGTAAAGGAGTGTTTAAATTTGAGCCTTCCAAAATTAACCTCGATGAATTGGAGCTTGACCTGATTGATGCAGGAGCAGAGGATATCCACAAAGAAGAGGAGGAAGTTATCATCTATACCAAATTCACAGAGTTTGGATCCATGCAGAAATTTCTGGAATCCAAAAATCTTACACCTAAGAGTTCCGAGCTAAACTACTTGGCAACAACCACCAAAGAACTCAATGATGCCGAAACGGATGAAGTTATGGAGTGCATCACAGCACTGGAAGAGGACGACGACGTTCAGAACGTCTACCACAACCTGGCTTAATCAGGGTTTAGCAGATAGAGTCAAGCGATTTTCAACCATCCGGTTGTTGTACTGTTGGATATAGGCCTGAACCTTTCGCTCCATAGATTCAGCTGGAACCGAGCTAAGTAGATTTGTTTTTAGTTCCGGATCGTTCCAATAATCAAATAACGCCAATGACTTTTTGCCGTCGTAACGCAGCAATAAACTGTCTTCCATTAGCTGATAGGCCATGCCAGCATAATTAAAGGCCTCATTACGCCCAGGCGAAAAGAGATCCTTTCCAAAAGCCACAAAAGGCTTATCGTAGTTTAGGTACGACAAAACGCTAGGCAGGATATCCATCTGTTGAGCAACCCGATCGCTTACAAATGAAGGCTTCATCCCCTCCTGATAAAAAATCACTGGAACAGCATATTGACCCCATGCGGTTTTGTATTTCGGCTGTGTAACCTCAGAGGAAACATGATCTGCCGTAATCACAAAAAGGGTATTTGCAAACCAAGGCTCCTTCCGAATCCGGGTAAATAGATCACGCAGCGCATCATCTGTATAACGGACCATAGGATACATCTTATTTACACCTTCAGCATAACGTCCCTTGTGACTGTCTGGTAATTCGAATGGATGATGAGAAGACAAACTGAACATCACCGAACAAAATGGCTGAGGCAATTGGCTCAATTGTTGACCAAAAAATGGAAAGAAATCATGGTCCCAGACACCCCAAATTCCATCCGTTCCTCCTGGTCCTTTGTACTCATTCTTTCCAACATAGACATCGAAACCAGCTTGCCTCGAAAAGGCATCAAAACCCATGGATCCATTTGGAGCACCATGGAAAAACGATGAGTGATAGCCTTTCACTTTTAACAACGAAGCAAGACTATTCACCCTATTGTTGCTGTAGTGGGATAACACGAACGGGACTTCAATAGATGGAATACTGCTCAATACCGTGGGCATGGCATCAATCGATTTTCTGCCATTGGCAAAGCCGTATTGAAACGTCACTCCCGCCGAGGCCAAGGAATCCAGAAAGGGTGTATAACCAATGTATTCAGACCCCAGAATTCGTTTATTATAGAAGCCTGAAAACTCCATGGAGAAACTCTCCAGAATAATCACAACAACATTTAAGGATCGAAAGGCAGCATCAGGTTTTGGACGATGAACAGGTGTAAAGACCTGTTCCAATTGCTCTTCCGTTTTGAAGTAGTCAACCTTTTTGATAACCCCGATAGTAGCAGTACGAATCAGCGTGAACGGTGTATTGACAATTAAGTAGACATCTTCCGGGATAGCTGAATAGGCTGCCGCATTAGAAATCGTAATGGGCCGGGTACTCTTTCGAAAATCTCCACGAACACCTCCGATAAATAATCCAGAAAAGACCATAGCTGGAATCAACCCACCCGCATAGAAAGTAATGGTGTTGGAGATCTTAGGCCCCTCAACCCGGATGCGTGAAGAAACACGATGAAGCAACCAAACCAACACCACAAAAGCTATTGTCACCATCCAAAAGTCAGAAAGAAACCTCCAGGTGAGCGCCAATAAATTGGTTTCGTTTTCAAACTGGTCAAGTACACTAAGCGTGGTGCGCCGTAGCGTAGTACGGTAATAGACCATATCCGCAAGATTTACCAGCAATCCCAGAGAATTGAAAACCACAAATAGTACATGAATCAATCCTTGATACCAGCCAGCAAATTTTTGACGAATAGGTAAAATAATTAGAACAAAAATCAGCGCATTGAGGTACAAAATGCCGGAGATATCAAAACGAATTCCACCAACCAAAATCCTGAGAAAACGTGAACCATCCATTCCCGGAAACAGGTCACGATTGTACCAGTAGAACGCAACACGACACAAAGTGAAAAGAACCAAGATTAACGATAAACGAAGAATCAGGGTCAGAAAGATGTTTCCCCTCAGAATTTCCTTCCAGGAATACCGTTTCTCAGAAACTAACATTTATTCCGTCATTTTTTGGCAAATATCCTCTTTCCTTTCGAAAGGAAAGAAGGCAATTTTGATGGAATTCTACTTAAACCTCTAAATTTGCCCGGTTTGAAAAGGTTCGCATAATCCCCTATCCTTAGGAGTTAAAATTCAGATGTATGGAATTACTCGAAAAGTCGAAAGCACAGGCTCAGCAGTGGTTGAATAACCCAGCGGTTGATCAGCAGACTAAAGAAACAATTCAGGAAATGATGAAGTCCAGTGACTCGAGAGAGTTCATTGATCGCTTTTACAAAAATCTGGAATTCGGTACAGGAGGTTTGAGAGGAACCATGGGAGTTGGACCAAATTGCATGAATCGTTATACGGTAGGCGCGGCAACCCAAGGACTTTCCAACTATATTAAAAAATCATTTGAAGGTAATCCGGTACGCGTAGCCATTGCCTACGATAGCCGAAACAATAGTTCAACCTTTGCACAAGTTGCCGCCGATGTCTTTTCGGCCAACGGTATTGAAGTGTTTCTCTTCCCGGAATTGCGCCCTACCCCACTTCTTTCCTTCGCCATCAGATACCTGAAATGTCAGGGGGGTGTCGTCATTACCGCCTCTCATAACCCAAAGGAATACAATGGCTATAAAGCCTATTGGGAAGATGGTGCTCAGCTCGTTCCGCCGCATGATAAAAATGTCATCACGGAGGTAAATGCCATCACCGGGTACGACCAGGTAAAATTCAATGGAAATCCGAGCCTGATCCATTCGATCGGAACTGAAATAGAAAATGCGTACTACGATGAAGTTCTAAGCCTCATCCCCAAACAAGACGCCATTAAGCGGCAAAAAGACATTTCTATTGTTTACAGTAGTATTCATGGTGCCGGTATAACCATGGTTCCGGAAATTTTAAGACGTCTGGGATTCGAAAACATCCATGTGGTAGAAGCCCAAAAGAAACCAGATGGAAATTTTCCGACGGTACAATCACCAAATCCTGAGGAACGGTCTGCAATGGCCATGGCACTTGAAGAAGGCAAAAAATTTCAGGCTGATTTGATCATGGCAACAGATCCCGATACCGACCGTGTCGGCATTGCCATTCGCAATCATCAAGGGGAGTATATGTTGCTTAATGGTAATCAGGCCCTCAGTATCATGCTCTGGTTCATTCTCAAAAACCTAGATAAAAGCGGACTACCCAAGTACATAGCAAAAACAGTTGTCACCACAGAACTTATTGATTCTATGGCGGCACACTTTAACGTTGAATGTGTGAATACGCTGACCGGCTTCAAATACATTGCCGAACTCATCAGGAAGAACGAAGGTCAGAAGGATTTTGTCGCTGCCGGAGAAGAAAGCTATGGATACATGGTGGGACCTTTCGTCCGGGATAAAGATGCTGTATCGTCCTGTGCATTTTTTGCGGCACTGGCAGCTGCAGCAAGAGATTCTGGTCAAACTATGTACGATTGGTTACTCAAAGTCTACCAAGACCATGGTTATTACCTGGAAGGCCTTGTAAACCTGGTCCGGAAAGGTGCAGAAGGAGAAAAAGAGATTAAAGAAATGATGAAAAAATTCCGGCAAAATCCTCCCGCAACCATTGCCGGAAGTCCGGTAACCAAAATGAGAGATTACCAGGCAGGAATCGAACAGGACCTTGATCAGGAAATCACACGCCCTCTGGATTTCCCCAAATCTGATGTGCTACAATTTTATACAAGTGATGGAAGTAAAATTTCTGTAAGACCGTCGGGCACCGAACCTAAAATCAAATTTTACATTAGTGTTCATTGTCCACTACCCTCCGCAGCAGCTTATGCCGACACCACTCAGCAACTTGAGGATCGGATAAAATTGATCGAAAAGGATATCCTTTCGTAAGTTGAAGAATTGGTATTGCCGGAAATAAGGCATTCGTTACCTTTGTAACGTTCACGACCTCGTTTCCATGGTTTTAATCAATAACTTTAAAGAGTTTGAAGCTTACAACGGCCAAGAACTCGGATGCTCGGATTACCTCGAGATCACCCAGGATCAAATCAATAAATTTGCCGACGCAACCCTCGATCATCAATGGATTCATATCAATCCCGATCGTGCTAAAACGGAATCAGCTTTCAAAACAACCATTGCACACGGATACCTCACAGTTAGCTTGATCCCCTACTTATGGGAACAGGTAGCGGATATCCGAAATGTTAAAATGCTGATCAACTACGGAATCGAAAAAATGAGATTCAATCAGCCAGTGCTCACCGGCGATCAAGTTCGTTTGCGCGTTAAACTCATCAACATCGCTAACCTTCGTGGAATAGCCAAAGCAGAATTGGAAGTAACCATGGAGATCAAAGACAAACCAAAGCCTGCATTCTCCGGAACATTTCAGTTTATCTATCACTTTCATCCAGGTTTTGAATCCTAAATCCACATAGGATTAAAAAGATAATCCATGACCACTTTACTTGACCTGGACCGCAGGCTATTTTTATTCCTAAACAGCCTAAATCATCCTAACCTGGACGGATTTATGTTGGCCGCCACAGACATGAAATTTTGGATTCCCTTTTATCTGTGGTTTATCTACATCCTCTTTAAAAAACTGGAACAACAGGCCTGGATAGCACTGATCTGCATCGCCCTCACTGTGCTTATTGCTGATCAAACAACCTCGCACCTGCTGAAACCACTTGTGCAACGACTCAGACCAAGTCATGAACCAACCTTACAAGGGCTGGTGCACCTGGTCGCTCAACCTGCAGGGAGTTTATACAAAGGTGGACTATTTGGTTTTCCATCCAGCCATGCCGCCAATGCCTTTGGAGTCGCTGTATTTCTATGGCTAATCATTGGCAGATCTTATCGTTGGACCCTAATTGGCTTTGCTGTGGCCTCCATACTGGCTTATACCAGAATTTACCTGGGCGTTCACTATCCACTCGATATTCTAACAGGCATGATGATCGGCATCATGTCTGCCTTCTTCTGCCGCGAACTCTATACCCGGCTGGACAAAATGATGGAGAAAAGGAAGGCAAAAGCTTCCGTGGAAGACTAAAGCTTCCTGAAGAATTACTTCCCTAATAATCTTCGTACGTACTTCCCAATAATATCAAACTCCAGGTTGACCCGATCACCTTTGTGGAGTCCATGTAAATTGGTGTGCTCCCAAGTGTAGGGAATTATGGCAACCGAAAATCGGCCATCAGTACAATTGAAACAGGTTAAGCTGATCCCACTAACACACACCGAACCTTTTTCCACCATAACTTCACCGGAAGACGGATCAAATTCGAAGTCAAGCTGCCAACTGCCATTTAAATCCGTAATCTGGACTACCCTGGCAGTCGTATCGACATGACCTTGAACGATGTGGCCATCAAATCGACCACCGGAAACCATACAACGCTCTAGGTTAATCAAATCACCATCCTTACAATCTCCAAGATTTGTTTTAAGAAGCGTCTCGGATACAGCAGTCACCTCATGAACACCTTCGTGAACACGCGTAACCGTCAGACAAACTCCATTATGAGATACACTTTGATCAATCTTCAATTCGTTACTAATTGGAGAAGAAACCGATAAATGAAGGTTTGTCCTCTCTTTTCGCAGCGCTACAATTTGCCCTGTAGCCTCAATAATTCCTGTAAACATTTACTTACCTGATTTTTCAGATAATTTCTGAACCGCCTCCTTCTGATCTGGTCGCACCGTTGGATAGGTTATACCTAACTGCTCGAGATAGGTTTTGTATTTGGTGGGATTGTAATAGAAAGGCTTTAGTTTGGGGGCAAAATCAGTCATAATTTTTTTGTTCAGATAAATAGCTGGCTGATCCTTATCACCAACCAACGGCGTGTATTGAATTTCTTTGGTTTGCTCCTCCTTATAGTAGACCCATGCATTTTTCAATAGCTCAGGCTTAAGCAACATATCCAACAAGGTCATGACTTCAGCTTTGGCACCGAAAACAATACCCTTATGCGCAATTGGGGTAGCCATAGATATGGCATTACTCCAATGATGGCCTGGCAATCCGGGAATGTTGGAAGGATACCGAAGCACCACTGTTGGCAAGGACCAACTGATGTCAGCAATATCATCAGAACCACCACCCATAGACATCAATTGACGACCCATGTAGTTTACAGGACCTGTTGGACTTGGAAGTCCCAGCGTATCCAGTTTTACGGCTAAACCGTTAGTACGTGGGGCCTTTAATTCAATTTGTGTGGCCTTGGCCAATAACTGATCCTCATCACTCCACTTAGGCAGACCGACTTTACGAATGTTTTCATACATCGCTTCCGCAATTGGTTTGTTGAAATGACCTGGCCAGGCCGATCCAAGAATTTCATAAGTAAACTTGGTGTCCGTCATGAGCGCAGCACCTTCGGCAATTTTTACTCCGGTATCAAACAGTTTTTTGATGTCCGGATACGTACGCTCTCTGAAATAATACCAAACCGCAGCTTTGGATGGAACCACGTTTGGCTGATCACCGCCATCGGGAATGACGTAGTGCGAACGTTGAGTTAAAGGCAGGTGCTCACGACGGTAATTCCAGCCAATGTTCATGAGTTCGACTGCATCAAGAGCACTTTTACCTCTCCATGGAGCTCCTGCCGCATGGGCAGCTGATCCTTCAAAATTAAATCGAACCGAAACCAACCCGTTCATTCCATTATCACCATAGGAAACACCAAGATTATCGCCAACATGTGTAAAAATACAGGCATCAACATCCTTGAAATAACCTGCACGAATGTAATAGGCTTTAGTACCAACTAGCTCCTCGGCAATACCTGGCCACAACATAATGGTACCAGATATCTTTTCGCGCTCCATTAACTTTTTCAAAGCCAATGCCGAAATGATGTTCACGGCCTGTCCACTGTTGTGTCCTTCACCATGCCCTGGTGCACCGTCGACAATAGGATCGTAATAGGCAACACCAGGTTTTTGAGAAGCCTTAGGAATACAATCTACATCTGAGCCAAGAGCAATTACAGGCTCTCCTGAACCGTAACTCCATTTGGCAATCCAAGCGGTTGGCACGCCAGCAACTCCTTTTTCAACTTTAAAGCCATTCTTTTCGAGTAATCCTGATAAGTAAGATAGTGTTTCGTACTCCTGAAATCCCAACTCTGCATAACTAAACAGCGCATCGTTGATTTGTTGTCCAAGTACAGCCAGTTTCTCAACCTCAAGAACAGCCTCTTGTTTGAGTGATTCGGATTTTTGGATCTCCGGCTGAGCTTTGACGTTAAGACTTAAAAAAAATAAGGAAAGAAAATAAAGGTAACGCATAAGAGTTTCGGTATTTGCTAGCCTCCAATATAGCTGGTATGGCTAAAAAATACCAGGTGAATAAGGAAAAGTGGTAAGCTTACCTTTGATTTTTCTCTAACCATTCAAGGAAAAACGTACTAACAAGCATAGGATTACTGGCTAATCAAACCGGCTGTACCACTCAAAATTTTTATCGATAATCGACTCCTTATTTCGTCTCAAAAATTCCAAAAAGGAAGAGGCAACCGGTGAATGTTTTTTGCCTTTGAGCCAAATCAGACTCCAGGAGGTTTTGATTGGTAAGCCTTTTACGGGAATTACCTTAAGCTCATTGTTTTGAATTTCATTTCGTATACCGATCAGCGGCATTAACGAATACCCTAAACCAGCCAATATTGCTTGTTTAACCGCTTCATTAGAGGTGAGCTCTAATCGCTTTTTAGAGGATATTCGTTTTTGTTCAATAAACTTCTCCATCGTCTGTCGAGTACCAGAACCTTTTTCACGGTAAATCAAAGGAAGATCCCCAAGGTCCAAACGGGGCTTTTTCATCGCTGACGCTGCAGTTTGTGCATTTCCAATAAAATAAAGCTTATTAACAATGAGATCGACTTTCTCAATCTGCATGTTGTCCGGCAATATCGAAA
>Ga0315904_10008228_pt1 | contig 13835 bp, 12 predicted proteins | sample LakEriMetagenome_6_FD_203529 | JGI IMG/M metagenome (GOLD analysis project Ga0315904, IMG submission 203529) | Freshwater fungal communities from buoy surface, Lake Erie, Ohio, United States - Buoy 12 MA120 | ecosystem: Environmental > Aquatic > Freshwater > Lake | place: USA: Lake Erie, Ohio... | reverse complement strand
CCACGGAGTGACTGTAGACATCAAGCGTGACATAGGCGTCTTCAATGCCAGCGCTCTGAATCTCCACACGGCGAAACATGGTCAGCAGAAAACGTAGCTGTGTCATTCGTGGCTCGCCCCACTCGCGCCTACGCGCAAATGAGCGCACTTCGGCAACACTTACTGCGGAGATCAGTGGAATCATCTCTGTCACGAGAAGTCCGTACTGCTGCTCAAGATTCTTCTCGTCGTACATAGCGTATCAGAATGTTCGTATCGAGCAGATAGAGCCGACTCACGACTCCTCCTGGAGGAGAAGAGCAATCTCATTATCGTCTTCAGGAGTTTCTAGAGCCCCGTAAACACGATGAATCCCATTCGTGCCGTCAGTTGGAGGATTGGTCGGTTGCAGTGCCTTAACCCAGTCTGGTGGCTCGGCAGGCGGAGTGTAGACCAAGCGTCCAGCGATGACTTTTGTATCGGGGGTGTACTTGAGCAACTCTAGGACGCGAGAATCAATCGGTCTGGCTGTTGCGACGGTCAGCTTCTCTCCCGCCAGCTCCGCCAGCTCACGGTTACTCTCCCGCGCTTCTAACTCTAGCTCTTTTGCAAGTTCATCAGAAACCAAAACACTCATCAGACGCATCAGGCTACCTCCAAGAGAAATTATATCGCTCGACGGATTGTATACTGTCTGTAAAATGCCGCGACGAAAAAAGCCATCAGAAATTTATCTAGTCTGGGATAAGATTGTCTCTGGAGACGATAAGTACTCGCCAGAATCTCAGCAAGTTTGGGCGGCGCTCTGGTGGCAACACTGTGTAGGCGATGCGCTTGCGGAAACCGCTATAGCAGACGTGGAGTTGCTCGCCTCCCTGGGCTATGACCTGGCCGCAAAGCAAGGAGACTGGCAGGTTGCCAAAGAATGCGTCGAGCGCTACTTTCAGCATCCACACTGGCAGACTGATGATGCTGCCTTTCAGCAGATGCTCCTGGGAGATAGGGCGCGTGCGTGCTGGGCGTGCGGAGACGAAGACCAGGCGCTAGAGCTATTTTTACAGCTTGCTACCCAAGCAAAAGCTTATCAGCCACTGCCCTTGCTACTCGTGATCTGTGGGCTTCTTGAAATCTGTCAAAGCCAGCCTGAGGAGGCAATCGCCAGCGATAGACTTATCGAGTTTTCTCGACAGGTGACCTCGCAGTATGTCGGAAATCGAATGCGTCTTAAGATTTTGGCTGGCAGTACCTACGGCGAACTGGCCGTCCTGCTGGAAAGCGCAAGGACGGCCAGAACGAAACCAACTTAGTTGCGCTGCGCGGCTTTGACTTCGGCGAGTTTTTCGTCTATGGCTTTGCGAGCCGCCGTGAGTTTTTCTTCGAGAAGTGGCAGGTCGGCGGCAGAGGCGCGCTCTAGCTTGATCTCTTCGAGCATCGCGGGGATTTTCTCGACTATTTTTGCCATGCCGCGTCCCGCGCTGAACGTGGTGTCGTCGCGCTTGCCCAGAAGGCTGGGGAGCTCCATCACAGGCGACGAAAGAATCTCATCCGCTAATGCCGGGCTCTCGCGGATGGCTTTGGCGACCTTCCCGGTGTCGTCGGCGGAGAGTTTTTCACCCTTGATTTTTTCTACCAGGTGCGCTTGTAGATCGGGCTGCTCGTTGAGCTGGCGCAAGAAACGCCCGTGCTTCTCGGTGAGGTTGCCATCGGCGGGACGGTTGGGCGATGAGATAATCTGCTCGGAGATGGCCTCGGGAAGGTCCAGTAAGTCGAGTAAATAGCCCACGGTGCGCTCGGAAACCCCGAGGCGCTGCCCGATCTCTTTGTTGGTCGCGCCCAGAGTTTCCTTGAGCTGGGTGAACGCCTTGGCCTTGTCCAGCGGCGTAAGATCCTCGCGCTGGAGGTTCTCCACCAGCTGCTCGGCCATTTTTTCAGGGGTCTCGTCGGCGAGGCTCCGAACAATACAGGCCATCTCGGTGAGGCCCGCCTGCTGCGACGCTCGCCAGCGGCGCTCGCCGGTGACGATCCGGTAGGCATCAATCCCTTCCAGCGCCATCACGGTGATGGGGTTGAGCAGGCCATGCTGGCGGATCGAGTCCGCTAGGCCCGCCAGCGCCGCATCGTCCAGCACTTTTCGCGGCTGGTCAGGGTCTTCGACGATCTTCGTAATCGCAATAAACTTCAGTTCCAAGTAGTCTCTCCGGCAATCTATTCTTTCATCTGGCAAGCAGATGTTCGCTCGCTATTATATCAGGCCGGATGCACCCAGGGCTTCCGATAGGGGCGGCGCAGGAGCTTGTTGGCGGCCTCGTCGCCGAGGATGCGGCCTTTTTGCGCGTCCCAGGCCAGCGTGCGCCCGGTCTGCTGCGCCAAGTTCGCGAGAATGCAGCTCGCGGTGGAGATGTGGCCTTCCTCAATATCTGCCACCGGACGGCCTCGGCTCTGGACAGCTTTAAGCCAGTCGGCCATGTGGTAGCGGATGGCGGGAGCGACGTGTTTCTCTAAGTCACGCTCGGTAGCGTCCTCGGGGAACTTGTCCAGCTCCAGTGTCACGTCTTTATGGATCGCTTGCCCACGGCTGGGGATAAAGTCGTAGCCATTGACACTGGCTTTAAGCACGCCCTTCTCGCCATAGAAAATCGCCGACCAGGGATATTTCGCGTCTGGCGCATCCCCCCAGCTCCTATGCTGCCAGAGCACTTGCGTCTCGCCAAAGTCGAAGCTGGCGGTCTGGGTGTCGGTGATATTGGCGACACTGGCCTTGTCCATAAAAATCCCGCCGTTTGATGACACGCTCTTGGGCCAGCCGAGGCCTAGCATCCAGCGGGTCATGTCCAGCATATGAACGCACATATCCCCGACAATGCCATTGCCGTACTCCATAAACGCACGCCAGCCCCGTGGATGCGCCACCGGGTTGTAGGGCCGCAGTGGCGCGGGGCCCGTCCACATTTCCCAGTCCAGCGTCTCCGGCGGCGCTGTATTGGCCGCACGGCTAGAGCTGCGCATGTGGTAGTAACAGCACGTCTCCACCAGCCCTATCTTGCCTAGCTTGCCCTCTCTTAAAATCTCCCGCGCCTCGACCAAGTGTGGTGTGCTTCTTCTTTGCGTCCCGATCTGCACCACGCGCTTGTGCTTGCGCGCCGCCGCCAGCATCGCCTGCCCCTCGGCGATATCCACCGAGATCGGCTTCTGGCAGTAGACATCCGCCCCCGCCTCCATCGCCGTGATCGCCTGGAGCGCGTGCCAGTGGTCGGGCGTCCCGATCACCACCAGCTCAGGCTTGGTTTCTGTCAGCAGCTCTCGATAGTCTGAAAAAGTCGCGGGGCGCTTCTTTGATACTTGCCGCGTCGCCACTAAGTCCGCCGCCTCCGTGAGCATCTTCTTGTCCACATCGCACAGTGCCACGACCTCGGCATTTGGGGCGACTTGCAGGAGCCGAAACAGATCACACTTGCCGTACCAACCGGAGCCGATCAGCGCGACACGGGGCTTGACGTCCTGAAACTCTTTGAAACTCGAAAAACTCATGACGGGATTGTACCTGTGGGCTGGTAAAATGTTCGCCATGAACCAAGAGCAAATCCGCGCCGCGTTGCGCGCCCTTCCTATCGAGCTGCCCTCCTGGGGCTTTGCCAATGCGGGTACCCGCTTCGGAGCCTTCCCCGAGCCGGGAGTCGCTCGTGATATCTACGAGAAGATCGAGGATGCCGCGACGGTGCACCGCCTCACGGGGGTCTGCCCGACGGTTGCCGTCCACATTCCCTGGGACCTGCCGCCTGCCGGCAAGACCTGGGCCGATATCGCGGAGTTCGCCAAGAGCGAGGGCGTTGCGATTGGGGCGATCAACCCAAATCTCTTCCAGGACCACGACTACAAGCTCGGCTCGGTCTGCAACCCCGACCCGGCGATCCGCAAAAAAGCCGTCGCGCATCTCAAAGAGTGCGCCGAGATCATGGAAGTCACCGGGAGCAAGCTGCTGAGCATCTGGCTGGCCGATGGGACGAACTATCCCGGCCAGGACGATATCAAGAGCCGCCGCCAGCGCCTGATCGACTCGCTTGCCGAGGGCTACGCCGCGATGCCCGAGGATGGCGAGATGCTGGTGGAGTACAAGCTCTTCGAGCCCGCGTTCTACCACACCGATCTAGCCGACTGGGGCACAAGCTTCACGGTCTGTCAGAAGCTGGGTGAGCGTGCCAAAGTGCTGGTGGACACGGGGCACCATGGCCACTACACCAATATCGAGTTCATTGTCGCCACGCTGATTGCCGAGGGCCGCCTCGGGGGCTTCCACTTCAACGACCGGCGCTACGCCGACGACGATCTGATTGTCGGGAGCGCCAACCCCTACGCGCTGTTCTGCATCTTCCATGAGCTGATCAACGGCAACGACGGCAAGACGGCGTTCCAGACGGCGTATATGCTGGATCAGAGCCACGTGGTGGAGAAGAAGATCGAGGCCATGGTACTCTCCGTGCTCAATGTCCAGACCGCCTACGCCAAAGCACTGCTGGTAGACCGCGCCGCCCTCGTCGAGATGCAGGTGGCCGGTGACGTCATGGGCGCACACGCGATTCTCCGCGATGCCTACGAGACCGATGTCCGCCCGATCCTCGCTGCCACCCGCGAAGAAATCGGTCGCCCCGCCGATCCGCTCAAGGCCCTCGCCACCGACGAGCTTGTCAAAGAGCGCCGCGCCCGCCGCCAGGTCGAGCCCGCAAGGGCAAGTGGAGCCGGTTTAGGCGCGTAGCCAATCTCTCCCCCACCCTTCTTCCAGTCGCTCATTCTTCGCTGGGAGAGGGGCTTTTTTATGTTTGTCTAATTTTATTATTTGTCATCTGTCTAATTATATGATTAGATGGATGTTGAAATGATAGAGACCATTGGAACACTAGCAGGGCAGCTGAAGGCGCTGGGCGAGCCGACCCGGCTTCGGCTCATGGGCTTGCTCTTGCGCGAGCCGCAGACGGGCGAGGAACTCTCGGCGGCTCTGGGGCTGTCGGAGCCGACGATTACGCACCATATCAGCAAGCTACGCGAGGCGGGGCTGGTGGAGACGCTGAGCCGAGTGCATCAGGCGCGCTCTGAGGCCGTGGACGCGCTGGGTGAGGGGCTGGGGGAGCGGCTGAAGACGCTGATGGAGGCGGAGGAGCCCGCGGATAAGTTCGCCAAAAAAGTGCTGGATGCATTCTTTGAAAACGGGCGGCTCACAACGATCCCCGCGCGGCAGAAGAAGCAGCGGATCGTGCTGGAGCGGCTCGTGGCGGAGTTTGAGCCGGGTGTGCGCTACACCGAGGTGGAGCTCAGCGCCAAGCTGCGCCCCTTCCACGACGATGTCGCGACGCTCCGCCGCCTCTTTGTGGCGGAGCGGCTCATGGCGCGGGAGAGCGGGGTCTACTGGAGGCTGTAGACATCGACACCACAGGCGACAAAGACTCTCTTCTCCGGGCCGCCGTAGGCGATCGAGCCGATCTTGGCCGGGAGCTTGGCGAGCTCACGGCTCTCTTTGGTGGTGAGGGAGTAGGACAAGAGCGTGTTGCCGTCGGCGTAGAGAACCGTCCCGGGCTCGCCAAGGATGGGGCTGCTGCTGAGCTTCTCAATCGCGGGGGCACCGAGCTCGCCTTTTTGGGGGTCGAAGACATAGAGCTTGTTGCGGTAGGCGCAGGCAGCGAGCTTGGTGTGGGAGTCGTAGAGGAGGCCATAGACCGATGCTACATCGGGGAACTCGTGGGTCCAGAGTGCCTTTCCTTGTGCCAGGTCCCAGAGCCCGACTTTTACGGGGACGCCTTTCTGTGCGGAGAGCCCATTGGCCTCCGTGCTGGTGCCGATCAGCACCTGCCCGACTCCGACGGGTGCGACCCCGCTGATCCCCTGCGGCCCCAGCGGGTTCTTGAGAACGTCGGACTTGCCGGTCTTGGGATCGGTGATACTGACAGCCCCGCCGTACTCGCCGTACTTGGCCAGCCAGCCCGCGTAGAGCCTGCCATCGTCGCCGACACAGACCCCGGCGCTGGGGCGGATGTAGTCCGGCCCGACCCGGAAGATGGTCTTGGGATTGACATGCTCTACCTGGTTCCACTTGGCATCGGGGTCGAAGCGGATCACCTCGCCGCCGACATAGGCCACCGCGTAGCAGATACCGTCGAGGATGGCCGCATCGTAGACCTCGCCGCCCTGGTCGGAGATCGTGCGGGTATTGGTGAGCTTGCCGGTCTTGGTATCGAGGTAGAAGAGCGTCTGCCCAAAGGTCGGGCCGCCCCAGAGCCGCCCGCGGTCATCGACCCGCAGAAAGTGTGTCGGGCGCGGCGCGGCGGGGCCGGGGATACGCTTCAACTCCAGCTTGCGCTTGCGTCCCCCGAGGGTGAAAAGGGTGAAGTAGTCTTGGCCGCGCACCCCAAAGAACGTCCCCTTGTCGTTGCGCGCCAGCAGCCCGCCGGAGTTCTCGGTGAGGGTCAGCGCGAGCGTGAGCTTCTTCTCCCCCGCCACAAACCGCCAGACTTTTTGCCCTTGTCGCAGGATCAGGGTCTTGGAGTCGGTGAGGCGCGTGTCGACGTTCCAGGCACCATCCTTGGGATCGGGCTCCGGGAACGGCAGCGGCGTCACCTCTGCCAAGTCCGGCATCCGAAACGCCTTCGCCCCGACCAGGAAGTACCCGTTCCACGTCACCCCGATACTGGCGCTCTGGAGCGCGTCGGGAGCTTTGGTGAATGCCTTGGTCGCCGGATCGAAGACCTGCGTCTCGGGCTTGCCAAAGCCAAACTGGCAGAAGAGCCGCCCATCGGGGAGTGCGGAGACATAGCGCAGGTAGAGGTTGCCGCTTGCCTTGGTCGGTGCCCCCAGGTCCTCCACCGCGCTGGTCTCGACCGTCAGCGCTCCCAGCTTGCCACCAGGATACGTCCCGCCGTAGAGCCGCCCGTCTTTGCCGATTCCAAAGTTCCAGATATAGTCCTCGCCGGGGAACTTGGCGGTCTTGGCCCACTGGCGCTTGGCAACATCAAAGAGCATGAACATGCCGTCAAAATAGGTCCCCACGGCCAGCAGGGTCTCCGAGAGTTTTTCCAGTGCCCACGCCCCCGAGCCCGCCGGAGCCCGGTGCACCTCGGCCACATCCCGCTGGGCGTCGATCATAATCAGCTCCATGTTCGATGCTTCGTTCATGTTGGTGATGACAAACCACTCGCGACCCTTGTCGTTGACAATCACCCCGGCGTGTACATTGCGTGCCTGGCACGGCTGTCCTAAAAGTATTGGTTTCATGGTTCCCTCCTCCCCCTGCCCCTCCCCCCAACCCTGCGGAGGCAGGGCGGAGAGAGGGGAGGGTTAGATGATTTATGGTTGTTTGGGTGGTGCATCGGGCACCACCCAGAGTGCGTTGTCGTACCGAAAGCTGAGCTTCTTGCCACTCGAGAGCCACTGGAGCTGTGTGCCTTTCGGGTCGTACAGTGTGAGAGTTCCTAGGCAGGCTCTCTGGGGGCCATCCTTTTGGAGTGTGTGAAGGAAAAACTGATTAGGAGTGTGGTAGGAAGCGGTGAGGACGGCGAGTCGCTGACTGGTGGGCGAGGAGACGATCTCACAGACGATCTCTCCCTTAGGAAAAGGAACAGTGATGGGGAACTCCCGTTGAGAGCGCTCGCCTTGGGAGCGGCGGAACTCCCAACGATGAAAAGTTACTGTTTTCGCTTCCCAGTTGTGAGCCATACGAATCCCGCGAATGAGGTCGCCATCTGGGCTGTCAATAAGATGTGCCAGCGGAGCCCCACGCTGTAGGTGCGCCGATTGTGTATTTGTGCTGGGAGAAATGTCGTCCTGCGATAGCCCTAATGGAAAGACTTTAATGTATGGTTTCTCTGTCCAGTTGCCCGTGAGCGCGTAGATAAGGTTTCCTTTATTTGTTGAGGCATATGCTAGCAATACCCAGCTACGTCCATCAGGCAACCAGAAAAAATTCGAGGTTTTGAAAACTTGGAAACCAAGCTCTGGTTTTGCGTAGGTCCATCGCCGTGTGGGCTGACCATTAAGTGAGACTGCCTCCACCCAAAGAACTCCCTCGTAATCCCACTGAGTGGGGGGCTCACAAAGAACCCATTTTTTATTCGGTGAAAGGCTACCTTTGAGATAACGCGGGACAGAAGCCGGGTAGGTGGTTTTGCCACTGGGAATATCCAGTATTCCGGTGCGTACCTGAGGTGGAGATCCCGTTGGTCGCCTCTCTTGAACCAGGAGACGTGACTCGGTTAGCCAGAACAGAGGGAGAAGCTGTTTCGTCTTTGGTTGTGGAATGACACACGCTGCATTCTTGAGCAAGCTATCCATAGGTATTACTCCAGCACCATTCTACAGCCCCTCTTCCCAACGAGGAACGAGTGGCAGGGGAAGAGGGGAGGCGAGGAACGAGCCGGGGAGATGGCCGGAAGGCCGGGGAGATGGCTCATCTTCCGTACCACGCCGTAATCTTCTGGATCGCAAACGCCACCTCGTCGGCGTCGGTCTCGGTGTTGGCTTCGTTGACGGGGATCATGACGCCAGTTTCGAGAATCGCCTCCGCGACCGGGCAGCGCTGCGCTGTGTAGTCCACGCTATCGCAGGCGTGGGGGGCGTGGGCGAAGGCGCTCTTGCCGGTGAAGATGGGGTAGCGGTAGATCGGGTCGCCGATGTAGTGGGCTTCGGCGCGGACGCCCTCTGCCGCCAGCGCTTTGGTGAGGCCATCGGCATCGGTGCCCAGCGCCTCGGGGACGACACGCAGGAGATAGAACCACCATGAGGGATCGACACCGTGCGTCGCCTCCGGGAGCGTGATACCGGGCGTGCCGATCAGCTTGGCGGTCAGCCGGTTGCACCACGCGCGGCGCCGCTCGACAATCCCATCCAGCTTGCGCAGCTGCGCCCGCGCGACCGCACCCTGGAGCTCGGTCATGCGGTAGTTATTGGCGAGGAAGGTCGGCTGGCGCACGAGGGCATCGGGGTGACGGTTGTAGCCCTTGTCCGTGGCGAGGCGGAGTTTTTCTGCCAGCGCGTCGTCGTCGGTGAGAACCAGGCCACCGTCGCCGCAGGAGATATGCTTGAACTCATTGAAGGAGAAGCACCCCACCGCGCCGCGGGTCCCAACCGGGCAGCCCTTGTAGGTCGCGCCAAACGCCTGGGCGGCGTCCTCGATCAGGAAGATACCGTGCCGGTCGCAGAGGGCTTGCAGGGCATCGAGATCGCACGTGTTGCCCCAGAGGTGCACCGCGATAATCGCGCGTGTTTTTGGGGTGATCCGTGCCGCCACGGACTCGGGGTCGAGCATGTAGCCATGGGGCGTCAGATCGGCAAAGACGGGGATCGCGCCCTGAAACAGCACCGGGCTGATCGTCCCCATGTCCGTGATCGGGGAGACAACCACCTCATCGCCGGGGGAGATGCCCAGCGCCATGAGCGCCGTGTGGATCGCTGCCGTGCCGCTGGTGCAGGTGATTGCGTGCTTGGCCCCGTATTTTTCGGCGAACTCTGCCTCTAGGAGCTTGACCTTCTTGCCCTGGGCATAAAAGAGCGTGTTCTGTGCCAGCGCCTCCTGAAGCTCGCGCAGCTCGTCGTCGCCGTAGCGCGGCTCGCCCACGCCGTAGGGTGTCTGTTTGGCTTTCTCGCCACCAAAAAGTGCGGGTGTGTTGTTCATGGTTGGGCCATCTCCCCGGGTTTGGCCATCTCCCCGGCTCGTTCCTCGCCGACCCTCTTCCTGTGTCGCTCCTTCGTCGCTAGGAAGAGGGTTTGTTGGAGCGCTTCTTTGAGTTTTGCTTGCTTTACCTTGCCGCGGGGGACTATTGCAGCGACGAAATCATCGAGCTGATCGGGTTCAAGATCGTAGGGAACTCTTCCATAGCGCTTGGTATGAGGGATATAGTAGTGTTGTATGAGAAAGTCTGTGAGGGCTATGCCTTCTGTGGTAAAGGAACGATGATCGCCCCGGATAATGTTACGAACGTAGCGGGCCGATCTTTCCCAGAGAGCAGGACAGTCATTGATGGCCTGGAAAAACTCTGGCTCATCCAGCTCTTTCCCATCCGAGCCGATGGCTGTCAGACGAAATCCCCAGACTCTTGGGTACATCTGAGCAAGCGGGGCCAAATCTTTGGTAACTTCAATGAGTGTATCCAGAACTTCCCGAAGAGCATTTTGCTCCGCAAGTGGAAGTGATGCCGTGATATGAATCCCGATGATGCAAGAACGTTGCGGATCATCCGGAATGTAGGTGACCGTTCCCATCATAAACCTCCACCCACACCCTCTTCCTCCGCGGAGCGGGAATCAGGAAGAGGGTCGCGCGGAGCGCGGGGAGATGGCGCGGAGATGGCAAACCACCATCCCCAGCGCTCCACGTCGCCGCTTGGGTCGAGTGTCAGGATAGTTGCGCCAGGCAGCGACTCGGGGATCTCTAGCGTCTCTGCGTCTCTCCAAAACGCTTTGCGGCGGGCGCGTTCCCACTCGACGAGCTCCCTTCCGGTGCGCCAGACCATGCCGCGCCGCTTGCCCTCGGCGACCACGGCCTTGAGCGCGTCGGCGACTCCGGGCTTGCGCATGTGGGCGGGGTGAAAGAGAAAGTGCGCGATGCCGTGGTAGCGCGTGGCGGCATCTAGGATTGGCGTCGCCACTTCGGGCGGGGCGAAGATGCAGAGATCTTGGGTTGGCGTGGGCAGCTCCCAGACGGGAAGCACGGTGCCATCGGGGGCGACCGGGCGGTAGAGATGGCAGGTGCCGAAGTTAAAGCCGACCTCACCCGTCTTCGACGTCCCCTTGGACTGGTCGAGCTGGATGCCGACCCGCTCCAGCCAGCCGTAGAACTCGGTATCGCCTTGCCAGCGGAGGTAGTGGTTCTTGTTGGTGACGGGGACTTCGCCAAACAGCGCCACGAGCCGCTCGTGCTGGCTGCGGAACTCGTCTTCGCTCCACGGGTGATCGAGGGCATCGTAGTGGGTGGCGAGCTCGTGGCCGGCGTCGGCAATCTTCGCCATAAGCTCCGCTTCGTAGCCGGGCAGGATCACGCACCAGGTTCCGGGCGCATCGGCTTCCTCCAGGGCAGTGAGCAGTGCCTCGGCATCGAGCGGGTTGTTGCCGTCGGTGTCGTGGGAGAGGTGGCCCTGGGCAACCGCGCCGTCGGGGTGGTACCAGAGCAGGGACGGGGCAAGATTTTGGAGGCTCGCCAGCGCGAAGATGTTTTGGAGAAGCAGCTCCACCCAGGCATCGGCGACCGGCGTGAGAAAGCCGCTCAGGCCGGGGACACCGGGAACGGGTGCTCGGTCGAGGAGCCAGTCGAGAGCCTGCCCATCGTCGGACTTGAGCACACCGTCGTGGGTCGGGCCGGTACCATCGCTGCTGGGGATGCCATCGCGGGTGATGGCGCGGCCCTGCTGGATATGGACCACCGAGCCCACCAGATCGGGCGCGATCAGGCGACACTTACCCTTGGCGAGAACTCCGGGGAGCTCGCTGGGCCGCCCGTGGGAGTCGGTGCAGGTGGCGAGGACAGTTGCATCGGTTGGTGAGACGGCGAGGCCGCCGAAGAAGTGCAGCCCGCCCCCTAGCCCCTGCCAAGCGTGGGTATCGGCTCCCCCGTCGGACGGGGGCGGGGGGGGCAGGTACCCCTCGCCGAGAGAGCGCAGGCCGCTGGCCCAGAGGCTGTAGGTGGCGGGGAGGGGCTCCGCGCCAAGCAGGTCGCCGAGGCCGCAGAGGCCCGCGAGCGAGAGCCACGCGCCGCCGTTTTCAACCCAGGCACGGACGGCGTCGGGGAGCTTGCCCTCGCCGACCGTGACAAGAAGCTTGAGCGATGGGAGCGCCGTTTCGAGGCCCGTGTAGGGAATGGCGGCGTAGCACAGCCCGACGTGGCCGAGAATCTCGTGGACGTACTCCGGGTAGCGCACGGCGCGGGCGGCGTTGGGGTGGGGGGCGGGCAGGACACAGACCCCCAGGGGAATCGGCATGGCAGGCGTTGGCATTCTGTCCTTATATTCGCCCTCCCCCTCCGTGTTCCTTCTCACGCTTGCTAGCTAGTGGGCGTGAGATCGTGCCGTCTGTGTGGTTCGGTTTACTCCAGCAAACCGCCGATGCCGCCGCCGGGGGGCAGGACGCCTGCTTCTTGGTAGACGGCGAGTTTTTCGCGGGAGTCTAGAATGTCTAAGTTGCGCATCTGGAGCTGCCCGATGCGGTCCAGTGGGGAGAATGCCTCACCCTCGACACGCTCCATCGAAAGGCGCTCGGGATGATACGTCAGGTGCGGGCCAGAGGTGTCCAAGATCGAGTAGTCGTCGCCGCGCCGTAGCTCTAGGGTCACTTCTCCTGTCACGGCGCGCCCCACCCATTTTTGCAGCGTGTCGCGTAGCATTAAGCTTTGCGGGTCGAACCAGCGGCCCTCGTACAAAAGCCGTCCTAGCTTGCGGCCAAGTGTCCGGTAGTTGTCAATCGTCCCTTCGTTGTGGATGCCCGAGAGGAGCCGCTCGTAGGCGATAAAGAGCAGCGCCATCGCGGGGGCTTCGTAGATTCCCCGGCTCTTGGCCTCGATAATGCGGTTCTCGATCTGGTCGGAGATGCCGAGGCCGTGCCGCCCCCCGATGCGATTTGCCTCCATCACCAGCTCCACGGGCGACTCAAAGCTCTGGCCGTTGAGCGCGACCGGAAAGCCTTCCTCAAAGCGAATGCTCACTTCCTCCGGGGCAATCGCAACGCTCGGATCCCAGTGCTTGACGGACATGATCGGCTCGACAATCCGCAGGCTCTTGCTCAAGAACTCTAGCTCTTTGGCCTCGTGGGTCGCGCCCCAGATATTCGAGTCCGTGGAGTAGGCTTTCTCGGTGCTCATCTTGTAGTCAAAGCCATGCGCGATCAGCCACTCACTCATCTCTTTACGCCCGCCAAGCTCGGTCACAAAGTCTTGGTCCAGCCAGGGCTTGTAGATACGGAGCGCGGGGTTTGCCAGCAGGCCATAGCGGTAAAACCGCTCGATATCATTGCCTTTATACGTGGAGCCATCGCCCCAGATATGGACATCGTCCTCTTCCATTGCCTTAACAAGCAGCGTCCCCGTGACCGCGCGACCCAGCGGAGTGGTATTGAAGTAGGTCTTGCCGCCCGTGGAGATATGAAACGCCCCACACTGGAGCGCGATGAGCCCCTCGTGAACCAGTAGCTCGCGGCAGTCAATCAGCCGAGACTTCTCCGCGCCGTACTCGTCGGCACGTTTTGTAATATCGTTGTAGTCTTTTTCATCGGGCTGGGCCAGGTGCGCCGTGTAGGTGTAGGGGATCGCGCCGTGATGCCGCATCCAAGCAATCGCCGCCGACGTGTCCAGGCCGCCTGAGAACGCAATGCCAACACGCTCGCCTTTGGGAAGAGAGAGAAGAATCTTATCCATAGTTTTGTCGGTGGTTATTGTATCGTGCCGGCAGGAATCCCGTGTGCCTGTGACGAATAGCAGGGTATGAGAGTGACGGTAGCAGCTTTTTTGATGATGTCTTGTGGCGTGGCCTCGCTGAGCCTGAGTGGTTGTGGGGGCTCGGGTAGTTCTCTGACGGCTCCGGCGACGGGTTTGCAGATGCGAATCCAGTGGCCCGAGGTCTCGCGACTTCTTCCTGATGCCACGAAGAGCGTGCGGGTTGAGGTGCAAGATGCCGGGGGCTTCAAGACCTTCCGCGTCGCCAACAGACCCACTACGGGCGGCTTCAGTACCCTCGTGTTCTTTGGGCTCCAGCCCGGCGATCTGAATGTGGAGGCGCGTGCGTTTCCTGCCGCTGATGCTCAAGGCGTGGCGCTGGCCTCGACCACGGTTAAAGTGGGGGTCTCCAGCGGCAACCAGACCAATCTACAGATCGCACTGGCGAGCACGGTGGATC
>Ga0315904_10008227_pt1 | contig 13836 bp, 9 predicted proteins | sample LakEriMetagenome_6_FD_203529 | JGI IMG/M metagenome (GOLD analysis project Ga0315904, IMG submission 203529) | Freshwater fungal communities from buoy surface, Lake Erie, Ohio, United States - Buoy 12 MA120 | ecosystem: Environmental > Aquatic > Freshwater > Lake | place: USA: Lake Erie, Ohio... | reverse complement strand
CTCGCGGACTGAGCTATGAAAGCATTCCCAACCTTCGCTCTCGTATTCATCCTCACCGCCGCGTCCGCCTCCGCGCGGAAGCCCAATGTCATCCTCATCATGCCGGATGATCAGGGCTACGGCGAAATCGCGGCTCAAGGCAATCCGGTCATCAAGACGCCCAACCTCGACCGTCTTCACTCAAACAGCGTCCGCCTCACCAATTTCCATGTCGATCCCACCTGCTCGCCGACACGGAGCGCGCTGATGACCGGGCGTTATTCGACGCGCACCGGCGTCTGGCACACCATCAATGGCCGTTCGATGATGCGTCCGGATGAATTGACGCTGGCCGAGGTTTTCAAGGCCAACGGCTACGCCACGGCGATGATCGGCAAGTGGCACCTGGGCGACAACCATCCATGCCGTCCGCAGGACCAGGGTTTCGACCACAGCGTGTGGCATCACGGCGGAGGATTGGACAACGCCCCGGATTATTGGGACAACGACTATTTCGACGACACCTATGTGGTGAACGGCAAGTTGCAGAAGTTCGAGGGCTACTGCACCGATGTCTGGTTCCGCGAGGCCGCGCGTTATATCGGAGAGAAGCGCGACCAGCCGTTCTTTCTCTACCTCGCACCCAACGCGCCGCACGGTCCGTATCATGTGCCCGATCAATACGCCGCACCATATGAAGCGGCGGGACTGCCGAAGGAACTGGCAAGGTTCTACGGCATGATCGCCAACATCGACGAAAACCTGGGTCGTTTCCGTGCACGGCTCGACGAACTCGGCCTCGCTGAAAACACGCTGCTCGTTTTCATGACCGACAACGGCACCACCGCTGGCTGGATCGACCAGAAAGCCGCGTATCCTTATTTCAACGCCGGCATGCGTGGCTGGAAAGGCTCGGCATGGGACGGTGGTCACCGCGTGCCGTGTTTCTGGCACTGGCCGTCGGGCGGACTCAAGGACGGGCGCGATGCGCCTTTGCTCTCGGCGCACATCGACATGCTTCCGACACTCGTGGATTTGCTCGGTTTCAAAAAACCCGATGGCCCGCCTATTGACGGCGTCTCGCTGCGCAATCCTCTTCATGGCGTGGGGAAAGAGTTGATGCCCGACCGCACGCTCTTCGTCCATGTGCAGCGCGAGTTCCTGCCTCCCAAGTGGAAGGAATCCTCGGTGATGACAAAGCGCTGGCGTTTGTTAGATGGCAGGGAACTCTACGACATCACCGCCGATCCGGGCCAGCAGAACAACATCGCAGCCGGCAATCCCGACATCGTCCAGCGGCTGAGGACGGACTATGAAACGTGGTGGACCTCCCTCGAACCCGCGATGAAACACACCGTCCGCTACGTGCTGGGCGGCGCGGAAAACCCGACAACACTCTCCAGCCACGACTGGCTCATGCCCGGTGTGGAACCATCCGCATGGCACCGGAAACACATCCAGCGGGGCGATCTCATCAACGGCCCTTGGGCGGTGGAAGTGAAACAAGCAGGCACTTATGAAATCACGCTTCACCGCTGGCCTCCCTATCTGAAACAACCCATGGAAGTCACCGGGGCGCGCCTCCGGATCGGCGCGATTGATGAAAGCCAATCCATTGGAAAAGACGCAACCGGCGCAAGCTTCCGGGTGCAACTGGAAACGGGTCCGACCATGCTTCAAACTTGGTTGACCCGCCCCGATGGCAAACAACACGGCGCCTACTACACCCGCGTTCGTTTGATGGCGGAATAGTCCCGCAGAATGCTTCAGCCCGCTTCGTCAAGTTGATAAGCGGGCTCGATGTAAGGGAAGTCCGGATCGAATGTGGTGAGCGGTTTGGGGTTCGGAAATACCGCGGGCGGGCGTCGTTCATTGCCTTTGATGCCCAAGCGCGCGTCACCCAGCTTGACGCGGATATTCGTCATGGCTTCGGTGAGTCGTTTCACCACATCCGGATGCTCCGCCGATAGATCGCGCGTCTCGCCGGGATCTTCCGTTAGATCATAGAGTTCGAGTTTGTCGGGATCGGAGTCCTTGCCGGCGTCGAAGAAATGGCGGAGCTTCCATTTTCCCGAGCGAACCGCCTGCAGTTCGTTGCGGAGGAAGTAGAAGAAATGCTCGCGCGAAGATTTCGTGCCGTCATCCCCGTGCCATACAGGAAGCAGGTTGATTCCGTCGTGTTTCGGCAGCGTGGAAACTTCATGACCTGCGAGCGAGGCCAGGGTTGGATAGAAATCCATGGCGGTGACCAACTCGGCGCTGACCGTCCCTGCGGGGACTTGAGCGGGCCACTTGACGATGCACGGCACGCGTATGCCGCCTTCCCATGTCTGGCCCTTGTTACCGCGCAGCGGCCCGTTGCTGCCGCCCTCGTCGCGGGCGCGGCTGCCGTTGTCGGAGGTGAGGATGACAATCGTGTTGTCCTCGATCCCGAGACGTTTGAGTTCCGCCATCAGCACGCCGGTGCTCCAGTCCACCGCCGCGACCGCCGCGCCGTAGCGTCCGTTGCGTGATTTGGAAACGAAGGGTTCCATGACGTAATGCGGCAGATGCACATGGAGGTGGGCCAGATACAGAAAGAACGGCTTGTCGCGGTTGGCGCGGATGAAGGACACCGCTTCCTCCGTGTAGCGCTCGATGAGCGCGGCCTGAGTCGGCTGTTGCTGGATGACCGTTTCATTTCGCATCAGCGGCATCGGTGGATAATTGCGGCGCTTCACCGTGACGCACATGTCGTTGCTGTAAGGAATGCCATAATAGGAATCGAAACCATGGCGGGTCGGCAGATGCTCGGGCTGATCGCCCAGATGCCACTTGCCGATGTGACTGGTGGCGCAGCCTTTTTCCTTGAGCAACTCCGGCAAGGTGCGCTCGTCGGGGTGCAGGCCCTCGGCGTATCCCGGAAACAACACCCATGCGTTCTTCTTAGCTCCGAAAGAATCAAAACCCACCCGCCCCGGGTAGCAACCGGTGAGTAGCGCCGCACGCGAGGGAGTGCAGACCGGGCTGGCCGAATAGTAATCGGTGAAACGCATGCCCTCCTTCGCCATGCGGTCGATGTGCGGCGTGTCGTTTTTCTCCGATCCGTAACAACCGAGGTCTCCATAACCGAGGTCGTCCACGTAGATGAGCACGATGTTGGGGGTCCTGGCCCATACGGGTGAGAGAACCGACAACAAGAAGGAAAAAAGGATCGGAGTTTTCATGGTGATGGTCCGCGTGATTCGGCTTCCTCCGCCGCAACACCCCACCCTTACATGCCCCTGGCGGGCGAATGCAAGGACTTGGACCTAACAGGAGACTGCTTCATGCTCCGGCCACCGGAGGCCGCACGATGATCGCAAAAATCGCTGCGAGAATCCCGGTGCCTGCGGCGTATTCGTGCTGATGATGCAACGACGTCCCTTTCTCCGGCTTGGCGCCTTGGCAGGCACCGGCCTTGGCCTCCCCCTCGGGCGTTCCGCAGCGGCAGAGGAACCGGCCGAAGTTCTCTACGCCAAGTTTGTCCCGCGCGACAAAGGCCTCTCCGCTGAATGGCTCGCCTCGCTCACCACGCGCTCCCACCCGTTGGACACCGCGATCCGCAACACCAAGGCCGATACCGACCTTGAAGTGATCGGCATGACCGCCGGCGGCATCGGCTGCGGCACGGTTTATCTCTCCGGCGATGGCAGGCTCTGGGTCTGGGACATCTTCAACCAGCACCACGAGGGAGTGACTCCCAACAACAAGGCACAAGCACCCGCAGGTTTGCAAACCATCCAAGGCCGCCAGCCGCGCGAGCGCGACGGCGCGAACTTCCTGCTGCCACCGCGCGCCACCGATCACCTCAATGGCGTGAACGCCCGTTTCACCCTCGGCCATGCGGGCAAGGAACACCCACTCGACGCCACAGGCTGGGAACATGTTTCGTTCACCGGCCGCTGGCCGATCGGCATCGTGGATTACACCTCCGGGAATTCGCCGCTCAAGGTCAAACTCGAAGCTTACAGCCCTTTTCTCCCGCTCAATCTCGAAGCTTCATCACTGCCACTGACCGTTCTCGAATATACTATCGAAAACCCCTCGAACGAGGCTGCTGAAATCACTCTAACGGGCCACCTGAACAACCCGGCGGGTCAGTTTTCCAAATGCGAGGCCCTGCGCTTCACAGAAGTCGTCAGTGAAAAAGAAATTACCGGCCTGTATCACGGACTCCGCATTCCGGAAGGAACCGAAGCAGCGCTCGACGATGGATCAATGGCCATCGCGGCTTTAGGCTCCAACAAAGCCAAAGCGAACCCTTCCGAAAACACAGTGCGCGTCACCACCACCATTCCGGCCGGTGGCAGGATGAGCATCCGTTTCGCCATCGCATGGCACTTCCCGAACCTGTCTCCCAAACTCGGACTCGGCAAGGTCCGGCGTCATTACGCAGCCAATTTTCCCGACGCTCGCGCGGTGCTCCTGCAATTCGCAAGCCGTCAGGATGAGTTATGCCAATCCACCCGCACCTGGGTGAAAACATGGAACGACTCCACACTGCCGCAATGGTTGTTGGACCGCACCATTCTCACGACCAACACGCTGCAGACGGAAACCTGCATGATTCTGGAAAACGGCCGCTTCTGGGCATGGGAGGGCATCGGCTGCTGCCCCGGCACCTGCGGTCACGTCTGGGAATATTCCCAAGGCCACGCCCGCTTGTTTCCGCAAATCGAACGCAACCTCCGCGAGGTCACCGACTATGGCATCGCACAGAACCCGGATGGCTCAATCCGCTTCCGCGGCAGCAACGCCAAGACGGTCGCCATCGACGCGCAGACATCCTATGTGCTGCGCACCCTGCGCGACCACCAGCTCAGCGACGATCCGGACTATCTGAAACGCGTCTGGCCCGCCACGCGCAAAGCACTGCAATACCTCATCAACTTCGATGCGACGGACGAACGCGGCGGTCTCGACGGCCTGTTGGACGGCATGCAGCACAACACGCTGGACGCCGAGTGGTATGGCAAGGTCCATGTCCTGTGCTCGATGTATCTCGCCTCGCTGCGCGCCGGTGAGGAACTCGCGCTCGCCATGGGAGAAAAGGAATTCGCCAAGGCTGTTAGAGAAATTTTCCGCAAGGGATCGGAAAACATCGCCACCCTCTTCAACGGCGAGTTTTACGAACAACAGGAAGACCCCGAACGTCTCAAAGCCATCGGCGTGGGCAAGGGTTGTTATATCGATCAGGTGATGGGCCAGTTCTGGGCCAACCAGACCGGCCTCGGCCGGATCTATAATCCGGATCATCAGAAGTCCGCCTTGCGCGCGCTGTGGAAATACAACTTCGTGCCCGAATACGGCTCCTTCCGCCAGAGCTTCAGGGAAGGCCGTCACTACGCCATCGCCGGCGACTCGGGCCTGCTGATGTGCACATGGCCGAAAGGCGGTCTGCGTCCGGACTTCAAGAAACACTGGCAATACGCCTACTTCAACGAGTTCATGACCGGCTTCGAATACCAGGCCGCCGCCCACATGGTCGCCGAGCGCGACGACGACCTCGTCCAACACGGCCTCGCCGTCACGCGCGCCATCCACGACCGCTATTCCGCCAAGCGAGGACGCAATCCCTACAACGAGATCGAGTGCTCCGACCACTACGCCCGCGCCGGCGCTTCCTACGCCGTGTTCCTCGCGCTGTGCGGGTTTGAGTTCGATCAAGCCAAAGGCCGTCTCGCGTTTGATCCGGTCATCCGGAAGGACCACTTCCGCGCGCCCTTCACCACCAGCAAGGCATGGGGCACCTACGAACAGAAGGAAGGCAAGGCATCAATAACCATCACCCACGGCACGCTCACTCTCAACCAGCTCGACCTTGCGCTCTTCAAAGACCGCACACCCAGGGCCCTGCTCAACGGCAAGGAGGTCGAAATCAAAAATCTCGCATTGCGCCAGGGCGACGTCCTCACCCTTTCATGAACCATTTGATGTTATGACAAGTCCCCTGCCCTTGCTGCTTGCCATGATAACTCTCTGCGGCGTCATGCACGCCGCACCGCCCGAGAATCAACAACCGCACACTCCGGCGTCCGACCTCAAAGGCCGCTGGGCTTTCAAAGCGGATCCTGCGCTACCGAATGTGTTGATTCTCGGCGACTCCATTTCGATCGCCTACACGCTTCCGGTGCGCGAAAAACTCCGCGGCAAAGCAAATGTCTTCCGCCCGATGCGTGCCGACAAGCAGCCGGACAATTGCGGCGATACCACGCTCGGACTCTCCAAGCTGGACCAGTGGCTCGGTAAAACACGCTGGGATGTGATCCACTTCAACTGGGGCCTTTGGGATCTGTGTTACCGCCATCCCGAATCCAAAGAACAGGGAAACCGCGACAAGGTGAAAGGCAAACTTTCCACCCCACCCGATGACTATGAACGCAATCTCGAAGAACTCGTTGCCAAACTCAAAACCACCGGAGCCAAACTCATCTGGGCAAACACCACCTTGGTTCCCGAAGGCGAGGCCGGTCGTTTCGTCGGTGACGACTTGAAATACAACGCCATCGCCGCACGCGTGATGGCGCGCCACCATATCCCGATCAACGACCTGCACGCGGCAAGCAAGGCGTTCGCTCCCGCCATGTTCGTCAAACCCGGCGATGTCCACTTCACCACCGACGGCTCCGCGAAACTTGCCGCACAAGTCGCAGATATGATTTCCGCACGCCTGAAGCCTGCCGGCGCACGCCATCCGAATTCCGGTTAGACATCCGTTTTCCCCGCATCATGCCATGAAAACACGTATAAATAACACGGTCGCCATCCTGACCACGGTGGCGTTGGTCACAACCAGCATGGTCACTGCCGGGTCCGTCGCTACGATGGAGAAAAATTTCCGCGAACTGCCGATGGACTCGCGGCGTCTCACCGGACCGCTGTTCTGGATGCACGGGGATGAAACCAAGGAGAGGCTCGAATCCTATCTCGAAAAAGTCGCCAAGGGCGGCAATGGCAGCTTCACCGCCGAGTCGCGCCCACACAATGACTGGCTCGGACCACGCTGGTTCGATGACCTGGAGATCTGTCTCAATAAGGCGAAGGAACTCGACATGCAGATGTGGATCTTCGACGAGCGCTGGTGGCCCAGCCAATCCATCGGCGGCACTGTTCCGCCACGCTACGCCGCCAAGTCGCTGGTGGCCGAGTCAATCGACTCCAACGGGCCGGGTGTTTTCGAATCCACAGGTTTCGACGGCGAACGCTACATCGGCGCGGTCGCGGGACGCCTCACCGAAGACAACCGCTTTGATGGAGACTCGTTGCTGGATCTCGCACCCTTCATCAAGGGTGGCAAACTCGCCTGGCAAGCGCCGAAAGGCAAATGGAGGGTCGTCAAGTTCACCCATAAGCAGGCCCCCGGACTCGGCCAGAGCGGAGGCAGGGAACTGAGCGTCGATGGAGCGAGCCGGGACTGCACCGAGTGGTTTCTCAAAACCGTCTATCAACCGCATCACGACCGCTTCAAGGACGACTTCGGCAAGACCATCCCCGGATTTTTCTACGACGAACCGGAAACCGTCGGCGACTGGGGCACGGAGCTCGGTGTCATTCTCAAGGAATGGGGAGTGGATTGGAAAAAAGCCTACATCGCCTACAAGTTCCAGCTTGCGGGGGACGATGATGCCGCAGCGCGCTATCAATACATGGAAGCCATCGCCGAAGCGTGGGGCCGTGTGATGTATGGCGGCATGAGCGCATGGTGCCGCGGGCGCGGAGTGGTCTCGATCGGTCATTTCATGGAACAGAGGGAACTCTACCTCCGCCCCGATTACTGTGCCGGAGATATGATGCGCCTGCAAAAATACAGCGACATGGGCGGCATTGATCTCGTCTGCAACCAGATGCATCCCGGACAGCGCCCGCGTGACATCTATCAGACACCCAAGCTGGGCAGCTCGGTCTCCCACGTCTATGGCAAGAAGGACGACATCGCGATGTGCGAAATCTTCGGCGGCTACTTGCAAAAGCTGACCTACCCGGAAATGAAGTGGCTCACCGACCAGCACCAGGTGCGCGGCATCAACTTCCTGATCCCCCACTCGTTCAACCCGAAGGCTCCCTACGACAAGGATTACCCGCCCTACTTTTACAATGACGGTCACGAGCCGCGCTGGCCGCTCTATCGTGTATGGGCGGATTACAACAGCCGCCTAAGTCTCTGGCTCACCGGCGGTCACCACGTCTGCCCGGTGGCCATCCTGTTCAGCGGTAACGCGCGCCGCGTCGGCAACTACGTCTCGCCCGAGGACATGACCACCGTGTTGCAGGACGCCCTTTACGATTGTGATTGGCTGCCCTTTGAAGCCTTTGAAAACCATGCCGTGCTTGATGGTAGGGACATTACTCTCCAGCAGGAGCGCTACCAGGTGCTCATCATACCGCCCACCGATCTCATCACCCTGCCCTTATTGACCAAGGCCAAGACCTTCTTCGACCAAGGCGGCGTGGTCGTCGGCTACGGTCTTCTGCCATCGAAGTCCGGCACGGTCGGCACGCCATCCACCGAGATCGAGAAACTCCGCAGTGACATCTGGGGCGAGGACCCGGAACCCTCGCCCATAGCTTGCAACCGGAACGCCGCCGGCGGCCGTGCCTACTTCCTCCCGGAAAAACCCGATGCCGCCATGATCACCGCCGCGCTCCATAAGGATGCCGGCATCGCGCCGGTCATCGAAGTAATCGAAGGGCAAACCGACAACTGGTTGCACGTCCTCCACCGCGTGAAGGAGGGCAGCGATGTGTTCCTCGTTTGCAATCAAGACCACATCGGCAGGGCCAAATCGTTCAAACTCAGGTTCAAGGCCGACGGTTATCCGGAAATCTGGGATGCCATGCGCAACGAAATCCATTCCGCGCCCTTCACCCGCGACGGATCGCATGTGGAAATCCCGCTCAAACTCGAACCGATGGAAAGCGTGCTGGTAGTGTTCAACAAATCCCAACGCCCGCTTCCACCGCGACTGGCAAACGAAGCCCCGGCCTCCGCCACAATCATCCTAGTCGCAGGCGGTCCTGTTCCTCCCGCCAAACCACCCAAGCCGGTCATCAATCCGTCACCCACCAAAATGCTCACCCTCAGCCCTGTTACCGGCAACCCGTTTGAGGGCGCCTGCAACATACCCTCCGATCTCGATCTGGCGAAGGCCCGCGTCATCCTTGAAATGCACGGACTTTCTCCCGAAGAGGCGGCCCGCGTCACCATCAACGGCAAGGACGCCGGCGGCTTCATCGGCAGGCCCCTGCGCCTCGATGTCGCCGACCATCTAACAAGCGGGGAGAACCACATCCGCATCGAACCGTTCGCGCCCTCGTCGGCGAGGCTTCTGGTGATCACCGGGGAATGAATCACTTACCGAAGGTGTCATCCCACACGCTGCGGCACGCCCGCCCGCATCACCGGCCTCGGCGCGAAGATCAGCTTGGCGGCGGCCCCGGTGTGGCCGTTCATCCTGCGGCGGACGATGTCCACAGCTCCGGCGACCATCTCCTGCCAGGGGATCGCAATGGTTGTTAGATTGAGAGCTTCCGCCACCGGCGCGTCGTCAAAACCGACAACCGTCGCAGCCACTCCGCTGCTTACCAGACCTTCAGCCAGACGGTCGCTGCAACAGAAGACCCCGGCAAACCTCCCTCTGGTGATTCCTGGTGCGAGTTTCGCCGCATCTTCCGCATCCCAGCTTTCCGCCCAGAATACTTTTGCCCTGGCGGACACGGATCGAAAACCCGCCACGCGCTGGCGGCTCCTGTGGTCGCTTTCCGGGCCGGCCAGCACGGCGGTGTTGCCCGCACCCCGCAACAACTCCGCCGCCGCAGCGCCTCCGGAGAAATCATCACACGCCACGCTGTCCACATAACTCGATGCCAGGCCCGGCGGCGGCGTGTCGTTGAGCACCAGCAGGAACCTACGCGCACCTGCCAGCGAGGCCATCGTCTGTGGACACTCCCACAGCACCGGCAGCCAGCGATCATTCAGAACAAGATCCTCGTCCCTGCTCCAAATCTTCTTCGAGGCGATGCCCGACTGTGTGAGTGCCTGTGTGAGATCCTCCAACAATCGCGCACCGAAGCTCCCAGCGCGTTTCGCCCGTTCGTGGAAAACCAAGGCCGCTCCCTGCCAAGCCACCGCCTTCCCGGACACGTAGGTTCCCGCCGAAGGACGCCGCTCCAACCACCCCTCCTCCACCAACTCGCGGATCAACCGGTCCGCCGTCTGGTAACTGATCCCGAACTGCGCGGCCAAGCCCCGGTTCGAGAAAAACCTCTGGCCCGGCGGATGAAACCCACCCTTCAAACGGGCGATCATCTTCTCCTTCACCAAATGCGTTTGCTCGCTACGCGGCCGGGCCATAGGCGGATTATCATATCGGTTTTTCCAGATTGCGATCAGATAATGATTGAAAATGCCGCCCATCCGCATCGAATGCTCCGCATGAGCGAATCCGCGCTGCACGACAAGGTGATCGTCATCATCGGTGGCACCACCGGTCTCGGGCACTCCGCCGCCCGCGCCGTGTTGACAGCGGGAGCCAGGGGGGTGGTCATCACCGGTCGCAATCCGCAAAGCGCGGAAGCGGCGTTGGCCGTGCTGGGCGAACGTTCGGCCGCGCATGTCGGCGACGCCACCGCGCCGGATCATGCGGACCAAGCCATCGCGATGGCGGTTTCCCGTTTCGGTGGATTCCATGGTCTCTATCATGTCGCCGGAGGCAGCGGGCGCCGCATGGGGGATGGACCGCTGCACGAGATCACCGACGACGGTGTGCCCGCCACGCTGGCCCTCAACTTGAACTCCGTCCTCTATTCGAACCGCGCCGCGGTCCGGCAATTTCTCGCGCAGGCGACAGGCGGCTCGATCCTCAACATGGGCTCGGTGCTCGGGTGGTCGCCATCGCCGGATTTCTTCTCCACCCACGTTTATGCCGCGGCCAAGTCGGCCATTGTCGGCTTCACCAGATCGATTGCCGCCTACTACGCCTCCCGTAACATCCGCTGCAACGTGCTGGCCCCCGCTCTCGTTGAAACCCCAATGGCCCAACGTGCGGCGGGCGATGAAACCATTCTTTCCTTCATCCATACCAAACAACCGCTCGACGGCGGCCGCATCGGCATACCCTCCGACCTCGATGCCGCCGTGGTTTATTTTCTATCAGACGGCTCGGCGTTCACCACCGGTCAGGTGCTCGCCGTGGATGGCGGGTGGACGGTTTCCGAAGGCCAGATTCCTCCCGGCACATGAAACAGGTCATTGGCATCGATGTCGGAGGCACGCGGATCAAGGCACTCGCGGTGGATGAAACCGGCGTGGTGCTCGCGCATCACGTCGTGCCCACCGGGGATGACGGCACGGATGCATGGAAACAACGCGTGGCACAGGCTGCGGCGGAGGTTGCGCGGATGGCCGGAATCACGCCGGCCGCATACGGTTTCGTTTCCCCCGGAATGCCGTCATGCGACGGCTTGTCCATCGCGTCCATGCCGGGGCGCCTGCAGGGATTGGAGGGCCAGCAATGGCAGGAACTCCTGCAATCCCCTGCTCCCGTTCCTGTTCTCAATGATGCCCAGGCCGCTCTGTTAGGGGAAATCTGGCTGGGTGCGGGCCATGGATCGCACAACGCCTTTTTGCTCACCCTCGGCACGGGTGTGGGCGGAGCGGCGGTCGTGGATGGCCGCCTGCTTCGCGGGCACCTCGGCCGCGCGGGTCATCTGGGGCATGTATCACTCGATCCGGAAGGCGATTTGGGCATTGTTGGCACGCCGGGATCGCTTGAAGATGCCATCGGCGACCATTCACTGGGTGAGCGCACCCAAGGCCGCTTTTCCGATACGCGTGAGTTGGTGGCGGCTGCGGTCGTGGGTGATCCGGTCGCGCGCGATGCCTGGGATGCCTCCGTCCGCGCCTTGGCGGCGGCGATCGCCGGATTGATCAACGTTCTGGATCCCGAATGCATCATCCTCGGTGGCGGCATATCGCACGCCGGAGATGCCTTGTTTGATCCGCTGTCGCGTTACCTCGACCGCTACGAATGGCGTCCCGGTGGCCACCGCGTGGACATCGTTCCTGCCATTCTCGGCGACCGCGCGGGTGCTCTGGGCGCGGCCCGCATCGCTCTCGATTCCCTCTGATCCCATCATGACACCATCCCTCGATTATCTCACCAAATGCCGCGGCCTCATCGATGCCGTGGAAAAACAAATCCCGCTCATCCAACAGGCGGCCGACATCTTTTCCTCCACCATCCTCGCCGGGCGCATGGTCCATGTGTTCGGCTCCGGTCATTCGCGCATCATGACCGAGGAGATGTGGCCGCGCTACGGGTCTTTCCCCGGATGGAATCCGATCGTCGAACTCTCGCTTTCCTTCCACAACCTCGTGGTGGGCGCCAACGGCCAGCGTCAGGCGATGTTCCTCGAAAACATCCCAGGTCTCGCCGACCGCATCCTGCGCAACTTCGACCTGTCCGAGCACGACAGCGCGCTCGTCGTTTCGTCCAGCGGCTGCAATGTGGTGCCGATCGAAATGGCCGAGTTGTTCCAGAAGCGCGGCATCAAGGTGGTGGCGATCGTCAGCTCCGACCACCTCGCTTCGTCGAAATCGAAACGCGCCGACGGCAAGAAGCTCACCGACTTCGCCGACATCATCCTCGATACCGGAGCGCCTCCGGGGGATGCGATGGTCCGCGTGCCGGGCTTGGACACGCCGGTTGCGCCGGGTTCCACCGTGGGCGGTTGCTTGCTGGTCAACACCCTCAAGGCGGAAACCGCCGCGCGTCTAACGGCCGCAGGCCAGCCGCCCAAAGTCCTCAGCGGCGCGAATGTGGTCGGCGCGGAACGCGCGGTCGAACTGTTTGAATCCGCCTACGACGAACACGCGCACCGCATGGCGCGGCTGTATGCGAATGTGGGAAGATGAAATCTGAAATTCCAAGCTGCCCATTGATCCTCGACCGCATTCCGGTTCTCGCGGAGACCGACATCCTGATTGTCGGCGCAGGATCGGCGGGATGCGCGGCCGCGCTTGCGGCGCGCGAGGGCGGGCGTCATGGCGTGATCCTGTTGGAACGCTATGGATTTGCCGGTGGCACGAGCACGCAGATGCTCGACACGTTTTACGGGTTCTTCACACCGGGCGAGGACCCGCGCAAGGTGGTGGGCGGCATTCCCGACCGTGTCGTCGATGCGCTCGATGACGCCAAGGCTGTCTTTCTGCGACCCAACACGTATGGAGCGGGCACGGGGGTGAATTACAATCCCGAGCGCTTGAAGCTGGTGTGGGACGAGTTGTTGGAAAAGGCCGGTGTGCGTGTGCTGCTGCATGCCACGCTCGTCGCCGCCGAAAGCGACGCGGCCGGACAACTCACCGGCGTGGTGATTTCCACGCGCCAGGGATTCTTCCGCATCCGCGCCAAGCGGTTCATCGATGCCTCGGGCGATGCCGATCTCTGCCACCATGCGGGGATTCCATATGAAACGGCCGGTGACATCGAGCCCGCGCAATCGATGACCACCACCTTCCGCATGAGCAACGTCGATCTCGATGCCTATGAGTCGGCAGGCGGCAAGAAGATGCTGATGGAGCGCATGTCTGCCGCCGTGGATGCGGGCACGCACCCGCTGCCTCGCAAGGCGGGGAGTCTGCATCCGATGAATGCCGCGCGCTGCATTTCCACGGTGGCCGTGCGCGTGGCTGATCTGGACCCCACGGATTTAGAGCAACTCGGTGCGGCCGAGCGCGAGGGACGTCGTCAGGCATTCCTTTACGAGAAGTTCTTCCAGGACTGTGTGCCGGGATTCGGGAACTCGCACATCATCGGGCTTTCGCACCACATCGGCGTG
>Ga0315904_10008225_pt1 | contig 13837 bp, 9 predicted proteins | sample LakEriMetagenome_6_FD_203529 | JGI IMG/M metagenome (GOLD analysis project Ga0315904, IMG submission 203529) | Freshwater fungal communities from buoy surface, Lake Erie, Ohio, United States - Buoy 12 MA120 | ecosystem: Environmental > Aquatic > Freshwater > Lake | place: USA: Lake Erie, Ohio... | reverse complement strand
AGATGACCCATTCTGTAAGGGCTTACCACCCCCTCCGCCATCGGGTGGGATGGCCTCATTTTTGGATCATCATGGCCATTCCTGCTCATTCTGGGCAACGGGTCCGCTGCACGTGACCCAAGTTGACCCATGGTGCAAATCAATCTAACGGATTTAACTTCTTCAGCCAGCATCAAAGGCGCAGCGACGGGCATTCGGAATCATTGGGGCAGCCAGTTGGAGCGGACACCGGCAAAAGCAAACCGCACGCCTTGAATAGGCTGCCGACGGATATTGACCAATTGGATCTAAGGATATACAATTAGTCATGCCGCAAGATTCCAGCCCATTGATTTCCGCACCCATTCCTCGCATTGCGGCCGAAGCAGCGCGCAAGCGGCTGGCGGGATTTCCCATCCTTGCCATCACCGGCCCCCGCCAATCCGGAAAAACCACGCTTTCCCGCCTGATCGCTCCCGATCTTCCCTATTACTCACTCGAAGATCCTGATACCCGTGCGTTGGCGACCGAGGATCCACGCGCCTTTCTCCGCCACGCGTCCGATGGAGCCATCCTCGACGAAGTCCAGCGCGCTCCCGGGCTTTTCTCCTACCTCCAGGGCATCGTCGATGCCGACCGTCGAATGGGCCGCTTCATCCTGACCGGCTCCAGCCAGTTCGAGGTCATTGAATCCATCACCCAAAGCCTGGCCGGACGAGTTTCCCTTCTCACCCTGCTGCCCTTTTCGCTGGCGGAACTACAAGCCGCCGGGCGTGCACCCGCCTCGGTGGATGAGCTGCTCCACGCGGGGCTGTTTCCGCCCATCCATGACCGGCCCGTCGATCCCACCCTCTGGCTTCAGGATTATATCAGCACGTATCTGGAGCGCGATGTCCGGCAGATCCTCAACATCCAGGACCTCGCCACGTTCCAGCGCTTCGTCCAGCTTTGCGCCGGCCGCATCGGCCAGTTGCTCAACGTCAGTTCACTGGCTGCGGACACCGGCATCACCCGCATCACCGCCGAGTCGTGGCTCTCCGTGCTGCAGGCCAGCCACCTCGTTTTCCTCGTCCGCCCGTGGTTCAACAACATGAACAAGCGCCTCATCAAAACCCCCAAACTCTACTTCTGCGATCCCGGCCTCGCCGCCTGGTTTCTCGGCGTGAGGGATCCCGCCCACATCACCGCCCATCCCCAGCGTGGCTATCTCTTTGAAAACTGGGCCATGACGGAACTGCTCAAAGCCCAGACCAACCGCGGCATCAAACCCACCCTACATTTCCTCCGCGACAAGGAAGGCCACGAGATCGACGCTCTCATCCAAACCGGCCCCGACACCTTCCAAGCTGTCGAAATCAAGTCCGGTGAAACCGTCGCCGCCGACTTCTTTTCAGGCCTCGATTACTGGCGCGCCAAGCTCACCCGACATTCGCTCACCCCTTGGCTCATCCACGGCGGCACATCCCATCAAGACCGGGAGAAAGCCACCGTTCTCCCGTGGAAAGACCTCTCTCCTCTCCTCGGGCATCTTGGATAAGCACCCGTTGCCGAAACTATGAGGACCGCCAGGAGGCAGATTCTGGAGAATTACGAACCGGTCCGCCGGATGATCGGCTCTTGCCGGAAATCTGGCGAGCTGGGATCCAAGATGACGCAATTGGTAAAAGCACTCGATGAAGCATGAAAGTGAACCCAAATGTGAATGCGCGAGGACCGAGAGATGATTCGACCGTTTTCTCGGGGCCTATTCCGCATCACGCAGTTCCTTGCCTAGAAACGGGTGGAACCCGTCCACCGTGGGGATTTCACCGGGTGTCACGCCGTGGATGCCGGCGATGCGCACGGCCGCGCCGGGCGGTTTGGTTTCGATGCGCAGGCGGTCGGACCGCGTCGGCATGGACAGCGGCAGATCCGTGACGGCACCACCACCGGACAAGCGGGTGGATGCCAGCACCTTGCCGGCCAAGGTCCCGCGGATGATGACTTCGACATCGTCCTCCGACCGGAGGCTCAGGCGGTCGGTCATCACCTGCGGATGCGCCGGAGAAAGGCTTCGGGATCCGTCACCACTTGCGACGAGCGCGGCATCTTCGATCGCCACACGATAGCGAGCGGTGAGCGGGCCGGGGGTATCGTCCGTGTTGCCGCCGCCGTGGCGCTTGAGCCAATCGCGGACCGACCGTTCCTCTTCCTCGCGGTGTCTCTCGCGCTTGGTTTCGTAGTAGGTGTAGAACGCGTGTTCGGGCCCGCTCCACGCGCCGCCTTCCCGGTAGTCGCCGGAAAACGGTACCAGCAGGTCGATCCACGCGGCGAGCTTGAACCACTCCCGATCATCCAGTTCGACATCGTGATGGCCATTCTCCAGCAGTTCGATCAAGGGACTGCGCGCCGCGCCGCTGTGCCGGGGAGGAATCTCGGTGGGGCGCGATTGTTTGTGAATCCAGCGCACCAGGCCCTTGTCGGGCTCGCCGATCCAGTTGCCGTCCCGCGCGTCCTTGCGCGCTTCTAACAAATTGAGGTAGGAAACCGACCAAGCCCGCTTGTTCAGGTTGTCTCCTCCGTCGGCGGGGATGCCGCGCAGGTCCATCACGTCGTCGGTCCCGTCGTGGCAGGAGACGCACTTCGCATCGAGGATCGGCTGGATCATTTGGGGGAAGCTGAATCCGCGCGGGCGGCCCTCGAAGGGATGCCGGAGTTTCTGCGGCCCGTGTTTCCACGCGAGGGTCGTCTCGTCATGAAACGGGTGGTGGTTGCCATCGGTCTTGTCATGGCAACCGGCGCAGCCCTTGGTCTCGCCGGGGCGCAGGGTGTCCCAACTGCGGGTCGTCTGGATGACACGGCCGCGGGCATCGATGACTTGCAGGTAGATCGATTGCATTGCGGGCACCTCGAACAAGGCGGAGCCGTCGGCGTGGATGTCCGCGTCGCCGAGGATTTCCTTCACGTCCCAACTGGTGTTGGCGATGCCGACGGGCGAGCTGTTGAGAGATCCGCCGTCCTCGCCCCGGTTGTGGGTTTTGCCCACGCCGGCGGCGCGGTATTCGAGGCGCACCACGCGGATCCACCTGGCCTCGCCGCGTTTCACCCCGGCAAGGCCGGTTCCCTGATAGACGTCGTGCACATGATAGAGCGCGGTCTTCGAATCGAAATCGATTTCCTCGGCGAGTTTCGCCACCGCGGGACGCCGGCCGGCTGGCACCGGGCGTCCGGTTTCGAGATCATGGGCGCGGTGCAACAGCTCGCGCGAGCCGTCCTCGTGGATCCAATACAAGCCGAATCCCGGCACCCCGTGTTCCGGCCGGAAGCTGGCGAGGAATGTGCCGCCGCCCAGCGGATAGGGATAGCGGAACTGGTCGCCCTGCTGCATGGCGCGATCGACCCGTTCGTAGGGAACGTCCCGCACGGGGGCGATGAAGCGCATGCCCTTGCCCTCGTCGCGGCCCTGGCGGTTGTCGACGATCACCAGCTTGCCTTGCTGGCGCGTGTGGTGGCCGGAAGCGACGGCGACGACTTCGTGCGAGCCGGGGATGCCGCGCGCGTGCAACAGCGAGTTGGGAAACCACGAATTCGCCCCGTAAAACGCGCGCTGGTCGCGCCCGTCCGGCCGCATCGAGAACAAGGGGTGGGAGAAATTCTGGCCGCGGTCGCTGTAATCCCAACGGGTGTAGGTGAGCCGCCCGTCGGACATGAGCTGGGGATAGAGCGTGTGCACCTGGTCGATGGCCAGTCGGCGCAATCCGTTGCCCTGCGCATCGGTGCGGTAGAGGTTGCTGATTTCCGTCCACCAGCACGGCACGCTTTGCTCGGGGCGGGTCGAGGCGAAGACGATGTCGCCGTCGGGGAGATAGACCGGCTCGTAATCGGCACGGCCGAGGCCGCGGGTGATCTGGCGGGTGGAGTTTGTTGTTAGATCGTGTTCGTACAGATGATAATCATCCAGCCGGTCGGACTTTTTCCAAGCGAACAGGACCCGCTTGCCGTCGAAGGAAACATCCGCGTCGCGCATCATGCCGTGCGGGTCGTCGATCAGCACGCGCGGCTCGGCAAACGCGGAGCCTTCCGGAAAATCGAGCCGTGTCAGCCGCGTGCCGGGGCGGAAGAACCGCTCGGCCCGCGCGTCGGACAAGCCCTCGGTGTAGCCGATGAAACTCATTTCAAAGGTGTGGGCCTCGGTGAACACGACCGGGCCCCGGGTCTCCGCCAGTTCAGATAGACGCGCGGCGCGGCGCGCGGTTCGTTTTGTCAGATAGGCCTGCCACAGCCTGCCTTCATCGCCGCGATCGGCGTCGCCCAGCTCCGCCGCATCCGCGAGTGCGGCGACCGCTGCGGCGGCACGCTCTGCCACGACCAGGTCGCCCGCCCGCCCGCCGAGGTCCTGCGCGGCCCAATCGGCGGCCACCGGATGATCCCGGGCGAATGCCTGCCACGCACCGGCGGCGGCTTCCGCACCGTTTGCTTTCACGGCGGCGCGGGCGGTTTCCAGCCTTTCCAAAACGCGTGCCGCATCGGGGGCGGATGCCGCCCGCAAATCCGGCATGATGAACACGCCCGCGATTGCGACGAGCGGAACAAGAGGGAATCGGGTCATGAAGGAGGCAGGATAGAACGAGTCATCATGAAAGCAAGCGAGTCCCGAAGCCGAGGAGATAGCATGGAGAAAACAGAATCCTCGCCAGCGGCTCCCGTTGCGTCACGACCGGTGGGTTTCCGGGTAAATGGGGTCTAAATAGGGTCTAAATAGGGTCAGGCCTCGCGCGTTCACATTTGGATTTACTCTCATAAATAGGGTCAGGCCTCGCGCGTTCACATTTGGATTTACTCTCATGCCTCATCGAGTGAGTTTGCCAGTTTCTTGATGGTGGATGCCAGTTCTCCGGATTTCCGGCAAGCGCCGATCATCCTGCTGACCGAACCGGAATGCCCCATGGACAGCCTTTTGGCGATCCAAGAATTGCCCACGTTCGTCCTGTCGCGCAACAATGCGGCGAGCGCCACCTTGCGGTCATCGCTCTTTGGCAGCTTGGCCATGGCGTCCGCCGTGGTCGGGAGGCCAAGGATTTTCACCACGCGGCGGACGATGCGTTCCGCTTCCGCCTCGCCATGTTCCCTCAATGCCTCACCCGTGCGGTTGCGCGCGTTGGTGGAGGTCTGACTGGTTTTTTCCAAAAGCTTCAGGAGCCGGTCCTTGAAGGTTTCCTTGCCCAGATACCATCCGCGACGGATCGCAACCATCGCCTCTTGGTCAATCTCGCCGCCTGCGTTGCCCGCCCTCGCTTCCAGCCATGCGACATACGCCCGCCTGCCCCGTCCATCCTGCGCCAGTTCGAAGGAACGCAAGACCCGATCCATCACCAACCAGTCCGGGCCGTTTCCTTTGATGTAGCTCGGCAGGCTGCTCCACTTGTAGCCGTTGAGCGGACCCCGCCGCCCGCCGGCGATGCCTGCGCGGGCCGGGTTGAGGTGGATGTAGTCGGCGACAATCCGGAAATAGTAGGCATCGGCATCGGTGCCCGTGACCGGCACGGATTTGTAGCGCCCTTGAAAGACATGACCCCGTCTCATGCGGGCGCGGTTCCAGCCCTGGCTGAAGGTGCCAAGCAGCCACTGCATGCCGGTAACCAGATTCGCCTTCGGAGTTTCCAGCAGCAGGTGGAAATGGTTTCCCATGAGCACCCATGCGTGAACCCGCCAGCCGTGGCTCGCGCAAACCTGCCCTAGCCGGAACACGAAGGACTTCCGGTCGTCGTCGGTTTCAAACACCGCCTTGCCGCCGTCGCCGCGGGCCATCACGTGGTAGATCGCCCCAGGATACTGGAAACGGATCGGTCGCGCCATGCCGTTACTTGCCGGGGAAGGCGTTCGCTAGCAAGCTCAATGTGAACCCGCGAGGCCTGACCCCATGTCTGTTCCTCGGGCGTCATCAAGGCCTATGGTGAAACCGGTTCTTGGCTTCCACCAGTCGGATTTCGTGGAGGGACAGGCCATAGCGTCCGCCCGGCGGATTGAACTTGAGTTCCACGCCGTTCACGCCTTGGCTGAAGTTGGCGGAGTAGCAGAGCCACAGGGTCTTGCCGTCGGGGCTGATGAACTTGCCGGGAAAATTGAGAAAATACGCCTGCTCGCCGAAGTCCTTGAGGTAGGCGACCATCCGCCAAGGGCCCGTGATGACGTCGGCCTCGAGGATGTAGGAATTCATCTTGGCCACCGTGGGCCAGCCGTCGGTGACGCACATCAGGTATTTCTTCAGGCCGGGCACGTAAGTGGCGGTGACGCATCCCATGTGGTTGTTCCATTCCAGCAGCGGCTTGATTTTGGCGAAATCGTTGCTCCAGAGCGGCTTGCCTGCCGCGTCATGGCCGGCGAAGAACTCGTAGGCCTTGATATCATTGATCGTTTCCGGGGAAGGCGTCACTCGCGCGAGGTAGGCCTGATCGGCGCTGATCCAGCTCAGGTTGGCGTGGGCAAAGGGCTTGCCTTCGGCTTGTTTGAACGCCCGTTCATAGATATCCTTGAGATCCGGGTTGGCCGCTTCTTCTCCGCGCATCTGCAGGTGGATCGCGTCATCGCATTTTTCATTCGCCTCGAATGCCTTCCCTAGCGCACCCGCCTTGATGCATGGCCGGGGCATGGGGTCATTGGCCTCGGCACCCATGCCAATGACATAGGCCTTGCCATCCGGCGAGTGCTCCATGTTTTTGCCGAAGTCCACGAAATGCGGCGCGCCCATTTTCACCGGGCCAAGGAATTCCGCGGGCTCGGGAAACAATGGCTTCTCCGGCGACAGCGGCGATGGTTCCCAAGTCTTGCCGAGGTCACGCGAGATCTGGAAGCCAGGCATGGGACCGAGGTTTGGCCAATTCCACTCGAACCCTTCGTGCTCATAGCCAGCCGAAGGACCGAGGCAGTAAGTGCCGTAATACCAGATGCCATTATAGACCAGCGAGCCGCAGGGATATCTTCCCCGGTAAGGTGCCGCCAGCCCCCGCTTGGGCGGCGAGGTGTTCCTGATTGTTAGATCCAAAGGATTCTCGCCTATTAGAACAGCATGTCCCGTCTTGAAGCCGTTTTTCAGGCTCCCGCCGGAGGTGCATGTGATCCCGTCGGTTTTCCCGTCGGTCCACGGCGTGTACAGGCTGCCGTCGCCGGCCCACGACGGATAGATCGTGTCGCCGCAGTGATAGTCGCCGTGCCGGCCGGTGAACAGGACTCCGGTCAGCGTCGCCGAACGGGGGAACGGGCAGTCGGCGGGAATATCGGACGGCCAGACGAAGCCGTTGGCGGGCAGGGCGTTTCCGGCGTTCGGCGGCTGGCCCGGGGCCGGAGATGAGGGCGGGACTGCGGCTTGGTAGAGCTTTAGCAAAGGAGCGAACACCGAAACGCTGTCGGCGAGCCCGCCCGGCCGGTTGCGGAGCAGCCACAGGCGCTGGTATTCGTCGAGGATCTGTTTCAACTCGGCGGCCAGTACGGCACGGCGGGCTTCAGGAATGTTCTCTATCTTTTTTTCCGGCGCATCGATCCGGGCGATGCCGAGGCGACAAGCATGCCGGAGCAGGTTGGCGGCGCAGGTGAGATCATCCTTGATGAGTCCCGCGTCGCGAACCTCCATGTTAGATTTACCGAGCGGTGCCATCACCCGGTCGAGGTAGTCCAATGTTTTTGCGAGGCTTTCCTTGGTGAGTTTGCCGTAGGGACCCCTGTTGAAATTCTCCTCCGGTTTGATCAGGATGTAGAACAGCACCGAGGCGTTGCGGATCTCGACGCCCGGCACCTTGTAGGCGTCGCCCAGGTCGCAAACCAGTTTGCCGGCCAGCCCGGCCCGGTCGCGGAAGACATGCCGGTCGAGCACGGCCGGCACATCGAGATTGCGGTTCGCATCGACGGACCACGACACGGCCGCGCCGTAGGCGTATCCCGGGTAGCACACAGCAAGCGGATGCGTGTGCCCGAAGTCGCCCCAGTCGGTGTTGAGGAAACCGATCGCGCCGTGCTTGATGCCGTTTTCGGCGGCGCTGAGGAGATTCGCCATCGCGTTGCTGGTCCGGCCGGCCACCGTCCGCCAAGTGGAGATCCCCGGACAGACGTAGAACGGCACGCCGGCCGCGGCGTATTTGCGGCAGTTCGCGTCGAAGGGATGGTCCGCATCATAACCCCACTCGAGCACGATCACATCCTTCGGCAGTTCGCCAATCAGTTCCGGGTGCTTCATCACGATGTCGCCCCACATCTGCATCGTCCGGCCACGGGCGCTCACGAGACGGTGGATCTCCTTGACGAAGTCGAGATAGACCCGGCCCTTGCCTTTCTTCTCGCAGATCTCCTTTGTCCGGCCGCAGCCGAGGTCGACCGTCTCGTCGCACGCGACGTTGAACTGCCGACTCGAGAAGTTGGGGAGCAATTCGTCGTAAAGTTCCGCTAGAAAAGTGACCGCTGCCGGATCGGTCGCGCACAGGCTATGGCCCTGGAGCCATCCCCAGTCGGTTTGGCAGCCGTCCGGCGCCTCGGCCAGGCGGCGGTAGGGCTCGTGCTTGAGCCAGCGGTTCAAGTGGCCGAACGACGCCTGGTTCGGGACCAATTCGATGTGGCGCTCGCGGCAGTAACGGTCCAGCAACAGGATTTGCTCTGCCGTCATCGGGCTGGCGTCCTTCCACACGGTTTCATGATTGCGGTACGCGAAGGTGTGCTCGGTGTAGAGCTGAAACTGGTTGACCTTGAACTCGGCGAGCATGTCCACGAGCTGATAGAGCGTCTCCATCGTCGGCACCTTGTCGCGGCTGATGTCGAGCATAACGCCGCGGTTCGGAAAGTCCGGCCAGTCGCTGATCTTCAGGCAGCGCAGTTTACCTTCCGCCACCCGGCACATTTGCTTGAGCGTTTGGGCCGCGTAAAAAGCCCCCGCGGTGTCATGGGCGGTGAGCCGGATCTTCTCGGGCAGAATCACCAGTTCATATCCCTGGGCCCGCGATACGCGATCCGGCAGGACGCGGATCTCCACCGAGGTGTTGGCACCGTCGGCGGCAGCGAGCTGTAACCCGCCATACAGCTCACCAAGTGTGGCTCTAACTTGTTCGGCGACCGGCCGAAGGTCCGTCGCTCCGGACAGATCGGCCCACACATGGGAACCCGCTGCCAGCCGGCAGTCGCCCTGATGATAGGTGATCTCCCGGGGAGCCGGCGCGAGGACATAATCCTTGGTTTCCGCCCGCACCGTGGCCGTGGCCATCAGCAAGACCAGAAAGAGACATGCCCGTTCGACCCGCATCCGGAGGGTCCTGTTTCGAGTTACTGCAATCATCATCACTCCGTGATCATCTTTGGTTTTCATGCGAAGCCGAAGCTCCGCCCAACAGCCAGGCCAGCGCCTGCGACCAGAACCGTTTGTAGCCGTCCCAGTAGACGAAATTGCAACCCCAATGCGGGGCGGGATCGGAAGTGTAGGCGAGAACCCGCCCGTCGCCAAATTGCCCGGTGCAGACCGCGGGATGCCCCTCCGGCCACTCCATCACCACCTCGCATCCGGCGCGCGGCTTGACGATGTTGTAGCCGAGAATCGGCGGCATGCTGGCGAGGTCGATCCCCGGAAAAACCGAACCGGCACCCGGCCTAACGACCGGCACGAATCCCTCCGTGGATTCGCGCAGGTCCTCGGTTTCGAGGCATTCGCACGGGAGAATCTCACGCAGGCGCGTGCGCCCCCAGCCGCCCTTGCCCATCTCGCCATTGAAGCTCAGCCAGCCACCGAGGAACATCATGTGGGTCCCGGCATGGCAGGCCTCCACGGTCAGGCGGACCCGGTCCGGGAAGGTCAACGGCTCCTTGCCGAACTTGCTGCGATCGAAAAACGACGGGTCGAGTTGGAAGTTCTTCGATTCCACGTCGGAGAAGATGATGACATCGTATTCATTGAGGATTTGCTCCCAGCGACCCGGCTTGTTCCGGTAGAACTCCCAGGTCGGCACGCTGTCGCACTGGTGTTCACCGGTCGATTCCAGCGCCTCCTTGAGCCAGGTGCCATAGTTGAAGATATCCGTCCCCTTCATCGCATAATTGAAGGGCGTTTCCGCGAAGCAGGGACCAAGCATCACCGCCCAGTCGCCAACGTAGTATATTTTTGCCATATGCTTTATTGTTAGTTTGTGTTTCTGAGAGAAAGCCCGGCGTTTTTGCAACCGGGTCGGCGGTTGCGGCTTCAGCGTCCCCAGCGTTCGACGAGGTGGAAAGTCGCCCACCTTCCATCGCCCACCTTCCACCACTCAGGGACTTGCGCGATGGAAGCAACGAAGTCAAGCCGGTGATACGCCTCATGTTACCCCTGCCTCAGGGGGCAGGCGAGGAATCTCTCTGGGGTCCCCGCAGTCTCACAAAACGGTTGACCGTTGCTGTCACGGAGAACAGGGTCCGGTCATGGCGTGGACGGGGGCGGTCCTAGATTCTTGAATGAATTGGGTCAGTGGACGGGGTCTGAAAGTTGGAATCCAATAGACGGGGAATCGGTGAATGGTTGCAAAGCCATGTAAGCCGGTCAAACCAACGGAATCTCCGTTCCGCCCTCCAGCGATGCCGCCGGTATAAACATCCTGAGTCCCACCGGAGCCATGCGCCGGAAGCCATATCTGAAGTAGAATTCGACGATTTCCTCATTGGCGGCATCCACCACCAGGCCCACTCCACCAGTTCGTGCGATGGTCTCTCGCGCCAATTGGCGGGCTGTGGCCACCAGCATGGAACCGATTCCCTCGCCATGGGCACTTTGAGTCACTGCCAAACGTCCCAGCAAAACTGCGGAAACCGCCTGTCTGGGCAGGCCTTTGGGAGCACCCGGCCATTCCCTTGCCTCAACGGTGATATTGGACAGGGTAAAGTAGCCGAGCACAGGCTTCGGGGCCTTGGACTCGGCTTCGACCAAAACTCGGGTGACGCTCACCCCCTTTTCCATGTGACCCCGAGCTGTCTCCCGCAAGTAGCGGTCCACGGAGTCGAGGCCGCTGAAGAATCCCACCCTGTCGTGGGATGCGTCCAGAAGCTCAAGAACGTATGACGACATGGCGGGCGGCGAGTTTTGCAGCATTGAGCATCGTTTGGTTCGGCTTGGGCGGTTTGGCGATCATCGCCGCCAGGTTCGCGGCCTCTTCCCGCGTCATTTGCCAGTGGGATTCCGCTTCGATGACGCGATCCGCCCTTTCCGCCACCGCCTCCTGGATGAACGCCGCCACGGCCACACCGCGCAAAGACGCCGCATACTCGATCTTTTCCGCCAGTCCCGTCGGGAAACGAGCGTTGATGCGCTTTGTCGCCACACCCGTCGGGCGGCCCCGCTTGCCGAGGGCGGACTTTCGTTTGGTTTTCATGTGAGCAGCGTAATGTGCGGAAGTGTCCGGTGCAATTGCTTTTTAGGTGCCAATAAGACACCGATTTCCAAATTGACCTTTCTCTTTGACCACGGAACGGATACAGAGCTTGGCAATGAGCGCCGTTCTGACTCTGACTACCCGACGAGCGAACCCCCCCGGGAAGGCTTGGCACAGGCCGGGACGGCATCACAGCCACGGTGGCGATAAGTCACCGCCGGAACGTGGGCCGTTTTCCCACCCGGACCGCCCGCACCCACAGAAAACTGGAAATCCGTCCAATTTATTGTCTTTCAGTGGATTGAGACACCGAACTCGCCGCACCAGAAGGTCGGGTGTGACTTATTACGCATACCGATGATATCCGCGCGCGCGCCGCTTCGCAGGCGGTCGCAAACAAGCGGGGACAATCGAGCAGTTTTTCCTCGATGCCCGCCGCTCTGGCGCGCGCGACTTTCCCGCGTTTGATCTCGTTCGCCAAAGCCGCAATCTCATCCATGCGCCGTTTCTGGCACGCTCCCACCGGTCTGCAAACCGGGAATTCCCCTACCCCTTCACCGCCGCGATCAACGGAGCGGTGAACTCCCTCACCGCCTGCGCGGGGTTTTGCGGATGCATCTCCACCTGCTTGACGATGGCCGAGCCGACGATCACTCCATCCGCCGCTTCGGCCACCATCGCGGCCTGCTCCGGCGTGCTGATGCCGAAGCCGACGCAAACCGGCACATCGGTGTGTTGTTTGATCGATGCGACGAGTTCCGCGATGTTGGCCGAGGGCGCGCCGTGTGCACCGGTCACGCCGGTGCGGGACAGTGCGTAGATGAAACCTTCCGAGGACTGCGCGAGCAGCTTCACCCGCTCCGGCGGCGTGGTCGGCGCGATGAGGCGGATGTGTTTCAAGCCCGCGCCGATGGCGAGGTCCTTGTTCAAGGCGGCCTCGTCCGGCGGCAGATCTAACAAAAGGATGCCATCCGCGCCTGCGGCCGCCGCATCGTGATGAAATGCCTCGAAGCCATAGGTGAACACCGGGTTGAGATAAGTGAAGAGAACGATCGGCGTCTCATGCGTCACGCGGAAGGCGCGGATCAAATCCAATACTCGCGGCGTCGTCATGCCGGACTTGAGCGAACGGTCGGCGGCCATCTGGTTGACGATGCCGTCGGCCAGCGGATCGGAAAACGGCAGGCCCAGCTCGATGATGTCCGCGCCGAGGTCCGCGAGGGTTTTCATGATTTCCAGCGAGGAGTCGAAGTCCGGATCACCGGCGGCGATGTAGGCGACGAAGGCTTTTCCGCCAGTGGCGCGGAGTTTCCCGAAAGTGGTGGAGAGGCGGTCGGACATGGGCGGGGCGGGTTGCGCGCCGTGCTTAGGGCAATGCGCGGCCAAGGTCCAACCCGGAAACCGGTCGGAAAACTTTCTGCAAATGCCCGTTGCCAGCGCCGGATCAGCGGTTTATTCACCGCGCATGTCCATCGTCGCCGAAGATTCGTCCGTCATCGCCAAGACCCGTGAGTTGTGCGCGCACATCGCCAGCGACCCGGGATTTCTGAGCCTCCAGCAGAGCGTCGAGCGCTTCCTCAACGACGATGGCGCGCGCCTCCAATACCAGAGCGTTCACGAACGCGGCGAGGAACTGCATCACAAACAACACGCCGGCATTCAGCTCGGCGCGGCGGAGATCCGCGAGTTCGAAGCCGCCCGCGAGGCCTTGTTCGACAACGAGATCGCCCGTGAATTCCTCACCGCCCGCGAACAGCTCGAAAAACTCCAGAAGGAAATCTCCAAATACGTCGGCATGACCCTCGAACTCGGCCGCGTGCCGACCGCCGAGGAACTCTCCGATTCCGGTGGCGGCTGCTGCAACGAAGGCGGATGTGGTTGCGCCCATTGAGAAGCGGCGGCGCTTTGGCAAACGCCATGCCATGGTTGCAAACGGGAGGGGCATGGGAGCGGACGTGAAGCCGGATAGAACCGTCCATTTCCAACGACTGCGGCGCTGGGATTTGGAAACCGTCTCCGGGTTTCCGCAGGTGTAATGATTGGGAAGCGCGCGTTTCCCGTCGCGAGACGCGAGCCGGAATTGCGGGTTCCAGAGAGATTTTTAATGCTCTTTCCGTCGCCGCGTGATTCCTATTTGCGCCGCAACCATGTCCGCAGAAAAGACCGCAATCACCCCGACCCGCGCCCAGGATTTCCCCGAGTGGTATCAGCAAGTCATCAAGGCCGCCGACTTGGCGGAAAACTCGGAGACGCGCGGTTGCATGGTCATCAAGCCGTGGGGCTACGGCATCTGGGAACTCATCCAGCAGCAGCTCGACCGCAAGTTCAAGGCAACCGGCCACCAGAACGCCTATTTCCCCCTGCTCATACCGCTGTCCTATCTGGAAAAAGAAGCCGAGCACGCCGAAGGCTTTGCCACCGAATGCGCGGTGGTCACGCATCACCGGTTGGAAACCGTCAAAGATCCGGTCACCGGGAAAACCAAAATGATCCCCACCGGCGAACTCGCCGAG
>Ga0315904_10008220_pt1 | contig 13843 bp, 6 predicted proteins | sample LakEriMetagenome_6_FD_203529 | JGI IMG/M metagenome (GOLD analysis project Ga0315904, IMG submission 203529) | Freshwater fungal communities from buoy surface, Lake Erie, Ohio, United States - Buoy 12 MA120 | ecosystem: Environmental > Aquatic > Freshwater > Lake | place: USA: Lake Erie, Ohio... | reverse complement strand
AGTGTATCGGATGTAATCGATTACCTCCGAAAACTCGAACAGGTAACAAGGATCTACATCACGTGCCCTGTTCCCGGATTTTCAAAATATGGAAGTCAGAAACAATTGGACATTCTTCAGCAACAAGGCTATTCCCGTTTGCTACTGGGAGATAAGGTTGTAACGATTGAAGATTGTGCTAACCTGAATGATAAAGACCTGTCAAATGCTTTGCTTGTGATTGACAGGGTTAGCATTGAACGTTCGGAAGAAGCTGAAGCACGATATGCCGATTCTATCCAGCTGGCCTTTACTGAGGGAAATGGTGAATGTATCATTGTTAATGCAGATGATTTCTCCGGAACTCCATTTTCCATTCGTTTTGAATTGGATGGGATGACCTTCAATGAGCCCAATGAACTGTTCTTTACATTCAACAATCCTTACGGAGCTTGTAAAACCTGTGAAGGATTCGGTATGGTGATTGGGATCGACCCAAACCTCGTTATTCCCAACAGGAATTTGAGCGTGTATGACGGTGCTGTTGCACCCTGGAAAGGTGAATCAATGGGGGAATACCTCGACGAACTGATCTACGGCGCCAAAAAATTCAATTTTCCCATACACCGGCCGATCAATGAACTTACCGAAGAGGAATATCAACTGCTTTGGTCCGGGAATCAATACTTCACCGGATTGAACCGTTTCTTTCGTTTTATTGAAAGTCAAACCTACAAGATCCAATATCGCGTAATGCTTTCGAGGTATCGCGGCCGAACCGAATGTCCTGACTGCAGGGGTACCCGACTGAGAAAAGATGCTTCTTACGTCAAGGTAGATGGCAAAACGATCACCGACATCGTATTGATGCCCATTGATGAAAGCTTCGACTTCTTCAAGAATCTTGACCTCGGAGATCATGACCGACAGGTTTCGAAAAGGATCCTTCCGGAGATCGCAAATCGCCTCGGTTTTTTAAAAGATGTAGGCCTAGGATATTTAACACTGAACAGACCTTCGAATAGTTTGTCGGGAGGAGAATCTCAACGGATCAATCTGGCAACTTCACTTGGAAGCAGTCTTGTAGGATCCATGTATATACTGGATGAGCCATCGATCGGACTGCATCCAAAAGATACGCAGCGCCTGATCCATGTTCTGAAAGGTCTTAGGGACCTCGGTAATACCGTCATTGTGGTTGAACACGAAGAAGAAGTGATGCAGGCCGCGGATGAGATCCTTGATATTGGTCCGATGGCCGGGATTTACGGAGGTAAAGTGGTATTTCAGGGAGATCACAGCGCTCTATTGAATGCTAAAGACAGTCTGACTGCAGATTACCTGACAGGCAGACGATCCATCCCAGTCCCTTCAAGACGAAGAAATTCGAAAAATCGTATCACCGTTACCGGTGCAAGGCAATACAACTTAAAAAACATTACGGTTGATATTCCACTGTACAGCCTGGTTTGTGTGACCGGTGTAAGTGGTTCAGGAAAATCCACGCTGATCCGAGAGATCCTTTACCCTATTTTAAAACGAGAATTGGGTGAAGCCGGAGATCAGCCCGGGCAAACAGCAGCGCTATCCGGTGATATCAAGTTGATCAGGTCAATTGAATTCGTCGATCAGAATCCGATCGGTAAGAGTTCAAGAAGTAATCCAATCACATACGTGAAGGCCTTTGATGACATCCGCGAGCTGTATGCGCGCCAGCCTCTTGCAAAAATGCGGGGCTACAAAGCTGGATTCTTCTCCTACAATGTGGAAGGAGGCAGGTGTGAAATGTGCGAAGGCGAAGGCGAGATCACCGTGGGCATGCAATTCATGGCAGATGTTCATCTGACCTGTGAAGCATGTAATGGTAAACGATACAAATCCGAAACGCTTGAGATCGAATATCACGGACTGAATATCGCAGATCTTCTTGAAATGGACATTCAGGCAGCTTACGACTTCTTTACTCTGCACAAGGATAAACTCGAAGAAAGGATCGCTGAAAAGATCAAGCCATTGATCGATGTTGGTTTAGGCTACCTGAAAGTGGGGCAATCGTCCAGTACCTTAAGCGGCGGGGAGGCTCAACGCATTAAACTTGCTTCTTTCCTTGCGAAGGGAAATAGCTCTAACTCTACCCTTTTCATTTTTGATGAGCCAACTACCGGACTTCATTTTCATGATATCGACAAACTGATCATCGCGTTCAATTCTCTGATCGATTCAGGTCATTCGATCATCGTGATAGAGCATAACACAGAAGTGATCAAATGCGCGGACTGGATCATCGATCTTGGTCCGGAAGGAGGAAAGAATGGAGGAAATATTCTTTTCACCGGAACACCGGAAGATCTGGTGAAAGAGAAAAACAATGCTACGGGTCAATTCTTGGCCCCTAAACTTCCATAGGCTTACTCAGATCAAGTTCATTCTCACTTCGTGCAATCACGGCCGAAGCAAGACAATTCCCCATTACGTTTACGGATGTTCTGGCCATATCCATCATAGCATCTACCGCGAGGATAACACTTGCTTTTTCCGGATCAAGTCCCATTGTTGCTACAGTTCCTGCCAGAATAACAAATGATGCACCTCGCACACCGGCGACGCCCTTACTGGTCAACATCAACACAAGACAGATGGAGATCTGCTCACCGATGGAGAGCTGAACACCGGACATTTGAGCGACAAATACGGAAGCCAATGACAGATACAATGTTGTCCCGTCGAGATTAAAGCTGTATCCGGTTGGAATCACGAAAGCAACGATCTTTTTCGGTACTCCAAAGCGTTCCATGTTCTCCAGGGCTTTTGGGAGAGCTGCTTCACTGCTTGCAGTGGCAAATGCAAGAGAAACAGGCTCTGTAATTGCCTGAAGGAAGCGTCTGATCGGAATTCTTGCCATTAAGGCGATCGGCAAAAGCACCCCTAAAATAAAGATCAGCAATGCAACGTACAGGGTACCCACCAGCTTCATCAGATTAAATAGGATGTCTACTCCGGATTTAGCCACGGTGCTTGCCAGTGCACCAAATACAGCTAAAGGCGCCACATACATGACAATATCGGTGAATTTGAACATGACCTCCGCCAGACTCTCACTGAAATTCAGCATGGTTTGCTTGTGCTTTTCATGCTTAACCAGGCTCAGACCAATAGCGAAAATGACCGAAAATGCCACTACCTGAAGTACCTGGTTCTCGTATATCGCCTTCGCGATATTCTCTGGGAAGATCTCCACAAAATGGTCCTTGTGTTCTGCCTTCTGAGCTAAAAGCTCGATGGACTTATCCTTGTCTTGTTGGCGTGCCTCTATTTCAACACCCACACCAGCCTGAGAGACATTGATCGCAAGAAGTCCTATGAACAGGGCTATGGTAGTCACGATCTCGAAATAAAGAATGCTTTTCAGCCCAATCCTTCCTACTTGCTTTAGATTACTGTGTCCCGCAATACCAACCACAAGAGTGGCAAAAATCAACGGAGCCACCAAGGATTTAACCAACCGTAGGAAGATCTTTCCAAAACGCTCCATTTCCAGAGAAAACTCCGGGAAATCCATTCCGACCTCTACCCCGAGGATCATGGATGAAAAGATCCACAGGGACAATTTCTTACGCTTGAACGAGATGAGAAAAAGAAATGCGATCAACGCATAGCGGATCAATTCAAAAACATGTTGATCAACACCTGGAAGCATGCTCTGAAGCCAAAACATCAGACCTATGTTCAAGAATGTAACGAGGTACCAGAAAACGGTGTAAACAGATCGTACTTGATTCATGGGGTGAAATTACAAAAATGCGAAAGAATGAGAAACCAATAGTTGTGTGCTGGTAAATGTCATTATTTATAAACCATTGATCATACATTTAAAATAATTCGTATCATTGCAACGTCATTCGTTTGGGAAAGTTCTTTCCCCGATCTTATTACCAAAACTTCATTTTGACATCATCACCAAAATCGACTTTATTTTTTAGCTCATTTTATGGATAAAAAAGACCTGGAAAGCAAGAAACTTTCCGATCTGCGGGTTATCGCAAAATCAATTGGGATCGACAATGCAGACGATCTTAAAAAGCCGGAGCTTATCTCAATGATCACGGGAGAAGGATCTCCGGAAAACGACGAGAGATCAAAAAGACCAAGAAAAAGGGTCACTGCAGATAACTCCGAACAACCTTCTCTTTTCACAGAGCCGGACAATACACAAAAAAACGCGGCTGCTGAGCCTGAGCAGGTAGAAGAGAAAAAACGTCGTGGACGACCTGCCGGAAGAAATCTACTCGATATCGCCGTGCCTAAAGATCCGGAAGAACCATCCGAAGCAAGTCCGACAGTGGCTTCATCTTTAGAGGAGGAAGTCATTAAGTCGGTTCCTTCAGAACCGGAATCAACCCCTACTGTTCCGGAGCAATCCAGAGAGCGCCATGAGCAGCGTCAGAAATTCCAGCACAACAGACCACAGCATCACCACAAGTTCAGATCTGAACAACAGGAAGATAAGCAAGATGATGCTTTCGATCTTGTCGGGATCGTATCTGCGGAAGGTGTTCTGGAGGTCATACAGGATGGTTACGGATTCCTTCGATCTTCCGATTACAATTACCTTCCTTCACCGGATGACGTGTACGTTAGCCAAAGTCAGATCAAACTATTTGGCTTGAAGACCGGTGATACTGTAAAAGGAACCATCAGGCCTCCAAGAGAAGGAGAAAAGTTCTTCCCCCTCGTAAAAGTGGAATCGATCAACGGTCGAGACCCTTCCTATATCAGGGACAGGGTGCCATTCCAGTACCTCACGCCACTATTTCCCGATGAAAAGTTCAAACTAACCGGACACAAGCAGGAAACATTATCCACTCGGGTTATGGACTTGTTTGCTCCAATAGGTAAAGGACAACGTGGAATGATCGTTGCCCAGCCAAAGACGGGTAAAACGATGCTACTAAAGGATGTGGCGAATGCCATTGCAGCAAATCATCCTGAGACCTACCTTATTGTATTGCTTATTGACGAACGTCCGGAAGAAGTTACAGACATGGCCAGAAGCGTTCGTGCAGAGGTCATCGCTTCTACTTTCGATGAGCCGGCTGAGCGTCATGTGAAAGTTGCCAACATGGTTCTTGAAAAAGCAAAACGAATGGTAGAGTGTGGTCACGATGTGTGTATCCTTCTGGATTCCATCACACGTCTGGCGCGTGCTTACAATACCGTTTCACCGGCATCCGGAAAAGTCCTCTCCGGTGGTGTGGACGCTAATGCGTTGCACAAGCCAAAAAGATTCTTCGGGTCGGCGCGTAAGATCGAAAATGGCGGGTCGTTATCGATCCTTGCTACAGCGCTTACGGAAACCGGCTCTAAAATGGATGAAGTCATCTTTGAAGAATTCAAGGGAACCGGCAACATGGAATTACAGCTTGACCGTAAGATCTCGAACAGAAGAATCTACCCTGCTATTGATATTCTTGCTTCCGGTACGCGTCGTGAAGACCTACTTGTAGGAAAGGATGTACTTCAGCGTGTTTGGCTGATCAGAAAGTTCATTGCAGATATGAATCCTGTTGAAGCCATGGAATTCCTTAAATCACACATGGAAAACACCCTGTCGAACGAGGAATTCCTCGCTTCTATGAACAGCTAATAAACGTTTTCAATATTTTTGTCCCGATTCCTACGAGTCGGGACTTTTTATTTATCAACTATGCGCATAACTGTTAAAACAGGTTTGATCACTGCCGGAGTGTGGATCCTTTTAAAAATGGCGACTTACCTGACCGGTGTGCTCGGCACCAATGTGGTACCTCTTGTTATGCTTAATATTCTGGGCGTTCTTCTCGCTGTGGCTATAGGTCTGTACTATCATAAACGCCAGGAAGAGGAAAGCAATCTGCTAACCGACGTGAAGAATGGACTTGCTGCCGGTCTCACCTATGCCCTTATCGTAAGTTTCTTTCTTTATTTCTACTATGATGTTATCGACCCGGAATTCAATGCGCATCAGATCGCTGAATTCGAAGCCGGATTGCAAAAAGAACTGGATAATGAAGAAACATTCAAGAAGATAAAAGCATCAAACCCTGAATTTGAGGTGAAATCTAAGGAAGAGATCTACGATTCCATCATGCAAGGACCACGCTCATTTTACAAGCCCGGATCAACTATGGCTATCAGTATGTTATCGCTCCTCCTTCTGGCTACCGTCAACAGTATTTTTGTGTCTTTGGTTTACCGTAAGATCATGTTTAGGAAAAGTTAGTCCTCCAGACCATTTACGATCTCTTCACCCAACTCCTCATAGTTGATGCCATCAAAATTCCCTGACGACATCATCAATAGAACAGCATTATTCCATTTCCGTGAGCGAATAAATTCAAGGATGTCTTTGGTTTCCGTCATAACTTGGACGCCACCTCCAAATCCTTCTGAAACCATTTCAGGGGTGATCGGTTCCAGTTTCTTGTGTTTTACAACCTCCGGGCTAAAATAGACGACTGCATGATCTGCCTGTGACATGGCACTTTCGTAATGCGGCAAAAATTCCTTTTTAAGCGAAGAAAATGTATGCAACTCCATGCACGCAATTACTTCCCTATTGGAATACTGTTCTTTTACCGCTTTGGTTGTTGCCTTCAGTTTTGACGGAGAATGGGCAAAATCTTTGAACATCACGAAGCTACCCTTCTCAACAACTTTCTGTAAACGCTTTCCGGCACCTGTGAATGATGAAGCGGCGGATAAGAAATCTGATGCTGATATTCCGATCTCCTGACCAAGACACATTGCACCCATCAAGTTCTGAAGATTGTGCTCTCCAAAGATCCTTAACGAATAATCCCGACCATCATAGGTTAGCACTGTTCCATTATCCGTCACATTGTAAACAGGCGTTGAATACGGGACCGTCTTGATGACTCCGGCATACTTCTCTCCTAACTTTTTGACTTCAGGATCCTGGTCATTGTAGATCAGCGTCCCTCCCGGTTCGATCAGAGAACAAAAGATATCGAATTGTTCAACGTAATTATTAAAGGTTGGAAAGACATTGATGTGATCCCAGGCAATTCCCGAAATGATCGCCACGTGTGGTCTGTATAAGTGGAATTTAGGCCGTCTGTCGATGGGAGAACTCAGATATTCATCACCTTCGAGGATCATGACCGGTGCCTTTTCCGAGAGACGAACCATGCAATCATACCCTTCCAGTTGCGCTCCAACCATGTAATCCACATCCAATCCTAACGCGTTGACCACATGCAACAGCATCGAAGTAATCGTCGTTTTGCCATGGCTTCCTCCAATCACCACCCGCTTTTTATCTTTACTTTGTTCGTACAGATATTCAGGATACGAAAAGATCCTTAATCCCAGCTCTTTGGCTCTCAGCAACTCCGGATTGTCAGCGCGCGCGTGCATTCCGAGAATCACAGCATCCAGATCAGGTGTGATCCGTGAAGGTTCCCAACCAATTGTTTCCGGAAGGATTCCCTGTCTTTCGAGTCTTGATCTGGACGGTTCAAAGATCTCATCATCCGAACCGGTAACCTTTACTCCTTTGCGAGAAAGTGCGATAGCCAGATTATGCATGGCACTTCCTCCGATCGCAATAAAGTGAACTTTCATTATCAGGGATTTGAACGAATTAAAAACCAGCCATCAACCAGCACCGGGATTATGAGGAGTAACGTTCCATAATCCGTCAGGATGTGGTAGAATGTTGCATTCTCCTCAGTTGCAAAGGATACAGGAACCATTATACAGATCAAGCCCACGTAATATACCCAGTCCCACCAGTTCTGCTGTGCTGAAAGTCTTCTGGTCAGCATTTGGAGACCAATGTATGCAACACACATGATCAAGACCTGCATGGGCAGCATTCTCACTTCCTGAATTGTGGTAGCCTGCCAGAAATAGGAACAGATCAATACAGATAATACCAGTTTGGCAATCACTGCGAGACGAACGATCATCTGATTATTCATACATCTTGTTTTCTGTGAAATTAGCTCAAATACAAGGGAGAGAAATACCCTCTTACCTTGAGTTCTTCACAAAACGATCTGAATAAAGATCAATAGTGCTTCTGGAGGTGTGGACCTGTAGTTTCGTTGTTCCACTGATACTCCGTGATCGGGCGATCGTTCTTAGAATATGTCGTACTTGTCAGGGTCTGAGTACGGACATATACCGTTCCTTCTCCATTGATCACAACTACGCGACGAGTAATTATGGCCTTCATAAGTCCATTTTCATCATTCTGTGTAAATGATTCCTGTGAAACACCCTCAGGATACTCCTCACCCAATGAATTTTTAATTCTCGGTTTTACCGGTTTGGCAGCATCGATGTTCTCTAACTTCTGACGGGCACTTAACAGATCTTCCTGCTTCGCTTGTTCTTTATTCACAAAATCGGCCTCGAGTGTTCTTTCCAGGTCATCAACCTTCTGAACATTCTCTTTTTGTTTATCCGTTTTATTCTGATTGAATTCCTCAGAACCCGCTGCAATAATCTCTACTTCTGAACGAGCTCGCAAGCGTTGTTCATCATCACTCATTGCCCTTTCTCCGGTAACCTCAGTCGATTTCAGGCTAACTGTTTCCATACCAGAAACATTGATAGCCACCTGTTGCTCATCTTTTTCAGTGATTTCAGCACGTTTATAATCCTCATTGTCGATCTCGTTCTTGTTCCTCAGGTATTTAATGTTCTCCGCTTCCAACCTTTCCCTTTTACCTTCATTGATCGCAACATCGTTGGCTTTCACCAATTCTACATTCTCTTTTCGGTTCTCATCCCTATCTGCAAAATCCTTTTCCGCCTTTCCGACTATCGTACCCATTGCATTATTGTTCCCGGCTGTACGTTCAAAGGCAACATCCGACTTAACTTTCTCTGCATCCTGGACGACTTCTTCCACAGACTTTAATGTCTCCTTATTCTCAGGGGCATGCTTGGAATCATTGATTTGTTTCTCTTCGTAAGCTATGTTAACAACCTCCAGTTTTGCATCATTCTTCAACAATTCCTGGCTTTTATCTTCATTCAGAATCTTCTCTTTTTGTTCAGCAGAAAATACGATGGATTCCACAAGCTCCTCATTCTTTTTCTGACGCTCTATGTTGGAAAGGTCCACCCCCTCCATATCGATCTCAATTTTTTCAAGATCTCCATCAGCACTGATATTTCTGCCATACTCAGTAAATGACTGCTCTTCCATTTCAACTCTTAGGGCACCTGAATAGGATTGAAGCATCTCCGAATTATCTCTGTATACACCATCACGAACAGTATAATCCACGTCATTACTCTCATTTACGGAAGTCAGTTTTTCCTGCGATTTCAATAGATCTGAGTACTTGTAGGCAGCTTCTTCGTGATCTACAAGCATTGATTCGTCATCAGCCTTTCTAAGTGCTTCAACAACGGCTTTTCTGCTGTCATCCGCATCTATTGTAAACTGTTCAATTGAACTGGTCACCTTATAGATCTCGTTGGTCACTCCTGCCTGATGGCCTTCAGCAAGGTCACTCATCTGCCCCTCTTTTTCTACAGCATTGGACACCACATCCTCCACCTGTTTATCTTTCAGATTTTTCCGTTCAATATCCGCTTTTACGAGTGCAGCATAACCATCCATGACCGAATTTTCAGGATAAGGAATACCCAACGGTTCCAATTTCATCCCTTCCACTACAACCGGATTCAGAATATTCTCTATTTCCTTCATCCTTTCGATCGGATAAGGATCCTGGGGCCTCATGCCATTTGCCCTAGTGTAGTAATCTCTTGCTTTTTCGTATTCTTTATCCTTAAAATTCTCGTCTGCCTTATCGATCAGCTTTCGATATCCTTTTTCGGCTTCCAAAAGGCTTTTTTCCTTTTCACGCTTGACACATTCTTCCACTTGTTTTGCTGCATATGAGTTGTCACGGATCAATTCAAGCGCAGCTTCATACTTTGCTTTTGCATCCAGATAATCTTCCGTTGAAAAAAGCCCGTCTGCTTCAGTGATCAGCTTGTTGAAATTTGCTTGTCTTTCCTGATCGTCCTTCAAGGCATTCGAAAGATCATCAATAATCTGCTGAATTTCATCTATCTTTTCCTGTGCAGGTTTATCCCCGGGTTTAATGTTCAGGGCATTCTGATAATTCACAAGTGCCTGATCCCAGCTTTTAGCCTTTTCACTCAAAGCCCCTTTGCTCATGAAATCCTTATAAATCTGATCTTTTTCGGCAGCTGAAGCCTGATCAGCGATTAATTTACGCACATCGGCAATCCTTTCATCCGGCTTGGTCTCAGCCGGCTTTATCGCTTTTGCCTGTTCAAACAACAGGATTGCCCGTTCATAGCTCCTGTCAGAAACCTGACGTTCAGCCTCAAGCATCTTGTTGGAGTAGTTTTTTTCTATAGTCTCCTGCTCAAGAATCTTAGCTAACAACTCTTTAGGACGTGGATCAGCAGGTCGGAACCCTTGAGCTCTTTCTGCTATATCTCTCGCTTTTTCAAAGTCTTTTTCATCCAGTTTTGTCTGCGAAAGAGTTATGAGCTTTTCAAACTGTTTATCCGCATCAGAACTTTTCTCTCTTTCCAATTGCTCACACTCAGCGGCTAGATCCACCGGTTCTTTCTCTTCCGGCTTAAGCACGTTAGCCTCATTGAATTCCTTGATCGCACCAAGATATTCTTTGGCCGCCATAAGATCCTTGCCGGCTTTTAATCTTTGCTGGTATTTCGCATCGACCTCAGCCTTCATGGAATCAGCCTTCTTCAACGCTTCTATCTCTTCGATTCTTCGTTTAGGCAAAGTCTCAGCAGGTTTTTTCTGAGACGCTTCCTTGAATTTTTGAATAGCACCATCATAGTCTTTCAAAGCAGCTTTTTCCTCACCGGCCGCCATTAGGTCGGTATATGCCCTTTCCAGATCAAGTAGCGCCTGATTCTCCTTGATCTTGTTTTCAATTTCAATCAACTTCTTGTTAACCTCAGCATCCTGTGGCTTCAATTTCTGAGCATCCAGCAATGTTGACTTAGCGTCTAACCACTTCTGTTCAATAGCCAATTGAAGCCCCTGGGTCTTCAGCTCCTGAAATTTTTTTTCATTCGCTTCGTTCTCTTCAAGCTCCAGAATCTTCTTATTCACATTATCCAGTTTGGTCTGGACCGCAGGGTCAGCTTTTATGGATAAAGCTTCCTCATATTTACCTTTTGCCTCGGGGTATTTTGTCAATTTTACTGCCGCATCCCCTTCTGCTACCAATTTGGAAAATTTAGCCATCTGAGCAGCAACATCTGCTTCTTCAGTTATCTTCTTATCGATCTCTACTAATCTTTCCTTCGCAATCTGATTGTTCTGATCCAACCCAACAACCTCGTTATACTTCAGTTTGGCATCGTTCCATTTGGCGGCAAGGAAAAGAGTGTTTCCTTCCTCCAACAATTTGGCAATCTTTTCCTGCTTTTGTTTCTCCGCTAAAAGAGCAGAAATAAATTTATCACATTCCTTTATTTGTTCCTCCGGATAAGTAGCAGATGACTCATACGTTAACGCCTCCTGGTACTTCACTTTCGCTTCCTCGTATTTCTCTGCCTTAAAGAGTTCATCAGCAGCTGCTAGAGCATCCTCATATTTTTTCTTTTTCTCATTGGCAGCATTTTGCTCGGTCAGTTTCTTGTCTATATCAGTTAAACGGGTTATTGGATGCTGTTCAGCCGGTTTGAGCTTATTTGCTTGCGTATACTTATCTTTTGCTGCCAGCCACGACCGTTGGTTATAGAACATGTCTGCCTGTGAAACAAGTTCTTTATATTTCTTGTCATCCTCAACCAATTTCTTCAATGATGCCAGTTGATCCTTCGGATATTGTTCATCCTTCTTGCGCAATGCTTCTTCATACTTCAGGATAGCTTGCTCGTATTTTTTTTGATCTCTCAGAGCATCAGCCGCGGCAATCAGATTGTCATATTCAGAAGTGGCCTGTTGGTTAGTAAGCTCTTCCTTCTTTTTAGCCATGATCAATTCATCACATTGCATGATTCGCTGATTCGGATGCTTTTCCATAGGCTTGATGGCAAGAGATTCCTCGTATTTTGCACGTGCCTCTTCCCACTTTTGCTGATTGAACAATCCATCAGCTTCTGCGATCAACGCATTATACTTTGCTTCATCAGCAGCGTTATTCTTGGCTGCATCGGAAATAATCTTATTGATCTTGTTTGATATCCTCTCCTGATGTATCTTGTCAAAAGCCGGTTCAAGTCTCATTTCATCCCAATAAAACTTACCTACAGGTTCCGTATTGAGAAAGGAGAGGTCCACATTCGGATCTGTTGGGATCATATCAAATTCAGCATTCCCTACCGGTCGGATATCCCCGGGTGGAGCATCTTCCAGATTCATTTTGGAATAATCGAATGAAAGAGTCTTTGAAACAAAACCCGACTTACTGTATACAACCTGATAGGGTTTTTTAAAATCAACAGATCCCTTGAGGTCATAACGACCGGTAGATGCCGAAACTGTTTGAAACAGAGATGCACCGGACTGAATAATTTCCACCTTCACGCCGGCCTCCGGCTTGCCCGTTGTTTTATTGCGGGTTATCCCATCGATCCGGAAAAGGGGTGACTGAGCAACCCCTGAAAGGGCTGCCAACAAGAATGCAAAAGTCAGAGCTAACCTCATACCCACCGATTAAACGTCCCTCCGTACACCCAGTTACAGAATTGGTTTAATTTTGACTGAATTTTATTTACAAATATGAACAAAATAGTTCAATAAATCCCCCATTTTATGGTGAATATCGCTCAATTAAGCTTTTGGGAAAGAAAGACCTTTCTGGAAGATATTGACTTTCTGATCGTGGGGGCAGGAATAGTAGGTTACAGCACGGCACTTCACCTGAGGAAAAACTATCCCGACTCAAAAATTCTGATCATTGAAAGAGGATTCCTTCCTTCCGGAGCCAGCAGCAAAAATGCCGGTTTCGCATGCTTTGGATCAGTAACCGAACTTTTGGACGATCTCACGCACACTGAAGAAGAAACTGTTTGGAATACGGTCGCAAAAAGATGGGAAGGGCTACAATATCTTAAGAGCATCATAGGAACAGAACACCTGAAACTGGAGACGAATGGATCGTGGGACCTCATTATGCCTGAGCAATCTTCCCAACTTGATTTTTTCAGAGAGCGGATCTCCTACCTCAACGAAATGACAGAAATGATCACCGGACACAGAAAAATATACAGCGAAGACCAATCACTCAATGAACGTTTTGGTTTCAATGGACTTCTAACATCATTTAAAAATGATCTTGAAGGACAGATCGATACGGGAAGTATGATCCGAAAATTCTGGCAGATCGCAGTTGACAAAAACATCGACATCCTCTTCGGCGTTCAGGTGGTGTCATATGAGGCAACAGATTCAGAAGTGCGTATCGAAACACCATATGGAGAATTGAAAACCAGTAATCTACTCATATGTACCAACGGTTTTGCCAGAGAACTGATTAACGAGGATGTCAAGCCGGCCAGGGCTCAAGTCATTGTGACAGAACCAATTGCTGATCTCAAGATCAAGGGCACCTTCCACTATGACCGTGGTTACTATTATTTCCGGAACATCGGTAACAGAATCCTGCTTGGTGGTGGAAGAAATCTGGACTTTAACGGAGAGACAACTACAAAAATGGAAACAACTGAGCTGATCATGGAGAGACTGAAGGATCTCTTGAAGCACGTCATTTTACCCGGAAGAGAAACAGTTATCGACTACTCATGGGCAGGAATTATGGGGGTGGGAAATGTAAAAGCTCCAATTATTCGGAAGATCGAACCTAATGTTGGAATCGGTGTTCGT
>Ga0315904_10008217_pt1 | contig 13846 bp, 14 predicted proteins | sample LakEriMetagenome_6_FD_203529 | JGI IMG/M metagenome (GOLD analysis project Ga0315904, IMG submission 203529) | Freshwater fungal communities from buoy surface, Lake Erie, Ohio, United States - Buoy 12 MA120 | ecosystem: Environmental > Aquatic > Freshwater > Lake | place: USA: Lake Erie, Ohio... | reverse complement strand
TGCATTAAGTCCTATCACGGTGTCTAATTCAAAATTATCAAAATAAAAATCTTCTTTAAAATAAGGACTGCGTGTGAATTGTGTGGGTCCTAGAGTATTGTTATATCTGCCAGCACTGGCTATCAATACCTTAGTTGGTGTGTATTCTCCTTTGTCAACTATTTTATTGTACTCATCTGCGGTCAGCAGATGTAGGCTAAGTCCATAGGTATAGCTGGCATATTGATGTAAGACATTTGATATGGGGTTAACAAATTCTTCGGGGTATATCCTCTTAGCTGTTACTCCAACTTCAGGGGTAGTCAATGTTATTCCAGGACGTGCCGATTCTAGAGCTGGCTCTACTTTGTCACTGACATTGGGAACGACACCGCGATCACTACTAGGTCCAGAGTTTGTGTTAAGATTTGCCTCTTGATTAGCAGGCAACGGGCTAGTACCAGATTCTACTACAGCAGGTGAAGTTGAGTTAACTACGTCACGTTCTGCTGAGTCTTGTGTGGTAATTTCTGGAGCAGCAGTGGCCGCTATCTGTGGACTCGCTCCATCTATAACTGCTAGTGCTTCATTAATTCTTGCATTAGCTGTTTGTAATCGCAGCGTTGACGTCTGTACTTGTTGTCTAGCTGAAACGATAACAGGATCATCATTCCAACTTTTAGTCGGATCATCAAATGTTGCGATAAATTCGTTGTTCTGTCTTATCTGTTGATTGATAGCTCTTTGGCTACTAATTAAATCAAGTTTGGTTGCTGATTTTTCTTGATCACTAGGTCCACCTAAGCGCACTCCTGTTAATCTAGTATCAGGTACAGCTCTATCAGCCGCATATTCCCCCGATCCAGCAAGAGTCTGTGATGCATCTACTGCTTTATTAGCTAAGGAAGTGACTATGTTTCTTTGTCTTTCTGTAGCCATAGGTTTATAGACCTAACGCGGCGGTTAGATTGTCCTTTTTTGGGACGTAGATAGTAGCGCCAGGTAAGAAATCATACACTGGATCTTGCAGGACATTGGGATTGCGTATGCTAAACACCCACCATAGATTACTGTCACCGTAGAGGTCATAGGCTAATAAATCTGGACGATGTTCGTAGATACCGTCAATGATATACTGCGTATCGCTGGGATCTAAAGGTATAGCTGGTAAATTAGCTACATCTAGGAAGAAAGCGAAAGTTTCAGTATTTGAGTAAGGACTAGTTTTACTGTAATTCACAGCCATTATAGGAATCCTCCAAAGCCTTTCTTCTTATCACCAATCAATTTACCTTGTGAAAAGTCGCTGAGATTGAATCTGTCATGTAGATTCTGTCTGCTGTATACAGGACGCACCGTCACTGATACTGTGCTGGCTGTAGGCACACGTGTAGTTGAAGTGATCGTAGTATATTTCTGTGTCTGTGTGGCACCTTGCTTGTTGCTCCTGAGCAGGCTAGGTGTATTTTCTATTCCGTTATTGTCAAGGAAGCTAACAGCACCATTGGGATTGTCTGGAGCCGAAACGGTAACATCTTCTAAGCTGGTCTGTGTGATAGGCACTTGGACATAGTCTACATCGTTGGACAGTTGATGAGTGAAATTAGTGATCACACAAGGCACGTGTGGGAAATAGTGGCTACCGTAGCCATCTAGGAACAATATAGGAGGTGGATTACCTATGTTAGCGCCTTGTCCAAAGAACATCTTAGTTGATGCCCTTAGGAAATATATAGCCGCCATGAGATATTGCCCTTCTTCTATACTTTGTACGGTAAATTCACCGCTGATAGTTATGTCACTCACATCTGAGTTGTTGTAGAAATGCGCGGAATAATTACTATGTGTAAGCACGGCAGTTGAATAGTTGGCCACATGGCTGACTTGGATACTAGGTGTATATGGCCAAATCACACCGTTGGTTTCTATCAAGGGAGTCATGATAGTGTTGAAATTCACTGAAGGATCTTTATAAAATATGTTAGCACTATCAGCAAGGCTTAATCTAACACGCCAATCGTCTTCCCCTGCAGCACTAGCACCCTGTCCTGGCGATCCGCTGCCGAAACCAAAATTTGGCATTACCTTGCCTAGGCCACCGATACCACCTAGTCCAGGGAATCCTGCTTTAGCACGTCGAGCGTTCGCAGGGTTAAGTAGATCAAATACAGTACCCGAACCTCTCTGTACACTAGACGTCTGTGAGAAGTTTGTGACTGTTCTTGCTATCTGCGAAAAATTTGGTAAGGCCATATCGTAAATACCTCTTGCTTTTATGTATTTATAGGCAATATAATAGTAGTATATTAAAAGGAACTCTTAACAATGAGAAAGGTAAATTATTTAAACAATAAAGACATACTTAAAGAAATCGCTAAAAGTAAGTTAACTTATTGTAGTTTTGTTGATGATTCAGTTAAAAGTTATGACATGATCGTCACAGGGGTTGACAAGATTACCAAGAAAAATATACAAGAAGCACGTAAGATGCGTGCAGAACGCCTAGCTAAAGAACTACAAGAAGCTGATTTACTCAATGGTGTTAAGAAAAAGCTAGACGAATATCTGACTCCTGTCAAGGATATTCCACAGACAGACGTGGTTTTCCGTGTGATGACCTGGGAACACATACCAATCGACGAAGCCAAACAGAAAAAAGCCGATGCTAAAGCTCAGGAAGAGTATGATGCTGACGAGGACAACTTTGAAACTGAGTATGATGAACCTGTGGTAGTTAAAGGTGCTACCAAATATACCAAGGTCAATTTTCCTCCGTTTCAACACTACAAGGTAGACGCAGAGGGTGTGCCTATTTGTGTAGGTAAAAGCCACTGGAAAGGTGGAGTTGAAAAAGGTAAATTCTCAAAAGATCACGGCACTATGACTGCTAAACTAGCACACATGTTTATCAAACTATGTGAACGTTATGCTACAAGATCAAACTGGCGTGGTTACACCTACAATGATGAAATGCGTAGCCAAGCCCTACTACAGTTGAGCCAAATTGGTCTACAGTTTGATGAGTCAAAAAGCCAAAATCCTTTTGCTTACTACACTGCGGCTATTACCAATAGTTTTACTCGCGTGCTGAACATTGAAAAACGTAATCAAAATATCCGTGATGACATCCTAGAGATGAACAACTATAATCCCAGTTACACTCGCCAAGGTGAATGGGGTAGTGGCGGTGGACATTACGAAGAATAATCGGCAATATTTGATTTGCTTTTTAACATTAACTCTCATATACTATAATCATGGCTAATCTATTTAAAAAAGCAGCTGTTTGCACGGACATACATTTTGGATTAAAGTCTAACAGTTCCACACACAATGACGATTGTGAAAATTTCATCAAATGGTTTATTAATACTGCCAAAGAGCAAGGTTGCGAAACCTGCTTCTTTACTGGTGACTGGCATAATAATCGAGCGGCGATTAATATCGTTACACTAAATTACAGTCTTAGAGCATTAGAAATGTTGAACGATGCCTTTGATGTAGTTTACTTTATTCCTGGCAATCACGATCTATACTATAGAGACAAGCGCGACATACAGTCAGTAGAATGGGCTAAACATTTACCTAATGTAAAAATCGTCAATGATTGGTTTAGTGAAGGTGATGTTGTCATCGCTCCGTGGCTGGTTGGTGACGATCACAAACGTGTAAAGAAATTACAAGGCAAATACTGCTTCGGACATTTTGAACTACCGCACTTCTACATGAATGCTATGGTAGCCATGCCTGATACTGGAGAAATACAAGCAGACGCTTTCCAAGGATTTGAGCGGGTGTTTAGTGGACACTTCCATAAGCGTCAAGAACGTAGCAACATCGTCTACTTAGGCAACTGTTTCCCACACAACTATGCGGATGCAGGAGATGACGCTCGTGGCATGATGATTGTTGAGTGGGGCAAGGAACCAGAATATCACACTTGGCCGGACCAACCTCGCTATCGTGTGTATAACCTTAGTGATGTGCTCAAGACCCCAGAAACTCTATTATTATCAAACATGCACTGTCGTGTCAATCTAGATATCGACATTACCTACGAAGAAGCCACATTTATCAAAGAAACATTTGTTGGTACATACAATCTACGTGAGTTAACATTACTACCTGTGAAGAACATGGATATCGGTCAGGATATTATCTTAGGTAATATACAATTTGAAAGCATTGACACTATCGTTACCAATAACCTAACCAACATCAACAGTGATCACTATGATCCAAACTTATTACTTGATATCTATAGACACTTATGATCTTGAATTTACCAGCGTCTAAAATATCAGTTGATAATATTTTAATGCAACCCGCATATCTAAATTTAAAAATTTTACCCGCAGGTTATAAGAAATTAGCCACAGAATACGTGACTCAACATATTAATTGGTTAATGTCAATCGATGATACTGATAATCTTGTTTCTGCCTGGAACGATGTGTTACAATTTATGAATAGCGAAGATCAAAGCCATTTGCTACGTGAGTTTTTTAAAATTAACGATCTTCAAGATCAACACAGAAATGAAAATTTTGAAACTGTGTTCCCTGAATATATAAATTTAAGGAAATATGTGGTCAATGGATAAATTTAAAGATACGCTATTTTGGAAACATTATAAAGAATTTGACAGTATTATCGGTAATTCGTCGATGCGATCAACCGTTGATGCAGTAATTTATTGGAAATTATTCCAAGAATATAATTTTTCAAATATTTTAGAAATTGGCGTTTATCAGGGCCTAACGACTGGGTTGATGTTAGAATCATCAGCTAACGTTAAATCCTATACTGGCATAGATATACAGTTGCGTCTCGATTTATTTAAAACCATTTGGAAAGATTACCTAGACCGTACTACTTTTTATCAACAATCAAGCCACAATTTTAATTTCAATGGGAAATATGATTTTATATTAATAGATGGCGATCATTCTTATAACGGCGCATTAACTGATTTAATCAATACCAAAGATCTGTTAAGTCCAACTGGGGTTTTAGCTATAGATGATTATAACATGCCTGAAGTTGCAGAAGCTATACAACAGTTTAAAACCCAAACATCTATGGTTCCATTTTTACAAGCAGAGCAAACAGAATTTTGGCATTATCCATCAGTTAATAGAGCAAATTTTTTAGATAATTTATTAGTAGATACTATTAATAATTTTATTTTCCTGTATAATATAAATGATGGACAAATTTTAAAAGCTAAAACTCTTAATGTGTTTACTAACGAACTTGATTTCTTTGATCAAGTGATAAATTTTTACGATATCTAATATGTTCAAAATAAAATACCTCACAGTTAAAAACTTTATGAGCGTGGGCAATAGCACCCAGGCTGTTAACTTTGACCGCAAGGATCTAACACTTGTCTTGGGTGAAAATATTGACTTAGGTGGTGATGATACTGGTGCACGTAATGGCACAGGTAAGACCACTATCATTAATGCCCTAAGCTATGCCCTGTATGGACAGGCCTTGACTAACATACGTAAAGATAATTTAGTTAACAAGACCAATCAAAAAGCTATGCTAGTCACTATTGACTTTGAGGTTAATGGGGTTGACTATAAGATTGAGCGTGGACGTAAACCTAATGTATTAAAATTCTACATAGGTGATCAAGAACAAGAAGCCAAAGACGATAACAGCCAAGGTGACAGCCGTGAAACGCAACAGGAAATTGAACGCCTGCTGGGTATGAGCCACGACATGTTCAAACACATCGTGGCATTGAATACCTATACTGAACCTTTTCTTGCACTGAAACCCAATGATCAACGTACTATCATTGAACAACTGTTAGGTATTACCTTATTAAGTGAGAAAGCAGAAGCACTTAAAGAGCAGAGTAAGGCTACAAAGGACGCCATTCAACAGGAAGAGTTCAAGATCAAAGCAGTGCAAGATGCTAATAAAAAAATTGAAGAACAAGTCGAAAGCCTACAACGTCGTCAAATGCTTTGGTTGACCAAACACAAAGATGATGTAGCTAAATTACAGTCAGCATTAGATGAATTGCTTAAACTAGACATTGATGCTGAGATCGCCGCTCACAAAGAATTGTCAGCCTACGATCAAAAGCGCAGAGATATCGCAGACTTAAACAAAGCTATAGCACGTGCTGAGCAAGATCAGGCTAGAGAAGAAAAGACTATCACAAAATTAAAAGAAGAGATAGAAGATCTCAAAGCGCACAAGTGTTATGCTTGTGGACAGGATCTACATGACGAAAAACATGAAGAAGTCCTAGCTGGTAAAGAAACAGCTCTACAAGAAGCTGCACAACAATATCTAACTACCAATGGGCAATGGATAGAACTAACAGGTGCACTGAAAGAAATTGGCGAGCTGGATGTCCAACCAAAAGTCTATTATGACAAAGAAGAAGATGCTATCCATCATCGTAGTTCATTAGCCAGTTTACAAACGCAGATCGAAACTAAATCTGTAGAAGAAGATCCTTATAAGGAACAGATTGAAGAAATGCGTCAGACAGCTTTAGCTGAATTTGACTACAGTGTTATGAATGAACTTGTTCGCGTCAAAGAACATCAAGAGTTCTTATACAAACTATTAACCAACAAAGACAGTTACATACGTAAACGTATCATCGATCAAAACTTGAGCTACTTGAACGCTCGACTAAGCCAATATCTTGACCGTATTGGCTTACCCCATACTGTGGTGTTTATGAATGACCTCAGCGTCAACATCACTGAACTAGGCCGTGAACTAGACTTTGACAACTTGTCTCGTGGTGAGCGTAATAGACTTATACTTTCACTGTCATGGGCATTCCGTGATGTGTGGGAAAGCCTGTATCAACCAATCAACTTATTGTTTATTGATGAATTGATTGATTCGGGCATGGATGCGTCAGGCGTAGAGAACGCTATGGCTATCCTTAAGAAGATGAGCCGTGATGCGCACAAATCAATTTGGCTCGTTTCTCATAGAGATGAACTGGGTGGTCGTGTAAATAATGTTTTAACCGTTGTTAAAGAAAACGGCTTTACTAGCTATAATACCGATGTTGAAATTAGCTGATCAAAATGTTCGTACACTACATATCGAACCCACAGATGCCTGTAATGCGGCTTGTCCTCAGTGTTCTAGGGAAACTGATTTGACTTTCGATAAAACTAATCTGCACCATTTAACAGTAGAGCAGATAAAAAATGTAGTTGATGAAGTTACTATCCGTGGTTTAGATAAGATGTACATGTGTGGGGATTATGGTGATCCTGCAGCTGGCAAACATACCTTGGACATATATCGATATTTTAGATCTATTAATCCCACAATAATCCTAGGTATGAATACCAATGGTGGATTACGTAACAATGATTGGTGGAAAGAATTGGCAGAGATTATGTATCAGCCCAAACAATATCCACAGGAATATGTAATATTCAGTATCGACGGATTATCTGATACCAACCACATCTATAGAATAAATGTTGATTGGAATAAAGTCATGTCTAATGTCCAGGCGTTTATATCTGCAGGTGGTCGGGCCCATTGGGAAATGTTAGTATTCGATTATAATGAGCATCAAGTTGATCAAGCAGAAAGACTAGCAAAAAATATGGGATTTAAATGGTTCAGAGCTAAAGTCAGCAAGAGATTCGATACCCGTCCGGTAGACTTTTTACGTCCCCCAAAAACTTGGCGTGATCCAGTAGTAAGCAAAGGTAATATCCATTGTCAGGCGTTGGGCGAACAAAGTCTTTATATATCAAGCAAGGGTATAATTCATCCATGCTGTTGGTTAGGACATTTACCATCAGCTACACTAGAAAAGTTTTCTGATATAAGAGATTCATGGGATACTAACAATCCAATTCAAATATGTGCTGATAATTGTACTAAAAATGAAATAGGAACTAGTTTTACTAATCAATGGCAAAGATCAATAGAATTTCAAGATTAAGATAAAAAATTTTAATTTAAATATATACTTTAGTTAATCCAACAAGGAAAAATTAAAATGGCAGGACCAACAGCAAGAGTTCACCCAAGTAAAAGGCATAATCATCCCTTACAATATAAAAGTGGTAAACCGAGATTACGTCCTTTAAATATTACACAATTAACAGCATTGATTGATAAAACACAACGTAAAAAAGATCGAGCAAAAATCTCAAGAGAAATCGCTCGTAAACAGGCAAGATTGGCAGTATAATTTTTAAAAAGGAAAATAAAATGGCAACAACACATGAACAAATCGTAGCAGCATATGAAGCATATCTAGCAGAAAATGAAAAATTTGAAGGCAAGGGCGTAGGTGCGGCAGGCACACGTGCTCGCGGCGCATTAGGTGATTTAGGCAAGTTGTCAAAAGCTCGTCGTGCTGAAATCCAAGAGAAGAAAAATGCTGCCAAGGCTGCAAAATAAATAACACTATGTCATATGAATATCCTTGGCGTTATAATGGAAACATTTTTGATTCTGAGGATATTCTCGACAACTATGGCTTTATCTACAGAATAACTAATATCACAAATGGCTACGATTATGTAGGCCGAAAATACTTTACTACAGTCAAAAAGAGACCACCTCTAAAAGGCAAGAAAAACAAGCGCAGGGAAACAGTTGAAACTGATTGGAAAGAATACTGGGGCAGTAGTCCTAGATTACAAGCAGACATTGACACACTAGGCAAGGATAAGTTCACACGCGAAATCATACACTTGTGTAAGACACGTGGCGAAACTAATTACATGGAAGCCTATTACCAATTTACTGAAGGCGTGCTGTTGAGAGAAGACAACTACAACGGCATCATACAGATCAAACTAGGTAAAAATTCCGTTAAAGACGTAAAATTTACAAAATAGCCACTATCGCAGTTTAATACTGTGTCATGAGGAGATCCAGCTCGCGTTATGGCCGCTGGTGGAACGCTTAGATCAGACTAAGCACATGACGGCACGGCAATCAATTAGGTGTAAAAACCAAATGATCTGGGCTCCGAAACAAACCGACCCAGGAGCAAAACTACAGTTGGCTAACTACGGCTGTATGAGCTACCGCCAGAAAAATCTAGAGTAGGGGGTACCGGCTGACCGCCTCCGTGTTAATGAAAACAATCTCTTTTAGTTAGTGTGCCTCCGCACTCGGATAATGTGCTTGGTTGCAATTTGCCTCGGATAGGTAAATTGTGACTTGCATCTGGATAATGCAGCAAAAGCATACAGTAGTTCAACTTAAATCTAATGTTTATAAGGTAGAAAAGAAAAGGCTTTAGAGCGCAAGCGATAAAGCAGATGTCGTAGACATCTTAAAACGGAACCAATAAAAAAGCGTGAATAAATGAATACTCACGCTTTGTTTACATCCAAAAAGAACTTATTTGTTCTTCCAAATAGAATACAGTACCCATACTGCCACTAAACCAACAACACCTTCACCGCCTAGTGTTTTAACGATTGAAGTAACGTTACCAATAACGTCTACTGCTGGTAAGAAAGGTAATGCTGCGCCTTTGAGTAACACTTCTAATACGATTAGTAGTGCTAATACACTTACTGCTGTGTCAGCGATTGCACCTGACCATTTCTTTACTGTTGCTAAGATTTCCATTATCTGGACACTCCTATAAAACCAACACTGCTCACGCAATGGGTATATTATTTAGAGTCGTAGCAAGAGTCAAATAAAGGTAGTTAATGATTGTAAAAAAGAGATACTTATAGCCTAGAAGAAAGGCAGCTTGGTCTTTTCGGTGGTTTCTATGTTGTCTTTGATGATCTTGTTGATCAGTTCACGATCGTTAAAGCTAAGTAGCATAGCATCTTCGTAGCTGATACTACCACGCATGTACCATGCCATCCTTAACGCATCATCTCTATAGGCTCTTACCTCTTTTTCGTAGCCTTCTATCAAGGCCGCGACTGCGTCGTTATCTAACGTTAAGAGCCTTAGGCGAAAAAACTCGCGTAGTCAAATGTTATATTTACTGGAAACTCTTTCTTGCACTCTTCAGTTAAGCAGTTGACATCTACAGGTTTGATTGCGGCCTTTTCGTTCAGTTCAGCTAGATAGCCCTGTACTTTCTTGATGATCCGGTTGTCCGCATTGTTGTAGAATTCAGTGATATGATCGGGATCTGTAACCAATTCACCCGAAGCAGTTTCTATTGATTTGGTGCTGTTGGCTAATAGGGCTATGTTTAATTCTATGACTTTAGCTATGTGCAGATCGAATTTGGCTTTGGCTTCTTCGGGATTATCTTCTAGGCCAGCTAGGCTACGCATAATCTGTTGTTCTTCGAACGCGATCATGTTGGTCTTGTTCATGCTAAAGTATGGTTGCGGATGCACACGTATCTTAAGTCCGTCTACACTCAAAGGTATGGTATAGTCCGGTGGTGTGATGCTAGTCAGAGTCTTACCTAGATCTATCGCATACTCATTAGTCTGTGTGCAGTGCGGGCATTTAGCTGAAAAATCCATCTGATTACCATAACTAGCAATACGTATAGCGATAAGTGCTGCATCTACATCTACGCTGGGCATGCTCCATGCATCTTTGATAGCTGGGCAACAGCTATGTATAACATCAACTACTCCTTGTCCATTCAGCAAGGCATCTGGTGTTTTTAAGGTGATCTCATCTTTGGTAGTCATGCTCATCACGCCAATCTCACCGTTGGGTGGTAGATCTATCGAACCCTGTGGCCAATACTGACCACCGCTAGGCAGTTTAAAATAGATGCTGGGCTGGCGGAAGTGCTTGGCTAGGGGATTAGCTGATGCGATTGCTGATGTAGTTTGATCCATGGTTTGAAATCCTATAAATAATAGAGTAGTACCGTATAATCTATATTTATGGTGCTAAAAACACAGGATAACAAAATCTCGATGGATGAAGAAATAAGACGCGAGTTTGAAGAACAGCTCAAAGCCCTAGGTGAACGTTTTGGCATAACTAATCTCCAGTTGAAAAACTTTGGTGATGCAGCCAAGAAGGGTGCTGATGCCTTTAAGAAATCTATTGATGACCTAAACAAGGAAATCAAAAAAGGTCGTGCTGGATATGCTGATCAACTGCGTGCTCTTGAACAATTAAACGATGCTATCGAAGAACTAGCAGATCAAGCGTTAGATTCGGCTGCTAAAGAGAAAAAAGCTCAACTAGAAGAACAACGACTGCAACTGATCAAAGAAGCCGCCACACAGCGTATCAAAGAAGCCGCCGAAAAGTTTGGTACAGAGCTGTCTACTAATGTTACCCAGACCACAGGTCGATTTGTAAAACAACTACAAGTAGGAGCCAGCGGTACAGAATTATCATCTGATCTGATGAACAGTGCTATAGAAGCTACTGCTAGTGGAGTTAGGCTTTTAGGCCAAAGTGTTTCGAGCTTTGGTATGAAATCAAAAACTCCTATACTAGCTGAAATAGCTAGTTTAGCAGGATCTGCACTTGAATTTCTAGGTGAATCTGGGGAAAAAGCATTTAAATTTGCTAATGAAGTTCTTAGCAAAGAATTAGTTAAAACTGAAAAAGCATTTAATGCTGTTAATGCCGCAGGTGCTGTATTTGCTACAGGCATGCAGGGCATGAGAGAAGCCAGCAGAGATTCTGGACTCACACTACAACAATTTAGTAATGTGATCAGCAAGCAGTCCGGGGACCTAGCATTTTCTGGAATGGGTGTAGCAGAAGGTGCACGTAAGGTTGGACAAGTAGGCAAGATATTTGATGCTAATGGTGGCTATATCCGCAGGCAATTACAACGTCTAGGTTTTGGATTTGAGGAGCAAGCAGAACTAACAGCTACAGTGATGGCTAATATCCGCCGGACCGGACAGAGCTTTGATACTGCTACTTTAGCAAGAGAAACACAGAAGTATGCAGAAAATCTAAGATTGATATCTGCACTAACCGGCGAAGATGCTAAAGCTAAAATACAGCAGGTTCAAGAACAAAATAACATCGCGGCCTTCCAAGCAGAACTAGCCAAGATGGGTCCAACGCAGGCTGCACAGATCGATGCGGCTATGGCTACTATGACTGAGCTTGAAAAGAAAGCTCTGCGTGATCGAGTGGTATTCCATGGGGCAGTGTTAAATGAAGAAGCGGCTATCATGGAGGCTACTAATAGTGAAAGTGCTGCTATGGGTAGAGAAATCTATCTGAAATTCCTACAAGGTGCATTAGATACTAGAAGCGTAGCAGAAATACAAGGTAGATATTCACAATCTACTATAGCTCAATTCCAAAATAATGCCGCAATGAACATAGCGGCTTTTGCCACAGGCGATGCAAAAATAAATGCTATACAACAGGATAGATTGGCCGCGTTCCAAAGAGCACAAAAAATAGCCACAGGAACATTTGCATCAGTTGAAGATGAAATACAAGGTGCTAAAGTTCCAACAAATGAACTTACAGAAGGATTCATAACAGCCAGCACTGCTGCTCAGAAACTAGCAGTGGCTTTAGAAGATAAACTACTACCATTGCTCAGCCAATATGCAGATGTAACAGGCACAATGCTCAAAGGCATACAGAAGATAGTTGAAAGCATTTATGGTAAATCTGCAGCGGCTGCCACTGGTACTACAGCAACTGAAAACATGATGAGCATTGCCACTACAGGAAAAACTGCAACAGGTGAAAAAGTTGGATTCTTTGAGCAGTTTTTTAATACAGTTGGTGCGGCCGCAACTCCAGTTACACCGGTGATCCAAAAAGGCAAAGCCGCAGGGGGTATTAGTACTGGACCTGTTAGTGGGTATTCAGAAATCCTACATGGCACAGAAGCAGTGGTGCCCTTACCAGATAACCGTTCAATTCCAGTAAGTTTAGACAGCAGTAGTATCACTGCCGCAGTAAATCAACAAAGTGGTATTCTAGCCGAAATACTCAGAGCCATGCAGAACAACAACAGCATAGCATCACAAATTGCTATGAACACTGTTTAAGTCGATAAATACTCTAAACAACAGAGATCCCCACTATGCCAGGATGGAAAAAGTATTTCAAAGCCGCTAGTCCAACGACTGGTGGTCTCATGAGCCCATTGGGTAACACTAGTACCGCTGTAGATCCAGGATATCGTAACTTCGCCAGCAAGCTACCAGAAGTCTATATCGGACATCCAAATCGCACAGAACGCTACAATCAATATGAACAGATGGACATGGACAGTGAAATCAATGCCGCCTTGGACATCATCGCCGATTTCTGCACACAGACCAATCATGAAAATGGCACAGGGTTTGATCTATTCTTCAAAGAAAAACCCACAGACAACGAAATCAAGATACTTAAAGATCAACTGAATCAATGGTGTACACTGAACAAATTTAACAAACGCCTATTCAAACTAGTGCGTAATGTATTAAAGTATGGTGATCAGGTATTCTTGCGTGATCCTGAAACATTTGAGCTGTATTGGACAGAAATGCACAAGGTCGTCAAGGTTATTGTTAACGAAGCAGAAGGTAAAGAACCAGAACAATATCTAATCAAAGATATCAACATTAATTTTAAAAATCTAACGGCTACGTCTATATCAGCCAGTGACACATTCATCAATCATCCACAAGTGGGCGGACCTAGTGGTAGTTATGTTCAACCAAATACACCCTACAGCGGTGGTACACGTTTTAGCCACGCACAGAACGAAGCACCGATCGATGCAGAACACGTAGTACATCTTAGCCTAACAGAAGGTCTAGACATCAACTGGCCATTTGGTAATAGCATACTTGAAAGCGTGTTTAAGATATTCAAACAAAAAGAACTACTAGAAGATGCTATCATCATCTATCGCATACAACGTGCTCCGGAACGTCGCGTGTTTAAGATTGACGTAGGTAACATGCCC
>Ga0315904_10008216_pt1 | contig 13847 bp, 12 predicted proteins | sample LakEriMetagenome_6_FD_203529 | JGI IMG/M metagenome (GOLD analysis project Ga0315904, IMG submission 203529) | Freshwater fungal communities from buoy surface, Lake Erie, Ohio, United States - Buoy 12 MA120 | ecosystem: Environmental > Aquatic > Freshwater > Lake | place: USA: Lake Erie, Ohio... | reverse complement strand
CTTCACCACCGTGATCGCCAACCGCATGTGGAAGAAGGCCTTCGGCATCGGTTTGATCGAGCCGGTGGATGAAATCACGGACAGCACCGTCGCCAGCAACCCGGCGCTGATGGATTACCTGACGCAATTGATGGTGGAGAAGAAGTATTCGCTCAAATCCTTCCTCCGCGTGCTCTACAACACGGATACCTACCAGCGCATGGCCACCACGCAGGAAGTGCCGCTCGGAGAGACCTACAACTTCACCGGACCCGTGCTGCGCCGCATGAGCGCGGAGCAGATCTGGGACAGCCTGGTCACGCTGAGCCGCGGAAACGTGGATGACGCCGTGGATGAGGAAAATGTGCGCCTGCATCAGTATCTGGACGATCTGGCGATGTTCCTGAACACGATCCAGGCAAAGGGCGCGGCCGGTTTGGTCCAAATCGCGCGTCAAAACTCCGAAAAGCTCGCCGCGAACCAAAAGAAGCTGGATGAGATGAAAGCGCAGCTCGAGGCGGAGAAAGCCAAAGGCGGCGACACGGCAGCCAAAGCCAAGGAACTCGCCCGCGAGGCCCAGCAACTGCGCAAGAGCACGGAGCGCGATTTCCTCGTCGCCCTGCTCGGCGAAGAACGTGCTGCGGAACTGCGCAAAGGCTACAATCCGCCCAAACCCAACCAGCCCGCGAAACGGCCGCAGATTGATACGAAGCAGCTCGCGAGCATGACGAAGGAGCAGCGGAAGGAGTTCATCAAAAACTTCCAAAAGGGAGCCAGCAACAAGGACGTGAGCCTCGCCACACGCGCCAGCGAGCAGCCGAGCCCCGCACGCCCCGGCACCTTCCTGCGCACCTTTGGCCAAAGTGACCGCGAACTCATCCAAAACGCCTCCGACGATGCCTCCGTGCCGCAGGCGCTCACGCTGCTGAACGGCCCCGTGACGGACATCCTCGCCAGCCCGGCCTCCAAACTCAACGAGGCGCTGCAAACCGCCCCGAACACGCCGCAGAAGCTCGAAACGCTCTACCTGGCCCTCCTCGGCCGCAAACCGAACGCGGATGAAAAATCCGTGCTCGATTCCGTCGCACGCGAACGCGGCGACAAGGCCGTGGCCGATGTCACGCACGCGCTGATCACCGGATCGCAGTTCCTTTTCGTCCAGTAAGCCCAAACCTCCTCCAATCCCCTGCCATGAAAACTCTGCTGAACTCCTGCGACGAACTCTCCCGCCGCGAATTTGCCCAAAAGATCGCCAAAACCTGCCTCGGCGTCTCCGTCATGAGCGCGCTGGCTCCGCGTGGCTTTGCAGCGCCGTTTGAAGGTGCCTCGAAGGCCAAACAGGTCGCCACCGCGAAGCGCGTGATCTATTTGTACATGTCCGGCGGCATGACGCATCTGGACACCTTCGGCGTGGTGCCCGGCGCGGACACGATGGGCAGCACGAAGGCCATCTCCACCAGCGCCGATGGCGTGCAGGTCAGCGAGTATCTGCCGGAAACGGCGAAGATGATGCACCGCGGTGTGGTGATCAATTCCCTCACCTCCACGCAGGGCGCGCATGCGCAGGGGAATTACTTCCAGCACACAAGCTACACGATGCGCGGTGCCACACGGCATCCGTCCATGGGCGCGTGGCTGCAAAAATTCCAAGGCAAGGGCAATGCCGACCTGCCCGGCTCCGTGATCATCACGGGCGACAGCAAGCATCCCGGTGGCGGCTTCTTTGAGGCAGCTTTCCAGCCGCTGATCCTGAACGACCCGGCGAAAGGCCTGCAAAACAGCCACCGTCCCGCCAGCCTCAGCGAGAGCGATTTCGATTACCGTCTCGGCCTTTCCGCACGCCTCGACCGATCCTTCCAACAGACCTACAACTACAACGGCGTGAAAGCCTACGCCGAGGTCTATAAAGACGCGATCAAGGTGATGAAGAGCGAGGATCTCGCAGCCTTTGATCTGAGCAAGGAGAGCGCGGAAACGCACGCGGCTTATGGCGAGGGCAATTTCTCTCAAGGCTGCCTCCTCGCGCGCCGCCTCATCGAGCACGGTGTGAAATTCGTCGAGGTCACACTCGGCGGATGGGACATGCATCAGGACATCTACGCCCGCCTGCCGGAGCGTGCCGCGGAACTGGACAAAGCGCTCGGCGCCCTGCTCGCCGATCTCGATCGTCGCGGCCTGCTGGATGACACGCTGGTCGTGCTAACCTCCGAATTCGGCCGCACGCCGAAGATCAATCAGAACGACGGCCGCGATCACTATCCGAAGGCCTTTAGCTCCGTGCTCTGGGGCGGCGGCGTCGCGGGCGGACAGGTTTACGGCAAAACGGACAAGGGCATCGAAGTCACCGAGAACAAGGTCAGCGTGCCCGATTTCAACGCCACGATCGCCTACGCGCTCGGCCTGCCGCTCGATCTGGTGCTCTACTCCAGCACGAAGCGCCCCTTCACCGTCACCGACAAAGGACAGCCGCTCACCGGCATCTTTGCCTGACGCAGCGGCTCACAGCGCCATCAGCGGCGCCGGCACGAGGAAAGCATGCTGCTCCAGCAGGCTCCACGCGCCGTTCCAGCTCACATACGGCGCGACGTACACGATGAGAACGTAGGCCAGCGCCACGGGCACGATGCCCAGACGCACCAGCCAGCGCCACAGGCCGTGCGCAGGCGTTTCACGACGCAACGCGCGGCCCAGCGCCCAGCCGGTGAGCACGCGCGCGGGAAAAATGAAGATCACAAACACCAGCGCGGGCAGCCAGGCGAGCTCGTCCGGTGTAAGCTCCACTTTCAGTAGATAAAGCGGGATCGCGAAGAGCAGCGTGGCCGTCAGCGCGATGCCAAAGGCCAGCGGCGCATGGCGAAAGAGCCGCCGCGCCTCACGCCACTCCAGCACGGCCTGCCAGCGATCACTTTCCGCCAGCCGCGCCTGCAAGAACGGCAGTTGCAGCACCACCAGCAGTAGCAAGAAGCCGCCGATGAGTGAAACGAGCACCGCAGCGCCCTGTGGCAGCTTTGTCGCGACAAAAAGCATGCCCACCGGCAGCGCCAGCCAAAGCAGCGCGCCCGCAAAGCCCCGCAGGCCAAGCCAGAAATAAAACGGCAGCCGCAGCCCCGTCACATAGACACGCGCCGCATCTCGCACCTGCGCGAGGCTGTCCGCCGCGCGCAGCCAGCGCAGCAGTTTGATCGGCGCGGGCCAGATGAAATGCCGCCACCGCGCGCCGCGCAGGCAGGCCCACACGATGTGCACCATCGTCAGCGCCAGCAGCAGCAGATAGCCCGCATGCCAGGCCTTCGCGATGCCGCTGCCTGCGGCCACGATTTCCGCATCCTGCCAAAAACCCGCCGCCAAGCGCGCGGGCCACAGCACCAGCCACGCGCCCGCCATCACACGGCCCAGCACCGCCGCTTTGCGCACGCCGATGAATCCATCGCGCAAGCGCCCGGTGCGCGCGACCTGCCCGCTCACGTGCAGCAGATAGCCGAGGCTCAGAAAATTCAGCACCGGCACCACCGAGCACAGCGCCACGAGCACCAGCACCGCCGCGAATCCGAAGATCCAGTCGATGATCGAGGTGAGGCGGCGGAACATGAGCAGGACGAAACAGGGCTGCGGAGGAGAAGTTGCGCGCGCGGCTTACTGCGGCGCCACGGACGAGGGAATCCAGAAAATCCACGGCCGCGGCGTCTCCGCGCCATCGGCGATTTGCAGTTCCAGCATCGGCGGGCGCGGATACATCGAGGTGGACATCGTAGGCTGAGGCACGGGCGCTCCACCGGCCCCAGGCTGTGCCGGCTGACCGGTCAGCGGGTCCGGCGCGGTGAGTGAGATGCCCTGCCCCGGCGGCACCGCCGCACCCGGCGTGCCTGGAACGGGCGCGGCCGGCTGCATCATCTGATTCAGCGCACCGGAGCGCAGCAGTTCCTCCGCCGTGACCTTCTCGTTCCATTTTTCGATCCACTTTTGTGTCTGTGGATCAAACACACGCCACGTCACCGATCCCAAATCGACCAGCAGGCCCAGTTCGATCTTCCGCGCGGCGTTTTGGCGGCTTCGCGCGTTGGGAAGCTCATTGATCGGCAGTTCTTCAAATGCGAGTCGCACACCGATGCTGCCATTTTGCACCGTCTCCACCGTGATCGTCACCACGCCGGGCGTGGCGGCATCAAAAGGCGAGCGCGCACCCGCGATCTCCAGCATTTGCAACGCGCCATTGCCCTTCACAGGCCGCAGGCTGATCACCGCGTCCGGCGGAAGGCGGTTGATCGTGTTTTCGCACAACTCGACAAAGCGCTGGATGCGCAGCTCGCGATCCGCCTCGCCCTTCACCGTGTCCGCGAGCTGGAGGGAGCTCTGCAGGATGCCAAACACCGCCCCCACGAGCAATCCCACCAGCAGCAGCACCAGCATCGTCTCCATCAGCGTGAAGGCGGAGCGGTGGCGGTGGAGAATCGTCGGTGGAAAGGTCACGGAGACTTAACGATGCCGGAGGGCCGGGTTTTTGTGAAGCGCCATTTTACCGCCTCGCAGCAGCATTTTCCCTCTTGCCGCCGTAAAGCTGATTTCATAGCCTCACGGCTCATTTTCCCCATGAAACCGACCACCACGCTCCTGACCACCCTCGCGGCGCTCGCGCTGCCCTTTGCCTCCACGGCTCAAACCATCCAGCCCAGCGGCAAATCCGATGTCGCCGTCGCCCTCGTGAAAGTCGCGGGTGACCTCGTTGATCCCGTCGCCGTCGCTGGCGCACCTGATGGCACCGGCCGCCTCTTCGTCTGCGAGCGTCCGGGCGTCATCCAGATCATCAAAGACGGCAAGAAGAACAAAAAGCCCTTCCTCGACATCAAGGACAAGACCATCAGCTCCTTCCTTGAACTCGGTCTCTTCAGCGTCGCCTTCCATCCGAAGTTCAAAGAGAACGGCCGCATCTTCTTCTGCTACTCCGATTTGTGGTTCAACGGCGCCTCCATGATTGCCGAGGTCAAAGCGAAGAAGAACAAGCCCGATGAGGCCGACATGGACAGCATCAAGGTGCTCATGCAGCTCGACTTCCCCTACTGCAATCACCACGGCGGCCAGATCGCCTTTGGTCCGGATGGCTACCTCTACATCGGCGTCGGCGACGGCGGCTGGGAGGGCGATGTCATCAGCGCCGGTCAGGACCTTCACACCCACATGGGCAAGATGCTCCGCATCGACGTGGACAACTCCACACCTGACCGGAACTACAGCGTGCCGAAGGACAATCCCTTCCTCACCCTGCCGCAGCAGATGACCCTCTTCGGCGTCACTGAACTCGCCTTCTCCAAGATTCATCCCAAAGCCAAGCCCGAGATTTGGGCCTACGGCCTGCGCAATCCTTGGACCTTCAGCTTTGACTCGAAGACTGGCGACCTCTGGATCGCTGACATCGGCCAGAACCACTGGGAAGAGATCAACATGCAGCCCGCTGGCAGCAAAGGCGGTGAGAACTACGGTTGGAAGTTCATGTGCGGCTCCCACACCTTCCCGCTCGAAACCGAGAAGGACAATCCGAAGGTCGGCGTGCTTCCCGTCGCTGAATACAGCCACGTCGATCAAGGCATCTGCGTCATCAACATCGGCGTCAGCCGCAGCAAGGCCAACCCGAGCCTCGAAGGCACCTACTTCTGCGCCGACTGGGGCAGCGGCAAAATCTGGAGCATCAAAAAAGGCGGCGCTGGCTATGAGATGAAGGAATGCCTCGACCTCGACACCCCGCTGCGCCCCACCGGCAGCGGCTTCGACGCCGAAGGCAATCTCTACCTCACCCACGCCACCGCGAACTACGGCGGCCCTGTCGATCCCTACACCAGCGAACGCGGCGCGCTCTGGAAGCTCGTCCCCGCCGACAAAGTGCCCGCCGGTGCTGAAACGGCTCCGCTGCAGAAGTAAGCGGCCACCTCATTCTCCATTCACACAAAGCCGGGCCGCGAGGTCCGGCTTTGCTGTTTCAAAACCGACCGTATTGACCCGAATGACACCATTGCAGTCAATGAAGTCAATCTGGTCAAACAGCTCCTTTCTTGACGCCGCGCCTTTGACGGCGAAGCCTCCGCTCCCATGACACGCCAGGACGCCGCCGCCATCTTTGAACGCATCGCCACGCTGCTCGAGCTGAAGGGCGAAAATCCCTTCAAAACACGTGCTTACCGCACTGGCGCGGAAATCGTGGAAAGCTTCAGCGGTGACATCATGAAGCTCGCGGCGGAAAACCAACTCACCGGCATCAAAGGCCTCGGCGAGGCCTTGCGCGACAAGCTGCATGAAATGGCCACGACGGGCCGCCTCGAGTTTTATGAGAAACTCAAGGCCGAGTTCCCGGACACCTTGTTCGAGCTTTTCGACATCCAGGGCCTCGGGCCGAAGAAAGTGGCCGCGCTGCACTCGCAGGTCGGCGTAAACAGTCTCGCCGATTTGAAACGCGTGTGCGAAGACGGCACGGCAGCAGCGATTTCCGGCTTTGGCGACAAAACGGTGAAGAAGATCCTCGAAAGCATCGCCTTCCACGAGCAGCACGCGTCCGAGTTCCGGCTCGATCAGGTCTATCCGGTCGTTCAGACGATTTTGGAGGCTTTGCGCGGCCATCCGGATGCCTCACGCGTGGAAATCTGCGGCAGCTTTCGTCGCGGAAAAGAGACGGTGCATGATTTGGACTTCCTCGTGGCCACCAAGCAACCGGAAGCGGTCATCGAGGCCTTTGTGCAGCTTCCGGAGGTCATGGACGTTATCGCCAAAGGGGCGACCAAAGCCAGCGTGCACGTGCAAAACGGCCTCCAGTGCGATTTGCGCGCCGTTTCGAGCGCGGAGTTCCCTTTTGCGCTCGCTTACTTCACCGGCAGCAAGGAGCACAACGTCGCCATTCGCGGCCGCGCGCTCGATCACGGCCTCTCGCTCAATGAATACGGCTTCACGCCGGTCAAAGATGGCACGCGCGTTCCCACGGTGTTTGAGGAGCGCGACATCCATCGCGCGCTGGGCTTGGATTACATCGAGCCGGAGCTGCGAGAGAACACCGGCGAGATCGAGGCCGCCTTGCACGGCAAACTACCGCATTTGATCGAGCTGGAGAACCTGCGCGGCGTTTTCCACAACCACAGCACCTACAGCGACGGCCGCGCCTCGCTGCGCGAAATGGCGGAGGCCGCGCACGACCTCGGTTTGCAGTATTTTGGCATCGCGGATCACAGCAAGGCCTCATTTCAAGCCAACGGGCTCGATGAAAAACGCCTGCTGGCGCAGATCGCTGAGATTCGTGAGCTGAACGCCGAGTTTGAAGACTTCCGCATCTTCACCGGCAGCGAGGTGGACATCCTCAAAGACGGTTCGCTGGACTTTTCCGACGAAATCCTTGCGCAGCTCGATTACACCGTCGCCAGCGTGCACAACGTCTTCAACCTGCCGGAGGCGGAGATGACGAAACGCATCATCAAGGCCATCGAGAATCCCTACATCACAATGATCGGCCATCTCACCGGCCGTTTGCTGCTCCAGCGACCGTCGTATGCCGTCGATGTGCCCGCCATCCTCGATGCCGCGGCTGAAACGGGCACGATCATCGAATTGAACGCCAGCGGCTGGCGGCTCGACATGGACTGGCGCTGGTGGAAGCTCGCGCGAGAAAAGGGCGTGAAGTGCAGCATCAATCCAGATGCGCACAGCACGCACGGCCTCAAAGACGTCATCTTCGGCATCCGCGCCGCCCGCAAAGGCTGGCTGCGCCGCGAAGACGTGATCAACACTCTGCCGCTGGGCGAAGTGGAGCAGGCGCTGGCGGTGAAACGAAGCCGCGTGTGACGTTCGAAGTAATGGAGCCACTTCTGGCCCCAAGGACGGGACAGGAATGCCCGGGATACATTACTCCTTCACCTCGAGTTCGAGGCGCGGGAAGAGCGGAGTCGGGGTGCCGAGTTGGTGGCCGTTTTGGAGGAGGCCCCACTGGAGGTCTTTGAACTGGAAGCCAGCGGGCATTTCCCAGCCGATCTGCGCGCGCGCGGCCTGCATGGCCGTGGGCATGATGGGATCGAGAAGCACGGTGACGTGCGTGAGCGCCTCGGCGAGGTGCTGGAGCACGCTGTCGAGACGCGCGGCCTGCGCAGGATCTTTGGCGAGCGAGAAGGGCTTTGTGCTGTCCACGAAGGCGTTCGCGTGGGACACGATCTTCCACGCGGCGGCGATGCCGTCGTGGATGCCCCAGGTGCTCATGCTTTCGACATAAGCGGGCACCGCATCGGCAACAGTCTGGCGCAGGGCGCGGTTTTCATCGTCATCGTAGGCTCCGATGGCGATGACGCCGGCACGATACTTCTGCGCCATGTTGATGGAGCGGTTGAGGAGGTTTCCGAGACCACCGGCGAGCTCTTTGTTGTAGCTCATGATGATGCGTTCATCGCTGAAGTCGGAATCGTAGCCGGTGGCGATGTCGCGCATGAGGTAGTAGCGCAAACCATCGGGCGTGAAGGTGTCCGAGAGCACGTTCGGGTCGATGACATTGCCGAGACTCTTGCTCATCTTGGCACCTTTGACGTTCCACCAGCCGTGGACGACGAGTTTGGGCATTTCCGCGTCGGTGAAGCCGAGCGCGTGAAGCATGATGGGCCAGTAAACGGCGTGCGCGGGCATCAGGATGTCTTTTCCGATGATTTCGGCGTCAGCGGGCCAGATTTTGGAAAACGGCGGCAATCCTTCGTTTCCAACTTCGTCCGCCAGATAGCCGGCGAAGCTGATGTAGTTCGAGAGAGCGTCAAACCAGACGAAATTGACCGAATCCGGGTCAAACGGCAGCGGAATGCCCCAACTGAGGCGATCCTTGGGCCGCGAGATGCAGAGATCGATGCCACTGGAGCCTTCGAGGGCATTGAGCACGTCGTTGGCGCGATGGGGCGGGAAGATGAAGTCCGGATGGCTGCGGATGAAGGATTTGAGCCATTCGGTGTGCTCACTGAGTTTGAAATACCAAGCGTCTTCCTCGCGCCATTCAACCTCGCCCCATTCCTCGCCGAAATTTCCATCGGGTCCGCGCTCTTTGTCGGTGAGGAACTGCTCCTGACGGACGCTGTAGTGGCCGCTGTAGCTCTTTTTGTAGAGCTGGCCGCAATCGTGCAGCTTTTGCAGCATGGCCTGCACGACGCGTTTGTGTTTCACGTCCGTGGTGGCGGCCCAGCCGTCGAAGCGGACGTTGAGCTTGTCCCACAGCGCGGTGAAGTGCGCGGTGACGTCGTCCACGAACTGCTGCGGCGTCTTGCCGGCCTTTTCGGCGCTCTTTTGCACCTTCTGGCCATGCTGATCGACTCCAGTGAGGAAATAGACCTCGCGGCCGTTGCGGCGCTGGAAGCGGGCCATCACGTCCGCGAGCACTTTTTCATACGCGTGGCCGATGTGCGGCGGCGCGTTGGTGTAGTCGATGGCGGTGGTGATGTAGAAGGGCTTCACGGTGATGGGAAAACGGGCCGCGATGATGCAGGGGATTCGCAGGAGGGCAAACCCGGAGTCACGGGGCGGCGTGTCACTGCAGCCGCTCGAGCTTCACTTTGCAAAGACCCTGGCCACGATGAAAACCGATGGCGCTGGCGGCGGCGGGGGTGAGGTCGATGACGCGGCCACGGATGTAGGGGCCGCGGTCATTGATGCGGACGATGACCCAGCGTCCGGTGTGCGTGTTCGTGCAGCGCACGAGGCAGCGCAGGGGCCAAGTTTTATGCGCGGCGGCAAAGGCGTTGGCGCGATACGGCTCACCGCTGGCGGTGCGGCGATCCGTGTAGATGCTGGCGATGCCATGCTGCGTGGCGACGACGCGCGGATGAACGGGTAGAGCCGTGGGCGATGGAGAACTGCAACTGCTGAGAATGACGAAGGACGAAATCAGAATGAGGAATGAAGCCCGAATGCGGAAAACCGGATGACGCGCGTGCGGCGTCATCCGGTCCCCAAAGGTCACTCGAGATTCATCGGTCATTATTTCTGCGCGACGGTGTCTTCCGGATGGATGAGACCGTAGTCGCCATCTTGACGGCGGAAAAGGATGGCGAGTTTGTGATTCGACTGGTCGTGGAAGACGACGAAGGGGCGCTGGCTGATCTCGAGATCGACGATGGCCTCGTCCGGATAGAGCGGGCGGATCTTGTAGGCCTCCTCATGCACATAGGCGGGGGTGACGTGCTCTTCCTCCTGATGCACGGCCTCGACGTGGATGACTTTTTCCTGCAGGTGGCGGATGGAGCCGTCCTTGCGCGGGCGGTGGCTCTTGAGCAGGCGGGTTTTGAATTTCCGCATGCGGCGGGCGATCTTGCTGATGCTCTCGTCGATGGAGGCGTAGATATCCTCGGTGGTGGACTTCACTTCGATGACGATGTGATTGGCGCAGAAGAGGATGATTTCCGCCATCTGACGGTGGTGGCCTTCGACGTCGAGGATGATCTTCGCCTCAATGATGCGCGGGTAGTCGAGGTGGAGGCTTTCGATCTTCTTGTGGGCGTATTCACGGATCGCCTGGGTGATCTCGATATGGCGGCCAGTGACGATGATGGGCAGATTGACGTTGTGGACTTGCATGGCGGGTTGGGGTTCGGGGTTAGTGGTTCAAGAGTCTCGATTGCCGTTGGTTGGATGCAATGTTCGGCGGTGAATGTTCAAAGTTCAATATTCGAACTGGGCTTTTCACATGCTAAAATTGCTGCCGAGGTAGAGACGGCGGGCCTCCTCGTCATTGACGAGGAAGTCCTTGGTGCCATGACGAAGGATCTGCCCCTCAAAGATGAGGTAGGCGCGGTCCACGATGTTCAGGGTCTCGCGCACGTTGTGATCGGTGATCAGGATGGCTAGTCCGGCCTGCCTGAGCATGCGGATGATGTCCTGGATCTCGCTGACGGCGATGGGATCGACGCCGCTGAAGGGCTCGTCGAGCATCAGCAGCTTGGGCGAGGTGACGAGGCTGCGCGCGATCGTGAGGCGGCGTTTTTCGCCCCCGGAGAGGGTGATGGCGAGATTGTCCGCGACGTGATCGATGCCAAATTTCTCCATCAGCGCCTGCGTCTGGTCGGCGCAGTCCTGGCGCGAGTAGCCCTGCGTCTCCATGACGCCGAGGATGTTTTCCCGCACGGTGAGGCGGCGGAAGATGCTCTCCTCCTGCGGGAGGTAGCCCATGCCCATGCGGGCGCGTTTGAACATGGGCTCATGTGTGGCGTCCTTGCCCTCAAAGAGGACCTTCCCGCCATCCGGACGCACGAGGCCGACGATCATGTAGAAGGTGGTGGTCTTTCCCGCGCCGTTCGGGCCGAGCAGGCCGACGATTTCGCCCTTTTTCACCTCGATATCGACGCCGTTCACGACGACTCGGCCATCGTAGATTTTTTGCAGACTCTCGGTGTGCAGAAGCACGTCATTCCCGGCCGCGTAACTGGCGCCGGGGGCAAACTGGAGCGTGGGATCGGTTTCAGCGGACATGTGGGCGCGGCTCATCAGTTCGGCGAAGCGGGCGGTGGCTGGCTGCCGGCGAGGATGGTGCGGAAAACACCGCCCTCGGTCTGGAGCTTGCCGTTTCCATCAATGACGATGTAGCAGCGCGGATCGGTGGCCTCGATGAGGCGGTCGCCCACCTGGATGCCTGGCATGCCGCGCAGGGTGATGGTGTCCTTCCGATTGTCGTAAATGGCGACCTCATTGCAGGTGGCGACGCGGGTGGTGCCGTCCGCGGCGATCATCTCCACGCGAATCATGGTGCCGCGTGCATAGGCGATCTCGAAGGGCGGATCGTGCTTTTCGAGCAGGCCGGCCTTGCTGGTGGCCTGTTTTTCGCTGCGCGTGGCGAGGATGTCCGCGTCGCCAGCCTTTTTCGGCCGGCTTTCGCCGACGACCTGGCCTTTGGAGTCTTTCTTCATGTGCACCTCGAGTTCGTCGCACTCGATGGTGCCCTTCGGATGGCGAACCTTCACATTGCCGCGGTAAATGCCGATCCAGGTGTTCGGATCGAGTGATCCGGACTGCGTCGCGGTGATCACGATGTCTCGCGTAGGGTCTGCCATGGCCGGGCGCTCAAAAACGAGTGGGCGGAGGCGCTGTGGCTGCGGACCGGCGGGAGCAGCGGGCAGCGTGGTCTCCGCTGCGGGTGTGCCAGCGGCGGGCGCGGCTGGCTGCGGCGGCTGATCACCGCCACGCATGGTGCCCTGCACGGTCTCCAGCGCCTGCTGACGGGCCGCGGCGGCCTTGGGGTCCTTCGCGAGCTGCTCCGCTTTGTTTTTGATGTCCTCCGGGACGGCATTCATGGCGGCGCGTGCGGCGGCCTCGGCCTTTTTGCGCGTTTCCTCGTCGATCTTGCCCTTGTTGCCATCGATCAGCCGTTTTGCGGCGTCGATGAGCGTGGCCGCGCCTTTTTTGGGCTCGCCGGACTGCGCCTGCACGAGGGTGGCGCAGGCGAGAAAGCTGAAAAGGAGGGCGGTGGGGCGCATCATGGTTTGGCTGGCTTTTTCTCGCCGCTTTTGGGGGAGGTGTCAAAGATGACCATGCGGATGTTTCCCTCCACCGTGGCCTGATTCGTCCGTGTGTCGAAGATGAAGCGCTGCCCCTCGAGCTGGAAATCTGAGCGGCTCACCTTTCCGCCCTGCATGCCGCGCAGCGTGGAGGTGGCGAGATTGTAAAAGGCAGTCGGCAGGTCAATGCGCAGGTTTTTCGACGGATCGACGGCAAACTGCTGCCAGGTGAACTGCTCCGCATACAGACGCTGATCATCCACGCGGCGCACCACGCCTGCGGTGATCAGCGAGGTGCGGCGTCCGGCGCTGTCAAACGACGGCAGGACGAAGCCCTTGTTTTCCACGCCCAACGGCACGCTTTGCACGATACCATCCGCCAAGCTGTTCGAATTTTTTTCGGCAGGCTGCTGAGCGTCGGCGCACCAAACCCCGGCCGCGATCAAGCCCGCGATGCAGGTGGCACGTAGGAGGCTCCGATCAGCCGATGGAGGAGACGATCGCATGGATTTGGCGGAGAGATTCGACCACGGAGGCGATTTGAGAAAGCGGGATCTGATTCGGACCATCGGAGAGCGCCTTGGCCGGGTCCGGATGCGTCTCCATGAAGACGCCATCGCATCCCGCAGCCACCGCGGCGCGCGCGAGCACCGGTGCGAGCTTTCCATCGCCACCCGTGGCGCTGCCGAGTCCGCCTGGGCGCTGCACGCTGTGCGTGGCATCCATGACCGCGCGGTAGCCGAGCTCCCGCATCCAATAAAGCGAGCGCATGTCGGCGACGAGGTTGTTGTAACCGAAAGTGGTGCCGCGCTCCGTGAACATGAAATTCTGGCAGCCCGCGCTCGCCAGCTTGTCCGCGATGTTCTTCACATCCCACGGCGCGAGGAACTGGCCCTTCTTCACATTCACCGCGCGGCCCGTTTCACCCGCGGCGAGGATCAAATCCGTCTGGCGGCAGAGGAAGGCGGGGATTTGCAGCAGATCGATGTGCTCCGCGGCCTTTTTGGCCTCCTCGGCGGTGTGGATGTCCGTAGTCACGGGCACACCGAGCTTGGCACCGATGCGCGCGAGCAGCTTGCAGCCTTCCTCACAGCCGAGGCCGCGGTAGGAGGAGATCGCGCTGCGGTTTGCCTTGTCATACGAGGCTTTGAAGATCCAGCGCCAGCCGTGCTTCTGCGCCATCGCGCCAAGCTGCTCCGCCACGCCCCAGATGAATTCCTCGCTCTCGATCACACACGGACCGAGCATGAAGACCGGCTCGCGGCCATCCATCGTCACGGAACCAATTTGAACCACAGGAAGCTGAAACATGCGCAGGAGGGAGGATAAAGGATGGATAAAGGGCTGCGGAAGCAGTTAGCGAAGGCGCGAACGATGGCAAAGGGAATG
>Ga0315904_10008215_pt1 | contig 13848 bp, 4 predicted proteins | sample LakEriMetagenome_6_FD_203529 | JGI IMG/M metagenome (GOLD analysis project Ga0315904, IMG submission 203529) | Freshwater fungal communities from buoy surface, Lake Erie, Ohio, United States - Buoy 12 MA120 | ecosystem: Environmental > Aquatic > Freshwater > Lake | place: USA: Lake Erie, Ohio... | reverse complement strand
TTCGATTATACTGAAGTGGTCAGATCGCCACATTCGTCTGGAAGTCACGGATGACGGTCGTGGCCTGCCTCTCTCGCGGGAGCTGCAGACCTCCCGACCTGGTCACATGGGACTGGTTGGGATGTCGGAACGAGCAAGTCTCGCGGGGGGAACTTTTCAACTCGACTCGACTCCGGGAGGGGGAACCCGGATTTTGGTGCATTTGCCAAGTCCGGGGGGGACTGAGCATGACGGTGAAGACTCGAGTCCTGCTGGTCGATGACCACGCGATGGTCCGGGCGGGGGTGCGGATGTTGCTGAATTCGCAACCCGACCTGGAAGTGGTGGGGGAGGCGGGAAGCGCGACGGAGGCCCGTGTCATCGCCGGCCGGTCCCAGCCCCAGATTGTCCTGCTCGATCTCTCACTCCCCGGTGGCCCCAGCCTGCCGCTGATCAGCGAGCTGCAGGGGTTGAGCAGCCAACCACAGATCCTGATCCTCTCGATGCATGACGACCCGGCCTATGTGCGCGCGGCCCTGGGAGCCGGAGCTCGGGGATATGTGGTCAAGACGCTGAGTGTCGACAACCTGCTGCAGGCGATCCGGGATGTCGCCCGCGGGCGACTCGTCATCGACCTGGATGATTCCGAGCGGACGGCCGAGGTCTTCCAGGCCGTTCAACCGGGAAGTGCACGCCAGTCCGCTCGCCATCGCCTGAGTCCCCGTGAGCAGCAGGTACTCGAATTGCTGTGCCAGGGCCACTCCAACCTGAAGATCTCGGAACAACTCGACTTGAGCCCCAAGACCGTGGCCACGTATCGGGCCCGGTTGAGCGAGAAACTCGGTCTGAAGACAACAGCCGATTTTGTGAAGTATGGACAGGATGTCGGGCTGTCTTCGGCCACGCTTGTGCGGCGACTCCCTCCCCCGTGACGCCGCTGGATTCCACGGCGGGCGTTGGCCGGGGTGAACGACAGTCGTCCCCAGTGCCATCGCCAGAGTGTGCGAAGTCCAATTGCAGTTTCTTCGGCAATTTCTCGTCGGGGCGACCACGTTCCGGGGAGACCCGGGGGGCGGCCGGGATTGCCCAGCGGTTGGGACGGCTCTGGATGTCAGCGCGGCGCTGACATCCGACTGGCGGATTGCCCATCGCGCCGACGCGGGAAACGACGGTTGGGGGATAAACTTCCGACTACTCAGGACATCAGGACCTCAGGGTCGAGAATTCGATCGTCCCCTGCTGGACCGAGCCACTGGATCACCGCCGAGCCGAGATTCCACCATGTCGAGAATGCAACCAGAGATGAGGAAACTGGCCTGTTTTTGGGCCACGTTGCTGGGAGCGGCTCTGTTGTTGTCGTGGCCCCTGAGCACGCTGGGGGGAGGCCCCGAAGGGCGTGGGCGAGTCCCCCAGCGGGGGAAGCGGGCACCCAAGTCCCCCCCAACCGCCACACCGCCGTCCGTTCGGGAACCGATTCTGGCGGAGGATCCTCCCGTGTCGGGGGAGTCCCCCGCGGAATCGGGGGATTTGACGGCAATGGCCACGACAACGAAGCCAACCCATGTGGTCCTCGGCTTCAATGAACTCGGAATGCACTGCATGAACCGGGATTTCTCGGAGATGTGCATTCTGCCCCCCTTCAACACCCTGCGGGCCCAGGTCATCAAGAAGGGTTCGGAACCCGAGATTGTTTCTTCGGGTGTCACGGTGAACTACTCGATTCCCGGAAATACCATTTCCTCAACCAAAACCGATTTCTGGAACGAGGCCCCGAAACTGTTTGGCAAGAGCATCGCCAAAGATGTGGGGCTGACCGGAAACAAACTGTCGGGCACGATGGCGGCCACAAAACTCGGCTATTTCGAAGCCACGGGCATTCCGATCACGCCGCTGACGGACAAGCTTGTCAACGACCCGTTCCAGCTCTCCTCGATTGTGGTCAAGGACAAATCCGGGAAACAATTGGCAACGACCAGGGCGGTGGTCCCAGTCTCCTGGGAAATCAGTTGCCATCTGTGTCACAACACGCCCGGCATTTCCGTGGCAACCGACATCCTGCGGGCCCATGACCGGCGGCATGCCACGACCCTGGAAAAGCAGAAGCCGGTCTTGTGTGCGAGTTGTCACGCTGACCCGGCCCTGGGAACCACAGGCAAAGCGGGGGTCAGTAATTTCTCGCGGGCGATGCACAACTCGCATGCCACCCGGATGGCCCAGCTTCCGAGCCTGCAGAACAACTGTTACGCCTGTCATCCCGGGGTCCAGACCGAGTGTCAGCGCGACGTTCACGCCGCCCGGGGAATCACCTGTGTCAACTGTCACGGAGACATGAACGCTGTTGCCGCTCCCACCCGGCGGCCCTGGGTCGATGCACCCACCTGTGCCTCCTGCCACCAGAAACGGAAACCCAAGTTCGAATTCGAGCAACCCGGCAAGCTGTTCAAGGACTCAAAGGGACATGGGGGAGTGGCCTGTGCCTCCTGTCACGGGCCCCAGCACGCCACAGCCCCCGCCACGACACCCAACGACAACGCCCAGGCAATCCTGCAACAGGGAACGGCGGGAACGATCTCCAAGTGCACCGTATGCCATACCAGGACCCCCTCGGAAGCATTTTTCCACAGGGTGGATGACTGACAACCAGTTGGCCACCAGCCCTGCGGCAACACCCACAGTTGTCGATCACTTGTCGGCACTTGTTTTTTCGGGGGTGCACACTGCATGATCCGCGATCTTCAGGCGGGTCAACCCCACCTTGACGGCCCATCATGGATGTCACTTTTTTGGCGGTTGACGCCTCGATTTCGGGCTTCCCTTAGGGTTGCCCCGGTCGCCTCCTGACAGCCGGATCGCCTTTTCTCCACACACACCGAACCACTCACCGGCACCATTTTTTGTTCCCGGTGATTTCAACCTGAGGATGGAGTTTTTCGATGAGACCCAGTTTTCGGCAACTCTGGTCGCTATATGCCCGCAATCTGTTCCGCAAGGCTCGGGGACACCGACGCCGTCAACGCCCGGGACAGACCGCTCGGATTGCCACCGAAGTCCTGGAGACGCGTCAATTGCTCTCGTCTCGGGTGGCCGATGTCCTGAAGGGATCGTCCGACACACGGATCACCGGGACGGTCTATGAAGATGTGAATTCCAACGGTGTCAAGGACGGCAGCGACAACGGCGTCCAGGGATGGGTGGTCTACCTTGATCTCGATGGCAGCGGAACCTGGAACACCGATGACGTGGGGGACCAGGAACCTTCGGCCCTGACCAACGTGGATGGCGATTTCATCATCAACAAACTCGTTCCCGGGACCTACCGCATCGCGGAGGTCGTGCAGGCCGGGTGGAGCCCCACGGCCGCCGTCTCCAAGGAAGTGGTCGTCCTGAACAAAAAAGAGACCAAGACCAATTTCTACAACTTCGCCGGGGGAGCGGTTGAAGGGACCGTCTGGAATGACCTCGACCAGGATGGTGAACGGGCGGTCGATCCCGAGACCGGAGAGTTTCTGGAACCCGGCCTGGCTGGGTGGACGTTGTTCGTTGACATCAACAACAGCAACGACCTGGATGCGGGGGACCCGGTCACCACGACCGATACCAATGGCCTCTACCGATTTGAGAATCTCCCTCCGCAGGATTACGAGGTCTACCAAGTCCTGCCAGATCTTTGGGAGCCTTCGGAGGGTTACGACATCCACCAGACAGCAGGCATTCAGGCCCTGCAGGTGACCTCCCTCGATTTTGCGAATTTCAGCGATTTCAATGGGGGTCTGGAAGGAACCATCTGGAACGACCTGAATTACAACGGGGTCCGGGATGTTGACCCGGTGACGGGGGGCTGGACCGATCCGGGACTGGAAAGCTGGACCGTTTTCCTCGATCTCGACTGGGATGGTGCCTACACCGATGGTGAACCGACCGCACTGACCGACGAAGACGGCCACTATGTCTTCAACAGCGTTCCGGCGGGAGGCTACCTGGTCACAGAAGTCCTCCCGGCCGACTGGAATGTTGGTGAGTACTACAGCTCAAGCTGGTACGTCGATGTCTCAGCCGGCTCGACGACGGTCGTTCCGGACTTCTCGAACTTCACTTCCCTGTATGGCACCATCACCGGAACCATCTGGAACGATCGCTTCCGGGACGGTGCCCGTGACGTTGATGTGACAGGGGCCTATCTCGATCCCGGACTTGTCGGCTGGACGGTCTTTCTCGACCTGAACCACAATCTCGCATTCGATGCCGGTGAGCCGAATACGACAACCGATACGAATGGCGTCTACACCTTCCCCGATCTCCAGGTGGGAGACTACGAGGTCTTCGAGGTGATTCCCACCGGCTGGGAAACGACCCTGGGGTATGATTTCTCTCAGACAGTCACCGTCTGGTCGGGGGCGGTTTCCGTCGCCAGCGACTTCGCCAATTACAACCTGTCCGCCACGCTTCCCGGAACCGTCAGCGGAATCGCCTGGAGTGATCTGAATGCCAATGGTGTGCGGGATACGGATGGCACCGGGGCCTTCACCGACCCCGGCATCGCGGGACGGACGGTCTTCATCGATCTCAACTCCAACGGCATTCTCGACACGACCGATCGCAGTGCCACCACCGCGTCGGACGGGACCTACACCTTCAGCAATGTGAATCCCGGGACCCTCACCATCATTGAGGTGATTCCCGCCGGCTGGTCGGCCACCAACCCCAGCACCGCGGCCCGAACCGTTGTGCTGCGCAATGCCGGCGCGCTGGCGGGGGTCGATTTTGGCACCTACGCCCGCCAGGAAGGTGTCCTGGCCGGGACCGTGTACAACGATGCCAACGCCAGCGGTTCCCGCGACGCGGGCGAGGCCGGACTGTCCGGGCTGACCGTCTGGCTCGACACCAACAACAATGGTGTTCTCGACGCCGGCGAACCACAGACCGTCACCTCGGAAGACAAGTTCTTCACCCCCACGGTCAACGAGGCTGGAACGTGGGAATTCACCCACCTGCCGACGGCCACCTACACGGTCCGCGTCCAGATTCCCGATCCCCTCTCGGCCACGCCTGCCGGTGCCCGCAGCTTCACCGTGAGCTTGCCCCCGGCGGGCTCGCAGACCGGGCTGGATACGGCCGCCCGCTACCGCGCCAATGAAATCCATGGCACGCGTTACAGTGACGACAACGGCAATGGCTCGCGGGATGCCGGCGAATCGGGCGTTTCGGGTGCCACCGTCTATCTCGACCTGGACCGCGACAACATCCAGGACGCGGGTGAACCGACCACCACGACCGGCAGCGACGGGTCTTACACGTTTGCCGGCCTGACTCCCGGCTCGTATGTCGTGCGGGATGTGATCGACGGAAGTCACGAGCACACCTATCCCAACACGACCTCCGGAACTCTCTGGCCTGCCGGAACCAGCAACCCCGCCGTGGGGAATGTCAGTCCCACCAGCATCACCGCGTCACTCGCCGACGGGGCCAGTCATCGCCAGAACGTCAGCCTCACGCTGCCGGGCAGCGGTGCCTTGACCAACATGGTCGATGTGTTCCTGCTGTTCGACGATACGGGAAGCTTCACCTGGAACAGCCCGATCGTGCGGGGCGCATTCCCGACCATCATCGACACCCTGAACGTGAACCTGCCTGGTGTCGATCTGGGCTTCGGAGTTGGTCGTTTTGAGGAATATGGCAACTACGCCTGGGAGTACTCCACGGGCCGTCCCTTCATCCTGAATCAGCCGATTGTTTCCGCCAGCACCACCGGCTACATGGCGGCAATCCAGGCGGCGCTCAACCGCACCACTCCGGGCTACGGCGGTGACGGTCCCGAAACCGACATCGAGGCCCTCTACCAGTTGGTGACTGGCCGGGGATTTGACGGCAACAACAACGGATCCGTGCAGGACAGCGGTGCCGCCGGCCTCGTTTCCACCCAGCTCAATCCCGGCAACAGTGGTGACGTTCCGTCGTTTGCCTCGTTTGTCGCCGACACGGCCAACGGCATGCTGCCCGCCGCCGGGAACGTGGGCGGAGGCGGGTTCCGCGCTGGAGCCCTGCCGATCGTGCTGCTGGCCACCGACATCGGCTTTGCGTACCAGCCCAAGGGGGAAACCAGCATCACCGGTCTTGGTGGATTGTCCCTCCCCGTCAGCGATCTCACGCAGTACTCCCGGCCCGATACCCCCTTCAATTCCGGGGCGGGGCTGCAGGAGACCATCACGGCTCTCAACGCCCTGGGAGCGCTGGTCATCGGACTGGGAACGAACCCCGAACCGGGATTCGACCCCCGCCAGGGACTCGAGGCGATTTCGAAACTGACGGGCTCGATCAATCGCTCAACCAGCACGATCGACAACGGGACAGCCACTCCCATCACCCCGGGAGCTCCGCTGTACTTCCAGATCGCTTCGGGCTTCGCGAGCAGTGTCGCCAACGGCGTTGTGAATGCCATCCAGAATGCCGTCACCCAGGTCGCGATGGACCTGACCCTGCGGGCTTCGGATCCCCGGGTCAAGATCATCAATCACACGGGAACAGTCACCTCGGTGGGGGCCGGTCAGACGGCAACCTTCGACGTGGAATTTGTCGGCGATGGCATCCCCCACCGGTTCGATCTCCAGATCGTGCGGGCGGGAACGGGCGTGGTGATGGGCTCGATTCCCGTTGTGCTCGGCACCCCTGTCCCCGGCGACGGCTACTCCTTCGAGGATTGTCGGGACGGGGAGATTCACACTTCGGTCGACTTTGGCAGCCACGCGATTCCCGGGGGCACCAACCACGCCCCCACCGACCTCGCACTGTCGTCCACCTCCCTCAGCGAGAACCAGCCGTCCGGGACCACGATCGGCCTGCTGTCGGCCACCGATCCCGATGCCGGCGACAGTTTCACCTACACGCTCGTGGGGGGTGATGTCGCTGCCTTCAGCATCTCGGGCAACACCCTCAAGTCGGCTGCGAGTTATGACTTTGAGTCTGTGAACAGTTACAGCATCACCATCCGGGTGCAGGATGCCGGCGGATTGACGTTCGACAAGTCGTTCACCATCGCGGTTCTGAACCAGAACGAGGCCCCGACGAGCCTGACTCTCTCGGGCGACACCGTCATCGAAAATGCCCCGACCCCAACCGTGGTCGGCACACTCTCCTCGACCGATCCCGATGCCGGTGACAGCTTCAGCTACTCACTCGTCTCGGGTGACACGGGCAGCTTTGAGATTGTCGGAAACGAATTGCGGACGAAGGCCAGCTTCGATTTCGAGACCCAGTCGAGCTGCAGCATCACCGTACGGACGACCGATGCCGACGGCCTGACCTTCGACAAGGTCTTCTCCATCACCATCACCGACGCCAACGACGCGCCGACTGGCGTGGACCTGTCGGGGAATACGATCACCGAAAATCTCCCCATCGGCAGCACGGTCGGGACGTTCAGCAGCACCGACCCCGATGCCGGTGACAGCTTCACCTACTCGCTGGTCGCCGGGGACACCGCCGACTTCGAGATCGTGGGGGATGAACTGCGGACCTTGGCGGTATTCGACTATGAAACCAGGTCCGCCTGCAGCGTGACGGTGCGAACCACCGATGCCGGCGGCCTGACCTTCGACAAGGTCTTCTCGATCTCGATCCTGAATGACAACGAAGCCCCGACCAACGTGGACCTGTCGGGCAACACCATCACCGAAAATCTCCCCGTCGGCACCACCCTGGGGACTCTCAGCAGCACCGATCCCGATGCCGGTGACAGCTTCACCTACTCACTGATCGGTGGCGACACCGCTCAGTTTGAAATTGTGGGGAATGAACTGCGTTCGAAGTCGATCTTTGACTTCGAGTCGGTGGGGGGCTACAGCGTGACGGTGCGGACGACCGATGCCGGGGACCTGACGTTTGACCGGGTCTTCACGATCACGGTTCTGGATGCCAACGAGGCTCCGACCGACGTGGCCCTGTCCGGCACCACCATCACCGAGAACCTCCCGATCGGGACCGCCCTCGGAAGCCTCAGCAGCACCGATCCCGATGCCGGCGACAGCTTCACCTACTCGCTGGTCGCCGGGGACACCGCCGACTTCGAGATCGTGGGGGGCGAATTGCGGTCCAAGGCGGTCTTCAACTTCGAGAACAAGGCCTCGTACAGTGTCACGGTCCGGACAACCGACGCCGGTGGTCTCACCCACGACAAGAGCTTCTCGATTTCGGTCCTGGATGCCAACGAGGCTCCGACCAGCCTGACGCTGTCCTCCACCAGCGTGAAGGAAAAGCAGGCCGTCGGGACCGTCGTGGGAATCCTTGGCGGAACCGACCCTGACAGCGGAGACTCGCTGAGCTTCTCGCTGGTGGGCGGAGACGTCTCGGCCTTCAGTGTGTCGGGGAATGAACTGCAGACCGCCGCGGTCTTCGCCCATGCCACCCAGTCAGCGTACAGCCTGACGGTCCGGGTGGCCGATTCGCACGGACTGTCGTACGACCGCACGTTCACCATCTCGGTGCTTCCGTCGAATGAGGCCCCCACGAACCTCAGCCTGTCGGCGAACTCGATCGCAGAAAACCAGGCGGTCTCAACCGTCATCGGCACTCTCACAACAACCGATCCCGATGCCGGTGACACGTTCACCTACAGCCTCGTTTCGGGTGACACGGTGGCGTTCCAGATTGTCGGTGACAAACTGAACTCCAACGTGGTCTTCGACTACGAGACCACGGCGAGCTACAGCGTCACCGTGCGTACGACCGATGCCGGCGGATTGATCTTCGACAAGTCGTTCAGCATTTCCATCCTGAATGTCAATGAGGCCCCCACCTCGATCTCGCTGAGTGGAACCAGCCTGGCGGAGAACCTGCCGGCGGGAACGGTGATTGGTCTGCTGACCGCGGCGGATCCCGACAGCGGTGAAACCTTCACCTGGTCCTCCGTCGCCGGCGACACGACCGCCTTCAGCATTGTTGGCAACGAACTGCGTTCCGCGATCGTGTTCAACTACGAGGCCAAGTCGTCGTACTCCCTCACGGTGCGGGCGACCGACGCCGGTGGCCTCACCATCGACCGGACCTACACCATTTCGATCCTCGATCGGGGGGGCCTGCCGTCCAGCATCACGCTCCCGACAACCGCTCTCACCTACCTCGAGAACGCGGTCGCTCTGCAACTGAATGCCACAGCCACGGTCACTGACCCCGATACGGCGAATTTCGGCGGTGGCTCGCTGCGGGTCAGCTTCCAGGCTGGTGGACAGGTTGACGATCGGCTGGCCATCCGTCACCAGGGGACGGGAGCCGGGCAGATTGGTCTGTCGGGCACCAACGTGCTGTACGCCAACACCGTGATCGGATCCTACAGCGGCGGCTTCACCACGAATGCCGACCTGGTGGTCTCGCTGAACAGCCTGGCCACACCGACTGTGGCGGCCGCCCTGCTGGCCAACATCACGTTCCTCAACGCCGGTGACAATCCGACGAACAGCACCCGCTCGATCGGCTTCCAGTTGACCGATGGGACCGGTGAGCCCAGCAACCTGGCCCTGCGAAGCGTCGCAGTGACACCGGCCAATGACATTCCCAAGCTGACTGTGTCGGCTGGCAGTGTGACCTACGTCGAGAACGCTGCGGCAGTGATCATCGACAGCAACCTGCAGGCGACCGATGCCGATTCGCCCGACTTCGCGGCCGGCGTCCTGACCATCTCGTTTGCGTCGGGTCAGGCCACGACCGACCGACTGGTGATTGTCTCCCAGGGACAGATCAGTGTCTCGGGTGCCAATGTGCTGTCGGGCGGGGTGACTGTGGGAACCTTCACCGGCGGCTTTACCACCAACGGGCCTCTGAGCATCACCTTCAATCCGTCGGCGACGCCGGCAATCGCCTCACTCGTCGCCCAGTCGATCGGCTTCCGGAACTCCGGCGACAATCCCGGGTCAACGACGCGGGTTGTGAAATTCGTGGTCACCGATGGTGATGGCGGAACCAGCGTTGCCGTCAACCGGTCGGTGAATGTGACTGCGGTCAACGATGCTCCGGTGATCACCGCGAGCACCGCCGTGACCTCCTACACCGAAAATGCGGTGCCGGTGGTTGTGGACGGATCGATCCTCCTGGCCGACGCCGATTCCGCCAATTTCGATACCGGTGTCCTGACCGTTGCGGTCACAGCCGGGGGTTCGGTCAACGACCGGGTGCGGATCGTCAACCAGGGGACGACGGCAGGCAAGATCGGACTTTCGGTGAATCAGGTTCTGTACGGCAACGTGGTGATTGGGACGTATTCCGGGGGATTCACCGACAATTCCGCCTTGAATGTCACCTTCAATCCGAATGCCTCCCTGGCTGCCGCGGGGGCCCTGCTCAAGGCAATCGCGTTTGAATGTGTCGGAGACACCCCGCTGGCGGGAACGCGAACGATCGGCTTCACGGTGAGCGATGGGGATGGCGGCACCAGTGCCACCGCCTCCAAGAGCGTCAAAGTGACGGCCGTCAATGACATTCCCGTCGTCATACTGGCCTCGGGATCGGTCAACTACGTCGAGAATGATCCGGCCCTGATCGTCGATTCCACCATGGTCATCGATGACGTCGATTCTCCCGATTTCGCCACCGGTACGCTCAAGGTGAGCATTGCCAGCGGCTCGGTGACGACCGACCGGCTTGTGATTGTTGCCGAGGGGACGGGGGCCGGCCAGGTGGGACTGACTGGCACAAACATCACCTTTGGCGGTGTTGTCGTGGGAACCTATTCCGGCGGTTTTACCACCAGCGGGATGCTGACGATCACCTTCAACGCCTCGGCCACCCCGGCCATCGCCCAGTCGGTTGCTCGTCGGATCGGGTTCCTCAATGCGGGTGACAATCCCGGAGCCACAGTGCGAACCATCAGCTTCATCCTCACCGATGGAGATGGCGGAACCAGTGCGACCAAGACCCGCTCGGTCAGCGTGACCGGGGTGAACGATGGGCCGACCCTGGGAAGTTTTGGATCCGCGGTCAGCTACACCGAAAACACGGCGGCGGGAACCATCATCTCCTCGACCATCACGGTCACCGACCCCGACTCGGCCAACTTCGACACCGGGATCCTGACCGTCAGCCTGCCGGTGGGTGCCACCGCGGCCGACCTGCTGGAAATCAAGCACACCGGGACTGCCGCTGGACAGGTTGGAGTTTCCGGGGCGAATGTGACCTATGGCGGAGTGGTGATTGGCACCTTCACGGGTGGAACGGCCGGGACCAGCCTGGTCATTACGTTCAACACCAGTTCAACACTCGCCGCCGTTCAGGCGGTCGCAAAATCCGTCACCTTCAAGGTGGTGGGGGCCATCTCGGCCAACTCCAGCCGGACCGTGCGATTCTCGCTCAGTGACGGTGATGGAGGCTTCAGCCTGAATGTCGACAAGACGATCAACGTCATCAACGTCTGATCCGTCACGGCAGGCGATTTGAAACGCGGAGGGAGTTTGCTCCCTCCGCGTCTTTTTTGCGCCCGAGGCACGGCATCCCGCAGACAATCCCCGCCCAACCGGCCAGCGGAGTTCTCAACAGCGTCACTTGACGCTGATTTTCTGGGGGCCTCTTCCGCAGACTCTCCGAGGCCGCTTATCGTGCCCGGGCCAACTGCAGGAAGGCGTCATAACGAGCCTGGATTTCGGCAACACTGTCGTGACCGAATTTTTCACAGAAGGCCTGGGCGATCGTGAAGGCCACAACGCTCTCCACAATCACGCTGCAGGCCGCCAGGGCGCAGACATCGCTGCGTTCATAGGCGGCATTCTCGGGTTGCTTGCTTTCAAGATTGATCGAGGCGAGGGGGCGACGCAGCGTGCTGATGGGCTTCATCGCGGCCCGCAGGACCAGTGGCTGACCATTGGTCATGCCTGCCTCAAGCCCGCCCGCATTGTTCGTTTTTCGACGGTAACCCAGATCCGGGCCCGCATTGTCGGCCGGGTCGTAGGCGATTTCATCGTGCACCTGTGATCCGGGCCGACGGGCGGCCTCAAATCCAAGTCCGATCTCAACCCCCTTGATCGCCTGGATGCTCATGACCGCCTGGGCAAGCAGTCCGTCCAGTTTCTGATCCCACTGCGTGTGGCTTCCCAACCCAAAGGGCAACCCCATCACACGGACTTCGACAATTCCCCCCAGGGTGTCGCCCGCCGCAGTCGCCTCGTCAACCCGGGCCACCAGTTGGGGGTCCACCTCGGGAGAGAGCGTGTACATCGGGCTGGCATCACGCACGGCCCGCAACTCAGACAGTTCCCCGTCGCGAGGCGGAGCCGGGATCGTCTCCAGTTGGACCACGTAGCCAAACACCTGGATCCCAAACAGCGCCAGGAGTTGCTGGGCCAGGGCCCCCGCCGCCACGCGTGCCGCAGTCTCGCGTGCACTCGCCCGTTCCAAAACTCCCCGGATCGATCCGAGAAACTTGATCGCGCCCGTCAGGTCTCCGTGACCTGGACGGGGACGTTCGAGCTCTTTCAGACGCTCGAGCTTGGCGTCCCGGTTGATGACCTGCATCGCCAGGGGGCTGCCGAGTGTCTTTCCCTGCCAGACGCCCGACAGGAACTCGACCGTGTCGACCTCCAGCTTTTGCCGTCCCCCGCGCCCGTACCCTCCCTGTCGACGCTGCAATTCGGCATCGATCGCGGCCGATTCAATGGTCAGCCCCGCTGGAAACCCATCCACCAGAGCCACCAGGGCCTTGCCGTGTGACTCACCCGCCGTCAGCAGTCGCAGCATGATCCTCGAGAACCACGTTGTTCAGAACGCACTTGTTGCCTGTTTGTCCCAGAGTAACAGTTACCACCCCACCCGACCAGACCCGCCCCTGGTCATGCCCTGCAACCACTCGAGAAACGGAAAAGCCGCCGGCATGACCGGCCCGAGGTCGCGTCTCCTTGTGATCAGACGAGCGGTCTCCCGGGACCGGTTTCCCGACACAACCACCCGACTCTTCGTGGCCGCGCAAATCCTGTCGCCGGGAAGGTCTGCAAATCCAGTTCGACGAGCCCGGCCGATACAACCTGACCTGTCTCGGGCAAAAACAGCACGGGTTTCGGCGACCGGCTCAAGAAAGCGAACAATACTCAAGACAGCCCCCTTCCGCGCCACACTGGGTGAGGGGATGAGGAGACATCATGAGATTCGTTCTGCCGGTCGCCAGCCTGATGCTGGCTTGTGGATTTTTTGGCCAGTCGTTTGCGGCAGAGAAGCCGCCGCTCACCTGGCACACCGACTTTGAGACCGCCCGCCGGGAAAGCCGGGAGTCTGACCTGCCCCTGCTGGTCCACATCTACGGAGTGAACTGTCCCCCCTGCCGCCAGATGGAAGCGGAGGTCTTTCACTCCGCCGAATTCCACAAGATGGTTTCGGGAGGGTTCGTCCTGGTGAAACTCGAATCACGCAAGAACCGCGAGATTTGTGAGCAGTTCGGCATCACGTCGATTCCTGCCGATATTGTCCTCTCGCCCCAGGATCAGATCCTGTTCCAGCACGAAGGTTTCCGCACGGGCGAGAAACCCCGGTACCTCGCTGCCGTGACCCGGCATCGCCGACAACCACACGCCGCGCAGGTGGCCCAGGGTGCCCCAAATCCCAAAGACAAGTCTTCCGGGGGCAACAGGTCGTCGCGTCGCGAACCACCGGTCGAAAACAGTTCGACCATCTCGCAGATGACGGAAAATCGGCCCGGGAATCGGTCCGGGACTGATCCAAATTTGGTCCGCCGCGAATCGGCCCAACCGGCCTCCGAGACCAATCCGTCACTGGACCGCCGACTCAAGACCGAACCCGAGATGAGTCTCGATGATGGGTCCCGATCGACGAAATCGAAACCTGCGGATCTGGTCATTGGACGCGAACGGCAAACCCCGGAGGAAGAAGACCCGGCCCAGCAGT
>Ga0315904_10008214_pt1 | contig 13848 bp, 7 predicted proteins | sample LakEriMetagenome_6_FD_203529 | JGI IMG/M metagenome (GOLD analysis project Ga0315904, IMG submission 203529) | Freshwater fungal communities from buoy surface, Lake Erie, Ohio, United States - Buoy 12 MA120 | ecosystem: Environmental > Aquatic > Freshwater > Lake | place: USA: Lake Erie, Ohio... | reverse complement strand
TGCGTCGAGTTGTTCAACGTCGTCAACGATCTCAGCGAAAAGACCGACCTCGCCGCCCAGCAACCTGATCGGGTGAAAGACCTCCGCGCCCGCCTCAATGCCTGGCGCAAAGAAACCAATGCGAACATGCCGAGACCGAAGAAATGAAACACACCCTCCCCCTACTCACCGTCCTGCTGCTCGCACCGCTGGCCGCGCTACACGCTGCCGACGTCTCGAAGCCAAAGCCCAACATCATCTTTATCCTCGCCGACGATTTGGGCTATGGCGACCTGGGCTGTTATGGGGCCACCAAAGTGAAGACCCCGAATATCGACCGGCTGGCCCATGAGGGGATGCGATTCACGGATGCTCATTCGCCTGCGTCCGTCTGCACGCCGAGCCGCTACAACCTGATGACGGGCCGCTACTGCTGGCGCACATGGGCAGATCACGGGACGGTCTGGGCGAATGATCCGCTGCTCATTGAGCATGGTCGGCTGACGCTTGCGTCGTTGCTCAAAGGCGCGGGCTATTTCACCGGCTGCGTGGGCAAGTGGCATCTCGGCTTTGGCCGGCCAGGCACGCCGGGCTGGGACGACATGCTGGGGCCGGATTTCAATGGCGAACTGAAGCCGGGCCCGTTGGAGGTCGGCTTCGACTATTTCTATGGTATGCCTGGGGTGGGCCAGATTCCAAACATCTTCATCGAAAATCGGCGCGTCGTTGGACTCGATCCGAATGATCCCATTCGTTTCATCAACGACCCGCGCCCGGAGTATCAGGTGAACTATCTCCAACGTCCGCGGACCGCACCCACAAATCTGCAAATGGCCAGCGGCAAAAGCGCCAATTATGTATTCGAGGACGCAGCGCTGCGCCTCACTGAAAAAGCCGTGGCGTTCATCGAGCAGCATCGCGATGAGCCGTTCTTCCTCTACCTCGCGCATCGCAACATTCACAACCCCAAGAAGCCCAACGCACGCTTCGCGGGGACGAGCGAGATCGGAGTCTATGGCGACTTCATCCACGAACTGGACTGGTCGGTGGGGGAAGTGCTTGCCGCGCTCGAGCAGCTGAAACTGGCGGAGAACACGCTCGTCTTCTTCTCAAGCGACAATGGCGGTGTGAAAGCGTATGAGCGCATCAACCACGCGGAAATCGAAGGTCATCGAATCAACGGTCCGCTCCGGGGGCAAAAGACCGAGGTTTACGAAGGCGGCCATCGCGTGCCTTTCCTCGCGCGCTGGCCCGGCCACGTGAAAGCACGCAGCGAGAGCCGCCAACTCATCGCCCTCAACGATGTGCTCGCCACTTGTGCCGATCTTCTCCGCGTTCCGATTCCGCGCGATGCCGCCGAAGACAGCTTCAGTTTCATGCCCGCGCTGTTGGGCAAGCCCGAAGCGAAAGACCTGCGGCAAAGTCTTGTGAACGACAGCATGATGGGCTTGTTCTCGATTCGAGAAGGACACTGGAAGCTCATCGTCGGTCAGGACGGTGGCGGTTTCTATTCGAAACAAGACCCGGTGCCTCCCGCCGCTGAATCAGCCGGTCAACTCTACAACCTTGACGATGATCTTGGTGAAACGAAGAACCTCTACAATGAGAATCCGGAACTCGTTGCTCGGCTAACTGCGTTGCTCGCAAAGCTCCGGAACGATGGCCGCAGCCGCCCGTGAGCAAGTCCACTTATCAAACCCCAACAACCACCTTCAAAATGAATCCACTAACCATGAAAACCACGCGCACAATGAGAATCTGGATGGCAGCCTTAACCGTTACCGGAAGCGCTCTACTCGCTGCGGAGCCGCCCACCGGAAATGCCACCAACCAGCCCATGCCCCAAGGTGCAAAAAACGTCGTTGTCTTAGCCGAGCCGGGTTCGTTTGCAGGCTGGCCTGCCAACAACGGCGTTTGGACATGGAACGATGGAAAAGAAATCCTGGTTGGCTTCACCAAAGGACCGTTTGTTGAAGTAGATGGACACAACATCGCACCAACGAACCGCAAAAACCTGCTGGCACGAAGCACCGATGGCGGAATGACATGGGCCACGGAAGAACCGGCAAATTTCGCTGGTAAAAGCGCCCAACCGGTCGCATCGCCGGGAGAGATCCATTTTGAAGCCCCGGGTTTCGCGATGAAGGTGATGGCCAATGGTTATCATGGGCACACTGACAAGGTGGGATCTTTCTTTGTGTCGGACGACAAGGGCAAGAACTGGCATGGCCCTTATCGGTTCAACGGTCTGATGGAAGATCCGAATCTTGTCGGCACGGAATGCACCTCCCGCACCGGCTATCTGGTGACCGGCCCCGAATCCTGTCTGATCTTGATGGCCGCCCGCCCCAAGGATTTCAAAAAGGTGAGGGGGCAAGCAACCGGCACGATCGATGGCGGCAAACCATCCCAGTGGGCGGATCAGTGGGACAAATCCTACGTCGCGGAAACCACCGACGGCGGGAAGACCTTCCACTTTGTCTCCTGGATCGCGCCGCTCAGCGGTTCCTTCCGCGCGGTCATGCCTGCGGTATGCCGTCTGAAGGATGGTTCCATCGTCGCGACTGTCCGTGCCAACCGGGTCGAACGGGACGCCAAGGGCGAGGGTTTCATGGCCGGACACGTGGATGCTTATGGTTCTGCAGATAACGGAAAAACCTGGAGCTTCCTGAGTCGCGTCGGAGAAACCGGCGGCAAGGAGCAGAATGGAAATCCTCCGGCCTTGGCTGCGCTCAAAGACGGCAGGATCGCCTGTGCCTATGGCGACCGGAGGACGGCAAAGATCAAGGCGCGGATCAGTTCCGATGGTGGCAGGACCTGGGGCGACGAACGGGTGTTGCGTGACGATTTTCAACGAGGCAAGGACAACAGTTCGGATATGGGCTATCCCCGGCTGGTGACGAACCATCAAAACCAACTCGTGGTCACGTATTACTGGGCCACCAAAGAGAACCCCCAAGGTCATATCGCGGCAACCATTTTTGAATGAACCCACAAGGATTTTTAAATGAAACCACAAACCATCATGAACCGAAAACAATTTCTCCAAACCCTCAGCGGCACCGCGCTGACTTTTCCCTGGTTTTCTAACCTGGCGCTGCACGGCGCGGAGGCGGTGAAGGTACCGCGGCGGCTAGTTTGCATCGGGCTGGATTTCGGGTTACGGCCTGAATCGTTTTTCCCAGTGGGTCATGGGCCGGAGTTGGAGCTCACGCCCTTGCTGAAGCCTCTGGAGCGCTGGCAGAAGAAGATGACGGTGTTCTCGCAACTGGAGCATCCCGGCGTGCAGGGCGGGCATTATGGCGTGCATGCCTTTCTCAGCGGCGTGCGGCGAGAGCAGGCGGCTGGGTTTGCCGATGGCTGTGTGTCACTGGATCAACTCGTCGAAGAAGAGCTAGGTGGATTGACGCGGTTTCCGTCGCTGTGCCTGGGTGTGGGTGGAGGCGATGCGATCTCGTGGACGCGATCAGGCATTGCCGTTCCGAAGCTAGAGGACCCATCGCAAGCGTTTCAATTGCTTTTTAAGCCTGAACCGAAATCGGCGAAGGAGGCACGACGCACAGAGCTGACCGAGAATGAATCGGTCCTCTCGCTCATCGCGCAAGATGCAAAGCGCGTAGCGCCGCTGCTGGACCGCTGGGATCGCGAAAAGATGGACGAGTTCATGGGGGCGATGCGCGATTTTGAGCGAGCGAACGCCACGAACATCGCTTGGCTCGATAAGCCGCTGCCTGTGGCAGTTGGCGAGAAGCCTAAGTGGGACAACGCGGGCTGTATGGATCGCGTGCGAGCGAACCTGGATGTTGCGGCGCTGGCGCTTCAAGCCGACGCGACACGCATTGTCACGCTGAACATCGGCGGCTCTTTGCCGGTGACAAATATCCCCGGTATCGATCGCGGTTACCATGACCTTTCGCACAGCGGCCAAGATCCGGAGAAGCTGCGACAGCTTCACGTCATCGAGTCCGCGCTCCTAGTCGAGCTGGATCACTTCCTCGAACGACTCGCGACGCTGAAGGACATCGGAGGCAGCTCATTGCTGGACAACACTACCGTTGTTTTTGGAAGCGGGATGGGGAACGCCAGCTCGCACGCGAACACGAACTTGCCTGTTGTCCTCGCAGGAGGTGGTTTCCAACATGGACAACATCTGTTCTTTCCGAAGCAAGGCCGCCAACAGACACCTCTGTGCAATCTCTTCGTTACGTTGCTTCAACAGATGGGAATTCAGCGCGATCGATTCGGGTCGAGTACCGGTAACCTCAATGAATTTTTGGTGTGATATGCTACGAAGTTTTCAGAATTATGCCGGAGGACTTTGTTCTACGGTAGTTATCGCCTTATCGCTCCTCAATTCAACGCCCCTGCCTGCAGCGGACGAGTCGCAGGTCCAACCCGAACGCTTCCTTTCGCGTTATTGCCTCGGTTGCCATGGCACCAACGAACAAAAAGGGGATCGTCGGTTCGATAATCTACCTACGACGGTCGGAATCGATGTCGCGATTGGGGAACGCTGGCAGGAGGTGTTACATCAGTTGCAGCTCGGTGAAATGCCGCCGTCCGATGAGCAGCAACCAACCGACGACGAACGTCGCGCAATGGTCGCGTGGATTGAGGCGCAGGTCACCCAAGCGCAGACAATCGCTCAAGACCGCGGCGGACAAGTTGTCCATCGTCGGCTGAATCGCGCCGAGTATGTGAACACCATAAAGGACCTCTTTGGGTTCGATGGGGACTTTGATCCGACGACTAGTTTTCCCGGCGATGAGGAACTGGAGGGCTTTCGCAATATCGGTTCGGCGCTCCGTACCTCGCGGCACCATCTCGAGCAGTATCTTACAGCGGCCGACGAAGTGCTTGAACAAGCGTATGATCTTGCCGATGTTGATGGGACGCCCAAGGTGCAGGAATGGAAGGACAGCGCGGACGACAGACGTGGACTCAACGACGCCTTCGGGCTTGGCGTCATCAGTGAAGAGAAAGCGAACGGACCTGCGTACATTCACCTTAGCCATGGTCTGCGAAATCAGCAACTCATCTTCGACAGCAAACTTTTCCTCAGCAACCTAGGAGACACGGGCGTGCCGCACTCCGGTTGGTATGACGTCGAAGTCGAAGCTACCGCTGCAAATCGCCATCATCCCTATGGCAAGGATCTCATGCTTGGTGGTATGTCAGCGTATTACAAAGACCTGAAGGCCTACTACGACGAATCGCAGCCGATGCAGCTTGGTATTGGCAGACAAGGCGAAGGGGTGAAAGGCAACGGCTGGCGGCTGATTCCTCCCAACATCGTTCACGCCAACGAACTACCCGATGATCGCTACGTTACCGTTCGCGCCCCCGTTTGGCTCGATCGCGGAACCGTGCCCTACCTCGCGTGGATCGACGGACCGCCGAAAGGGACACGCAGCCAATTCATTTCGACCAAGCTCTATAAGTACGACTCCAGCGTGCCGAAGATCGAGAAGCATATTTGGGGAAATCTCGCCCTGCGTGCCGAACGCGACAAACTCTACCAACATCTCTACCAAGGCCCCGAAATCCGTGTCCGCTACTGGCAAGTCACTGGTCCGATGCGCGATGACAAGCCGCACCGTTCTCGATCGCTGCTGTTTGAGAATATTAAGCCCGATGAAAAGCAAATCGACGATGCCCGACTGCAAGCCGAACTTCAGCGACTCGCCATTCGTCTCTTTCGTCGCGAGGTGGGCAGCGAAGACATCGCTCCCTATGTGAGCGCCGTGAAAAATCGTCTCGATGGCAAAACACGTTATGCCGACGCTGCACGACCCGTCTTCAAAGCCATGCTCTGCTCGTCAGAGTTCTTGTTTCTGACCGAGCCACAAACAGACGCGAAGGCCATCACGCCGATGCAGTTGGCCACTCGATTCTCTTACTTCCTCACCGCCGGTCCACCGGATGACGAACTCCGAGCGCTGGCGCATAAAGGTTTGCTCGATGCGGCAACCATTCGCCAAGAAACCGACCGCATGCTTGACTCATCGCGCGGCGATCGCTTCTTGCGGCTGTTCACTGAGCAGTGGCTCGGCTTGAACAAGCTCGGCACCATGCCACCAGCCAAGGAAACTTTTCCGTCTTATCACATCGATCGCCTCGAGCCCGCGATGAAGGAAGAAACATGGCGTTTCATCGCTGAGCTCATTCGCACCAATCAGCCTGTTACGGCACTCGTCGATACGGACTTCACTTACGTCAATGCAGGCCTCGCGCGGCTCTACGAACTACCCGAGGTTAGTGGCGATCGCTTACAACGCGTCAGCTTGCCTGATGATTCACCACGCTGCGGATTGCTGGGCCATGCAAGCGTTCTCACGATCACAGCCAACGGAGTCGAGACTTCACCGGTAACGCGTGGTGTCTGGTTGCTTGAAAAGCTTTTCGGAACACCGCCCAGTCCACCGCCACCGGACGTGCCGCCCATCGAGCCCGACATTCGCGGCGCCACGACGATCCGTCAGCAGTTGGAAAAGCATCGCAATGTTCAGGCCTGTGCCGACTGCCACGCCAAGATCGATCCGCTCGGCTACGCCCTCGAAGCCTATGACCCCATCGGCCACTTCCGCAGCGCCTACCCAAACGGAGCCGCCATCGACACCACCGGCGAGTACCGCGGCCAAACCATTAGTAGCCCCGCCGACATCCGAACCTATCTCGTAGATCACCCCGAGCTGCTCGCGCACAACCTTGCCCACCGTCTCCTTACCTACGCCCTCGGCCGCCCGCTCGGATTCGCTGACCAACCCGCTCTTCGCAGACTGCAATCCGATTGGAAGGCGAAGAACTACACCCTCCGCGAACTCATCCACCTCATCGCCATCAGCGAGCTGATGCAACAGCCATAAATTATCACGCCCCACAATTTTCACGCTCCACATTATGAAACACCCCCTCACACTCCTTACCGCCCGCTGCTCGCGCCGCTGGAAATTGGTTTGAAGACATGCCGTAGGTAACCCAATCCACGCCTACTACTTCAAAGACGCAATTGTCCCCTTAGTCTCGTTGCATGGGCTTCATGTTCCATTCTTGACAACTTGAAACCCACGTTGTAAGTTTTGGGCCGCTGGTGCGCGGAGTGTTAGATAAGATGATGTTGTCCGATCGAGTTTATGATCACATCCTAAAGCAACTATTGCAGCGTAGGATTCGCCCTGGCGAGATGTTGGATCGTCGTAAGATTGCGGACGAGCTGGAAGTAAGTTTGATTCCGATTTCCGATGCGGTGCAGCGACTAGCCTATGACGGCTTTTTGGCAACGCGTCATCGACAGGGCACGTTTGTTACCTCTCCAAGCATCGAAGATGTACGCGGGCAGCTTTTATTGCGAGAGGCCATCGAATGTCAGTTTGCGAGGCTTTACTGCGGTGAAATTATTAGTAAATCGGGTCGTAGGCTCCAGGTGTTAGCTTCTAAGGCTGATATAGAAGCTGATTCGGGACGCCCGATTTGGTCGGAGGACTTCAAATTCCACCAAGCTCTTGTCGCGCTTACCGAATGCGAAGTGTTGATCGAATGGTTCAGCCGCGTGGTCAAGCTGAGCATGTTTCATCAGATCGCTATCATCGCGCCTGTAAGATTGACGAAATATAGTAAGATTGACGAAATATAGCCGTCATTCAAAGAGTTGCTCGGTCTGTTGTGTACCGCTTCACCCGAAGAGGCCGATGCAGCCGTTCGGCAGCATATTCGCAAAGGTAAGACGGCTTTGTTTGGAGAACCATCATGAATGTAGGACCGTTCCTTTCACACGCGGATCTATTGCAACTGAAGCGATGGAATACGCCGACGATCTACAATGGCTGGGAACAGATCACGCGATGCGATCCGGCCGCTCATGGTTTTAATCTTGAAGAGGTTAGAGATTTCATGCAGCAAATGGGGCCGATGGTTGGCTACGCGGTTACTGTCGTTATCGAGCCGAGCAACAAGACGCATCGCGAAACCCATACAGATGCGTGGAAGGAGTATCGTCGCTACGTAGCCCACGTTCCTGGGCCAAAAATCGTCATCGTTCAGGATCTCGACAAACCGAGGGTAATCGGTTCCTTTTGGGGCGAGGTCAACAGCAATGCGCATCGCGCGCTCGGTTGTGTTGGAACCATTGTCGATGGGGCCATTCGCGATGTTGATGAAATGACCAATGCGGGTTTCAAGGCCTTGGCTCGACGACTCTGCGTCGGCCACGCGCATGTGCAGCCGGTGCGTTGGAATTGCGAGGTCGAGGTCTTCGGTCGCAAGATTGTGCCGGGGGATCTCATCCATGCGGACAAGCATGGGTTTCTCGTGATTGAACCCGATGCACAGCCTCAAATCCTCGATGCCGCTCGCTTCATGGATGCAAATGAATGCGAGACCGTGATCCCCGCCGCGCGAGGGAGCGCTGGACTGAGCCCGGATCAAATACTCACTCATCTCGCCGCGGCAGGTTCTGAGTTTGGTAAAAAAGCGAGAGCTCGATTTCAACGCCACGGCGAATGGTAATCCAACACGGAGCTTCCCTCTCATGTTTCCCAAAATGACAAACCGATGGCTGTCTCATTTCTCTTCCTCGCTTGTTATCGTTCTGTTCTGCACGCGGATGCCTCCTTTGCTCAGCGCTGAGCCTTTCCTCGAGAAGCGCGATCTCTTCGTGGCAGGCGATGATCCTGCCTATGACATCTACCACATCCCTGGAATTGTCGTCACCGCGCGAGGGAGTGTGCTCGCGTGGTGTGAAGCCAGGCGCGGCGGCGGCGACTGGTCCGACATCCGTATCCTCCTACGCCGTTCGACAGATGATGGGAAGACATGGAGTTCCCCGAAAAGTATCGCCGAGGTACCCGGTCCCAAGCAAAAGAACCCGTTCGCCTTACAGCTGAAAAATGTCAACACCGAGCATGTGACCTACAACAATCCGGTCCTCATCGCCGATCGCGACGGTACCGTACATATGGTTTTCTGTCTGGAGTACATGCGATGCTTCTACCAACGGAGTGTCGACGATGGTGTGACATGGAGTTCGCCTGTTGAGATTACCTCTCTCTTTCATGCATTCGACAAACAGTACGAATGGAAAGTATTGGCAACCGGGCCCAACCACAGCATCCAGCTGAAAACGGGGCGCCTCGTCGTACCTGTTTGGCTTTCTACGGGCACAGGTGGCAATGCGCATCGCCCGAGCGTCACCGCCACCATTTTTAGCGATGATCATGGAGCAACGTGGAGTGCTGGCGACATCGCCGTTCCCTGCACCGACGAGTGGATCAATCCGAATGAAACCGTCGCTGTCGAACTCAACAATGGTCGCGTCATGCTGAATGTGCGCAACGAGTCCGAGGCGCATCGTCGATTGGTAGTAGCCAGTCCCGATGGCGCGACGAGGTGGAGTGCGCCGAGGTTCGACGAATCCCTCTTGGAACCGATTTGCATGGCTGGAATTGTCCGCTACCAACACGCGGGCGAAAGCCTTATTCTCTTCTCCAACCCCCACAATCTCGAGGGAGGCCGCGAGGGGAAGCCTGAGCCGGGTAAGAGCCGAGCTCGGAAAAATATCAGCATCAAACTCAGCCGCGATGATGGTCACACCTGGCCCGTGAACAAGCTGCTCGAAGACGGCCCTAGCGCCTACTCCGACCTCGCCGTGACGAAGGAAGGTACCATTCTCTGTTTCTACGGCGCGGGTAGCAAACTCAGCTTCAATGGATCCGCCATGCGGCTTGCCCGGTTCAATCTCGAATGGCTCCAACAACCATGAAACGCAGCCACTCCATCGTCGTTGCACTCCTTCTCACCTCGTTCACAACGCTACTAGCTGCCGACCGCGCGACGTTCCTTCGGGAGCCGCAGGTCGTCATCCAGCATGGCGTGAACGACGGCCGCTACTTCATCGGGCCGGGCATGTTCGTGCTCAAGGATGGCTCGGTCCTGATGGCGGCACCGTGGGGCCGACCTCCGGCAAATGTCTTCGAGGGCATCGTGAACAAGCATCCCGTACCGATGCTCTACCGCAGCACGGACCAGGGCGTGACCTGGCACGAACTGGGGCGTCCGCAGGTAAAGTGGAATCACGGCGGATTCGTTTCGGATGGCGGCGTCAGTTTTTTGCGACTGCAGGACAACAGGATCGCCATGGTCCTGCATCGTCATGCGGCTGGGCTGAAGGGTGGTGCGCTGCCGGTGGTCTGTTTCTCCAGCGATGAGGGGAGAACCTGGACCGATCCCACGCTCATCGGAGACCCCGCAGACGAAGGCGCTTGGTATGTGATGAACGACCGACTGATCCAACTGCGCAGCGGTCGGATCTTACTGCCCGTGGCGCATGCCGTGGGTAGTTTTGAGGGGGATCGAGATGAGTCGCTCGTTTTCTACAGCGACGACGGTGGCGTTTCTTGGAAACGATCGCAGCCCGCGCCGCTGCCGGATGGTCCACGCGGCATGGCGGAGCCGTGCGTCATCGAGTTGATGGATGGCCGCCTGATGATTCTCGCACGCGGTGGTCTCGGAGTGCTGTTGAAGTCGTATTCCAGCGACGGTGGGGCGACTTGGTCGCGCGGCGTGCGCACCACGCTCCATTCGCCGTGTAGTTCGCTGACCCTGCACCGGTTGCCGGACTCTCGCCTGATCGTCTTCTACAACCACGCCACGCCCTACAACCCGGGCGATTTCTTCCCTCGCAATCCGCTGTGCTACGCAGTCTCTGCCGACGAGGGGGATACATGGAGCCCTCCGACGATCATCGATGACCATGGAGTATCGGATGGCAACGAAGGTAAACCCTCGCTTCAGATCGTCTATCCTGGCGCAGCCTTTTTGAAGGAGGGCATGCTTCTCTTCTACAGCCGAAGCGTGACGAAGAACACATTCAAGACCACGCCGGGCGATAAGTTCACCTGGACCGAGGCGCAGAAGGCTCTCACGGGGGGAGTGACCTGTCTCATTGCGTACCCGGCGGCTGCGAAAACACTCCCGCCGCTGAGCGACTGCGATGTCTGTGTTTACGGCGGTACGTCCGGCGGCGTCGTAGCGGCAGTCCAGGCTGCGCGCATGGGCAAATCGGTTGTCTTGGTAGAACCGGGACATCATCTCGGCGGGATGATGGCCGGTGGCTTGAGCTGGTCTGATGTCGGCTCCGCGGAACGGGCCAAACTCTTCGGCGGACTGGCGCGGGAAGTTTTCGAACGGATCGGAAAACACTACGGACAGGATCCTAAGACCGTGTTCGACGTGACCGCTCCAGAAACCGAGGGTCGCACGAGGAGCGGTGTGGATTTCCTCCGTCCCCCCTCGCTCGCCTTCGAACCGAAAGTGGCCGAAAAAGTCTTCACCGAGTTGGCTCGCGAAGCGGGTGTTCAATTCCGTTTCGGCTCGCCCTTGGATTCGGTTCGCAAGGAGGGAAGCCTCCTAAGAGAACTGAAACTTGCCGACGGAAGTAGCGTCGCTGCGAAGGTCTTCATCGATGCGAGTTACGAAGGAGACCTTTTGGCCCGATCCGGGGTGAGTTACACGCTAGGACGCGAATCGAATTTGCAATACGGTGAACAGGGGAACGGAGTGCGAGGCCCCGAGCATGGCCCAGCGAGCGGCAAGTTCACCGTGAAGGTCGATCCCTTTGTCAAGCCGGGAGATCCATCGAGCGGTCTGTTGCCACTCCTCTCAGGGAGCGCTCCTGAACCCATCGGCTCGGCGGACAAACGGATCCAGTCCTACAACTTCCGACTCTGTCTCACCGACGACCCAGCCAACCGTGTACCTTTGGCCCCCCCCGCAAACTACGACTCCTCGCAATGGGAGCTGCTGGGGCGCTATATCGAAGCCATGAAAGCCAGCGGTACCAATCTCACACTCCGTTCGTTCTGCAAATACGATCCGCTTCCCAATCGCAAGTACGATTTCAACAACCGTTGGCCTATCTCCACCGACATGCTGGCTGGCGCCGATGGTTGGCCGGAGGGATCCCCAGCCGAAAGGAAACGCATCGCCCGAGCGCATGAGGATTATCTTCGCGGCTTCTTCCACTTTCTCCGGACCGATCCCCGAGTACCGGAAAACGTGCGCGAGGAGGCGTCTCGCTTCGGTTTGCCTCGAGACGAGTTTACGGACAACGATCATTGGCCGCATCAGATCTATGTCCGCGAAGCACGGCGTATGGTCAGCGACTTGGTGATGACGGAACATCATATTCGTAACCAACGCGTTGCACCGAAGCCGATCGGGCTAGCCACCTATCCGATGGATATCCATGCGGTGCGCCGCGTTTATCAGGATGGCCAGCTCTACAACGAAGGCTTCGGAAGCGGCGGAGGCAAGCCAGCTCCCATCGGCTACGGTGCCATCGTTCCGAAGGCTTCCGAATGTACGAATCTCCTCGTCACCTTCGCCCTTTCCTCATCGCACGCAGCGTTCGGCAGTATCCGCATGGAACCGGTGTTGATGGTTACGAGCCAGAGCGCTGCCACCGCTGCTGTGCTGGCGATCGATGAGGGTATATCCGTACAAGCTGTCGACTATGGAAAGCTGCACGCGCGTCTCCTCGCGGATCAACAGATCCTCGATCCATCCGTGGTCTCGGCAACATCCCCATCGTCGGTTGTCCCTGCCGAGCCGAAGTCACCCAAACGACAACCGCTCGGTCTCCTACTCGATGATACTGCAGCGACCTTCGAAGGGAGTTGGGCTGTCAGTAGCAAAGTCGCTCCCCTCGTCGGCGCCAGTTACCGAACCGCCGAACGCGGACAAGTCGCGGCTGCGGTCTTCACGCCCGCGATCCCTGAGACGGGTCGCTACGAACTCCGCCTGATCTACTCGCACTCCGCAAACCGTGCGACAAACGCGAAGGTCGTCGTTCGGTCTTCCGAGGGTGAGCGAGTTTTGACTATCGATCAGCGCGAACCATGCCTGCGCGACAACGTACCGAACTCGCTCGGAGTCTTCCATTTCGCAAAAGGTACGGCCGGCACCATCACCATCCATAACCGGGATGCAGACGGCTTTGTCGTCGTCGATGGCTTGCAGTTGGTCCCTGAGTCGGAGGCCAAAACGGAGCGAGAAACCCGCCAATCGGCAGGATTGCCCACTGGGGCCACTCGTCCCAAAGCGCCGATCAAGCTTCCGGCCCCCATGCTCTTGACGAGCGCGGCCAAACCGCAGGACGTGAACGGCAAATCGTATGACCTCGTCGTCATCGGAGGCACCCCGGGCGGCATCGCCTGCGCGGTGCGTGCTGCGCGGGAAGGGCTGAGCGTCTTGCTCGTAAATCATACGCTGCACCTTGGCGGATTCATCACCAGCGGAGCCGGCGGCTGGGAAGCGCCTTATGACGGCCTTCGGTCCCCGCTTTATGGTGAGATGCTCACCGGAGCGGCGCAGTACTACGCGAAGACCTACGGCGAAGGTTCCCCACAGCATGTCCTCTCGATGCCGAGTCGAACCAGCCGCGCCCACATCGACCGAGCGAAAGTCGAACCGCGTATCGCAGAGAGTCTGTTCAACGAGATGGTCGCAAAGGAGAAGACACTCACCGTCCTTCTCGGCCACATCATCGCGAATGCGGAGCGCGATGGCGCGTTGATCAAAAATGTCACGCTCCAAAGTAGGCATCACACTCCGAGTGACGCTTCGCCCATCACCGTCAGCGGAAAAATCTTCGCCGACGCGATGTACGAAGGTGATCTGATGGCCGCCGCCGGCGTGAAGACTCAGATCGGTCGCGAGTCGCGCCAGCACTATGGGGAACCCCATGCAGGGGTACTGTACACAAAGAAGAGCCCGAAGCAGATGGGCCAACGAGGCTTTCCACTCGCCGCCGACAAGGGCACGCTCAACGTACGCTACCTCAACCACGACGATAGCGCGATGGTCGACGGTCCC
>Ga0315904_10008207_pt1 | contig 13854 bp, 18 predicted proteins | sample LakEriMetagenome_6_FD_203529 | JGI IMG/M metagenome (GOLD analysis project Ga0315904, IMG submission 203529) | Freshwater fungal communities from buoy surface, Lake Erie, Ohio, United States - Buoy 12 MA120 | ecosystem: Environmental > Aquatic > Freshwater > Lake | place: USA: Lake Erie, Ohio... | reverse complement strand
ACGATGCGCGGTTTTGAATTCGAATCCATTCGAGTTTCTCCCGAGTGCTTTACGGCTTGAACTTGTCAGGCTTCAACGAGACCGTCCCGAGATCATTCGCGCCCGCTTTGAGCGTGAATTTGACGTTCCCTTTTTTCCAGCTGTCGGATTTTCCGTTGACGGCGACTTCATCAAATTTGTTCTGGGATTCGTGCCACATCTTGAAGGTCAATTCGGTGCCGGCAGGGAGTTTCTCGATCTTGACCACTCCATTGGCATCGCTGATCCCGACGTAGGGATGGTCGGTGACCACATGGTAAGCGTTCATCCAGGGGTGGATGTTGCATTCCACTTTGGATGGACCGCTTTCCGCTTTCTTCACCGTCAAGGTTTTTGAGCCTCCGGTGGGCACGACTTGATTCCACTCGTCGTTGTTAAAGAACACGAACTTGGCGTTGTGTCCGGTCTGGTCTGAGTTCTTGACTTCGATGGTCTGGCCGGCTCGCACATGGAACACATGAGGGACGAATTGGCAGTTCACGTTGTCCAGCACGGGTTTGGTAGCCGGGACATCGCGGAGCGACGGGTGGATTTGGTCGCTGGCGAGTTTGGTGATCTTGGCGTCGACCATGAACACCATGTTGGCGATCCCCTTGTTGTCTTTGTTCACCAAGAGCCGTTCGCTGGCGATCTTTTGCTTAGCGCAAAAGGCGTCGGCGGAGGTGTTCAGTTCCGGCAGAGCCGGCGGGGCGCCGTCCAGGACGAATTTGATGGTCACGTCCGCCCAGTCTTGAGCTGAGGAAGTGGAGGGAAGCAGAGAAACAGCCAGCAATGCGGCCGAGAAGAAATATTTCATGGTGCCCAGTATCGGAAGGAAGGTAGGAGGGGAGTCGACCCCGAACGGAGGTGTCGACTGCGGCTGCGCAATGCCGTCTATAGTATACAAGAATTTCAGGGAATCAAAGGCGGCTCCACGCGGGACAGCCCGAGTTGCCTTCTTTCGGTTGACGGACCGGCGACAGACAATTAAACTTTCGATCCTTCGACGGTGGTAGTAGCTCAGTTGGTTAGAGCGTCGGATTGTGGCTCCGAAGGTCGGGGGTTCAAATCCCCTCTATCACCCTCTCTTTTTTCCAATGTTTTTCCTGGTCGGACGCGTTTTGCGTACCGTCGGTTTTTCGACGAGCGACACTGTAAGTGCTCAGTTTGTACCCAATAACCACCTACGGGGGGTATGGTACAGGCGACAAAAACAGGAGTTGCTAGCATGGTCCGACCGAAACTTGAAGCCCCGGCGTTACGACATCATCTAAGCGGTAAAGCGTTTGTAACCATCGACGGGAGGAATATCTACCTTGGGCCGTGGGGAAGCACGATAGCCGCAGCAAGGTACGCGGTCCTCATGAGCCAGTACCACAAAAACGGATCGACCCTACCGGAGGACTTCGATGTTAAGTCGCTAGATCCGGTCGCGGAGAAATTCATCCGAGCCGCTACTCCCGACGAAGATAAGGCCGATGAGCCGATCCTAGTGAAGCATTTGACCGCAGCGTATCGCGAGCATGCCAAAGTCGCCTACGCCAAGTGCAAATCCGAGCTACTGAGGATTACCCAAATCTGCAAGGAACTGGAAGCGTACAGCGGTGATACCCCCGTCGATGAGTTTGGGCCGCGAGCACTCAAGGCACTTCGGCAAACCTGGGTTGAGTCAGGCCGTGCACGGAAATACATCAATGCGATCACGCAGCTAGTTGTTCGCATCTTCAAGTTTGGCGTGGCCGAAGAAATGATCCAAGAGACGACATGGACACGGCTGAAAGCCCTTGAGCCGCTACGCTACGGGCGCACCGATGCCAAGGAGGGGACGACCCGCAAACCCGTGTCCATCGACGTTGTGAGGGCTACCGTCGTTGAGTTGTCCCCCGTCGTCCGTGACATGGTTCGAGTCCAAGTTGCTACAGGGATGCGACCTAGCGAACTCTGCTCGATGCGACCATGCGACATCGACCGCAGCGGTGACGTTTGGATGTATCGACCCGAGCACCACAAGAACAAGTCCAAAGGCAAGGCCAGAGCCATCCCGATTGTGGGCGATGCACGAGACGTTGTGACCAACTACCTTAACCGCGATGCGAACGCGTACCTATTCAGCCCATCGGAAGCCGTCGCGTTATGGCAGGCCAAAAAGCGATCAGAACGCAAGAGCAAGGTTCAGCCTAGCCAGGTTGACCGCTCTAAGGATTGTCCCGAGACAAGGCCAGGAGAACGCTACACCCAGGATAGCTACAGGAGAGCCATTGACCGCGCATGCAAGCGAGCAAAGGTAGAGCGTTGGTTTCCGTACCAAATCAGGCACTTGTTGCTCACTGAGATTCGAGATGCGTTGGGCGTTGAGCATGCACAGGCGATTGGCGGGCACTCCCGCGTTGATATGACGGAAGTTTACGCCAAACTCTCCGAAGCCAAAGCCATCGAAGCCGCGAAAGCAGCGCCGAAATTGTGAGTGACTCAGCTTGACTGAGTGTGGCTTAATATGACTCGGCATGCACTAGAACCCATGGATTCGACTCCGTGGGTTTTTTTGTTTTTCTTCCGAAATCTTGCTGAGTGCACTTTCTTATCAATAGAAAATTGTACACCAATTTTAAGTTGATGCGGGTATTGAATTTGGGGCGATTTTAGAGCGAAATTTTTTTTTCATTCTCTTGAGTTGAGCCGACATCTTCTAGCGTCGCAAACCCTTGTTTTTCATAGGGTTAAGTGCTCTCGTTTGCGAAATTTGACACTCAAAGGAATAACGCTATCAATATTGCATAGTGCAATTTAAATCCTCATTCGAGCAAGGAAACTCGCAGATGAAAAAAGCAGACGTTGCTAGCAGCGTTATCAGTCAATTGTTGACCGAAGATATCATCCCTCTCGACGATGCACGGAAGGAACTCCAAGCGTTGACAGGTCAGCGATTTTGCAAGCCCACTGTTTGGCGTTGGGCGATACGTGGGTGCGGAGGAACCAAGCTGGAAACCTTCAAGGTGGGGCGTGCCATCATGACAAGCCGTCAAGCCGTCACGCGGTTCATCGTTGCTCGAAGCCGTTAAACGAAAAAGCCCTCGCAGCGAGGAGGACGCTACAAGGGCGAGCAAGGATTGAACAATGGAATCTTACAGTCAAGACGACCAAGAGACTAGCCACCAAAAGCGTTGGCGTGGTGACGTTCGCATAGATCGCAGTCTATTCGCCACTGGCGTTGAGCAGTCCGATGAGCTACTCGGACTCTACGTTCGCATTCGGTATCGAGTGAACTACAAAGTCTCGTTTCATGGCGATCACAAAGTCCTTCCAGGTCAACTAGCGTTTAACTGGCGAACGCTTCCCGAGTTGCTGTACTCGCATGAGGAAAGCCGTCCGTCAAAGAACACTCTTATCAAACGGATGAACACGTTGGTTGCGCTGGGAGCGATCACCATCGACATCCATGAGAGCAAAAGGTTCTCGATTCTCACCGTCAAAGCCGTGTCAAATTTTGGTACGGTCCCCGTGTCAAATTTTGGTACGGTCCCTACTGATTTTGGTACGGTCCCTGGTACGGTCCCTGGTACGGTCCCTGGTACGGTCCCTGGTACGGTCCCCTCCGCAAACCCAACGAATTCATTGGCGAAACCGTCGTCTAATAAAGGGAATAAAGGGAATAAAGGAAATAAGGGTAAAAAAGGAGAGAGAGAACCCCTCTCTCCCGATCTGATTTTTTCAATTCTCGAAGATGCAGAATTCCGACTGCTCCGAGATGCAGACCGCGACCAAGCCGCAAGAGAGATTGCGGATGAGTACCAACTAGGCAACGTCGGTCCCGACTCATGGCAAGCGCGGTTGCGTCAGATAGCTAGGCTCAAGATGAGCCGATCACCCAAGCGGTTCGACATCTTCGCGTCTGCTCGATCCAGTGCGGCCGATCCGTCCGACTCGGTGACATCGACGTTGACGCCATCGGCATCGGCATCGGCATCGAAACCCCGTCTTGAATCGGAAGTAAAACCGCTCTTTGAGAGCCGAGTCAGCAAAAGTGGGAATCCGTTCTTGTGGGATTCGGCTACTCAATTCTACGTCCATTGGAATCAGCAAGGGTGGCAGCGGAACGGTGAGCCCATCGACTGGCAGCGCGAGGCGATGCGATCAAAGGCAGTACCAGTCCCGTCGTCACCAGTCCCGTCGTCACCAGTCCCATCGGCATCAGTCCCATCGGAAGCGACGACATCGACGGCAGCGACGTTACCTACCGCTCCATTGCCATCTGCTCCCGCGAAGTCAGCCGCCGAGTTTCTCGCAGAGTTGGAGAGAGCGACCAGATGAGCAAGCCATCGACATCGACACCATCGACACCAGCACCATCGACACCAGCACCATCGACACCAGCACCATCGGAGCGGTTCGCCATCCTCGTTGAGATCCGTGGAGACCGAGACCAGCGTATCCGCAAATTGAGGGCGTTGCTCAAGGTTGCGTTGCGATGTTTTCAGATTCGTTGCGTGGCATGCCGGCCACCGAAGCAGACAAAGACGTTTGGAGGGAGAGACGATGGTTGAGCTAGTACGCAATTTGGACATCGACTCAGTTTTTCCAAGTCCTGAAAATGATCGACTCTATGGTGCGGTCGATCCGAGAGACCCCGACTTGATTAACCTTGCCATCGATATCCGAGACAATGGATTGCGTGAGCCGATTGTCATTTCTCACGATCGGTTCATTGTCAGCGGACACCGAAGATATGCGGCATGCGAGCTAGTTGGGTTGCGGTCGATACCGGTTCGATTTGTTGACGAGCGAAGGACACATTACGACGAAACCGGATGGTTAAAACTGCTGCGAGCACACAACCATCAGCGGGTGAAGTCGTCGTCCATGCGAGTCAAGGAAGCATTGCTGGACATCGATCCCGAACTAGCACACAAGCAGCTAATTGAGGAACGGAAGAAACGCGACATGCGTGCCGATCCCGTAATGCAAATTACTGGCACAAAAACACGCAGTCAATTCAGCAACCGATTGCAGGAGTTTTTGCACGCTTCGGTTCGTGCGGTTATCGAGTTAAAACAGTATTGGCCGGTGACGGTTCGGTGGATTCACTATCGACTTTTGAACGATCCGCCGATGATAAACACGTCAAAGGGTGTGCAGCGAAGGCGTTACGAAAACAATAAAGATTCCTATGATAAACTGACTGATCTGTTGGTGCGTGCAAGGCTATTTGGTTACGTTCCCTGGGAAGCGATCACAGATGAAACACGGCCAACGATGGGAACGCGATTTGATCGTGATGTTGCCCAGTTTGTTGACCGAGAGTCTTATAATTTCTTGCGAGGTTACAGGCGCGACCTTCTGCAATCTCAACCCGATCACGTTGAATTGATCGTTGAGAAAATGACCGCACAAACAATAGTTGAGCCGGTTGCGGACAAGTATTGCTTGCCCATGACAATCGGGCGCGGGTATTGTTCGATTGAGCCGAGATACGAAATCGTTCAACGATTCAAGAGGAGCGGCAAGGACAGGCTGAAATTGGTTATCTGCTCCGACTTCGATCCCGATGGAGACGAGATAGCCGAGTCATTTGCCAGGAGTATCCGTGATGATTTTGGCGTCAGTGATGTTGTGCCAGTCAAGGCGATGCTGAGGCGCGACCAAGTGGATAAGTGGAGCTTGCCTGAAAATCAACTTGAGGCCAAACAGACTTCAAAGAATTACGCCAAGTTTTTTGATCGTTACAAAAGCGATCAAGTATGGGAACTAGAAGCCATCCCGCCAGGAATGATGGTTGAGTCTCTAACCCAGTCCATCGAGAACACTATCGACCTGGATTTGTTCAATGCTGAACTTGGCAAGGAACGCGAGGATGCAGCGGAGCTACAGTCAATGAAAAACTGGTTTGCCGATGCGTTTCCCGGCATGCCTGAAAACGAGAACCCACCCACTCAAGGATGACCGATGCCAAGTAAGCCAGACTCCCTCCATCGCTGGCAGGAGCGATACCGTTGTCCCGAGCATGGTAGCGTATCGACCAAGCATTGTCTCATCTGCGATGCCGAGCACGCGCTCGAGCAGCGACTGTATCGCGAGCGATTGCGCGTGAGCGTTGACCCGATCACCGTTGACGAGATCCTGAGAGATGCAGGCATCGACCCAGTAAGGCCACAGGACGAGCCGCTAGCGAGCGATGAGCCGACGAGCGAACAATCGAGTCAGGACGCAGCGGAACGCGTTACAGGCGATGCTAGGGGCGTTGGCGACCCGGGGGCGGGTGAAAAGTTGGGCAGGACGGCTAAACGATCTGCGTTATCTCGCGCACAAGTGGGGACGGTAAATACGATTCCGGGGGTGGATTGACCATGCAGGCCAGGATTCCCATCGAGTTGACACCTCGTCGCGAACTTGTCACGCCTTGCTCGTTGCGGAAGTGGCTATCGGTGAGTCGCACGACGCTACATCGACTGGAGAAGCGCCCCGACTTCCCCAGGCCGTTTGTCGTTGGCGGTGCGAAGCGATGGGACAGGAGCGAGGTTGAGCAGTGGTTGATGGAGCAGAGATGAGCCATCTGACCGAATCGCAACGCTCAATCATTGCTGGCAAGCTGGCAAAGCTGAAGGTGGGCGATGTTAATTCGCAACGTGAAATTGACGGTGTATCAATTGAGACACCGTCCATTGAGCAAGCCGCCGACATGCTGAACGTCGGCCGCGCTTCGGTTGCTCGTGCCAAGCAAGTTCGATCAAACAACCTTGTTTCAAACTGTTCCAGTTTGTTCCATCTTTGAGACTCAATTGAAAAGCTTCTGTACGTCACTCGCAACCTAGGAAACAATCCACGCATGAACACCGAACAAGAACTCTTGAACGACTTGCTGGCCGAGCGTCGAGCCTTGCAGCACATTGCAGGAATTGAGCTACTGGACAAGTCTGAACTTTGCCACTTGGCACAACTAAGCCGCATTCTCGCCAATCCCGAAGATGCGAGCCGATTAGCTTCCTGGTTTCTCGATGCCATCGAGACCGAGCTAAGAATCCGCGAGTCCCAAGGCCAGATGGAACGCGGCTACGTTTCGTTCCAAGACGATGCCTACAGCAACGAAGAACTTTACGACGCATGTTTGCGGGTGGATTTCCTGCGAGAGTTTAGCACTCTCAGCCAGGCGCAACGCTCGTTCGTCGTCAACCTTCATCGAAAGATTATCGACGCAATCCACATCCGAACGGCATCGCACGCAAGCGAGCTTGAACTGCTTTGTCCCCAAGAGGCCGCGAGGCTACTTGGCGTGGAGCGATCCGATACGCTTCGACTGGCAAGAAAAGGCATCTTACCGAAACCGTACAAACTCAGTCCCCGAGTTTACCGATGGCGTCGATGCGACATCATCGCAGCGATTGAGCGACTTAAGTGAGAACACATCGAGCCCGCAACTGATTAGCGGCGTGGTGGCAGATGGAATTGATTGTTAACAACCACCCTTTCAAGGAATAGAAAAACATGACCAAGGAAAATCTCCCCGCCGATGGTGCAGTCAGTGCCGACCGAGTGGCGGCCTTTTACGATAAGGCCGTTGCACAACGGAAGTACATGAACCACTTTGACGAGATTCGTATCAAAGCCGCATTCACGGGCGACCAGAAGGCAATCGACCAAGCCGATGCCGACCAAGCGAAAATGACTGCGATGGTGCAGCGTCGCGAAGGTCTCGACATCGACCAAGTCCCCGCCAAGGTGCGGACGGCATCCAGTACGTTGTTCTCGAACGTGCGAGATGCCTACAACTCTGGACAGTGGTTGCGTGCTCAATTCGGTGGTAGCGCCGATGCACAACGCTACTGCTTGCGTCATGGCTTGATTTCCAATGCGATGAGCACGGGAGTTAATCCCGCTGGCGGTTTCCTGGTTCCTGAGCCACTGGAGAACACGGTGATCGAACTTCGAGAGCTTTACGGCGCATTCCGTCGCAATGCTCAAGCCGTGACGATGGGTGACGGCGTTATGAACGTGCCCCGCGTCAATGATGAAGTTCAAGCGTACTACATTGGCGAGTCCAGCACGATCACACCGAGCGATCCGGTCTTGAACCAGATCAAGCTCGAGGCGAAAAAGCTGGCGACGCTTACCACGATGAGCAGCGAGATATCCGAAGATTCAGTTGTCTCGATTGCCGAGCTGCTCAGTCGTAGCATTGCGTACTCGTTCGCACTCGCGGAAGACCAAGCTGGTTTTCTCGGTGACGGCACGAGTACCTATGGTGGTATCGTCGGACTCGCGGGAGCGATCCAGGCGGGAAGCCGATACACTGCGACGAGCCGAGCAACCTTCGGTGCGCTGAACATCGGCGACTTCGAGAGCGTCGCAGGCCAAGCCAAGGTCTTCGGCCCGAATCGCAAGTGGTACATCAGCAACGTCGGCTATTACGCTTCCATGCAGCGACTCATGGATGCGGTCGGCGGGGTGACGATGAGCGAGCTAGCCAACGGCGTTAGGCAGCCGTCGTTTTTGGGTTATCCGGTTGAGATCTCGCAAGTACTCGAATCGCGAACCAGCGGAACCAGTGGTGGCGTGGCTTGCTATTTTGGCGACTTGTCGGCAGGTGCTTACATCGGCACTCGTCGCGGCCTCCAACTAGCGTTGGACTCGTCCCGCTACTTCGAGATGGACATGCTCGCGCTTCGAGCGACCCAGCGATACGACATCGTGATCCATGATCGCGGAACGGCATCGGCATCGGGTGGTCTTGTGCAGATGGTTTTCGGCTAGTGAAACAATCGGCGGGGTGTGAATCTCCGCCATTGTGCTATCGGTTGACGTAAAAGCGGCGTTGACCGTATCGCAAGAGCCTCTTGGAGTTGCGATTGCTCCGAGAGGCTTTTTTCGTTTGATAAGTCAATGAGCCGTTGCACTCAAGGACTCCCGTCCGCAGCGGAAGCGGGGCGGAGAACGGCAGTAATCAACACTCGCAAGTAGCTAACGATTCCAACGGAATGAATTGCGAGAAAGCACCCAAGCCGGGCAATTCCCGCCAGTACATTGAGGAACGGTTGCAGACACACCGCGTTTGCGACCAGTCCGCACCTCGATCGGTTATGGAAAAAGTTCCAGAACCGTTGAGGACGACCGGCGTTTGCGACCAGTCCGCACCTATGGATGCAGACCAGACCGCTGGTCCGCAGTTGAGGACGACCGGCGTTTGCGACCAGTCCGCACATGCTCACAAGTGGATTTGTTAGCATACCGCGTTGCAGACACCCCACGTTTGCGACCAGGGCGCACCAATCTGGGATCTCCAATTGGGGCCCCCAGTGTTGCGAGCACCCCACGTTTGCGACCAGTCCGCACCCGATCCCATTGCGGCCGCTCTCCCTCACTGCTCCCGCCGATGCGATCCAGGCGAAGCCAAGGCCGTTGGTGAGGGTGTTTTCGACCATTGAAGCCCAGACCGTCGAGAGCACGATTCGGGCGTATGGGGCGGGGGAGATTGAGTTGCCGGAGGTGCCAAAGGACACAAACAAAGGGCACATTCGGTACGCTGACAAATCGATTTGTAAGCGTCCGTATTCGACAGTAACGCTCGCCAAGTTTCTTGGTTGGCAAACATTCGATGAAGGACATCCCGAAGGTCGCCCCAACCACGCATGCAACGTCGCGTTTCAAATGCTGGACAAGCTGCCGAAATCCGTCTTCGTGCCGAGCGACGAGCGGGGGAGATGTTGGCAGCGATGGAGAAGAATCCAGGGAGCAAGAATGTCGGTGGTAACAAGATGTTACCGCCGGTTAAACTCGACTCTCTTGGCATCACCAAGATGCAATCCTCCCGATGGCGATCTGCGTATCCGGCGTACGTGGTTGGGGAGGAAAATCGGGTTTGCGGGGATGGGTGTTTAGTGCTCGAAAAACACCGTACCCATTTATACCTAGTAACTACCCATTTTGAGTGAAACCATTGCACCAAGTGTAATGAGTTGCTACCATGAAATTCACAGTATTTGCAGTGTTTTTCAGCTATTGAAGACCAGGAAAAAAGCACATTGTGGCTCCGAAGGTCGGGGGTTCAAATCCCCTCTATCACCCTCTCTTTTTTCCGGTCTTTTTCTTGCTCCGACGCTTCACCCTGCTGCCGTCGATTCTTGACGAGCAACTCCGTTGTCTCTTTTTATACGGAAGAACTCTCGCGGAGCGGTGCAAAGGGTCCTGTTCGAGACTGTTCCAGGGAAAGTGTGAGCATCGCGATGTTGTTCCGTAGCCGAATCTCGCTCTTGGTTGCCGTGGTGTTTCTTGGATTGGGCGTCGGTCCGTTGCATGGACAAGACGGTCGCCACGTCATCGCGGGGCTTCGGCCTCCCAAGCACCATGGAATTTACGTGGTGGCACACCGGGGAGTCCACGATTCAATTCCGGAAAATACGTTGGCGGCTTACCAGCGCGCCATCGACCTCGAGTGCGATTTCGTGGAGATCGATGTCCGGACCACTAAGGATGGGCACTTGGTTTCCATCCACGATTCCACCATCGATCGGTACTCGATCCGAGGTGAGAAAGGGAAGGTGTCCGAAATGACCCTCGCGGAACTGCAAGCGATCGACATAGGGAGCCGCGTCGATCCCAAGTGGGCCCAGGAGCGAGTTCCCACCGCGCGGGACATCTTGCGATTGTGTCGTGGACGGATCGGCATTTATCTCGATGTCAAATCCGCATCGATCGAGCAGTTGCTGGAAGTGGTCCACGAGTTCCAGATGGAACAAGATACGCTTTGGTATATCCCAAGCGGGAAAGTCGAAGAGCTTCGAAAGCTGACCGATTTGGCGTGGCCGATGCCCGATCCAGGGCCAGAAACTTTTCTCTCGGAGTTGCTGACAAACCGTCGCCCCCGCATCGTAGCATCCACGGCCAAGTATTTTTCCGCGTCCTTCGCAGCCCTCTGTCACGAGCATGACGCCATGGTGATTGTGGACGAAAAGGATCCAACCAGTTGGGTGCCGCTTCTCGAAGCAGGGGCGGATGGCATCCAAACCGACCATCCCAAGGAATTGATCGAATTTCTTCATTCGCATCGCGCAATTCGCGATTCGAAATCCAAAGGCAGGGAATGACAGCAAAGGATGGCGCCGTCCACTTTTGCGATCGCTGGATCGATAAGCGATCTCGCACGCATGATCAGATGGTCCAAGCGGCTCGCTCCGGCAAGCAAAACATTGTCGAAGGGAGCCAAGCGAGCGGCACTTCGAAGGAAACCGAAATCAAACTCACCAAAGTCGCTCGCGCAAGCCTCGAGGAATTGCTCGAGGACTATCGGGACTACTTGCGGGTGCGCGATCTGGAGGAATGGACGAAAGAACATCCGTACGCCGCGCGGCTTCGCGAACTCAATCGAGAACCGAACGCGAACTACGACACCTTCAGGAAAGGGATCGAGCATCCTGACCCTTCAATCGCAGCGAACGTGATCATCGGCCTGATTAAGGTAACCAATTATCTGCTGGATCAGCAGATTCGACGCTTAGAGCAAGACTTCTTGAAAGAGGGAGGACTGCGAGAGCGGATGACTCAGGCGCGATTGACAGCACGAGCGCGTCAGCAAAAAGACAACGCACGCGATTGATGCGAACAGAAACGTGGCCTCTACCGAACAGGGCATACGCATCAGGGAAAATACTGTCGTTCTCGTCCTCTTCGTCCCTGATGTCCCTTTCGTCCCTGATGTCCCTTATGTCCCTTATGTCCCTTATCTCTTTGTCCCTTTTATAGCTCCGTGAACTCAAAATTGCGGTACCACACTTCGCTTCCGTGATCGGTCAGCATGATGCGACCGCGCTGGTTCTTGGCAAAGTCCGGGTATTCGTTGAACTTGCTCTCGGAGATTCGCCGTTCCCATTCGGTGTCTCCGATGGTCGCGCTGACAATCCGGTAGTTGTGCAACCAATGCTCGATGCGATTGTCTTGCACGCGGATCAGGCTGGAATTCCACTCTCCCGCAGGTCTCGCGACGATGTCTTGGTCTGGTTCGTAAAGATCGTAGATGGAGCCGGTTTGGTTTTTGGGGGCAACGCTATGGATGCCTGCGTCGTAGATCTGATACTCGCAACCGAGCATCCGGTCGCCATAGCGACGCACTCGATATTTGATGCCGTTGTTTCCGCCGGGGGCGATCTTCCACTCGAAACGCAGCGTGAAATCCCCGTACTCGCGACGAGTCACAATGTGCCCGGTCCGTTCCGGAGTTTTCCGCAGATGGATGATTCCATCGTTCCGTTCCCACGCCTCAGGGACGACATCTCCATCGACAGTCATCCAACCGTCCCAGGAATCGGTTGACCATGCCAGATCCTGACCGGTTGCCCCGCCACCATGGGCGATGGACGAAATGTCCGCACGACTCATGATGATCGCGGAGCCAACGTGTGCCAGAAAGTGTCGCCTGGAGGGGAGCCGCGAGCGGCTGCGTCGTTTTCTCATGGTTTCACCTACCCGTTGCGGGTTCTGCGGAAACTTCCCATTTCTTGCGGGCCCGAACACCAAACCTAGATTCTACCACGCCAGAAAATTATCGCTTGCCCTTCGATTCCGGACCAGCGAACGAGTCACGGAGCGAGTAAACTGGAGTTTCGGTTGCTATTCGGACATGGTAGAGCATAGTGGTCCCCATGAAGAGATTTCGTTTTTTTCATTTGGTTTTTCTCCTGATATCGCCCGCGCAATTGGCGATGGGGCAAGTCGTGCAGTTGCCTACGGCTGGGTCGTTCCAATTGTCGACCTCGTTGTCCGTTCCCGATTCTGGATCTGCGTCGCTGGGGTCGATGGCGATGGGGCGGACGGGGAATACCCAGTTGGGTCCGATGGGCCTGAGTTCGTCGGGAGGCTCGACTTTAGGCTCTAGCGGTGCATCCGTTCATGCCACCGTGATCGATTTGGCCGAACTCGATTCAATGATCCGCTCACAATCTGGAAAGATTTCTACGGAGCCCAATTTGCTGCCACGCGACCCTCGTGATATCGGTCGGAAACGGGCAGCCCCGCGCGGACGACTCGATTCTCCGGACTATGATTACTTGCTCGCCTTGAGCCGCGATGGCGCCGTTGTTGAGCGGGGGGATCCCGACGCGGTAAAGTATTACTTAGGCATGGCCGAACGCGCCAGGAATCGCGGAACATGGTCCGCGGTGGAATTGTACTACAAGAACGCCTGGAAGAACCTTGGACCCGCTCGTCGCGAAGCCGTTCTACGTGAGCTTGCCAAGGCGAGACAGTCAGGAAGTAACACCGAGACGGCATCCAAGCCGGCTCGCGCAACGAAGTAGCCACGGATAACGCAAAGAATGCCTGATACCGATGGACCTGTGACCGTGCGGACCCTCGCCGCGATGAAGAAGCGGGGCGAACGCATCACGATGTTAACGGCGTACGATTACCCAACGGCCCAACTGCTCGATCGAGCGGGGATCGACTGCTTGCTGGTCGGTGACTCGTTGGGGATGGTTGTGCAGGGGCACAAGACCACGGTCCCGGTCACACTCGACCAGATCATTTACCACGGCGAAATGGTCGCCCGAGCCGCCCAACGCGCGATGGTGGTCGTCGATCTGCCATTCCCGGTCGGCCAAGTCAGCATTCCGCACACGCTCGAATGCTCGGCCCGAATCATGAAGGAGACCCAGTGCCAAGCGGTAAAAATGGAGGGAGGGCATCAGCAGTCCGACGCGATCCGCGCGCTGGTCGATGCCGGAATCCCAACCATTGCCCACATTGGTCTACGACCGCAAAGTGTCCATGCGTTGGGAGGGTACCGCGTTCAAAAAGATGGCGACCTCTTGATGCGCGACGCCCTTGCAGCCCAAGGAGCCGGAGCTTTCGCCGTCC
>Ga0315904_10008203_pt1 | contig 13856 bp, 11 predicted proteins | sample LakEriMetagenome_6_FD_203529 | JGI IMG/M metagenome (GOLD analysis project Ga0315904, IMG submission 203529) | Freshwater fungal communities from buoy surface, Lake Erie, Ohio, United States - Buoy 12 MA120 | ecosystem: Environmental > Aquatic > Freshwater > Lake | place: USA: Lake Erie, Ohio... | reverse complement strand
CTTCCGCTCCCGCCTCGGCAAATCCGCGGCAGATGGCGAGCCCTATTCCATTGCTCCCCCCGGTGACGACGACCACTCGCCCCGAGTGATCGTAACGAACGGTCCCCTGGGGTCTTGGGATGCGCGATGTGGAAACTTGGCGGTCGGTAGGGGGGGTCATGAGATGGATCGAAGCCTCGTTCTATGCATGGCGAAACGACAGCATTATACCGCATTGCTTTTTCGGTTCCCAAGCGGGTCGAAGATGGACGACAAAATCAGTCGGCACACGATTTCCGGGCTCTCCCCCTTGGGCTCGCGGCTTTCGCTCTTTCCCTATTTTTTCGAACCGGCTACTCTCGCGTCGTTGCAAGGATGCTCGCACGCCTGTGCCAGCGACTGGCGTTGTATCACCCATGGGTATGGAGGTCGCGATGTCGACGTTTCGGAGCTTTCTTTCAGTATTGTTGATGTGCTTTGCTGTCAGTTCGACTGCCAGAGCCGAATTGGGGCCGCAACTAAAAATCGGTGAGCAGGTGCTTCAACTCAACGGGGCGGGGGTGCGAACCAAGACCTTCATGCAGATTTACGAGAGTGGTCTGTATCTCTTGAAACCGACCAAGGATGCGAGAGCGGTCTTGGCTGCAGACGAACTAATGGCCATTCGCGTACGGATCACGTCCGGGTTTGTGAGCCGAGCATCGCTCGTTTCATCTCTTGAGGAGGGTTTGACGCGGTCGAGCAACGGGAAACCCGATGCCTACAAACGCGAGATCGAGCAGTTGCAGCAGATACTTCGAGACGAGGTCAAAAAGAATGACGTCTACGATTTCGTGTATGTCCCAACCAAAGGGATCAACGTCCTGAAGAATGGAAAGGTGCAAGGAGTCATTTCGGGCTTGGAGTTTAAGCAGGCCTTCTATGGCATTTGGCTTTCCGATAATCCGGTCGACAAGGATCTCCGCCAGGCGATGTTGTCGGGCAAAGCGTCGTCCTATTGAGCATGGGTGGCCAGCTCGGAGGCTTTGCAACAGGCGATGCCATTCGCGGTTGGCACCCAACGAAGCGTCTTACGGCACCGTCGGCTTGATCGGTCCCAGGCAGATGCGGAATCCATCGCGGGAATCGGAGTAATGGGGACCGGCAAGACCTAAACGGACCGCACATCGAGCGTTTCCCGGAACATCGAAGTAATTGCCTCCCTTGCATACCGGACGATAGTTTTCGGAGGTGGTATGCAGTTCCTCGTACCCGCCTTTGGGATCAAAGTGATCGAGCACAACTTCCCAGACATTGCCGCACATATCCGCGATTCCAAAGCCGTTGCGACCGCGGTCGCCGAAATGATCGACTGGAGCAACGAAGGAATAGCCGTCGCTCCAGGGAGCGCTCGCCAGCGGCCACTTGTGTTTGCGGTCCGGCAGGAAGTCAATCGCGGAGATGTTGAAGCGGCCTTCGCCCTCCGCGAGATCATCGCCCCACCAATAGGCGGTGCTGTCTTGTCGTCCTCCTCGGCATGCGTATTCCCATTCGGCTTCGGTGGGCAACCGATACTCGTATCCGGCCGGAATAGTTTGTTGGAGGCTCGGTTGCTGATTGAGCCACGCCGAGAACGCTTTTGCATCGGTCCAACTGACACAGACAACCGGAAAATTGTCTTGCATCGGAAATTGGAAATTGGGGTCACGCCAGCTTTTCCCAGGCATTGGCTCCCAAGGATGAACGACCGATGTACGCAGGTTGTAGTTAGTCCATTGAGGGTTAAAGCACTGAGTTCGCCCACCCGGCTTTTCCGCATCCGTGACATATCCAGTCTCGTCGACAAATCGGCGGAATTGTCCGACAGTGACCTCGGTACGCCCCATCCAGAACGAATAAACGATCCTCATTTTGCGAGGCATTTCCCCTTCGTAGGATTCTCGTTCGGTTCCCGGTTGTGCGCCCCCCTCAATTCCCGTCGCCCAGGCTTTCTCCTCTGGTGAGCTTCCCATCATGAATTCACCAGGTGGCAGCGGAACCAACTCAAGCTTGGACTCTTCGCCTAAATCCCCGATGAGGACTGGAGACGAATCCCTGGCTTGAGCGAACACGGAGGTGGCGCTAGTGACCGCCGCGATCCAAAACCATAAGGGAATAAGACTCATGGAGACGAGTCGGGGATTGGATCGGAGGAAACATGACATGATGGAATTCGCAATCATGATAGGACTGGTAGGACTGGGACAAGCATCGCTGGCCTGGGTCGCCCCTACGGATTTTTCCGTAGGATCGAATCACTTTGCAATGCGAGCATTTCGCAACCAGCCGGTACGCAATGCCTGTCCTTGTTTTCCATGGTTTTCCATGCTTGTTTTCCAATGCTTGTTTTCAATCGTAGGCTACTGGATTTCGTCGAGTTCCAGGCTGGATCGCCGAACGTCGGCAGGTAACGCAAGTACTAGTTTCAGCGTTATTTAGAAATAGTCGGGGTGACTGGATTCGAACCAGCGACCTCTTGGTCCCGAACCAAGCGCTCTACCAGGCTGAGCCACACCCCGCATGTACTACCAAGTGTAATGACTTGGCAAACGTTCGACTAGGCGGATACCACCAATCGGTCCCTGTTCGCGGCTACAATGAGTGCGATGCATCCCGCCTATTTTGATACCCGTTTTCGGAGCGAAACCGCACCTGAGCCACAGCCGGAGGCATTTGCGATTTTGTCGGCGTTTTCAACGACTGGCTCGACTTGGAGTCCGGAGCGGAATGCGTCGGCCGACGCCGCCTTGGAACGAGTTCTGATCGAGCGGGGGGGCTGGCATTGTCGACTCGTTGGGTACTCTCCCAAGACCCAGCATGCGGAACCGAGTTGGGCGGCAGTCATGCCACTCGAGGAGGCTTGCCGCCTCGGCCAGCAGTTCGCCCAGGATGCGATTTACTGGGTGGATCGCGATCGTCTCTTTGTCGTTGCATGCCATTCTCCGGATCGGTGTGTGTTCGTCGACATCTTCTCGCGAAGGCTCGATCCACCCTCGCCCGTTTCATGGTAACATTCGCGCACCTCGTGCAGGATTTTTCTGAAAGGAATGCTATGTCGTCAACTGGGACCTCACTGACTCATCGCAACGCCTGGGCCTCGCTCGAGGACTGTGCGAAGCGGCTTCGGAGAATCCATCTTCGGGAACTCTTTGCGCAGGATCCCGCTCGCGGGGAACGATACGCGTTCGAGGCAGTCGGTCTCTACCTGGACTATTCGAAGAATCGCATCGACGCCAGTTGCCTCGCAGCCTTGCTGGATCTGGCTCGCGAGTGCGGATTGCGGGAGCGAATCGATGCGATGTTTCGCGGGGATCGGATCAATGTTACAGAGAACCGAGCGGTACTGCATATCGCCCTACGGGCATCGAAGGACGACTCGATTCTGGTCGATGGCAAGAATGTGGTTCCCGATGTTCACACGGTACTCGACCGCATGGAGCAATTTTCAAGCAAAGTGCGAAGTGGCGAATGGCTCGGCCACACCGGCAAACGGATCCGCAATATCGTCAACATTGGGATCGGGGGATCGGATCTTGGCCCCGTGATGGCGTACGAAGCCTTGCGATCCTACAGCGATCGGTCTCTCCGATTCCGTTTCATCTCGAACATCGATGGGATCGATTTCTTCGAATCCACGCAGGATTTAAATCCGGAGGAGACGTTGTTCATCGTTTCCTCCAAAACATTCACAACCCAGGAAACCATGACCAATGCCCGGACGGCGCGCGACTGGCTGCTCGAGGGACTTGGGGGAGATACCGCTGCCGTTGCCAAGCATTTCGTAGCTGTATCTACCAATGCCGACCAAGTCGCGGCGTTTGGGATCGACACGGCGAACATGTTTGGTTTTTGGGACTGGGTGGGTGGTCGATACTCGATGGATTCCGCGATTGGTCTGTCCACGATGATCGCGATTGGCCCGGATCACTTTCGCGAGATGCTGCGAGGCTTTCGCGCGATGGACGAGCATTTTCGAACGGTCTCGTTCGACCGGAACTTGCCGGTCCTGATGGGATTGCTGACGGTCTGGTACGTCAACTTTCTCGGGGCTCGCACCATCGCGGTTCTTCCCTATGAAAACTACCTCAAGCGTTTTCCTGCGTATCTGCAGCAACTGACGATGGAAAGCAACGGCAAGTCGGTTACGCTCCAAGGGGAACCGGTGGATTATGAGACGAGTCCGATTTACTGGGGGGAGCCTGGCACCAATGGCCAGCATTCGTTTTATCAACTCATCCATCAGGGAACGCACTTGATCCCGTGCGATTTCATCGCGTTCGCGAAACCAGCGGTTCGCCTGGGTCGTCATCACGATCTGTTGATCGCCAACGTGTTGGCGCAGTCAGAGGCGTTGGCCTTTGGCAAGACTTCAGACCAAGTGCGTTCGGAAGGAACTCCCGATTGGCTGTTACCGCACCGCGTGTTTGAGGGGAACCGTCCCTCCAACACCTTGATGGCGGATCGCTTGACACCCGACGTGCTTGGCAAACTGATCGCGCTCTACGAGCACAGTGTTTATGTGCAGGGAGTGATTTGGAACGTTAACCCATTCGACCAGTGGGGAGTCGAATTGGGGAAAGTACTCGCTCAGCGAATTGTTCCTGAACTGGAATCGGTGGAGTCACCGAAGTTGTCGCACGATGGGTCTACAAATCGATTGATCCAGCGATACCGAGCGACGCGATAAAGGGCTTATTCGGGGATATCGGTGCGGACTTTGCCATCCGGCGACTGGTAGAGTCCGGAAACGCGGGCTTTGCTTGGCGGAGGCGGCTCGCGGCGAACGAAATCGCTGGCGCGGATGGCACCGCCGAGCGGAACGACATCTTCCTCGCCAGTTCCTCGCAACCACCCCATCAGCTTGTCCAAGTCGATGCGGGTGATGCCCATCCCTTTTGCCTGCGTCTCGAGATCTGCGCGTCGCTTGGCAGCGACCTCACTTGCACCCTCGAGGACACCGCCGACGACCTTGAATTCATCACCGATCACCAGCCATCGGGTATCGACGGTCAACACTCCATCTTGACGGCCATCCGGTTTGAGATCGACGGTGACATCTCCACCGTTCTGGAGGATCAAGGACTTAACGGCTTCGCGGTCATCCTTGCCATCGCGATCGATATCGAGTTTCCCGACGAGTCCGATATTGACCTTGCGACCTGGCTGCCAAACTGGCGAGTAGATTTTGTCTCCTCGCAGGATGGTTGCGGTCCGACGTTCTGGGAGGACGCGTGCTCGCGAGAGGTGGTCTGTTTGCTGATTGACTTCGATGATTTCGAGTCGAGCTTTCGGCTTCGCATCGGCAACACGATTCGCCGCATCATCGAGAATCCCGAAACGAACGCCAGGGCGCAGCCCGTCTGCCTTACCTAGGTTGAGATAAACAGTACGGCCACCGTCAGCGACCTCGGTGATTTTGCCTTGCGGATATTGGAAGTCTTCGCCGGAGATTTGTTCGATTTTCTTACCGAGCGAATCGTTCATCTTCGTCAGTTCATCCCGCTCCTTGGTGAGGCCGTCGACGCGGGCGAGCAGGTCCCGTTTTTCTTTTTCCGCTCGTTGTGCCAAGCGTTGCCGATCCGTTTGGATCTTCGTGATCTCATCCTGCCGTTCCTTTTCCTTCTGCGCGTAGTTCACTTGGGCTTTTTCCAGATCGGCAGCCAGTTGATCCGCTCTCGCTCGCTCCGCCTGTCTCGCGTCGGTTTCCTGTTTGATGGTGGCGTCGTACTTGGCCTTCAGGTCTTCTTCGCGTTTGGCTTGTGCGTCGACTTGGAGGTTCCGCTCTCGGACGGTTTGCATCAACGTCTCTACGAGTTTGCGGTAGTTCTTTTCGGTGACGTTAGGACCGAGGAGAGCCATGTCGGCGACATAATTTTTTTCGATCGCCGCCAATTCCGGGTTGTTGGTTAGGCTCGATTTCAGGGTTTGGAATTCGGCCTCGTTCGAGGGGCGTGCTCCGAGGATCATTTCGAGCAGTTGAGCTTTTTTGTTTTCATCCCGAAACTTAGTGTCCGCCTCGTTCTTTTTCGCGGTGGCGTCTTCGACCGTCTTCGCGTTGGTTCCCGACTGGAACAGCACGAAGCACAGGGCACCAATGCACAGCAAACTGACGAAGGACATAACGATGACATAAGCCTGCCATACGGTGATATCGCGATTGCGGGCCATCAATTTCCTCGCCGAAAAAATGAACCAATGAGGGGAGAAGGTCGGGGCTGACTGCGGGCAGGGCGACCGCACGCAATATCTTTAGATACTAAACAAGCCTCCATCAACCGTCAAACTTTCTCCCAACGTTAGCGTCCGAATTTCAGGGCTGGTCCCTCCGGTAATGCCGTCTCAAGGCCATTCCGCTGCAATTTCCTGGATTTGGCGATGTCGGCCAAATCCGATGGCCCAGAAAATTCTTCGCAATCGCTCCATTTTCGATTATTATGCAGAAGGTCTGGACTCGCCGGACTGTTGACTAGCGAACTGGTTTTTCCCGGGTGTTTCTCGCATGTTGTCCGTTTTCTCTGACTGCTACCCAAATCGGCTTGCCGCTGCCAACTTCGTTTCCAGGATGGCGGCAGCAGCGTGCCTCGTCGCGTTTGCTTCATCGCTGGGCTTTGGGCAGGTGACGGACCAAACCGTCGCCCCCGCAGGATTGGAGGTGCACTGGGAAGGGAGTCTCGGAGGTGCCGGACTCAAGCAAGCCGAGCAGAATGTCGCGATTTGGGCGCACTCGACCGAGCGGCGCGAGTATGTCGATGTATTCCTGGGGAATCGGTTGCTCGAACGGATTGACGCCAGGCAAGTCGACCGCGTTGCTCTCGACCGTTTGATCGTGGAAGGCAAGCCGACAAATCCCCCACCCAAACTAGGCATGCAGGGAGCTCAGGAGCGAGCCGCGAAATTGTCGAAGACATACGCAGTCATAGGTCGCCAACTGACCGTGAAAACGTTCAGCGAGCCTGTCATCTATGTCGTCACGCTAGCCTCCAATGGGATTCTTACATCCTTCGATGGCGAATCGGGAGAAGTCCTTTGGCAAACCTCGATGCCCCGCGCGGAATTGCAGTTGATCGGGCCAGGTGTTTCGGACGACTACGTGGCAGTCGTGAACGGCAATTATTACGTCGTGGTCCGAATGAAGGACGGAAACTTGGTTTCCACGCGACGATTGGAGTACACCCCGACCGCGCCTCCAGTCCCGGTTCGCTCGAAAATCATGGTTCCTTCCGTGGGTGGTCGCTTGATCGCTTACGATATTGTCAATCCGTTACTCTCTCCTGTGATCCTGCGAAACGGCGGAGATAACAAGACCGGAACCGTCCTGTCCTCCGATCGCAACTTCCTCGCGTGGACAAGCCAAAAAAGTCTGTTCATGGCGAAGGATGAAAAACAGCCAACCATGTGGGCCAAAGTGAATGCGTCCGACAACGTCTATTCGCGTCCGGTCCCAACCCCGCAAGGCTTCTTGTTTGCCAGCAACAATGGCAATGTTATTCACGCCAACACGCAGCGTACGGGCACGTATCTTTGGCGGACCAGTGTTTCCATGCAAACCGCGCGGCCACCGGTTGTCGGAAACGATCGAGTTTTCTTGGTTTCGGACGAAGGACAGCTCAAGTGCCTCGACCTCAATACTGGGAACGCACTTTGGCCGGTAGCGACAAAGAACGTGGATAGCATCCTTGGGATTGGTAAGGAGCACGTCTACGTGAGGAACACGAGCGGGATGCTGCAAAGCATTCGGATATCTGATGGCAAAACGGATGGCGTCACCTCCACGCTTCTTCCAGGCGTGGTTCCCAATTCGGTCCACGATCGTTACTTCGTGGTCACGCGAACCGGCCACATCACTTGTTTGCGAGAGAAAGGTGCGGTGATGCCGACCCTCTGGATACGCAATGAGCCCAAGCCGGACCAAGCGGCATCGGAAGCAGAACCTTCCGCCGCATTGCAAACTCCCGCTCCTGCCCCGGCGGACGATGATGATCCGTTCGGGTCCGACCAGGCGCCCGCTCCGAAGGCGAACGATGGCAAGGACCCGTTTGACCCGTTCTAGGCTCACCAGCCAGTTTGTCACGTTCTGATCGCGGTGCGGTGGCGCGAGCGTCAGCTTGAGCGTTTTTGGCTCCGGTTCCCCAGCTCGGGAGCGCCGCTTGTGCATTGGACAAAGCCCACCCACAAAATCTAGTCATGGGTCGCATCGGGGTGGGTTGCGGGTAGAATGCGGAGCCGGACCGACGAAAGCATTGGTCGGGAATCTGCTGAGTGTCAAACATGGGACAGGGGAGCTTGCACGGTGGCAACCAGTCAAAAACGCTTTCGCAAGGATTCCGCGTTGGAGGGGGCTTCGGACGCCTCAAGCATCTTGGACCGGGCCCCTCCCTACGATCTGACCGCCGAGAAAGCTGTCTTGGGCAGTATCTTGCTCAAGCCCGATTTGGCGAGCGATTTGTCGCTGATTCTCCGACACGACGATTTCTTCGACGACGCGCATCAAAAATTGTATCGCAAGATGGTCGAGATGATCGATTCATCCCGTCGCATCGACGCAGCGCTCTTGGTGCATGAATTAAAAGCGTCGAATGAATACGAGTTGGTGGGGGGGGCTGCCTACCTGGCGGAACTAGCGCACGATGTCCCGAATATCGCCCACGCGATCTTCTACGCCGAGATTGTGCGGACGAAAGCGACTCTCCGTCGATTGATCGACGTCTCATCCACCATCCTGCGAGACGCCTACGACCCTACGATCGACACGAAAGAATTGCTCGCCAGCGCTGAGGGGCGCATCTTTCAGATCCAAGACGAACGGAGCAGCGGGCAAGCCAAGACGGTGGATGACGTACTCAAAGATTCGATGAAACGGATCGACCTGCGATTGCATGGTGAGCAACTCTCCTCGGGTGTGCTGACGCACTTCACCGATTTCGATCAAAAGACGGGGGGGTTGCATAACGGCGAACTCATTATCCTGGCCGCTCGTCCCAGTATGGGCAAAACGGCGTTGGCGATGAATATCGCAGAGCATGTCGTAATGAAAGAGAAGGCGCCGGTACTGTTCATCAGCTTGGAAATGAACGCCATCGAACTGGTCGACCGTTTGCTTTGTTCGGTCGCAAAAGTCAGTGGATCACGCATGCGGGTTGGGACCATTACTCAGGATGAACACAAACGGCTCTTGGCGAATGCCGCCGAGATCAGTTTGTCCCCTTTGTACATCGACGACTCTCCAAGCCGCACGGTGAGCGAGGTGGCCGCCGTGGCCCGACGTATCTCGAAACAGGAAAAGAACAAGGGTGGCAAACCCTTGGGCCTCATCGTGATCGACTACCTTCAGTTGCTCGAACCCGATAACTCCAAAGATCCTCGCCAGGAGCAAGTCGCCAAAATAGCGCGCCGCTTGAAGATGCTCGCCCGGGAACAAAACGTTCCCGTGCTGTGTTTGTCCCAGCTCAATCGTCAAGCGGAGGACAGCAAGGATCACCGGCCTCGCTTGAGCCATCTCCGCGAATCCGGTGCGATCGAGCAAGATGCCGACGTGGTGATGTTCGTCCATCGCGAGGAATACTACCTTCGCAAGGAAGAAGCAGCAGAGGTAGCGGGGCAAGCGCAAATCATCATCGCCAAGCAGCGGAACGGCCCGATCGGCGAGGTGGACTTGGTATGGGAACGCGAATTCACCCGATTCCTCAATCGAGCGTCCCCGTACCACGATGACTTTGGAGGAATGAGCGGAGATTTTTCTTCGCCAGGTGGTTATTAGTCCACTCTGCAATTTTGCCGATACCGTTTATTCTGGCGGGATCGTTTACCCCACCAGCCCGATAGCCAACGTATGACATTGAACTGGACCCCAGATTCCTGGAAGCGTTTCCCTGCGAGCCAGCAGCCCATCTACCAGGATCCCACCGCGCTCCGAGAGGCTCTGCAGCAGCTCCTCCGTTTCCCCCCGCTGGTAACCAGTTGGGAGATCGATCATCTCAAGTCGGGAATCGCCGCAGCGCAGCAGGGAGACGCATGGTTGCTCCAAGGGGGGGATTGCGCGGAGACGTTCGACGATTGCCAAACCGAGCAAATCGCCAGCAAGCTCAAGCTGTTGCTGCAAATGAGTCTGGTCATCGTGTTCGCGTCGCGAAAGCGAATCGTGCGCGTCGGAAGAATCGCGGGCCAATACGCCAAACCGCGGTCGAGCGACATAGAGCATCACGCAGGTGTCTCGCTCCCAAGCTACCGCGGTGACATCATCAACCAGTACGAATTCTCGAGCGACGCTCGCCGCCCCGATCCCTTCCGCATGGTTCGCGGGTACGAACGATCGGCGTTGACCCTCAACTTCATTCGAGCCCTCAGCGAAGGGGGGTTCGCCGACCTGCACCATCCAGAAAACTGGAACTTGCTGTTTGTCAATGAAGCGCGCGGGGAAGTCGCCAAACGCTACAAGGACCTCGTTCGTTCCCTCGGCGACGCGTTGCGATTCATGGAAACCATCCTCGAAGGATCGACCGTCTCGGAATTGAAGCGAGTGGATTTCTTCACTTCGCACGAGGCCCTGCTGCTGGACTACGAGACCGCCCTGACGCGTCCGAGCGTTCGAGGGATCGGATACTACAACATGGGGACCCACCTCCCTTGGATCGGCGAACGAACACGGGATCCCAACGGTGCGCACGTTGAGTATTTTCGCGGCATTCGAAATCCGATAGCGGTCAAGGTAGGACCGACCGCCGAAAGCGATGCACTTCTGGAGCTGATCAAACGGCTCAATCCCGAGAACGAACCGGGACGCTTGACGCTGATTCACCGCATGGGACGCCGCCATGTCGAGTCGAGCCTCCCGCCGTTGATCGAAGCGGTCGCACGGTCCGGTGCCAGGGTTTTGTGGGTTTGCGACCCGATGCACGGCAACACCGTCAACTCCGCTGGAGGACGGAAAACGCGTCGCTTCGACGACATCGTGGACGAATTGCGATTGTCGTTTGCCATTCACCGCGCGATGGGTTCTTCGCTGGGAGGCGCCCACTTGGAATTGACCGGCGAGAACGTCACGGAATGCACCGGCGGATCGCGAGGAATCACCGACTCGGACCTGGAGTCCGCTTACCAAACACAGGTCGATCCGCGTTTGAACTACGAACAAGCGCTCGAGATCGCGTTTGAGATCGCTGGGCAGTTGACGGAATACCGCATGCCGGACACCAGCGGAATCCCCTGGGGCAGATGATCCGAGGTGCGAACGCTCCCGACGTCTTGTCGAGAACCGAATTACAGCCTGTGGCTCAGCCGTTGCGGCGGCTTGTGATCCGATGCGGAATCCCCAGGTCGCGACAAGTCAAATTCGGGTTGCGACCACAATTCTCGTTGCGACGTAATGTCCCGCAGGCGTTTCATCTTCGACAGACTCGATGGCTCGTCCCGAGCCTCTAACCCCGGAGCGCTCCCCCAAGTGATCCGAGGACCGCCACGCGTGGCCACCTCCAACATCCATTTTGCTTTTCCCGCGACACGGGTTGGATAGACGTAGATCGCCACCAGGTTTGCCTCTTCACGCATCGCGAGCAACTCGCGGCAGAGAGCGATCGCCTCGTCGATCTGTGAATCCCCGAGCGGCGTGCCGACACGGCGATGGTCCGAAGCACGGATATTCCTCGCATAGATAAGAAAGTAGTTTTGAATGTCCGACTGCGAGAAATCCTTGGTCGGCAGAAGAAACCCCTCGGCGTCAATGGGAAGAAAACTCTCTTTCCCTCCCGCCTGGCTCGCTTCTTGACTATCCATCTCGCAATGCACCATGGCGATCGGACTGCGGTACTCGACATTGACAAGAATCTGCCCCCCCGCCATCTTTTGCACTCGATACGTTTTGCGTATCCACGGATGCGCATCGAAAGCTCTCGCGATGACCGCAGCTGTCTGGTCATCAAGCAGCGACATCTTTCCGAGATTGCTTCCCTCGAAAACCTCCTTGACAATGTCCGTCTTCAGCCACGCCGGCGTGTTGGTCAAATGAATATTCTCCGGCTTGACGGCATAGAACGCGCTGTCGAGCGCTTCGGCGCCGTAGTATCGCCAGCCAAGATATCCCACCAGCAACAGGATCACGGGTCCGATCAGACTCAAGACCGCTGCCCGAGGAATCGACTGGATCCAGCCCCATACATATTTCCAGACGACTGGACTCGACGATTGATCCGTTGGGGTTTCCACCGCTGCCATGGTCGTTGAATGCCGCAGACAAATTGGATTGAGCCATCACGTGCACCGACATTAGCGATTAACGCCGTAGAACGCCACGCCAATCGAGATTGATCTCGACCTGACAAACCGCGTAAACTCGATCTGTATCGATGCGCGAAAAGGACCGCATCTCCCTACGGACGGTCATGGAAGGAAACCAGTAAATGCAAGCATTTCTTTTGGGTCATCTTGCAGAACGGATCGGCGTAACGATGGTCGACGCCGACGCTGCTTCGATTGCGATCACGGGAGCGGCTCCGTTGGTAGATGCCAAGGAGGGGGAGATTACGTTGATCGATGACCCAAGTTACCTCGACAGGTTGAAATCCTGCGGTGCTTCGGCGGTGGTCACCTCCACCCGCTTCGAAGAAATCACAATTCCTCAGTTGGTAGTACCGCGCGTGCATGATGCATTCGCTTCGATTTGTCGTCTGTTTCGTCCCAGTGATCGAGCGATTAGCCCGGGGATTCATCCCTCAGCCACGGTGCATGAGACCGCCGCGATCGATGCGGATTGCAGTATCGGAGCGTTTGTCTCCGTGGAATCCGATTGCATTGTGGGGGCGGGAACAAGGATCGACCGGGGCGTCACGATCATGTCTGGTTGCACGATCGGCCGCGACTGTCAACTGTTCCCAGGCGTGGTGTTGTACCCAGGTACCATTCTCGGGGATCGCGTGATTCTGCATGCCGGGGTCGTGTTGGGGGCGTACGGTTTCGGGTACCGCATGTCGGATGGCAAGCATGAATTAGCGTCTCAATTGGGTTGGGTAGAGATTGGAGATCGGGTCGAGATCGGTGCCAATTCCTGCGTCGATCGCGGCACTTATGGCGTGACTCGGATCGGCAGCGGAACAAAGATCGACAATCTCGTCCAGATCGGTCACAACTGCCGCATCGGACAGCACAATTTGATTTGCTCACAGGTTGGGATCGCTGGAAGCGCGAGCACTGGCGATTATGTGGTTATCGCCGGCCAGGTTGGCCTGCGCGACCACACCCATATCGGGGAGAAGAGCATGGTCGGTGCCCAATCCGGAGTCGCAAACGACATCGAACCCAACCAGATTGTCCTCGGCAGCCCCGCCATCCCTCGATTCGAACAAGCCCAACAGCTCGCCGCCATCAGCAAGCTTCCTGAGATGCGAAAACAACTTCGTCGACTGGAAACTCAGGTGCAGTCGCTTGTTCAGAAAAAAGCGGCGTGAGTTCAACGATGGCCAGTGTCCAATCCTCGGCTTCGACAAGGAGCCACGAACCAAACACCTGCAATCAAGCCGAATCAACGCTGCGTCTTTATTCGTCCGTTGAAACACAGCGCATCGGTATCGTGGCGGGGTGGGGGGAGTACCCGATGCGCGTCGCGCAAGCGTTGTCCCGAAGAGGCGATGAGGTCGTCATTGCAGCGATCCAGGGGCATGCCGACCCGAGCCTCGAGCAACTGGCCAACGAGATGCGATGGTTCGGGGTATGCAAACTGGGGGCCATGCAGCGTTTTTTCGAACAAAAGAATGTCGACCGCGTCGTGCTGGCGGGCAAGTTGTTCAAGGACCGGATCCTTTTTCATGGTTTTGGATGGTTGCAACATCTCCCGGATATCGAGTGCGTTCGGACGATGATACGTCCGTGGT
>Ga0315904_10008199_pt1 | contig 13857 bp, 18 predicted proteins | sample LakEriMetagenome_6_FD_203529 | JGI IMG/M metagenome (GOLD analysis project Ga0315904, IMG submission 203529) | Freshwater fungal communities from buoy surface, Lake Erie, Ohio, United States - Buoy 12 MA120 | ecosystem: Environmental > Aquatic > Freshwater > Lake | place: USA: Lake Erie, Ohio... | reverse complement strand
TATCGGCATAAGCCCACCATTGTTTCAGGTATTCGGCTATGACCTTTTGAGTCCTATAACCTCGATGTTTTCGATGGTTTGTCATAGATGATGTTTATTCTCGCATCTATTACATAACCAAACGACTAAACCATCCTCACGATCGTATTCATTCACTTGGGTAAAAGCATCGCAATCTGAGCAGTTCATAACACCGCCATAACCGCTAAAACTATAAATAAAGCCATTCATTGGGCTTTTGTAAATGTCTTTATCCATTGATCGAGTGACATTTCTTGCAAGTCCAAGTTGCATTGACTGGCGCATCGGCATTTTCAAGCTTCGCCACATGAGCCAAAATGACTTCTTCGTTGCATAACTGACATCTAAGAGTCAAGTGCATGAGATTCATCCATTGACCGTTTACCTTAACTTCGACAAAACCCATTTCAAACGCTCCTTAATTTCTGTCGTTCCCATTTACCAGATGATCCAAGTTGATACCAAACCGTTGAGCATTTTGCTTCGCCTGTTCTTGGCGCATAAGTGCAGAAGAATCCGCCCCAGCCACGCCCATTCTTTTCGCCTTCTTTCCACGCCATTTCGCCATGGATGCATTCCTCGGTATTAGTGACACCCAAAACATCCTGGATATTGGCAATCGCCTCAGCTGCCGTAATTGCTGCTGGCTGATTCACATCACCATAAATTGGCTCAGTACTCCAAGGATCAGCAGATAGTGCCTCCTCCTTTGTTTTAAAACTTGGTACTTCCTTTGCCTTGGCGATGTCCTTGGCTGAAAGGCGTTCGACCTTGCTCATTTCTTCTCTTGAAGGTCTCTTTCCTTTAGCTGCATAACCGCCGTTTGCAAGTGCTCTACCGATCGCTGAAGTCTCACAGTTCTCAAGAGCTGAAGTCGAATTAACACCCCGATCAGTAACCTTCTCCTCAGCGTATCCTGTCGAAAACGCCACGCTATCTGCGAAAGTTCGATATAAGTATGCTTTAACAACAAATCTATCATTCTGGAAACTCTCCAATTCTGTGCTTATGCGAAAGTCTGGAAAGTCCTTAATGAACTTTTCCAAACGACTTTCAACTGTTTCGTAATCGGCTAAATTAAACACTTGGTAACTCCTCTTGTTTTAATAGGTACTCGGTTTGTTCCGGTAATGACCAAACAGTACCGTCTGCCCAAGTCTGAACATCGATGGCGCAACTATTGCAGTAATGCCGTCGAGTGCCTTGGCTTTTAGGATGATTGCTAATCACGGTGTAACTTGCTGGCTTTTGACCAAGCAAAGAATTAACGCCATAACGCACTTTGCAATAATCGCACCAGATCCCTGGCGCAGCTTTAATAACTGTCAAGGTCACTCCAGTCAGTTGATGCAATCTGTCCAGCGAGCGCAATGTATGCTGCGCCGTCCTTGTAACTGTCTGCGTGGAGGCTTGTCTCTTGTAGGCGTGAGATTTTGACAAGTGCCATACAGATTGCGACTTCGTGAGGCTCGATGTTGCGTTCAAGATAGGCTGACCAGAGTTTGGCAATTCGAAGGTGATTGAGAGCTGCCAAGCCGTAATCTTTACCTCGGTCTTGGATAAGGTCTTTTGCTTCGTCAAGGATGTCATCAGCGCGCATTAACACTCACGCGCTGACTGTTCTTGCCAATCGCCAAGCCTTCACGCTTGCCCTCTGAAAAGCCTTTGCCCCAACCAACGATGAACCAAAGGATATTAGCTAACATCAGTAAAACTATTACTGGTACTTGTAGATCCATTTCTTTTGCTCCCGATTCTTGTAACCATTGGTGGCTACAGGATTACGGTCTCACATTTGTCAGACAATTTCTTGGACATTTCGATAACGAAACGATAACGATTTAGCCCCAGCGTTTGCCTTGGTAGATAAATGAGCCATCTTTTGGATCGATTGGAATCAACTCAGGCGTAAAGCGCTTGCCGTGTAATGTGCCTACAACAAAGCCCATCTGCCAATTCGCATAACCCTTTGTGTACCCCATTCCAGGGCTTGATAGATCGACTAAGTTGCCAACCTCAACACCCCAGACAATGCGTCCGTAACGCCCTCCAGAAGCCTCTGAATGGGCACTCAAGCCCAGTCTATGGGTATGTCCTGACACAACTGATTTACCCATACGCACCGCACCGTTTAGGGCTGTTTGTCCAGGCTTGTTTGAAAGTGGAAAAGCATCTCCGTGGCAAGTGTGCCAACCTGGAGCAAAGTCAAAGCCATTCGGATGGTACTTGATCCCGGCTTTATCGTAGCCCATGAATTTGTCATAACGTAGCTCTGGTAAATTCATAAAGGCTGGCAATCTACGAGATAGCGACTTATAAACACGGGCTCCGTGATTCGAGCCAACTACATCAGTAACGCCAAGATATTCAAGAATCTCTAAAGTAAGTCTGCGATCCTCATCGATGTTGCCTTCGACCTCTTGCCAAGGTTGAGCAAAGCCTCCAAGCTGCGGTAGATCGATTTCATCACCAATGCAGATAGTTTGGTGAGGTTTGTAAGCTCTTAAAAACTTGCCTAAATTCTTGACTGCTGCTTCATGAAAGAATGGTGCCTGAATATCTGAGATCCAAGCAATCCGCTTTACTGTCATTAGTCCTCGTCGTCGTCCTCGTAATCCCCAAACTTCTCGGGATCGATTGGGTCTGGCAGAATCCATCCAGGATACGATTGAACATCGGTTATCATAAATAACGCTAAACCCTCGTTAAAACCAGCCTTGCGCAAGGACTTGTAATACTCATGAAGCCCGATGCAATAAGCATCGAGTTTTGAGTAGCCTTGATCCTCTAGCGCCTTAGTAGGTTTTCTTGCCATGTGGATAAGTGTCCCTTACTTCTTGAGAAGTTCCATCATCTGTTCTTGGCGTGTCTCTATTCTTGCCAATCGGTCTGCGAGAGATGATCCACCATTCGGCGTAAGAGTCCACAACCAACCGCGAACCAGGTAACGCAAACCGCCAATAAAAATAGCAATCGTCGAGACAATAGCGAGAGTGAATCCCGCCCAATCATTCGCACTCACCTCAAACCGAAAGCTTCATCTTTAGGATTTAGCCAACGCAAAATCGGTGGAATAGTTGCTAACGCGCCAGCGTAAGCAATGTTCTTTAGATCAGTTTCGCCCGCAGCGACAAGTGCAAGAGCAGCTGTTAGGAACGCTCTGCCCCAACTTGCTAGCATCTTCTTTAGATCCTGTGTCATCTGTTCCTCCTAGTAATGGGATGTTAAAAAACTTCGAATCCGTGTCACCAGCCTTTGTAAAACTGATGTGGATGTGTTTGGTGTGTGGATTGACTCCGGTGTACTTGCGCCAACGCCAGAAGCTTCGAGCGCTTGCAATTTTGTGATTAAAGATGACATAAGCAATGCGTTTATCTGACTTGGCTGCAATTCGTATCTGGTCGGCAATATAAGCAGCTGTAGAGGCTTGTTCGTTGAAATCAGCATCGAGATCGATAGCGCGGACATACCCTGAATCAGGGTCAGGGTTATGATCGCTCTTTCGGGTTGAGTGCTTTGCATCTCCGATTGTGCCGTCTGAGTGACGCTTTCGAGATGGATAAGCATCATCTGCCTGCTCTCTTAACTGGATTAGCGCCTTACTTAGTTTTGGTTTCATCCAAGTAAGAGGCGAGCCTCATCCTCAGTAATCCCCAATTTCTCTAATAATGCAGCTTTAGCAGTTGCCTTTGCTTCTTGTTCACTTAAGAAAATTTGATAGTTTTTAGCGACTTGCGCTTCACGATCTAATTCATCTTTTGTCATAGGTCTAGTGGAAACTTCTCCAGTTTCAACATTATGAATTGTGATATTCATTATCTCTTTTGCCATTTAGTTCACCCCGTAAAGTGTGTAAGTGCCTGCTGTAAAGTTTCCACCGCTTAATACGCTACAGATGTCTACTTCTGTAACTGCGCCTGTTTGGTTATACGCACCCAAAACTTCACCCAACTGAATCGAGGTTGAAGTTGTTTTGTTGTTTCCAATGGATAACATCTTAAACATTTTCCATGTTGTTGTATTTGAATAATCAGTGATTTCAAATAATGACATACCATCTCCTGCGGTATTGCTCAAATCAGTTGTGCAATATACCTGGTCATAACGAAAAGTTTCCGATGTGCTTTGACCGCTAGATTGAGAAGCATAACGATTGGCTGTTGAATCGTTCATCAAACGCATACCCCATGTTGCATTTGTGTTTGTGTATCTTTGATTTCTTACGAAAAGAACCAATGATTTATATGTGCCTGGAATGCTTTGCAATCTGACCTGAGCAGACCCTGAAAGATTACCAGTTGCCAATTGAGTCATACCACCAGCTGAAAGTGTTGCCCATGAAGGCACACCAGCTGCGACAGTCAAAACTTGACCTGTTGTTCCGATACCTAAACGAGTATTCGTATTAGCACTCGATGAACGATATTCAATATCGCCAAGGGTCGTTGATGGATTTAAGTTCTTCGTTGTCGTATCGATCGATGTACCCAAACTACGAATCGCAGCTGCGCCATCTTTTACAAGGCTAGTGTCATCCGGGGTAGTCCACGAATAGTTGGTAGTCGTTGCCATTTTGCTCCTTTATCAGGCTACTATTGTAGCGTCAATCCATTGTAGGTCTGGGTTTAATGTGTTCCATGTTTCACCGATTGGCACACCATTCCAGCGCATAGCTTGGAGGCTATAAGCCGTTGGAGATACCGTTAAGTTTAAGTAAAGCGAGTTATAACCAGCGCTGAAAGTCCAGCCCTCAACAAAGCCTGTGAACTCGCCACCGTTAATGTTTGCTGGTAGATCTGTGATATTTACGGGCATTCCCATAAACACATTTAGCAAAGAATCTCTGTCTGAATTGTCGATCTCTGGGTTAGAAATTGGAAAAGTTATAGACTTAAATTGAGCTTGAGGAAAAGCTCTAACACTTAGATAAAATTCAGCCTGAGCCAAAGCGTCGTAATTGTGTTCAAGTGAAGTCGAAATCTGATAAGCCTGCTGTCCATATAGGGCAATAGAATCAGCATCCGAGGCTGATTGTTGAGCGTTTGACTTGTAAATAATTGTGACATTGTTTCGGACATCGCCTGAACGCTTTGAAGTACGAATACCACTAGCCAAGGCATGATTACCAGTTAAATCCACATAACCGTTAGCGGTTAGATATTCGCTGCGATGTGTTGAATCGGCATATCCAATTCGACCTGATGAATCCTCATAAAGGTATCCAAGTCCGGATCTTGCCAAAGATGCTGCAAGGCTGTAAATGTCGGTAAGCTCACTTGACCTGGCTGCCAGTTCATAATCACCTGGACGATCAATCTCGCCTAATCCATTGTTACCAGCGTTTGCCCAAGTGATCGTCGGATCATAAGCAGCCCAAGTTTCAGATGCTGGTACTGCATTCCAAGTAGCAAACAAAGCTTGACTGAGAATGTCATAAATCTGATCACCGTCGAAATCTTTGCTTAAAACGCCCGTTGTGAGGGTTTTAGGCAGTTTAGACAAAGCGCCCAAGGCAACTACCTTAATTCGTTCTGAAACAGCCGTAGAGGAGGCTTGAGTGACTTCTACATCGACATCTGTGACATATCCACCGAAAAGATTGACAAAGGTACCAGATGAATTTTTTACGCTGATATTGATCTGGTCGTTGATATCGATTTCAACAGGTGAAAGATCGAGATTGATAATTTCAACATTACAGTAACCCGCGTAAGGCTGAGAATAGATATCTTGACGACCAGAAGTAATCGTCAGATTAGCGAGAGTGAGGTTTGTGTAGTCGCCTCCACCATTAATGGTTACCTGCCATTCAGGAGTCCATTGGGTCATGCAATCAAAGCCGATCCAGCGCCACCGCCACCGCGATAAGAGGACTCGTTAATAATCTCGACAATCTGGCGAGCAACGCCTTCCTTGTCCAAGGCTCCAGTTACATTGATGTTATAAACAGGAGCCATTGAAGCGGACTCAGCTGCGCGGAATCGTCCAGCGTTAAATGAACCGATTGAAACCGCAGCTGCGACAGCCGTTGAAACTCCAGCAACTCCAGCCGAACCGTTACTACTTGTTGTGGCAGTTGTAGTCGCTGTCGTTGGGATGGATGTAACAGATGAGCTTATCGTCTGACCAGTAGACATTGAGAAATTGCCAAGTGCGCCTGTAGATGTCGATCCAGAAGTTGAACCAATCTTAGGAATCAGACCAATATCTGCTCCTGGCTTAATAAGGTTTACGCCCTTAATAATTAGATTGATTCCATCAATGGCAGTATTAAGTAAAGGCTTAATTGCACCCAAGACCTTGCCAATAAGGGTTATGACAACTCCAGCGATCTCACCCACTACCTTTAGGGAATCACCAATAGCCTGGCCGATAAGTGGCGCAACAAACTTAATGACTTCCCAGAAAGATGCAAACTCATCTCGGCTGTCCATAACAGCCTTTTTGACTTTATCAATGATAGTTTTGATACCGTCAAAAATTGGTGTCACGACTTGTTTGATAGTCGATGCAACATCGCTTATGGTTTTACCGAAACCATCGCCCTCAGTAAGGCTAAACGCAGCGGTAAAAGCCTGAATTGCTGGTAAAGCATTTTGATTAATAAAACCTAAAAACTTATCTAAAATTGGCAACAAAGCCTGACCAAGTGTTTCTTTTGTTTCATCAAAAGCAACCTGGACTCTTGCAATCTTTCCTGCATAGGTATCGGCGTTAGCAGCTGCTGCGCCACCAAACAATTCTGTAAGTTTGCCCTGAACATCAGTAAAGGTCATTGTCTTTAACTCAGCAGCATCAAGCCCAAGTCCTAATTTACCAAGAGCTGCTGTATTTCCATCATATGCCTTACCCAGGCTGTTAGCGACTGCCTCAAGTGGCTTGCCAGTTGCTGTGCTGACATCAAGAGCAATTGCCAATAAATCTTGGGCTTTTGTAATGTCCCCTGTTGATCGAACTAAGCGACCAAGCGCTGGACGAAGCTTGTCATCTGCAACACCAGTTGCTAAAGACATCTGGAGGATTGAGTCCTCAGTTGCTTTAATCTGAGCGTTAGTCGCACCAGTTGCATTTTCAAGAGCAAGGGCTAATTGAGTCTGAGCCTGCTCATCTTCGATTGCAGCTTTAACTCCATCGACTGCCAACTTAGTTGCATAGGCACCCGCAGCAGCAGCAGCAGCTGCAAAAGCCACTCCAGCCTTCTTAGCAAAGTCGCCAAGCTTGTTAGACGAAGATTCAACATCGCCATTAGCAGACTTTAACTTTTTATTGAGATCATCGACATCAGCAAGAATCGAAAGTTTAAGGGTTCTATTGCCTGCCATTAATCCCACTCCTTCAAAATCCTGCTAAATGCTTCTTCCCATTTACGGACTAGATCCGGCTGGATCTGTCGCAAGGTTGGGTAAATAAAGTAACCTGAGTTACCTCTACCTTTGTTTGGCGTACGAGTTGGGAATTGCTTAAAGCGATTAGAACCAAACTCCATGCCATAAAGTAAATCTAAAGTTGAACCGCCACCGCTAAACTTCTGGCGAGCAAAGCCGTAACTAAACTCGCCAATCTTTGAAGTTTTGCTTACCTTAACTCCATCTGCAATACGACGAGCAGCAGTCCCTGAAACCAAGCGAGTCGCTGCTGCGATCTTAATACGGTCAGCAGCGAACTCAGCAAGTGCAGAACTTTCCTTTTTAGCAGCTTCAATGGCTTCGTCTGACATACCCTTAAAAGCCCTGGTAATGCCGCGTAAATCTGATTTATCATAAGCGATCTTGACATCATCTGCCATCACTTCGCTCCTTTAATAAATCTATCGCCGTTAATATGTCATCTGCATCATCCCAGTATTGCATCGGTATCCCCGTCTCTATTGCTAAAGATACGAGGATCCGCCTTATGCTTCCTGGCTGGTGGCTTTTGGGCTATCGTCTCCTACCGTTACATTAGCAACGGTGTCAGACCATATCTCGTAAGACTTAACAGGCTTTCCAGCGTTTTCTCGCTTATAAGCGTTATAAGCCAAAAACATAAGATCCCAGATGCCAATCTTGTCATTAGCTTGAGAAATCGTGTTGCCAGTTGCCTTCTCCCACTTTGCCCACTCAGGAGGTTGAGCCGTGTAAGTTGCTTCGTCGCCTGAGTTATATGTAATTGTGATTGGTAATTTCATCTTTGCTCCCGTTTGTTAGATTTTAGCTGAATGTGTCTGCTGGTGTTCCGACTACCTGTAGTGCCCAAGTATCGGTCTGTGCTCCTGGAGCAGTTCCACCGACTGTTGGATAAACAGGCAAAACATTGCAAGTAAATACTGCGCCAGTTGCAGCTGTAAGAGATACTGCAAGAGTTGTATTTGGATTTGTATCAGCTGCTGTCCACATTGCTTCGAATAGTGATGAAGCAACACCCCAGTCGGCAAGTAGCTCTACATTGAGAGTCCAGTTGTCGTCTGTATGCTTAAAAGCTTTTCCATCGAGGGTCTGGTAAATATCGATGGTTGGTGAATTGACGAGTGTGACGCTAGTTGTCTGCGCATCGTAATTTACTGTTGCGATGCTGAGGACTAGGTCGCGACCCGTAATGACTGTTGTTGGCATTATTGGTTCTCCTTATGCTGTTTGGGTGTACCAAGTGGACACCCGTATATCTGCGACCAGCAAGGTGCTAGCGCCTACTGTTGTAACTGTTGGTCGATCAACTACCTGGAGATCATATCCAGCTGGTATAACCGCCACAACGCTCGTTATGAGTTGCTCGATATTATCAAGCGATGCCGGGTTGCTGTTATAAGCAACGCAGCAGGTTATTGTGTAATTTAACTTGCATCGAAAGGTGCTCTTGCCAATAGTCTCAAACTCCATGTAAGGAGAATCCGGTACGACTACAACAGCAGGTGCTGGAATCTGCTCAGGAACATAACTAAATACATTCGCAGCAACGCCAGATAAAGCTGTAGCAAGAGGAGTACGAACCGCTGAAAGAATAGTGCTCGGCATTATTGAGCCATCGTTTCAACATCGATGTAAGGTCCCAAAAGACCTACGACACGATTAAACAAGCTGCGACCCATTCGATATGGAGACGGAGCAAAATCCACGCCTTCAATCTGTCCGCCTGGAGCAGTACGAGATTGGAATACTTCAACTGAAACTACGATGATTGCGGATTCGACCGCAGCAACGCCGACATATGTAGCAGCGCCTGTAAGTGTTGCGGATCCGCTAGGGATGACATTGCGTTCATCGACATCTGCATTAGTGATGTTTGCTGTAAATGTGTATGCATCGACATCATCATTGACTGTTCGAGTGCCGTTAAATGGAGATCCGCATCCTGCGATGACAACTGATTGTCCTTCGGTAAACTCATGGATTCCTACTGTTGTAAAGGTTGCGACATTGCTTGTCAGCGAAACCTTAGCAACTGGTGATGAAAATGTTGTAAGCAAAGGCAAGATAACTGCCTCTGATGTATCAATGATGTCATTGAGATAAGAGTCTGAATAAAGAGCAGACGAAACACCAAGCACGGATCTCAACTCTGACGCTGTGATAATACTTGGCATTTCATCCTCTCTAAACTGCTGGCGGGGAGATCGGGAGCAACCCCCCCGCCATGATTAAGTGATTAAGCTACGTTCAACTTACGGAACGCTGCTGGGTAACGGTTTACCACGCAAACATATCCATATAGACCGATTTCAACTCGACCGTTAGCTACGATGTTTGCGCGTAGTTCGATCTTGTTGCTCTCGTGGAATCGCATTGCGTTTGATGGGTAAACAAGTGCATGCTTTGCGTTTGCATCGTCACCTGTGTAGTTAGCATCTACAACTAGTCCAAGTCCTGCGACTGTTCCTGCTGTTGATCCCTGTGTAACCAAGCCGTTAGCATTCTGTGGAGCTGCTGCTGCGTATAGTGGACGACCTGTTGTGTCTACTGCTGCTGCTAGTCCTGCGAAGTCAATACCATCTTCTCCACCTGTGTTTGCGACAAGTAGGCGGTTTGGTGTTGAGCGTTGTACGCCGAATGAATCAGCAATACCCTTAGCGATTGCGCCATAGATTGTTGCTGCTGATGATTGTGTTGCATTTTGTGATGCAATCTGTGCTGCGTAAGCATCTGTCTTGATTGCGTATGATTCAGCCAACTCGCGTAGATATAGATCTAGGAATCCTGGGTCTGAACGGTCAAGCAATTCAACATTGATGATGCCAGCGCCTGCAAACTTGACAACATTATCCTCTTGGAATGTAACTGTGGTGTCTGTTGATGAGAACTCTGCGCCCTCTGCTGTTAGTGCAACTGTTGCCTTAGTTCCAAGCTTTGGAGTGAAAACCTTCATTCCTGAAACTGGAAGGGCAGCCGTTTCGATGCTATCGATAAACGGACGGGAGTTATCAATGATGCCGATAACATCCTTTAGGTAGTTTGGTGGAACCATACCTGTATTTTCAGCAACTGTTGCAACTTGTAGTGCAGCGACTAGATCGCGAGCATCTGCGTCACCGCGTGATGCATTGATCTGTGCCATTGCGAACTGACCTGCTGTTACATCTAGGTTTACGCGTGGATTTGTGTAAAATACTGGACGAGTTGTCGCAGCAGTTACTTCTGACTTTGCAGCTTCAACCGTCTCGGTTGATACTGCCTCTGAAACGGTTTCTGACACTAGGTCATCTCCTTCGGTCTTAGGTTCCTCAATTTGAGGTACCGGGGTTGATTCGGATGCAGCTTGTCCTTGTGTTTCGGTTGCTGCAACCTTTTCCACTTCAGCACCTGGGATTGCTCCCTCGGTTACGAGTGAAACTTCGATTAGTTGTGATGCGCTAATAGCCATAACGCCATCTTTGTTATCCCAAGCATTTACTTTAACGCCAACGCTAAAATCTGAGCGCAAACCTGTTGCAGCTTCTTCTAATGCGTCATTGCCAGCAGTTGTCTTGGCGATCTTAAATGATGCAGTAATACCTGTTTCATCTTGTGACCATTCCATCAACTTGCCGATTGGCTTTGTCATTTCATGCTCTAAAACTAATTTAGTATTCTTGCTAAAAGTAATTGAGTTAGGTAAGAAAACAGTCTGACCAGCAGAAGTATTGCCGACTGAATCCCATTGAACGATACGACCAGCAATAATGCGTGATTCTGCATCGCTTGCTGTAATTGTTACTGGCATTGTTATCTTCATGATAGCAAGTCCTCCTGTTGTCTGATTTCATCAACGCTCATCGCGCCAATTCTGTTTAGGATTTCGTAAACTTGTGCTCGCTCTAATGGATTACCGCGTAGGAAATCGTCTAACGCATAACGGACATCGTTGCCTTGTCCGACAAAATCCGGCATCGATAAACGCTGTTCGATGGCTGTCAATATTGGACGCAAAGAGAAATCAACAAGTGAACGACGCTCTGAAATTGCATTTGAATAAGTCATTGATGTCGTTTCGGCGCTGGCAAAGTATGCAGGCAATCCAGCTGCGCGACATAACTCTAAAGCAACATACTGACGAGCTTCATTGAGTTGCAGTTTGTTTGGATCAATTCCCATAGCCTGCAATTCGACATCGGCATTTAGGAATGCTGTGCTCCGAGTGCTGCGGGCTACGCGCCAGGCTTCAAGCAGTTTGCCAATACGCTCGCTAGTAAGATTTGTTCCATTTGACTTTAGAACCATCATTGGTACTGGCTCTTTTGCAAAAGCTTCTGATGCATTTTCTAAAGCGACAGCAGCTCTAATTGTGCGACCTGCGCGAGATAAAAATCCTTCATCTAAACCGTTAAACACGACAAGAGATCGAATACCCATTGAAGGAACCGCAGTTCCATCTACGGAATAGCCGATAATTTCTGTGTTGTTTGCGTTTGTCGTGTAAGTAACACGATCAGGCGAAACGCGTGTCCATTCTTGGATGCGACCATCTGCATACATTGACATTATCTGTCCATACGCCACGCCGTGAAATAAAAGATCCTCAGCAACAAAAGCATAAATAGATGATCCGGGAACGCGTGAATCAGGTTGGTTAATTACGCGATTGGGTTCAACTCGTACCCCGGAAGATTTGATTCTTTGCTCTAGTGGCAAAGATGCAACAGTTGAGCAAATGATATTGCGCGCTCTTGCGATTGTTGGTACTGCCATCGCTTGCTGACGAGTTGCAGTCGCCAAAGGATAAAACAAACTTTGGACTGAGTTATTAAAAGGTGCTGGAGTCGCAGCTGCATCAACCGTAAGTCCTACGGGTTCAGGAGCCTTTGCGAAGAAATCTCTGAGTGCCATTAGCACAAAATTATACCATAATCAACCCAACACGATATCAACTTCTGAGTCAGGTCGTGTCGCAAAGTGAGATACCATCGCCATCCCAACCGTTGCGCATATTGTGGCACCAGACGCTTTTCGTCCCAGGTACCAGCCTCCATCTTTGAATGGTAATTTAACAGCTGATAAAACTTGCTTGTTCAATTCGGCTTGGTTTGTATGAACCAATCGCTGGGAGGTAATTGCGGACAGCATTTCATCACAAGCTTGCCCATAAATGGCTCCATCGATTGCAGTCGTTGGAATACCTGCTGGGATCAATCGAGAAGCAACTGCGCCAGCCGTTTGACGACTATAAGCGACCGTCTCCACGCTGTAACGCTTCGTCCAGACAGCGATACTGTTCGCAAGGTCTTTATCGTCAATCGAAACTGGATTCGAATATGTCTCCAGTAATACAACGCAGAACTTGTCCCCAACAAGTCGTTGCGCTGCAACTAACGCAGCTGCTTTTCGATCTGGTGATAGATCAATCGCCATCCAAGTTGGTTGCTCCCGATCCAAAGCGAGCGTACCCTCAGACGCGCACTCTGTCCAACTTGACGGATTGATGGCTGGGTTGATCTGGCTCACCCATTGGCAAAGCATTTCCGTACGGATAATTGATTCATCATCCGACATTGCTGCTTTTAAATTATCTATGTGAATTGTGTACCCCAAAGATGGATTGGCAGATTGCCAGCCTTTCATATCATCAATGGCGCATCCAGGTTCAGCTGACCATTCAAACCAACCAATAGGATCATCCGCACCGGCAGCAGCTGCTAAACCTCGTTCTCTCATTCGATTGAGAATTACTGAATGTTGGTCTCCCGCATTCGAATACATAATTGCCATGGGATTTTTAGAACTCATCTGAGTAAAGCGCAGCGATGCCCAAACTTCATCGTCTTTGTATTCGCGTACTTCATCAAGATGAATTACATCCGGCGCTGCAATTCCACGAGATGCCGAGTTATTGGCTCTTACCAAGTATCGGGTGCCGTCATTGAGTTTAATCTCTTGGCTTCCTTTGGTTTCGTACTTTTTTACAAACCGAGTCACAAGTTGTTCATTGGCTTGGATGATTTCATCGATCTTCCAAAAGATTTCAGACGAAGTTGTAAGCTTGTGAGCGGTATGGATCTGCAAACGCTCGCCCCATAAGAACATACCAGCCAAGATTCTCAGCATCATGAAGGTACTTTTGCCGTTTTGTCTCGACAAAATCACCCCTATTTCAGAATGATGCCATCTGCCATCAGGTTTAACGCGATGCATTTCCATTGCCAAAAGTTTCTGCCAAGGTAGCAACTTGAAAGGTTCACCTGTTGCTGGATCGACCAAAGTCTCTACAAAATCAATCATTTCTTGCCCGCGGGACGGTAAATCGACCGGTTTTGACCTAATACGCGGTTCTGTCGCCCCTAGGTAAGCCGTAGGAGGCTGTTCTAAGCCGTTTTGAGGGTTTTGAGTCATATCTAGTCGAAGTCCTCTTGATAATGGCTTATTGAGCCGTTTCTGGGGGCAAAAGATCCAA
>Ga0315904_10008198_pt1 | contig 13858 bp, 7 predicted proteins | sample LakEriMetagenome_6_FD_203529 | JGI IMG/M metagenome (GOLD analysis project Ga0315904, IMG submission 203529) | Freshwater fungal communities from buoy surface, Lake Erie, Ohio, United States - Buoy 12 MA120 | ecosystem: Environmental > Aquatic > Freshwater > Lake | place: USA: Lake Erie, Ohio... | reverse complement strand
ATGATCAAACGTAATCCGGAATGATTTGAAAACATATTCGGAAGGTCAGTTGTATTTTCTTAAAATTTAATCTTATGCCATTTTATAATAAACTGGGAAATATCCCACACAAGAGACATACGGTTTATCGCCAACCAAATGGTAAATTGTACCATGAGCAATTGTTCGGTACCATCGGTTTTGACGGTATGTCGTCTCTGATGTATCACCTTAAACCGCCAACTGTGGTGAAGGAGATCAAAGGTCAAATTAACATTGCGCCAGATGTCGCTCATGACAAGAACATGATCATGCGCTCATTTATGGGATACAAAGTCGAGCCTCAGGCTGACTATATTGAGAGCCGCGTGCCTATGCTGGTGAATTCAGACTGTTACATCGAATTGGCTGCGCCAACTAAATCCATGACAGATTATTTCTACAAAAATGCTGATGCCGATGAGATTATCTTTATTCATAAAGGGGAAGGGAAACTCAAAACCCAACTGGGTAACATCGACTTTAGTTACGGAGATTATCTGGTGATTCCCCGTGGAATGATCTATCAGTTGCATTTCAACGATTCTGACAACCGTCTTTTTATTGTTCAGTCATTCAGTCCTGTGTACACACCAAAGCGTTACAGAAACTGGTTTGGACAATTGTTGGAACACTCACCTTACTGTGAGCGGGATATTCGTCCTCCACACGAGTTGGAAACACATGACGAAACCGGAGATTTCCTGATCAGGATCAAAAAACAGGATGTAGTATATGACTATGTCTACGCCTCTCACCCGTTTGATCTTGTAGGCTGGGATGGATACAACTATCCGTATGCTTTCTCTATTCATGATTTTGAGCCGATAACCGGTAGGGTGCATCTTCCTCCTCCGATCCATCAGACATTTGAAACGAGGGGCTTTGTGTTGTGTTCATTCGTACCTCGTCTGTACGACTATCATCCTGATGCTATTCCTTCCCCATACAACCATAGCAATATAGATTCTGATGAAGTTCTGTATTATGTAGATGGTGATTTCATGAGCAGGAACAACATTGAAAAGGGTCAGATCACACTTCACCCAGCGGGAATTCCGCATGGCCCACATCCTGGTGCCTACGAGAGAAGCATCGGTCACAAGGAAACATTGGAATTGGCAGTTATGGTGGACACCTTCAAGCCGTTAAAACTGACCAAGAATGCGGTAGGTGTTGAAGTTTCTGATTACTCCAAGAGCTGGATCGGGGCTTAATACCGGTCGATTTTATAATTTTACAGAACGCTGTATAATACAGTACACAATATTTAAGTTATGAGCAAAGACGTTAAAAGTGTTGATTACGGTCTGGAGAAGATATTTGAAGAAGCACAGGATTTCCTTCCCCTTCTTGGTACGGACTACGTTGAATTTTACGTTGGCAATGCCAAACAGGCAGCCCACTATTACAAAACTGCATTTGGATTTCAGTCATTGGCCTACGCCGGACTTGAAACAGGTGTCAATGACAGAGCATCCTATGTACTGAAGCAGGATAAAATTCGCCTGGTGCTTACCACTGCGCTGAACAGCGAATCTTCGATCGGTGAGCATGTAAAAAAACATGGTGACGGTGTAAAGGTGATAGCACTTTGGGTAGAGGACGCAAAAAAGGCTTGGGAAGAGACCACCAGCAGAGGAGCGCGTTCCTACATGGAACCAACTATTGAGCGCGACGAGCACGGGGAAGTAGTAAGATCCGGAATCTACACCTACGGAGAGACAGTGCATGTTTTCGTTGAGCGCAAGAACTACAATGGATTATTTCTTCCGGGTTACCAAAAGTGGGAATCCGACTATAATCCTGAGCCGGTAGGACTTAAATTCATCGACCACATGGTTGGTAACGTTGGATGGGGTGAAATGAATACGTGGGTTAAATGGTACGAAGATGTAATGGGATTTGTGAACTTCCTTTCATTCGATGATAAAACCATCCACACGGAGTATTCAGCTCTTATGTCAAAAGTGATGAGTAACGGTAATGGTCGTATCAAATTCCCCATCAACGAACCTGCTGAGGGGAAGAAGAGGTCGCAAATCGAAGAGTATCTGGATTTCTATGAAGGTTCCGGGGCCCAGCATATCGCAGTTGCAACAGATAACATCATTGATACTGTAGCAAAGCTTAGGTCAAGGGGTGTAGAATTCCTTTCTTCGCCTCCTCAGGCCTATTACGATGAGATCCCTGGCCGACTTGGTAAGCATATGGACATGATGAAAGAACCTATTTCTGAGATACAGAAACTAGGCATCCTTGTGGACGCTGACGAGGAAGGCTACCTTCTTCAGATATTTACAAAGCCAGTTGAAGACAGACCTACTCTTTTCTATGAGATCATCCAGCGAATGGGGGCTCGCGGTTTCGGAGCGGGTAACTTCAAAGCGCTTTTCGAATCGATCGAACGAGAGCAGGAGAAAAGAGGTACTCTGTGATCCTGAAAAAAGAAGTGAAAGCGTGGCAGATTTCTGTCGCGCTTTTTTTCTTCTATTGTGTACCTTTACAAAAAAAAGTTTCATGGCAGAAGTAGGTATCATTATGGGAAGCGCATCAGACCTTCCGGTCATGCAGGAAGCAGCGGATATCCTAAAGGAATTTGGGATCAGCTATGAGATCAACATCGTTTCTGCCCATCGAACGCCTGAACTGATGTTCGAATACGCTAAAAATGCACACAAGCGTGGATTAAAGGTGATCATTGCGGGTGCCGGTGGGGCAGCTCATCTTCCCGGCATGACTGCTTCTCTGACTCCACTTCCGGTTATTGGTGTTCCCGTCAAATCATCCAACTCGATCGATGGCTGGGACAGTATCCTTTCGATCCTACAGATGCCAAATGGAATTCCAGTTGCTACAGTAGCCCTTAACGCAGCAAAAAATGCAGGTATTTTGGCCGCAAAAATTATTGGATCTTCCAATCCGGAGGTACTCGATAAACTGGCGGCCTATATGGAAGAACTGAAAAACAAGGTGCTGGAGAGTGCTGAGAAACTGAAGGACCAGCACTGATCAGGGATAAAGGAGGTATTTTCTTCGGATCGCTTTGAAAGCTTCCAGACCGGGCTGCCAGGTTTCCCTTATTTCTTTAGCGCTCCATCCCATCAGGATCTGTTCTCTTAAGCTTGATGTTCCGGCTAACCTGTCAAAAAATGCAGGCTGATTAATAAATACCATTGTATCTCCGAGCAATTCCTTCGCTTTGACCAGGTAACTCAGGTTGATCTCATATTTGCGTTTGTGATGCGCCTCTTCGAGATCGAACCCGAAACATACCATATTCTCATGTAAAGGTGACTTCGCTCCAACGGTAGACTGTGGAGTAAAACAGAAATCGAGCACAGGAAACTTGGGGTGACCAAAGATCTCAAATGGGTTATCTGTACCCCGGCCAACGCTCACTGTCGTTGCCTCAAAAAAACACAAACTTGGATAGAGTGTTATTGCAAGTTCCGAACGAAGATTCGGAGATGGTGGAACGGGCAGAATATAACTCATTTTGTGATTGTAGTTCTTACAGGGAATAACCCACAGGTTACACGCTAGACTATCCTTAAGCCACTTCTCTCCGTTGATCATCATGGCATATTCTCCGATAGTCATTCCATAAACGATAGGCACGGGATGCATTCCAACAAACGATCTGTGCTGCGGTTCCCGGATAGGTCCATCAATGTAATGACCGTTAGGGTTTGGCCTGTCCAGCACGATCAGCTGCTTGTTGTTCTCGGCACAAGACTCCATCACATAGTGCAGTGTTGAAATATAGGTATAGAAACGAACCCCGACATCCTGAATATCATAGATCACAATGTCAATATCAGCCAATTGCTCCGGCGTGGGCTTTTTGTTGTTCCCGTACAAAGAAATAAGTGGGATCCCTGTTTTCTCGTCAATCGTTGAGTGCACCTTTTCTCCCGCATCAGCCTGACCGCGGAATCCGTGTTCCGGAGCAAACACTTTGATCACATTGAGTTTCATTCCCAATAAAGAATCTACCAGGTGTATATCGCCAACTACTGAAGTTTGATTACTGACTACAGCGATTCGCTTTCCTGCTAGTGAATCAAGAAAGAGATGCAGACGTTCTACTCCGAGGATCGGCTTAGTAGGACTGGCAGCAACATTTTGCTCCTCACGGATGGCATCCGGTGAATCAGATTTCTGACTGTCAATGATGACGGTCTCGACAACCTTGTTCTCCGGTCTTTTGAAGGGAACTGAGCATGACGCGATCAAAAAGAGCAAAATGCTTGAGATGCATAAAAGCTTTATGTACTTTAGTACAGCAAAAAAGCTAATAGTGCCCTTTGAATACTTCATAGCGCGAAAGGTCCTCAAAAATGAGGTCCAAGGTAAGAAAGTTTCAAGACCGATCGTCCGCATATCCGTTACAAGTATTGCACTAGCCGTTGTTGTTAACTTGATCACGATAGCCGTGGTTACCGGTTTTCAGCGAGAGGTTCGCAATAAGGTCTCCGGATTCGGCTCCCACATCTTCATCATGAATTCAAGTGGCGGCAGCATCTACGAATGTGAACCGATTCTCAAAAACCAGACCTTTCTCAATAGCCTCAGAAAAGACCCGGAGGTAGCATCTGTTCACGCCGTTGCCTATAAACCGGTCATTTTTCAGTCTGATAAGTTCGAACACAGTTTTAAAAAGAACGGAAAGGATACCAGTTACCTCAAACAGGAGATCCATGGCGCGATCCTAAAAGGAGTGGGTCTGGATTATGACTGGAATTTCTTCCGATCGCATCTTAAAAAGGGACGCATCCCGAAGTTCCATGGTGATTCTGTAAGCGTGGAGATCTTACTTTCTGAGAAGATCGCCAGAGACCTGAATCTAAAAATAGGAGACGAGGTAAAAGCCTATTTTGTGAAATCGCAACCAATCAGAAGGAATTTCAAACTTGTTGGGATCTACAAAACCGGACTGGAAGAGTTTGACAGAAAAATGGCCGTTGGTGATATCCGTTCAGTTCAGGATCTAAATGATTGGGGCATCAAGGCATCCATTAATGTGGATGACACGCTGTACAACGGTCAGTTCATCATCAGGGCCGATGTCTCAGGGGGTAATGGTAACTATAGGTACGATTGGGGAACAGGCTATGAAAATGCAGCTGGTTTCACCTTATGCCCTGTAAAAGATACTGTAGTTAAACTCATTGCATCAGATTATTGGTCAAACATTCGGGGAACCGATGAAGAGACGAGTAAACCTGACACGGCCTATCTTAAGATCAAGATTTCAGGTATTGGCAATTCGTATTGTGATATTCCCACAAATAGTGATGGGGTCATCTCTAAAGCGTTTACGGAAGAAGACGGATCGGCATTTAAAGTGAAGGCATCACAAAAGTCGATCTTGTTTACAAAAGTAGATGGGCCTGGCAGTTCAAATTACTATGTGGGCGGGTATGAGGTTTCCGTGAAAGACTGGAATGCATTGCCTGAAACCTACGAACGGATCCGGAAGGAATTATCATTTATCCCTTCACCATCAGGTGAAACCTTTGCTGTCAGAAGTATCATTGAGAATGAAAATGACATTTTTGTCTGGCTTGGATTCCTTGATCTGAATGTGTTGATCATCCTTACCCTCATGGTTCTAATTGGCATTATCAACATGGGAAGTGCACTTCTTGTGCTGATCCTTGTCAGATCGAACTTCATCGGGCTCATGAAAGCAATGGGAGCAACAGACTGGATGATCCGGAAGATTTTTCTGTATCAGGCGGCATTTCTTATCCTCAGGGGAATGATCATAGGAAATATTGTTGGACTAGGTCTCTGTGGTCTTCAATACTTTTTTGGGATACTTAAACTCAATCCTGAGGTATACTACCTGGACAGTGTACCTGTTGATCTTGACCTGTGGGCATGGGCAGCACTTAACGCCGGTACCCTTATCGTTTGTGTCCTCGCTCTGATCATTCCGAGTTATGCTATTACACGGATCAATCCGGCAAAAAGCATTCGCTTCAATTAAGCCAAATAAAAAAACCACCGGCCTTCGACTATGCTCCGGCAACGGTGGTTTACTAATTCTTTTTAGCTATTAAGCTTATTTCGTCTTCAACTCAATGAACTGGTATGGACGGTACTTGTCCTGATTCTCGAAGTCGCCTTCGTATGCAGGTCCCTGTACTACTGCAGCTTCGATCACGACCTTTACCTTCGCGTCAAGTCCCTTAGACTTGAAGTATGCATTCAGCTCCTTCTGCATCTGGTTAGCACGTGACTTAGCAAGCAAGTCGTTGGTCTTGAAGGTTCTCGTTGGTACGTATGATGCTGATGAGTTGATGGCTATCGTTACGCTCGCTCTGCCATTTGAGAGCATGCTTTCAACCTGTGTCACAAAGTCCATTAACTTCCCTTCCTTCGTGCTCAACTTGTCAGCGTTATACTCAAAGAAATGCTTCAGCGTGATGTCCTGTGGCGGTGCAGGTTCTGTCAGCGTACTTGAACACGAAGCTGTCTGACCGATGGCATCCGTTACCGTAACTGTATACGTTCCGATCTTAAGTCCTGAGATGTCCTCTGTCTTCTGGCTACTTGCCCAGCTGAACGCGTAAGGTGGAACTCCACCTTCAGGTGTAGCGTCCACTTTTCCGTCCGATCCTCCGAATACTGTTACGTTTGTTCCCTTACAGGCAATCGATACGGGAGGGGGCGTAAGGATCATCGCGTGGTAGATGTCGCTCTTCTCGTGCTCGCGGTTACTTGACCAGTACAGGTGATTGCCCGACCAGATAAAGTACGCATCAAACTTCGGTGAGTTGATCTTCGATCCCAGGTTCACCGGCTTCGACCAGCTTGTCCATGAACCTTGCTTTACCGCGTAAAAGATATCTGCATCTCCCTGTCCCCCGTGTCCGTTACTGGAGAAGAACAACGTATCCTGATTCTTTGAAAGGAAAGGTGAGATCTCAAAGCCCTTCGTATTCAGTGCGCTACCCATATGAAGCGGCTGTGACCACTCTGATCCGTTCTTTGTCGATACATACAGATCTTCCTCTCCCATTGAGTTTGGTCCCTTGTAGGAAATGATGATCACTTTCTCATCCTCCGCAACATGGAAGCCATAGTAGTCTCCTTCGATATCCAAGCCCGGGATCACGATCTCTGTCGGTGCTTCCCAGCCACTGCCCTTCTGAACGGATCTGGACAATCCTTTCACCATATCCTTCTTCCCCTCATAGGAATTCAAAAGGTAGATCGCCTTGCCATCGCGGCTGATCCCAAGTACGGCATTGTTGTACTTGTTGTTCACACCCTTTACCAGTTCACACTCTGTGTACGAACCATCTGCCTGCCTTTTGCTGTACCAGATGTCCTGATCATTCTCCCCAGCTGTGTTCATCGGGTCAAATGTTCGTGTAAAGTAAAGGATCGAACTGTCTTTAGAAAATACCGGCATGCTCTCTTCAGCTGCCGAGTTCACTGTTCCGCTCAGCGCCTTTGGCTGAGTGATGTCCCAGAATTGCGCATTAACTTCCATTCCTGCCAGCAGTAGGCCCGCCAGCATCAAGGTCTTTTTCCTCATGTTTGTTCTTCGTGGTTAGTCTTATTTTCCTCTTCCAAGCATGATCCCAAGTACCAGTTCATGTCCCCCTGAAGAAAAATCATTGAACCTTGAGATCGAAAAATCATACGAATAGCCCAGCTTGAACATTCTGTTGATGTTCATCCCTACCATTCCGATAACTGCATCCGTGTGACGGTATGAAACACCTGCCCACAACCACTCCTTGTATTCGAACTGCAATGACGCATCCAGCGATACCGGTGCAGGCTTCATATACTTTACCAATACTGCCGGCATCATTGTCACATTTTCATTCAGTGCGAACTTATATCCCAACGTGGCGTTCAGGTGCATCTGGGTGTTGAAGTTCGTCGTACCTGAGCCGAACTCAACAAAGTCCTTGGAAAGGTGGTCGGCGCTTACGCCCAGGAAAAGGTTCTTCGAGTATAGGTAGAACCCTGCTCCGATATCCATGATCATTTTGCTTGAGTTGTTACCCAAGTACAAGTCATACGTCGGGTCATTATATCCCAGTGTGTTGTCGATCACATTCAGTACCTGTGCCTTCGTCTCGTCAAAAATATTGTTCGAAAGCCCCAGTCGCGTTCCAAAGGACAAATTATAGTTCTTTGACATCGGTAGGTGAATCGCATAAGTCAGCGCTGCATTCTGGCGCGTAAAGGCTCCGTACTGGTCTACCAGCAACTGACCGCCCAAGGCATGCTTGAGCTTGCCTGTCTTGATCTCAGGATTCCTTACCGGTCCGATACTCGTTCTGAGTGCGGGATTATACAGCACTCTCGGCTTCTTACTCAACAGTGAAGCTACTGAAAGGTATGCCGTCTTAGGCGCTCCATCAAAACCCGACCACTGTGATCGACCGCTGATCGTAATGTCCACAAAATCGTAGACGCCTGCTGCTGCCGGGTTCACCATGAACTGATTGCGCAGGTACTGGCTGTACTGTGGGATCTGCTGACCGTACACCTGTGTGCCAGCCATGATCAATCCCAGGATTACTATGATCTTTTTCATCTCTATCTATCGTACTTTTTCAGTTAGTTCTTTCACTTCTTAAGGATACTTACCGTACCCGTCTTTGACTCCTCACCCTCTATACCAAGGTCGATGATGAAGTAGTATGATCCCACTGGAAGCGCTTCTCCATTGAAGGTTCCATCCCAACGATCCTGATCATACGGACCGTCAACAGTTGAATCATGCTTGTACAACACATTCCCCCAACGGTTGTAGATCGTCACTGCGTTGCCCGGATATACTGCATCCAGATCCACGATCTCCCAATCTTCGTTCACTCCGTCACCATCCGGTGTGAAGGCAGTTGGTATGGTGATCTCACAAATATTCACCACAATGGTGACATCGCTTGCCGGACCTTCACAACCCGCTACTGTTTCTGTTACAGAGAAAGTACTGGTTCCAACTGTATTAGACGGAGTATAAGTTGATCCTGTCCCAACAACCGCACCTGCCTCATTATACCATGTATATGTTCCACCTGTACCCGATACAGTGAGCGGTGCGATGGTCCATACTGAACAATATGTGGCATTGGTACCAGCTGTCGGAGCTGATGGAATCGGATTGATGGTTGCCACAACAGGGGCAATATCCGTACATCCTGCATTGTCTGCCTGGATGTAGTATGTTCCCGAAACGGACACTGCCGATGGATTCGATAGAGCCGTTGTACCGGCAGCATCTGTCCAATAGCTCAATGTGGTAGCATTGGTACTTCCGGCAGTAATCGCGGCAGCTGTAAGATCTATTGTCAATGGCTCACATACCTCAGCCGGATTAGTGATCACCAGGTTTGGCGTTTCATTGATCGTAACTACAAAGCTCACACTGTCCGCACAAGTTCCATCTGCATCATAGATCCATACGGTCTGAGAAGATGTTATTGCACCAGTAAGAAGAGTACCTCCCAGTGACGGTGTGTTCGTATAATAGTTAGCTGTCGGCGTAACATTCGTTCCGGTGATCCCAGGAAGTGCATACGAATCACACGCAGTCTGTGCGCCCGGATCGTTCAACGAAGGCGTAACATCAATCGTCACGTTAAATGACTCTTCATCAGAACAGCTGCCCTGTGCATCATAGATCCATACCGTTTGTGTGGATGTGATAGGACCAGTGATAACCGTACCGCCATTCGCCTGAGAATTGTTGTAGAATGCCTCAGAACCTGACAGGTTGATACCATTGATCGTCGGAAGCGAGTAGCTGTCACAAACTGTAACATTTGGAAGTGGTGCAATGACAGGGGCATTTGGATCAGTCAGGATCCCGGATTCTGTCGCACTCTGACACCCGGTTGTTCCATCAATGAAGTAGACATCATAGTTTCCTGCTCCAAGGTTTGGAATAGTGTAATTCAATGTTGCCGCCGCATCAGAACCATTTGCTGTACCACTCCAAACTACCGTTCCGTTTCCGGTACCTGAAACCAGGATACTTCCATCAGTCGCACTACATACACTTGGCTCGTTAATTGAAAGTGCAATAAGTGGTGTTGGATTAATGGTGATCGTTTGAGTTCCGGTCGCGGTGTTCGCACAGTTCAGATCTGAAATATTCGTAACGACATATGTACCAGGAGTGTTCCCTAGCGTAATCGGGCTTGAACCACCTGTTGCTGTCTGTGGAGCACCTCCATTTATGGTATAAATCACACTGAAAGTTGGAGCACCTGTAACATCTACAGTAATAGAAGCTGGTGCAGAGCCCGGACAATAGTCAGCACCACCATTAATTGCTGTAACGGTTGGCAATGCATTGATGATTATAGTCTGCGAGCCACTGGCAGTGTTTGTACAGTTGGCATCTGAAATCCCTGTTATTGCATATACACCTGCTCCATTACCCAAAGCTATTGGTGACGAAGAACCCGTGACCGGAGTCTGAGGAACTCCATCCAGTGTAAATGAAATCGTCCAGTCTGAAGTACCTGTGACAGCAGCTTCTATGTTAGCAACAGGAGCTCCGGCACAATAAGTGGCTCCACCGGTCAGGGCTGTAACCTGAGGCAGTGGATTTATAACGATACTTTGGGTTCCACTCGCTGTATTAATACAATTCGCATCACTAACACCTAATAGAGTATAGACACCCGGTGCATTTCCGAGAGAAATTGGGGATGTACCGCCGACTGCAAACTGTTGAGCACCTCCATTGAGCGAATATGATACTGTCCAGTTTGCTACACCGGTTACAGATGCCTGGATATTTGCAACTGCATCCCCGGCACAATAGGTATTCCCACCCGAAATTGAAGCGGTTGGTAACGCATTGATCGTAATTGTCTGAGAACCGATTGCTGTATTCGAACAGTTAGCATCAGATACTCCGGTTAGAACGTAAGTACCGGCGGCATTGCCGAGCGATATAGGGCTTGCATTACCTGTTGCGGATTGAGGAGTTCCGTTCAACGTATAGTTTACCGTCCAGTTTCCTGCACCAGTAACGGTCGCAAGGATGTTATTAACAGGTTGTCCTGCACAATATACCGCTCCACCTGCGATCGTAGCGGTTGGAATAGGATTTACTGTGATAGTTTGTGTTCCTGTGGCAGTATTAGAGCAGTTCGCATCGTTAACATTCGTTATTACATATACGCCCGGAGCATTACCCAAAGAAATAGGAGATGTTGAACCTGAAATGGTTTGTGGGGAACCTCCATTCAGCGTATAGGTAACCGTCCAGTTAGGAGCTCCTGTGACTGCTGCTTGAATATCAGAAACAGGTGATCCAGAACAGTAGGTGTTACCACCAGAAATCGATGCAGTAGGCAGCGAATTTACAGTAATCGTTTGAGAACCAGTTGCACTATTGGAACAGTTCGCATCTGATACTCCAGTGAGCACGTAAGTTCCAGCAGCATTGCCAAGCGAGATAGGGCTTGAATTACCTGTTGCAGTTTGAGGAGTTCCGTTCAACGTATAGTTAACTGTCCAGCTTCCTGCTCCCGTTACGGTTGCCTGAACATTATTTACAGGTTGTCCGGCACAATATACTCCACCACCACTTATTGATGCAGTCGGTAAAGGATTGATTGTTATCGTAAATGATTCCTCATCAGTACAAGATCCGTTCGCATCATACGCATATAAAGTAACGTTGGTTGGCGCTGTATAAGTAGTACCTGCTGCCACAACACTACCTCCCCCAGATGGGCCACCTGGCGCTGTATAATATTGTGCATTAACCAGATTGGTACCTGAAATACTTGTTAAGGCGTAGGAAGTACCACAGTTCAATACAGAAGTAATTGGATTGACAACAGGTGCACCCGGATTAATAAGTGTTGTTGGAACGGTTGCACTCTGGCATCCGGTTGATCCATTAATGAAGAACACATCATAATTTCCGGCTGACAAGCCTGTAATTGCGTAGTTAAGATTAGCAGCTGGGTTTGTTCCACTTGCCGTTCCTGACCAGGTAACAGTTCCTGAGCCTGCACCACTCACTAAAATACTACCGTTTGTACCATTACATGTAGATGGTGGAGTTGGTGTCAGTGTAATCGTCGGAGTCGGACTTACACTGATCACAAAAAACTGTGGACTTCCAATACATCCATTTAGCGTTGGCGTAACGGTAATGTCTCCTGAAATTACTGAACCGGTTCCATTCGCCGGTGCTGTATATGGTGTGATCTGACCGGAACCGGAAGCTCCTAGTCCATTTGCTATATTGCTGTTTGTCCAACCGAAAACTGCACCTCCCGGTACACTTACAAAATCGGCAGGGTCGATCGTTGATCCGGGACATACCGTAACATCCACAGGATCATTAACAGTTGGTGTAGGCGAAATGCTAATGGTGAAGGTCTGAGAAGGTCCTGCACAACCATTCAGCGTTGGAATAACTGTAATATCTCCTGAGACCACGGCACCTGTTCCATTTGCCGGAGCGTTGTATGTTGTGATCTGACCGCTACTGCTACCCGGTAATCCAACTGCAATATTGGTGTTGGTCCATGCATATGTAGCTCCAGCCGGTACACTCACAAAATCGTCAGGGTTAATAGGTGCGCCCTGACATACTAAAATGTTGGCAGGATCATTAACCGTTGGAATAACATTGATCGTGATGGTGAAAGGTTCCTCATCAGTACATGAACCATTTGCATCATACGCATAAAGCGTAATAGTAGTTGGCGCATTGTAAGTAGTTCCAACGGGAACAACACTTCCTCCACCAGTAGGACCACCAGGAGCGGTATAATATGCCGGAGCATTTGTCGGTGACCCACTAATGGCAGGTAGCGTGTACGAAGTTCCACAGTTGGTAATATCGTTGATGATATCCAGAACCGGTGCTCCGGGGTTAACCAAGGAAGCCTGAACTGTGGCACTCTGACACCCGTTCGCGTCAACAAAGTAGACATCGTAGGTACCTGCTCCCAATCCTGAAATTGTATAGTTCAACGGAACACCCGTTGCACTTCCATTTGCAGGACCAGACCAAGCTACATTTCCGGTTCCGGAACCATTGACGAGAATTGAACCGTCGACAGCATTACATGTGTTTGGATCATCCGGTGTTACTGTGATGACAGGAATATCATTAATGGTAATTGTTCCGGAAGCAGTAACTACTCCACAACCACCTGTCAATTCGATGGTATAATTGAATGTACCTACCTGAGTTGGTGTTCCAGTTACAGTGATGGTATTTCCAAACCAGCTAGCTGAGGTACCGGAAGGTAGACCTGTTACCGTTCCAATTCCCGTTGCACCCGTCGTGGTATAAGTTACCGCTGTAATTGCAGAACCAATACAAACAACAGGGTTTGAAGACGGTGCCGTAACAGTATTGTTTGGGGTTATCGTAATCTGACCCGCTGCACTTACTGTTCCACAGCCTCCTGTGAGAGGTATGTTGTAGTTGAAGGTCCCCGATGCCGTTGGTGTTCCGCTTATCGTGATCGTGTTGCCCGAAAAACTTGCACTTAATCCTGCAGGAAGACCCGTAGCTGCTCCTATTCCTGTAGCACCGGTTGTTGTAAATGTAACCGTTGGCGTCAATGGTAAGCCGATACATACAACAGGGTTAGATGACGGTGCCGAAACAGTATTGTTTGGGGTTATCGTAATCTGACCCGCTGCACTTACTGTTCCACAGCCTCCTGTGAGAGGTATGTTGTAGTTGAAAGTGCCCGATGCCGTTGGTGTTCCGCTTATCGTGATCGTGTTGCCCGAAAAACTAGCACTTAATCCTGCAGGTAGACCCGTAGCTACTCCTATTCCTGTGGCACCGGTTGTTGTAAATGTAACC
>Ga0315904_10008194_pt1 | contig 13864 bp, 13 predicted proteins | sample LakEriMetagenome_6_FD_203529 | JGI IMG/M metagenome (GOLD analysis project Ga0315904, IMG submission 203529) | Freshwater fungal communities from buoy surface, Lake Erie, Ohio, United States - Buoy 12 MA120 | ecosystem: Environmental > Aquatic > Freshwater > Lake | place: USA: Lake Erie, Ohio... | reverse complement strand
CTACATCTTTTATCAGTTCTCGAGACAACGTTGCCAAAAAGGCGAATGTTCCGTAAAGCAACGCAAACCGATACAAACGCAACTGCAATGGATCGGCTCCATACGCCCACCCTAGCGGATCTATCTTAGAAACGAAGACAACCCCAATACTCCAGGCAACCAGGAGAGCAATCAGAAAATTTCCAATCAAAAAACTCTTTTTGAACTGAGTCGAATAGAACCAAAGCAAGACTACACAGGCGATATTAAACAGCAACAGATAGCCCTGCTTTAGCGACTGCATGGCCAACGCAGTACAAATAAGACCCGAACCACTTAGTAAAAAATGCCAGGCGATAGCCCATCGACGACCAATGATTTTGTCGACCACCAATGCCTCGGGTTTATTGACCTCGTCGATATTTACATCAAAATAATCGTTGATTACATACCCGCCGGCAGCGATCAGCACAGATGCCAGCAACAGCCACCAAAAACGAATGGAATCACCAGGAGGAATATGGTCTTCATAAATGGGCTGATAAATAGCGAACTGAAACAATAATTGTGCAAGCGCAATAAAAATCAAGTTAGGCAACCGAACTAGGCGAAAAAAACCAAGAAGCAGCTGCATGAGAGGAGTATTTTTAACGAGAGGCTATATTTTCTTCGGGTCCCCAGTGTCCACGAACAGTGAGTACTGCTTCTATTATTTCACGGGCACATCCACTACCCCCTTTTTCGCGGGCTACATAATGGGCAATGGCCTTTATTTCGGGAGCGGCATCAGCAGGACAGCTAGCAAGTCCACAAGCTTGCATGGCATAAAGATCGGGAAGATCGTCTCCCATGTATAGCACTTCGGCAGCAGGTGTATCCCATTCAATCAGTAGAGAGTTGAGCAGATCCAGCTTATTATAAACAGACATGTATACTTCGGTGATGCCAAGTTTACGAAGACGTTCTTTGACCTGGTCGGAGGAGCCTCCGGAGATGACACAGACACGGTATCCTTTTTTGACTGCTAACTGAAGGGCGAATCCATCCTTGATATTCATTCGCCGAGCCTGTGAAAAATCGGGCATTAGATAAACGGACCCGTCAGTGAGCACGCCGTCCACATCAAACACAAAAGTGGTGACCCGCTCAAAAGAAGTAGGATGGCCCATGAAAAATTATTTCTGGTTGTCGCGCCACTCATATACCCAGGCGCTTTGAATCATTTCAAGATGACCTTCGGTACTCTCCTCTTTTTTTCCGGTAAAACCCGGAATAGCCAGTACCCACTCCAACAGATCAGTAAAGCGAATCCGATAGATCTTACTCTCGGTAAAGTCATCACCGAACCGTTCGTACAGTTTTAAAGCAATATCCTCGTGGTCGTTCCAACCAATGGGTGGTTCAAAATGAGACATGGACGTTTTTTTAAAGATAAAAATTATTCGCCTAAGAACTGGGTTTGATCGGGCAAGGTAACCTCTAGATTTCCCGTACCCTCTAATAGGACACACTGACATCCAAGACGTGAATTGAGTCTAGGATTAACAGCTCTGTCGATAAAATCCTCTTCTTTGTCGCTGATCGGCTCAATAAACTCCTCGCCTTTGTTTACGTATAAATGGCAGGTGCTGCAGGCACAGACACCCCCGCAATTGTGGTGAAGTTCGATATGGTTGTCAAGCGCAATCTCGAGTAGACTTTGACCGGCTTTTACCCCAGTGAGAGTGACCGGCTTTTGACCTGCTTGCTCGAAGTTAAACTGTATGGTATACATAGGGTTCGCAAATGTAATGCTAAAACAAAGAAGAGGCTAAGTTGTTCGGTTTAAAATATTTTTTGGTATTCTTGCCTAACTTGCGTTTGTTTTTTAAAAGTCATTACCCCTCCGCATGGCAAAAAATTTATTGATTGTAGAGAGCCCGGCCAAAGCAAAGACCATCGAAAAGATCTTGGGAAAGGAATTTCAGGTCAAAAGTTGCTTTGGGCATATTCGGGACCTCGAAAAAGCCTCGATGGGCATTGACCTCGAAAAAAATTTTGAACCCCGCTACATCGTCTCTGCCGATAAAGAAAAAGTAGTAGGCGAATTAAAAAGTTTGGCTAAAAAGTCGGAAGAAGTATGGCTGGCAACGGATGAAGACCGCGAGGGTGAAGCTATCAGTTGGCATTTATGTGAGGTATTAGGACTCGACCCTGCCAAGACAAAACGAATCGTCTTTCATGAAATTACAAAGCCTGCCATACAAGAAGCTGTCAAAAAGCCCCGCCGGGTAAACATGAATCTGGTAATGGCACAGCAAGCACGTCGTATTTTGGATCGTATTGTAGGATTTGAGCTGAGCCCTGTACTTTGGCGAAAAATGAGCATGCGGGGTAACCTGAGTGCTGGACGCGTACAGAGCGTCGCCGTACGCTTGATTGCAGAAAGAGAGCGAGAGATCAATGCCTTTACCCCGGTCAGTCATTTTAAGATCGAAGCATTATTTGCCGACAAGGATAGCGAGGGCCGAATGATCAATTTTACGGCCGAAGGAAAAAAACAAAATAGTGCCGATAGCGCCGAGGCCTTTTTACAAAGCTGCAAGGGGGCTACCTATAGTGTAAACGATATTCAGGTAAAGCCTGGCAAGCGCTCCCCCGCTCCCCCATTTACGACCTCTACCTTACAACAAGAGGCCTCCAGAAAATTAGGATACGGTGTGTCGCGCACCATGCAGATTGCACAAAAACTTTACGAGAACGGATACATCACGTACATGCGTACCGACAGTGTGAATCTGAGTAACACGGCCTTAGCCGATATCAGTGCCACAGTTGAGCATATGTATGGAAAGAACTATCACCAATTTAGAAAATACCGAAATAAAAATGAATCGGCACAGGAGGCACACGAAGCAATTCGACCTACTTACATGAGTAATGCCACCATAAAAGAGGCAGAATGGGCCAGGCTCTACGAATTAATCTGGAAACGGACAATGGCCTGTCAAATGGCCGATGCCGAATTGGAAAAGACCACTGTCAAAATTTTGATATCCTCTAACAAGGAGGAGTTGACCGCATCGGGCGAAGTATTAAAGTTTGAGGGCTTCTTAAAAGTGTATCTCGAAGGAAAAGACGAAGAAGATGGCGAAGAAGAGAACGAAGGCATGCTTCCCCCGCTTAAGCTACAACAAAAAGTTACGCTCAATACATTAAAAGCTACAGAGCGATTTAGTCGACCGCAGCCTCGTTACACCGAGGCCTCTTTGGTAAAAAAGCTAGAAGAACTAGGCATAGGTCGACCTTCGACTTACGCCCCCACTATCTCTACCATTTTAAAAAGAGGCTATGTAGAGAAAAGAGACAAAGACGGAATCAGAAGATCTTACACGGTTCTACAGTTAAAGAGCGACAAGATCACGACCCTTGTTGAGGAAGAGAATACAGGTGCTGAAAAATCAAAACTTTTTCCTAGTGATCTGGGACTGGTAGTCACCGACTTCTTATTACAATATTTTGATGACGTAATGGACTACGGCTTTACGGCCAAAATAGAGAACGAATTCGATGAGGTAGCCACTGGTAATATGAAGTGGAACCAGATGATAAAGGACTTCTACAAACCGTTTAAGAAAGATGTAGATAAGACAATTGAAACTGCAGAACGTATTAAGGGCGAGCGCGTCTTAGGGGTAGACCCTGCCAGTGGCAAATCGGTGGTAGCCCGCATGGGGCGCTACGGTGCCATGATCCAAATTGGACAGGCCGATGAAGAAGAAAAACCACGCTTTGCAAAAATTCCAACCGGGCAAAGCATTGAAACAATAACGTACGAAGAAGCCATGGCTCTGTTTGGTGCGCAAGGCCCCATGGGACAATACGAAGAAAAAGATGTTTCGGTTAATGTGGGCCGCTTTGGCCCGTATGTAAAGTGGGGAGACGATTTTATCTCGTTGCCAAAAGGAACGGACCTTGGCACTATAAATCTGCAACGTGCCATTGAGCAAATTAAAGAGAAGCAAAAAGCCGATGCCCCCGTAGGTACGTTTCAGGAGAAACCCATTACTAAGGGAGCTGGACGTTTTGGCCCTTATATAAAATGGGATGGAATGTTTATTAATGTTCCTAAGCGCTACAATTTTGCTTCACTATCTTCTGCGGAAATGAACGAGTTGATAGAAGCCAAAATCAAAAAAGAAGAAAATCGATACATTCAACGCTGGCCTGAACTCAACATAGCGCTCGAAAATGGCCGCTGGGGTCCCGTCATCCGCTTTGGAAAAAAACAGCTCTATCTCCCTAAAAAAGCCGATGGTAATCGCTACAGTCCCGAGGAGGGTGCTTCTTTTACACTCGATCAGATTAAGGACTTTATTGAACAACAAATACCCGGCGCCTTTTCGAAAAAGGCAAAAGCTGCGACGGTTAAGAAAAAGGCCTCCCCTAAAAAAGCAGCCTCAACCGCTAAAGCCAAAAAAGCACCTGCAAACTCAGGAGCAGCCAAAAGCAAGAGCGCAGCTGTAAAGAAGAAGGCCAGAAAAAAATAATAATGAAGCGCTCCTACTGGGAACATATGGCCGAACGCTACAACGATGAGATCTTCGATGTGCGTCGCCAAGACAAAAAAGCGCTGATTACCCAAGCCATAAAAAAGTACGCTCACCCTTCGCATCGTATTATCGACATAGGTTGCGCCATCGGAAAATGGTTTCCAGTACTATCTCCCCTTTGCAAAGAAGTAATTGCACTCGATATTTCGTCAGCTAACTTAAAAATGGCAAAAGCCTCATTTAGTCAGCTGTCCAACATCAACTACCTGCAAAAAGATATGAGCAAACCAGCCGTAACCTTGCCGGTTTGCGAGCTGGGAATTTGCATCAATGCAATACTAACCCCCCTTGCCAAAGACAGAAAAATATTCTTTAAAAATCTATCCCGCTGCATTGCGCGAAAAGGAAAGTTGATTGTAACGGTGCCGTCCTTGGAGTCTTATCTTTTATCAAGAAGATTACAACAAGAATACGACATAGATAGATCGGTTTTTCCAAAGCTATCGAGCCCGAGAAAAGGGCTCCGCAACTGGAACAACCTGCTTCAGGGTGTTTGTGATATTGATGAAGTTCCCCATAAACATTTTTTAGCAGAGGAATTACAGTTACTTTTTTCGCGAGCTGGGTTTACCCCACTTCAAATACAAAAAATTGAGTACAGTTGGAAAACTGAATTTAACCAACCGCCCAGCTGGCTTCGCAAGCCTTATCCTTGGGACTGGATGATAGTAGCCGAGAGAAATTGAGCTTTTTGCAGACCTGTGGAAAAGTTTGTCTTGTAAATGCTGTATCGAATGATGAAATTGTGTGTATGCAGCAAGACAAAGAAATTTCAGCCCTTTTTAGTTTAATAGACGACCCCGACGAAGAGGTTTATGGTGCTGTCTCGAAAAGGATTGCTGATTTTGGCCGTTCACTAATACCCAATCTGGAGCACCTGTGGGAAACCACTCCCAACGAACAAGTGCAACAACGAATCGAGTCGCTGATACACCGACTGCAACTGCAAGATCTTCAAAACGATCTCTTGTCTTGGAAAACCTCCGCGCATCCCGATCTATTGGCTGGCGCCTTGCTTTGTACGCGTTTTCAATATCCTGATCTAACCTTGGCTCCTGTGCTTTCCGAACTTGAAAAACTTCGACGCAACGTTTGGCTCGAGCTCAATAATTATCTGACTCCGCTGGAACAGATCAATGTTTTGACCAGTATATTATTTAACTACTACGGATTAAAAGGGAAGTCCAAAGATTATAGCCGTCCCGAAGAATTCTTGTTACAAACGGTACTTTCTTCAAAAAAAGGTAATGCCTTCGGAAATGGTCTCATCTATTTACTGCTTTGCGAAGGACTAGATATCCCTGTAAAAGCAATTCGTATTCCCGGTCAATTTGTACTGGCCTATTTTAAGCCCGTGCTACAAACGAAAGGGCAGCGCGTTCAGGCGGTAGAAAAGATCGAGTATTTTATTGAACCCTCGAGCGGCCAAGTTTTTACGCGAAAAGAAGTGGATGGTTATTTTAGTAAAATGGATATTGCTCCATCACCTGCTTATTTTTCTCCACTCAATAATATTGAAACCATAGCTCTGATATTATCCGAGTTGGCAAATTGCTTCGATAACGAGTCGGAGCGCTATAAAAAAGACGAGCTGCTAGCTCTGGCCAAATTATTAAACGATTAAGCGAATCCCCAAGGCTGGCCTTAGAGAGCAGGCAGCTCCCAACCCAGGCGGTAATTCCCTTTTACAAAGGCATTAGCCTCATCAAAATTGGTCACTCTCATTTCGGCTGCATTCCATAGTAGCTTTTTTCGACCCAGGTATTTATCGTCCCAACCTTTTAAGGCTGGATTTTTAAGTAACCAGCTACGAATGGCCAAATTACCCATCAATATACTTTCAGTAAATGGTCCCGCATACGAAAAGGGAGAACTAGTAACCCCTTTTTCGTATCCTGCGATACAGGCATTTACCCATTGCAGATAGTGCCCTTCGGGTACTCTTGGTAAATAGGGTTCAGGAAGCGTAGCTTCTTTCATTAAGCGGGTGGGCAGTAACCGCGGATTAGCCCCATAACAATCAATCAGCATTTTTCCCTTTGTACCAATCAACAAGACACCTCCGTCCCAATTGCCAAACGGTTCCTCTGGCCCCAACTCTTCGGGACGAGGAGGCAAAAGCCCTCCATCGTACCAAGAGACCCTGATACTGCCTTTTCCATCGGTGCGGGGATGGTTTAGATGGATGATGGATGCGGGCGGACAGGCATCTTGGTTCTGGGTATCATTCCACATTTCTTTCCAAACGGTGGCCACGCTGCATTCGGCAGAATCGGGATAAGAAATAGGCAGCAGCCGATAGACCGGATCAAGAATATGACAAGCCATATCACCCAGCGCGCCAGTACCAAAAGCCCACCAGCCCCGCCAGTTAAACGGTAAATACGCCGGATGATACGGCATGTTCTTAGCAGGGCCCAGCCACAGCTCCCAATCAAGCTCAGAAGGAATAGAAAAGTCACCAGAAGGGGTCGCTTGTCCTTGAGGCCATACCGGACGATTAGTCCAGGCATGTGCTTCGGTAACCTCACCGATAAGACCAGCCTCGTACATTTCTTTTGCTCTTCGCACACCTTCTCCTGATCCACCTTGGTTTCCCATTTGTGTTACGACCTTGTATTTTTTGGCGGCAGCCGCTAGCAAACGAGCCTCTGCTATGTTATGTGTTAGCGGTTTTTGAGTGTACACATGTTTACCCAATTGCATGGCAGCTAGCGTGGCTACTGCATGGGTATGATCGGGGGTAGAAATACTGCACGCATCAATCGTATTCCTTTCTTTTTCGAGCATAACTCTAAAATCACGGTAATACGACGCCTGAGCATATTTTTTTCTACCCGCCGCAGCCTGTCGATCATCCACATCACATAAGGCAACTATATTAACAAAGGGACTTTTAGCGAATGAGGCAATATCACTTTCGCCTTTTCCGCCCACCCCTATAGCAGCGATATTGAGTTTGTCGCTGGGAGCGATAAAACCTCTGCCCAAAACATGGCGGGGAACAATAAAAAAACCGGCCGCGGTTAGCGCCGATTGTTGCAAGAATTTTCTACGGTGCAAAGAAGATGCTGCCATACAAGCCGTTTTAGTGCTGGCTAAATGTACTGCATTCTTACAAAGAAATGATGCTATTGGCCGCCAAGTTCGTGGGGAGTGAAAGCAAAGGGTAGCAACAAACGAGCACTTTCGATGATCATCACTCGCCCCTTTTCTCCACCTAAGATCAAACGAATGGGCGTATCGCTACGATGCTCAAATTCAAGAAGAGCTTGTCGACACATGCCACAGGGGCTGATGGGCTGATCGCTGGCTCTTTTAGCCGAATGGTAACTAATGGCAAGAGATACAATTTTTTCGCCGGGGTATTGCATGGCTACATTACCCAAGAGTACGCGCTCCGCACAAATTCCGACAGGGTAAGAAGCATTTTCTTGGTTAGTTCCTTGCACGACCGCTCCATTGGTCAAAAGGGCAACCGCTCCAACGTTAAAGCCAGAATAAGGAGCGTAAGCCAGCTGAGCAGCCGATTGTGCCTTGCGCAGCAATGTTGCATCGTCGGCAGACAATGCATCGATGCTATCGACCAACTCATAAGAAAACTGGTAGTGCTCCATAAGAACTTATTTTACCAACTTAAAGAGTCGGTTCCAACGAGGTCCGTTCTCCCAACTAAACCAGATCATCCAGGCCTTGCCCACCACCCTGTCTTCGGGAACAAAACCCCAAAAGCGAGAATCTTGTGAACCATGGCGATTATCACCCATCATCCAGTAATAATTCATCGCAAACGTGTATTGCTTGGCCGGTGACCCATTGATAAAAAACTGACCATCTCTTCTACTCAATTCGTTTTTCTCGTACACGCGGATTACCCGTTCATACAAACGATACGTGGAGTCCGTAAGGGAAATTGTCTTGCCTTTCTCTGGTATCCACAAGGGGCCAAAATTATCCTTGGTCCATCTAAAATACGTGGTGTCTTGCGGAAAAACATCACCAGAGGTAGTGCGCGGATCCATATCATTGACAGAGCGAGGATCATAGACCTCGTCGTCGGCCACCAGGGGACTCGATAAAAAGGGCTGTTCTCTAAAAGAAGCCACCTTATTGTAGGGCAGGTTTATTACATAGCGCCCATACATGTCCATTCCAAATTCTGTACTATTAAATTCTTCTTTTATAATCTCTGGATCGAGGGCAATCGAAGAGGTAAACGAATAGGTGTATTGCGCATCGGGCGGAGCAGGTGAGGAATTGCCATTAATAAAAACTTGACCCTTTTTAAGTTCGAGCAAGTCGCCTGCAATAGCCACGCAGCGTTTAATGTAATGATCCGTTTTATCAGCAGGATGAATAGCCAGCGGATAACTTTCGGGGTCTGACAGCACGATCTTTCTTCCGGCATCTATATTGCCATTCCCTAATCTGCGGCAAACATCATAGTAGGGATCCTTAGACTGATAGTCGGGCAAGTTGATAACGGTATCGCCGGCAGGAAAATTAAACACAACAGCATCTCCTCTTTTTACCGGATGGGTAAACCAGCGGATGTAGGGCAGTGAACCCACCGTAGTGTAAGAGGGCTTATCGGAACCAAATGGAAAGTAATTATGCATAAAAGGTACCGACAGCGGTGTGTTGGGTATGCGAGGGCCGTAGCTGAGTTTACTTACAAAGAGAAAATCATTGACCAGTAAACTTTTTTCCATCGATCCAGAAGGGATTGTATAGGCCTCGAAAATAAACGTTCTGATAAGCGTGGCCGCTACAATGGCAAAAATGGCCGCATCGAACCACTCGCGCCAGGCGGGTTTAACATGCTTTTCCACGCCCGGCTTGCCAACATATGTTGTTTTCTCTTGAGCGGCCAACCACGGAAAATAAATGGGGGCCAGCAAAGCAGACAAGGTATGATCTAGTAAAGAAAATCGACCAAACGCCTTTGTGAACTCTATATAGATGCCGGGTGTGATAAACCATCCCATAACAGGAATAAACTGCCAAAACACCCAATGACGAGGTCTTCCGGCTAGCGATTGCATGCACCAGGTATTATAAAATGGTACATACGCTTTCCAAGCAGGAAGCCCAGCCTTTACGAACAACCTGGCAAAACCGGGAGCAGGCAACATCACCAGCAGCGTAGCTACCAGATAAACGATTAAAAAATGTTGAAGGGGCATGTTATTTAGTTTGATACATCACCTCTTTGACCAGTCGAACGGTCCGGGGCACATCTGGTAGTGCGGCCGCCACTAAATTCGGTGCATAGTGTAACGGAGCATCAGCCGCTGTAATACGACGTATAGGTGCATCCAAATAATCGAAACCTTCTTTTTGTATGCGGTAAGTAATTTCGGAGGAAACAGAGGCAAAGGGCCACTGCTCTTCTACGATCACCAGACGATTTGTCTTTTTAACAGATTCCAAGATCGTATGCCAATCGAGGGGTCGAATGGTGCGAAGATCGATCACTTCGGCACTGATTCCTTCTTTTTCGAGCTCCTGTGCGGCGCCCAACGCTACTTTCATCATTTTATTGAAAGAAACGATTGTTACATCACGACCAGCTTTTTTAATATCCGCTTTTCCGATCTCGATGTAATACTCCTCATCAGGCACCTCCGATTTATCGCCATACATCACTTCGCTCTCCATAAAAACGATTGGATCGTTCTCGTAACGAAGCGCTTGCTTCATGAGTCCTTTAGCATCATAACCATTGCTGGGTGAAACTACTTTTAGCCCTGGAATATTTGCATAGAGTGATTCAAAAGCGGTAGAGTGTTGCGCACCAAGTTGGCCGGCCGATCCGTTAGGACCTCTAAAGACAATGGGACAAGTGATCTGTCCGCCGCTCATGGCCAGCATTTTAGAGGCTGTATTCAAAATTTGATCTAGGGCCAGTACCGCAAAGTTCCAGGTCATGAACTCGACGATGGGGCGCAACCCGTTTTGGGCAGCCCCTACCCCTACGGCCGCAAATCCTAATTCAGAAATGGGGGTGTCGATAATCCGACGAGGACCAAACTCAGCCAACATACCCTGGCTAACTTTATATGCGCCATTGTATTCTGCTACTTCTTCTCCCATTAAAAAAATGCGGTCATCCCTTCTCATTTCCTCGGACATGGCTTCACGAAGGGCTTCCCGAAAGGCTATAGATCTGGCCATTTTCAATTGATTTTACGCCCGGCAAATTTAAGCTAAATTTGCTATCCTATGAAGAATATAAAGCTAATCGAAGTTCCATCAGAGATAGGTGCCGGTACCCGTGGGGCTAGTCTGGGAGTCGAGGCCATTAAAGTGGCGGCACTCGACTTTATGAGCAATTTTTTTATTCATTTTCCCTCCGAAAAGGTTTCTACCGAAAATCATTTGCTCTACGAGCCTATTGAGTCGCCCTACGCCAAAAGAATCAAGGGTTTGCTAACCATGTACGAGCGCGTGGGAAAAGCCGTATCCGAAACGCTCAAGAATAATTTCTTTCCGGTAGTGCTTAGCGGAGATCACTCTGTAGCCGGTGCCACCATTAGCGGTATCAGAATGGCGAAACCTAAAAGCAAACTCGGTGTTATCTGGATCGATGCCCATGCCGATTTGCATACTCCCTACACCACGCCCTCCGGCAACCTACACGGGATGCCTATGGCCATTGCCTTGGGAGAGGATAATCCTGATTGTGCCATACATGAACTCGATCAGCGCACTATCGAATATTGGAATAAACTCAAAAATTTCGGAAAGATTTGCCCCAAAGTACTCCCGGAAAACGTGGTATACATTTCGCTGCGAGACTTTGAAAAAGAGGAAAAATACCTGCTCGATCAACTCGACATCAAAAAGATAAGCACTAAAGAAATCCGAAGCAAAGGAGCCGAAAACATTGTTAGATCTGTATTACGTTACCTATCTGATTGTACAGACATTTATCTTTCGTTCGACGTGGATTCTCTCGACTCTGGTATTTCGAAAGGAACGGGTACACCTGTAGGAAATGGGCTTCGCGAAAGAGAGGCAGAGGACCTGGTAAGTAAATTTATGCAGAACAGAAAGATCTGTTGCTTTGAGATCACAGAGGTAAACCCTACCCTCGATAAAGAGAATCTAATGGCAGAGATCGCATTTAATATTCTGCAGCGCAGCGTAAATATCGTAATGATGAACTAGCCTCTTGGATCTCCAAAGGTTAGCCGAAGCCCCTCCTCAAAAGAACGGGGAGAAAATGCTAATTCTCGTTTAGCCTTGTCGATACAAAGTCCTGTCCTCAATGGTCTCCTTGCAGGCTGCTGAAAAGAAGCCGTATTGGTACGAACAACCAGGGAGGCGTCCAACTGCAAATAAGCAGCAGCCCTGGTGGCCATATCGTAGGGTGTCAGTACCTCTTGGCCCGAGATATTAAAGATTCCGGTTGCCGACTGAGTAATAATGCGATAAATGCCCTCGGCAAGATCTTCTACATACGTGGGAGTTCTTACTTGGTCATCTACAACCTGGTAGGATTCACCTCGAGCCAGTTTGTCTTGCACGATTGACAGTAAATTACTGCGACCTGTCATGGGCCTTCCATACACTAAAACTGTTCGTACTATCGCCCATCTCAAACCAGATCGCTCTACCTGCTCTTCGGCCTCAACCTTAGTTTGTCCGTAGTGATTGATGGGATTTCTTACCGCTTGTTCATTGTAATTTCCTACTTCCCCGTCAAAAACAAAGTCGGTAGACACATAACAGAATGAAGCCTGTACCTGCTGCGCCGCTTGTATCAGATGTTGTGTTCCTGTTACGTTAGTCTGCGAGGCTACTGCAGGTTGCAAGGCACAATCATCGGGTTTACCCATTGCGCCCGCATGAATGATCCAATCAGGCCGAAAATCAGCTACTACCTGAAGTGTGCGTGCCAGATCGGTAAAATCGAGCGATTCATATGCAAAATGATGATTTTGCTCAAAAGGCAGACGACAGGTTCCACGCGAAGTAGCCAGCGCATCCAAACCGGCGTTAGTTAGCAAATCGCACAAATAATAACCTAGAAATCCGTTAGCGCCGGTGAGTAAGATTTTCATTAACTAAAAGTAGTAAAATCGTAAATTCGTTGCTTCAATTTGACTGATATGAAGCAGAAAGTTTCCCGAATTGCACTCATGACATCAGGTGGAGATGCACCGGGAATGAATGCCGCCATTAGAGCGGTAGTAAGAACAGGCTTGTATTATGGATTAGAGGTGTATGGCATCATGCGCGGCTATCAGGGACTAATCGAAGATGATATCATCAAAATGAACAGTCGCTCCGTGGCCAACATCATTCAGCGCGGCGGAACAATACTTAAGACGGCTCGTAGTAAAGATTTTTTACAATTAGAAGGAAGACAAACCGCTTACGAGAATCTTAAGAAAAGAGGAATCGACGGACTGGTAATTATTGGAGGAGATGGATCTTTTCGTGGTGCCGTTACGTTTAGTAAAGAGTTTAATATTCCTTGTGTTGGCATTGCCGGCACAATCGATAAAGATATTGCCGGTAGCGATTACACCATCGGCTTCGATACCGCTGCCAACACGGCCGTGGAGGCTATCGACAAGATCAGAGATACCATGGAGGCCCATGACCGGGTTTTTGTGATTGAGGTAATGGGCAGAGATGCAGGCTATATTGCACTACACAGCGGTATGGCTACCGGTGCAGAATCAATTTTGATACCGGAACAAAAAACCGACATCAACGATATTATTACTTCGCTCAAAGAAAAAGAAAGAAGAAAAAAACTAGTTAATCTGATTGTGGTGGCAGAAGGAGATGACTTCGGAGGAGGCAATGAAGTAGGACGTGTTTTAAAAGAAAACCTCCCTAAAGCAGAAATCCGTGTTTGTATTCTGGGTCACATTCAACGTGGAGGAGCCCCCAGCTGTATGGATCGCACCATCGCTAGCAGAATGGGATATCATGCAGTAGAAAGTTTACTCGAGGGTAGACACAACGTATTTGTGGGCATTACGAATAACGAAATGAATTACATCCCACTGGAGCAAGCGGTAAAGATGAAAGGCACCATCAATGAAGAGTGGCTCAATATCGTTAAGATCCTGGCAAAATAAAACGCAGCTGCAGACAGCTAAATAACATGGCAAAACATTTAGATAAATACATTCATAGGAGCTTTGATAACGAAGCAGGTAAATTACATGCGTACAAAAGAACCAAGATTGTGGCTACCGTGGGACCCGCATGCGAGAGTTATGAGCAATTGCTGGGCCTGGTAAAGGCAGGGGTCAATGTATTTCGGCTTA
>Ga0315904_10008190_pt1 | contig 13866 bp, 12 predicted proteins | sample LakEriMetagenome_6_FD_203529 | JGI IMG/M metagenome (GOLD analysis project Ga0315904, IMG submission 203529) | Freshwater fungal communities from buoy surface, Lake Erie, Ohio, United States - Buoy 12 MA120 | ecosystem: Environmental > Aquatic > Freshwater > Lake | place: USA: Lake Erie, Ohio... | reverse complement strand
GCCCCGGCGGACCCGCAGCCGCGCGGAGGCCACTACGCCGCCGCGGCGCCCGCCTGCTTCGCCCGATAGAGATACGGGTTGAGCGTCGGGTCGTTGTACATCTTCATCTGCCGGAACACCCGCAGCGGCCGCTCGCCCGCATAGATCTCCGCGAGCAGCCGGTCGATCGCCGCCACGAGATGGTCGCGCTGCTGGTCGAGCACCACGAGCCGGCCCGCCGCCTTCTCCCGATGCTCGGGCGCCGCGTCGCGTCGCTCCACCTGCTCCCGCATGTGGAATCGACGAAGCTCGAGGATCGAGAGCCGATCGAGCGCGGCGCCGGGAGTCTCCGTGGCCGCAGGAGCGTCGGCCGCGGCCGCGATGCCCCGGGCAGCGAGGTCGGCGATGAGCCAGTCGTCAACTTTTTCGATCGCGTCGTTGCGGGCCTGGTTGTAGCGGTCGATCGCCCGCTTCACCTGCGCGATCCGGCCGTCGGTCACGGCCGGCGAGCGGGCGATGTCTTCCTCGTGCCAGAGCAGGAAGTTGAAGCGGTGCATGTCGCAGAGCCGGCCTTTGAGTCCCTCCTCCGAATGCTCCACCTCGAAGTCGTGCCAGTGGGCCACGAGGTGCACGAGCAGCGCGTCGAGCGTGGCCACGGGCGCGGGCAACGCGGCGGAGGTCTTCGGGGCGGCGGGCTGCTTCTTCATGATGCGATGTCCTGCGGAAGGGATTTTTTACGGCCGGTCAGGCGGCACGACGGATGACGAGACAAAGGTTCGACCCGCCGAAGCCGAACGAGTTGCTCGCCGCCACCCGCACGGCCCGCGGACGGGCGACGTGGGGCACGTGGTCGAGCGGACACTGCGGGTCGGGATCGTCGAGGTTGAGCGTGGGAGGGATGGCTTGGCGGTGGATCGCCGCCAGGCAGGCGACCGCCTCGAACGCGGCGGCGCCGCTCACGAGATGGCCCGAGGCGCCCTTCGTGGAACTCGCCGGCACCGCGTCGGTCGCGTCGCCCAAAGCCAGCCGGATCGCGCCGGCCTCGGCGACGTCGCCCACCGGCGTGCCGGCGGCATGCGCGTTGACGTAGTCGACGTCGCCCGGCGCAACGCCCGCGTCGTCGAGGGCGGCCGAGATCGCGCGGGCGGCATGCACGGGGTCGCTGCTCGGGATCACCATGTGGGCCCCGTCGCTCGACATGCCCACGCCGGCGAGCTCGCCGTCGAGCCGCGCCCCGCGGGCCGCTGCGTCGGGCCGACGCTCGAGCACGAAGAACGCGCCGCCTTCACCCATCACGAAGCCGTCGCGGTCGCGGTCGAACGGCCGCGACGCCTTCACCGGATCGTCGCCGCGGCGCGACAGGGCCCGGAGGTTGTAGAAGGCCGCGATCGCCGTGGGGCTGAGCACGTCGCAGCCGCCAGCCACGCAGACATCGACCCAGCCCGCCTCGAGCCAGGTCTTCGCGAGCGCGAGCGCATAGCCGCTCGACGCGCAGGCGGCGGCGGCCGTCACGACCGGGCCGCCGATGCCGAGCCGGGCGGCCATCCAGTGGGCGAGGCTCGGCTCGAGCGCGGGCTCGAACACCCGCCGGCCACCGGCGGCAAAGTCGATCTCCCAGGCCTTGAGGTGCTCGGCGCCCAGGCCGAGCACGAGGCCCACGCGAGGGCCGGAAGCCAGGCCTCCGGCGGAATCCCGCGGCAGACCCGAGTCGGCGAGCGCCGCCGCCGCCGGCACGAGACACATCCGCGAGAGCCGATCGAGCGCCGCCACCTCCGCGGCGGAGAGACGGCACGAACCGGCCGGTGGCTCGGGTATCGCGGACACGGGCGCCGCGAACTGCCGGGCCTCGCGGCCGAGCGGGCCGGGATCGATGTCGCGGAGCCCCGACCGGCCCGCGAGCAGGTTGTCGGCGATCTCGGCGAACGAGTTGCCCAGCGGCGAGATGGCGCCCACGCCGGTGATCATCACCGGCTCGCGGCCGCGCCCAGGCGCACGGGCCCCGCTCATGCCGCACCCCGCAGCCGTACGTGCGCCGGTGCTGCAGTCGCCGTCCGGCGCGAGACACGAATCTCGCCGCCCCACGGACACTCGATCGCCCACGACACGAGCGCCGTGCCCTCGCGGCACATGTCGAGCGCGCGGGCGAACTCGGCCAGGCCGCCACCGGCCTCGGGCGCCACCACCCGCAGCCGCGGCCTCTCGGGAAACCGCAGCGACAGCGACAGCGATGCCACGCTCGGCGCAGGCGTGCGCCGCGCCGCGGCCACCAAGCCACGGGCCACGCCGGCACCGGACCGGCCGCCCGCGTGGTCGGCGCCCGGCGCGTCGGGCTCGATCGCGAGCGCGAGCGCGCGGCAAACCGGGTCACCGGCGGCCAGTCCCGCGTCGTCGAGCGTCGGCTCCTCCTCCCACTCCGTGGCCACGAGCCAGACGCACGGCGGATCGCCCGCGGCCACCGCGGCATGGATGATCGTCGCAGCGGCGAACAGGCCCTCGGCGAGCGCGTCGGGGCCGCCGCCCACGCCGAGCTGTGGCCCGCGCATGCCCAGACCCACGCTCACGGCGCCGGCCACCGAATGCAGCGAACACTGCGGCACGATGTGGGGCGACACGCTCACGCCCCCGGCCGTGGCGAGGTTCGCGAGCGTCTGGGCGGCGATCAGCCGGCCGACCTGGCACGACGCGGCCACCACGGCATGGCGGCCGAGGTCGACGGGCTCCGGGCCGCGGGCCGCGAGGGCGCGAAGCACCGCGTGGACGCCCACCACAGTGTGTTCGTCGCAATGCCTGAGGAACCGCGGCGGCAGGGCGGGGGCACCGTCCGGACCGGGACGGTCGCGGAGCGCCGCGATCTCGGAGCGTCGCGCCGACACGAGCGCATGGCCGGTGATGCCGCAGGCTGCGGCCGACTCGGCTTGGGGCGACGCATGGCTGGCGTTCATGGCGACGGTCTCGGGCGCGATGAACTCGGGACGGCCGGCACGGCCAGACGGCGGGTCAGGCGGCGTGCTTGCCGGCCTTGGCGGCGATCTTCCGCTCGAGCACGTCGAGCATGTCGCCGACGGACACGATGCTCTCGAGCAGCTCCGTCTCGATCTGGATGCCGAAGTGGCTCTCGATGTGGAGCACGAGGCCGGCCATGTCGAGGGAATCGAGGTTCAGGCCCTCGCGGAGGGTCGTGGCGTCGTCGATGCCGGTATAGGTCTCGCCGGTCTCCTTCTCCAGGAGTTCGAGGACGACGGTCGACAGATCCGAGCGGTTCATGGCGGCGGCGGCTCCGAGGTGGAAACATGCGACGGCCCGGCGACGGTGCGCGGACGGGGTCGTCGGGCGGGGGAAGGTAGCGAAGCGGCCGCCGTGGGCGAAGGGCAAAAATCCGTGTACTCTTGCGGTTTCGCTCGGCGATTCCCCCACTTCGGCCAGGTTGCATGCACACCCCCGCACCACCCTCGCCTCCCGCCGTCGGCTGGCCCGTGCGGCTCCTGGCCGCGGCCACCGTCGGGTACACCGGCGTGCTCGTGTGGGCGACGCATCATCCGAAGCCCGAGCGCATCGTGGGGACGAATCCACCCTCCGACAAGCTCCTGCACGTCGCCGCCTATGCGGTGTTGGGAACGCTCGTCGCGCTGACGCTCGGCGCCGCCGGACGGCTCTCGCTCCGCAGCGGTCTCGCCGTCGCGGCGGGCTTGGCCGCATTCGCCGCGCTCGACGAGGCCACGCAGCCGCTGCCGTGGTTTCGGCGGTCGGCCGACCCGCTCGACTGGGTCTTCGACGTCGCGGGCGTCGCGCTCGGACTGGCCGCGGGGGCCGTCGCCGCCCGCGCCGTCCAGAGCCTGACCGGCCGGCGCCGTCAGTAATTCGGCGTGGGCGCGCGGTAGTCGGCGAGATTCACCGACTTGAACCAGTCGATCGTCTTCGCGAGGCCCTCGCGGAGCGGCACCTTCGGCTCCCACCCGAGCTTCGCCTTGGCGAGCGTGATGTCGGGCCGCCGCCGCTCGGGATCGTCGACCGGCAGCGGCTTCTCCACGAGCTTGGACTTCGAACCCGTGAGTTCGAGCGTCAGCTCGGCGAGCTGGCGGATCGTGAACTCACCGGGATTGCCGATGTTCACCGGGCCGACGAAGTCGTCGGGCCCGTTCATCATCCGGATCATGCCCTCCACGAGGTCGTCGCGATAACAGAAACTGCGGGTCTGCGAGCCCGTGCCGAAGATCGTGATCGGCTCGCCGACGAGCGCCTGACGGATGAAGTTGGAGACGACGCGGCCGTCGTAGGGATGCATCCGCGGACCGTAGGTGTTGAAGATCCGCACGATGCGGACGTTGACCTTGTTGGTCCGGTGGTAGTCCATGAACAAGGTCTCGGCGGCCCGCTTGCCCTCGTCGTAGCAGGCGCGGGGGCCGATCGGATTCACCGAGCCGCGGTAGGTCTCCGGCTGCGGATGGACTTCGGGGTCGCCATAGACCTCGCTCGTGGAGGCCTGAAGCACCTTCGCCCGGCAGCGGCGGGCCATGCCGAGGACGTTGATCGCCCCCACCACGCTCGTCTTCATCGTCTTGATGGGGTTGTATTGGTAGTGGCCCGGCGATGCGGGGCAGGCGAGGTTGTAGATCTCGTCGACTTCGAGCCAGAGCGGGTGGACGACGTCGTGGCGGACGAGCTCGAAATTCGGCTTCCCGAGCAGGTGGGCGACGTTGGTCTTCTGGCTGGTGAAGAAGTTGTCGACGCAGATCACGTCGTGGCCGTCGGACACCAGCCGCTCGCAGAGGTGGCTGCCGAGGAAGCCGGCGCCGCCGGTGACGAGGATGCGCTTGATCGAGGGCATGGGAGTCTCGGTTCGGAGGCAGGGGTGCGAACGCTTGGGATCGGAACGCCGGGCTGGTAGTGTATCGGCTCCACGTTTGGCCGCACGGCGGCCCGCGAGAGGTTCGCCATGGCTCGACGGATCGGTCGCCGCACGGTGCTGACGACCGCGGCGGCCGCCGGTGCCGCGGCCGTCGTCAGCCCGCCCGGAACAGCATTCACAGCCAGAGGAGCCGCCATGGTGAAGGGTCGCATCAAGCAGTCACTCGTTTTCTGGTGCTACCACATCGCCGGTCAGAAGTGGGATCTCGACACCATGTGCCGGGTGGCCAAGGACCTCGGCTGCGGCTCGATCGAACTCACCACACCCGACCAGTGGCCCACGCTCAAGAAACACGGGCTGACCTGCGCGTTGGCCGCCAACGGCATGCCGGGCGCGCCCTTCATGAAGGGCCTCAACAACCCGCGGTACCACGACGAGGTCATCGCGCGCACGACGGAGACCATCGACGCCTGTGCGGCCGCCGGCTTTCCCGCCGTGATCGCGTTCAACGGCTACAAGTGGCGCGATGCCGACGACCCGACGAGCGGCGAGATCTCGGCGGAGGAGGGGGCCGCCAACTGCGTGGCGGGACTCAAGAGGCTCGCCGGCCACGCGGAGAAGCGGGGCGTGAACATCTGCATCGAGCACCTCAACACCCGCGACGACACGCACCCCATGAAGGGCCATCCCGGCTACCAGGGGGACGACATCGACTACGTCGCGAACATCGCGCGGAAGGTGGGCTCGCCCCGGGTGAAGGTGCTGTTCGACTTCTATCACGTGCAGGTGATGCATGGCGACCTGATCCGCCGGGTGGAGCAGTGCCGGGACGTGATCGGCCACATCCACGTGGCCGGCAATCCCGGCCGCGGCGAACTCGACGACACGCAGGAGATCAACTACCCGCCGCTGATGCGGAAGCTCCTCGACATCGGCTACGACGGCTGGGTGGGCCAGGAGTTCATCCCCACCCGCGACGCCCTCGAGGGCCTCCAGCAGGCCGTGAGCCTGTGCGACGTCTGAGCTTTACGGCCGCGCGAGGATGATGCGGACGTCGCAGACGTTCGTGCCCGTCGGCCCCGTGACCACGAGACCGCCGGCGGCCGCGAGCAGGGGATGGGCGTCACGGCGGGCGAGGGCCTGGGCGACGTCGGGGCCGCCCGCCGCGAGGGCCGCACTCACGGCCGCGTCGGCGAAACCACCCGCCGCCGTGGTCGGGCCGTCCTCGCCGTCGGTGCCCACGCTCGCGACGAGCAACCCCGCCGGCCACGGCCCCCGCGCCCGCACCACGGCGGCCGCGGCCAGCGCAGTCTGCTGATTGCGTCCGCCCACGCCGTGCGCGGCCGGCAGGAGGACGGTGGACTCGCCCCCCTCCACGAGCGCCCGCGGACGACCGTCGGCACGCGCCTCGGCGACGAGCGCGACCGCCTCGCCCGCGAGCCGCGCCCCCACCGCGTCGGCCGCCGCCTCGGTGACCGAGCCCGCGGCCGCGTGCCGCACCCGCACCACGTATCCCAATCCTTCCGCCGCCCGCGCCGCCGCGTCGACCGCGGTGGCGTTGGAACCCACGACGACGTGCCGCACCACGCAGCCCGTCGGGGTCGTCCAGCGGCCACCCGGCGCCGCGGGACCATCCGGCATGCACGGCCCCGAGGCGATCACGTCGAGGTCGTCGCCGATCACGTCGGAGAGGACGAGCACCACGAGCCGTCCGGCCGCGCACGCCCGCGCGAGGCCACCGCCCTTGACGGCGCTCAGCCGCTTCCGCGCCGCATTGAGCATTGCGATGTCGGCGCCCGCCGCCGACAGCCGTCGCGTGAGGGCGATCGTGTCGGCGAGGGTGCCGGCGCCGCGTGGAGCTTCCAGGAGCGCCGAACCGCCGCCGGTGATCACCGCGATGGCAAGGTCGCGCGCCGAGAGGCCACCCACGAGCCCGAGCATCTCCGTCGTGGCCGCCACGACCGCGGGGGTGGGGAGGTTCTGTCCGCCGGGCCGCGTGGCGCGGGCCTCGATCACCGCCGGGCCGCGGGCGGCCCCCTCGGGCACGCTCACGAGGCCCCGGACGCGGTGGCGCCCGAGCCGATCGCCGCCGAGCACGGCCTCCACGCCCGCCGCCATGCCGGCGGCCGCCTTGCCCGCGCCCACGACGACGATGCGGTCGATCGCCCCGAGGTCGAGCGGCGGATCGCACGGGCGGCCGTCGACGAGCACGTGGTTTTCGTCGATCGCGAGCCGCGCCGCCACGAGCCGGGCGGGATCGACCGCCGCGACCGCCGCGGCGCGGATCGTGGCGAAATCCGTGCGGAGCCCGGCGGTGTCGGCCATCACTCACCCGGCGCCGCGGGGAACCGCTTGGGGTCGAACCGCGACAGGTCGATGCCGCCGCGGGACTCCTCTTCCAGAAGCTTCACCCGCATCTCGAGCCGCTCGAGCCGCCGCGCGAGCAGGGCCGGAGACTCCTCCGCCGGCGCCGGTCGCGGCGGCCGCGGCACCTCGGGGTAGCCCAGTTGCCGCTGCAGGGCGGCGAAGAAGAACAGCGGATCCTTGCCGCGGTTGGCCCACGCGATCCGCCCCTCCTTGGCGCCGAACAGGATCACGCGATCGGGCTCGACGGGCTCGCGGCCGGCGAGCAGGGCGTCGCGCCGCTCGATCCGCCAGTATTCGGGGCTGCGGACCGCCACCAGATCGGCGAGATCCACGAGGCCCACCTGCCGCGACACCATCCCGATCCAGTCCCTCCAGTCGGCATCGAAGAGCGGATCGGCGGCGACCGCGGCCAGGCCGCCGGCGTAGTCGAGACGGTTGCGCGACAGACACTCGAACCGATAGAGGAACAGGCCCTGCGGCGTGGGGCCCTGGGCACGGTAGGCCGCCTCGCGCTCGAGGATGGCCAACGCCGTCCGCATGTCGAACCGGCCCCCCTCCTCCTCGGCGGCCGCGATCACGAAGGTCTGGAACGAGGTGAAGTAGTGGGGGATGCGGGCCATCGCCGTGGCAAGCGTGCCCACGAGCTTGAGCTCGCCCACGAGATAGTCGACGGCCATCGGCAGCTTCGTCGTCGCCAGGATCTCCTGGCCGATCGCGGCGAGCGCCTCCTGGGCCGCGATGCCGGCCACGACCCGCTCGGCGAGCGCCCGGAAGAGGTGGGCCTGCTCGATGTATTCCTCACGGTCGAGCATCGATCGCACCGGTCGAAACGGACGTGCCGCCGCCGCCCGGCGGCGGGCGGGTCGGCCCGGGAAAACCGCATCCTATAATTCCGGTGGTGCGGCCGCATGCCGCCCCACCGCCGCCCGCCCCAAATTCACGCGCCCCAGGATCACGCATGTCAGACCGCTTCTCCACGATCGAGTCTGCCGTGGCCGCCATTCGCCGCGGCGACGTGGTGATCGTGGTCGATGCCGAGGACCGCGAGAACGAGGGCGACTTCGTCTGCGCCGCCGACAAGGCGAGCCCCGAGATCGTGAACTTCATGATCACGCACGGCCGCGGGCAGGTCTGCATGTCGATCCTGCCCGACGTGGCGAAGCGGCTCGACCTGCCGCCGATGGTGCAGGCCAACTCCACACCGCTGGGCACGGCCTTCACCGTGCCGGTCGACCACCGCACCGCCCGCACCGGCATCACCGCCGGCGAGCGGGCCGCCGCCATCGCCGCCATCCTCGACCCCGCGAGCCGGCCCGCGGATTTCGTCCGGCCGGGACACCTGTTTCCGCTCGTCGCCAAGGAGGGGGGCGTGCTCCGGCGGGCGGGCCACACCGAGGCGGCGATGGACCTCGCGCGGCTCGCGGGCTCCCCGCCGGCCGGCGTGCTCTGCGAGATCCTCGACGACTCGGGCAACCGGGCCGACCGCGACGGCCTCTTCGCCCTGGCCCGCGCGCATGGCCTCGAGATCATCTCCATCGAGCAGCTCATCCGCCACCGCCGCACCCGCGAGAAGCTCGTGGAGCGGATCGCAGAGGCCGACCTGCCCACGAAGTGGGGCCGCTTCCGCATCATGGCCTACGGCGTGAAGTACGAGGCGCAGCAGCCGCTCGTGCTCGTGATGGGCGACGTGGTGAACATGGCGGCGCCGCTCGTGCGGCTCCACTCGTCGTGCTTCACCGGCGACCTGCTCGACAGCCTGCGGTGCGACTGCGGCGACCAGCTCCATCTCGCGCTCGACATGATCGGCCGCGAGGGAGGCGGCGTGCTCGTCTACCTGCCGCAGGAGGGCCGCGGCATCGGGCTCGTGGAGAAGATCCGGGCCTACGAGCTGCAGGACAAGGGCCTCGACACGGTGGAGGCGAACCTGGCGCTCGGCTTCAAGGCCGACTCGCGCGACTACGGCGTGGGCATCCAGCTGCTCAAGGACCTCGGGCTCAGGCGGGTGCGGCTGCTCACGAACAATCCCAAGAAGACCGACGCCTTCATCTACGGCGGCTTCGATCTGGAGGTGGTCGACCAGGTGCCGATCCTGCCGCCGGTGCACGAGTTCAACGAGCGCTACCTGGCCACGAAGCGGGAGAAGCTCGGCCACCGGTTCCCCTGACCCCGCGCGGCGGCGCGGTTTGACCGGTCCGCGTTCACGCCCATAGCATCCCTTCACCAGGTCCCTTCGGCGGAGACGAGCATGCGTGCAGGGGACGAGGCGACCGCGCGCCGGTTCGCACGGCGAGCCAAGGCCGCCGGCGCGGTCCTGGCCGTCGGGCTCGTCGCGGCGGGCTGCCGCCGCGAGTCCGCCACGCCCGCCCTGCCGCCGGCCGAGCCGTCGATCACGGCGCCCGCCGAGCCCCCGCCCGAGCCGCCGACGGCCGGCTTCACGCCCCCGGCCACGCGGGCCGATCTCGACCGGCAGGTGACGTGGGTCGACCGTCCGGTGCGGGATGCACTGGCGCTTGCACGCGAGCAGGACGCCCAGGAACCCGCAACCTGTTCCGCCGCCGAAGCGCTGGCCCGCCCGAACGACTCGCCGGAGGCCAACGCCCACATCCTCGCCGCCCTCATGCGGCCTCCCGTCGCCGGCGCACCGTGGTCCGTCGACCGCGTGAGCCGACATCTGCCCGCCGACGTGGAGAGCGTCAATCCGCTGCGGGCCGAGACGGCGGCGGAGTTCGACCTGCTCGAACTCACGGGGCTGCAGCTGTTCGGGTTTGACCGGTCGCGGGCGGCGTTCGCCAACGCCGACACGGTGGCGACGTGGCGGACGAGCGCCGACGGCCTCGTCGACGAGGTGGTGCTCCGCGACGACCTCACCTGGAGCGACGGCCGGCCGGTCACGGCCCGGGACGTGGCCTTCTCATGGCGGCTCGTGACCGACCAGCGGGTGCCCGCCCGCGCATTTCGCGAGGGAGCGCGACGGCTTCGCGCCGTGCACGCCTACGACGACCGGACCGTGGCGTTCTTCCACGCCGAGCCGCTGGCGACCAACGCGTGGGACATCGACTTCCCCGTGCTGCCCCGGCACGTCTACGAGTCGTCGTGGGAGCGCGACCCGTCGCTCGTGTCGAGCCCGGAGCACGTCGCCCGCGAGGCGCGGCCCGTGACCGGCGGCCCCTACGAGGTGGCGAGCCGGACACCCGGCCGGGAGATCGTGCTGCGTCGGCGGGCCGGCTGGGCGGTGGTGCGCGGCCGGAGCGTGCGGTCACCCGCGCCGTTCACGGAGGTCAGGCTCGTCGTCCACGAGGATCCGGCCACGGCGCTCGAGGCCCTCGAGGCGGGCGAACTCGACGACGCCGCGCTCGCCCCGGAGCAGTGGGCCACCGCGACCGGCACGCCATCCTTCACCGACCGCGCCTTCCGGCTCACGACACCCGACCTGCGCAGCCTGCAGATCGTGTGGAACCTCGACACGCCGCTGTTCGCCGACCGCCGCGTGCGGCGGGCCATGGGCTACGCCTTCGACCATGGGCGGCTGCTCGACGGATTGTGTCAGGGCCTGGCGACGCCGGCGACGGGACCGTTCGAGCCCCTGCCGCCCGAGGCCTCGCGACGAGCGGCCGAGCCGCCGCGGCAGGATCTCGCCAAGGCCGAGGCGCTCCTCGACGAGGCCGGCTGGATCGACCACGACGGCGACGGCGTCCGCGACCGGGAGGTCGACGGCCGCCGCGTGCCCTGCGGCTTCACGCTCGTCTGCGACCACGATCCCTTCCGGGTGGCGGTGGCCGCGCTCGCCCGCGACAGCCTGGCGCGGGTCGGCGTGACGTGCACGGTGCAGGCCCTGGACCCGCGGCAGGTTCATGAACGTTTCAGGTCGCGCCGCTTCGAGGCCTGCCTCACCGCGTGGGGCGCGGGCGTGGACCCCGACGCCGCGGCGAGCCTGTGGACCGCCTCCGGTCCACGGAACGTCTCGGGCTATGCCAATCCCGACGTCGACCGGCTGGCGATGGAGGGCCGGCGCGAGCGGGATCGGCAGCGACGGGCCGAACTGTACGCCCGCATCGCCGAGATCCTCGCCGAGGATCAGCCCTGCACATGGCTCGTGTGGCGGTCGCAGCCCCGGGGGGTGTCGCGGCGGATCGCCGCCGACCTGTTCGGCCTCAGGGCCGGCCCGCATTGGTCGCCGGGTCTGTCGAGCATCCGTCGGCCCGTGCTGGACTGAACCGGAGGCATGATCCCGCTGCCGCGCAGCCGTATACTCTGGCTCTTCGACCGTGTGCCCGCGATGACGGTTGCCCAGGGGTGCCATCTCCCCAGCGATTCCTACCACCGCTTTCAGGTGCTGCCATGAAGGATCGTGACGCCAGCGGGATCACGCGCGGATTCCGCCGCGGTCTCGCGATATGCGTGATCGTGTGCGCCGGCATCTCGGCCGCCGACGCGCAGACTCCGCGAGGCGGTGGGCTCGTGCCCACGCCGCGGAAGACCCGCGCCGAACTCGTGCGCGAATGGGATCTCAACTCCGACGGGAAGATCGACAAGGGCGAGGCCGAGGTGGCGGCCTCGCGGATGCGGCGCGAGCGGGCGGAGATGCGGCTCAATTCCGGCATCGACCCGATCACCGGCCTGCCGCGCGGCGAGTCACTGCCGGAGCTGCCCGAAGAACCTCCCCGCGAGGACGTTGCCGAGGAGGAGCCCGTGGTGGAGGAGCCTGCCGACGAGCGGAGGCTTCCCGGCACGAGGGTGCCCCGGCCAAACCCGCGCGGCAGCCCGACGGCCCAGGCGGAGCCTGACGCTCCCGCCGCCCGCGCGACCGACGGCACGCGGGCCGCCGCCGATCGCGCACGGCAGCCCGTGACCGGCGGCGTGCGGGCCGGTGGGTTGCCCGCACGGGCGGGATACGGCGCGGGCATCCCCGCGGCGCCGCTCAACGCGGGCCTGCCGATCGCGCCGCGGACCCGCCCCACTCCCGAGCAGCCGCGGCAGCCTCGCGGCGGGCTCTTGCCGACTTCGCGGCCGGCGCCACCGGCGGCGCCGGCGCCTCCCCGGCCGGCGGCCTCGCGCGATCTCTACGACCCTTACTGATCGCGTCGTGCCCGTGACCACGCCCGCCGAGAACTGCCGGCACCGGACGCCCGCGGATGCTGACGATCATCCGGCGGGGGCAGTCCAGCCACGCCCCTACCGCGAGACCCACACACTTCCCCGTCGAGAACCACCCATGACCGCTTCGCGCACAAGCCCGTTCATCCGTTCCCGGGTCGTGGCCGTCATCCTGCTGGCCCCGCTCGCCGTCGCGCCGGCCGACGAGCCGTCGCTGCCCGACGCCCGGACGCAGGAGAGCGTGTTCGTCTCGGGTGTCGACGAGCCGTTCACGGCCACCCGCACGGCGGTGACGGCGGCGCGCGAGCAGAGCGGCCGAGACTACCGCGTGGTCGTGGTCGACACGGCCGGCGACGCGGGCAGCGCCCGTGGGCTGCTCGACCGGCTCGTGCAGCGCTGGCGCGGGCAGGCGGAAGGCGCGTTCGATCCGTCGGCCGACGTGACGATCGTGCTGGCGGTGGATGACAGGAAGCTCGCCATGGACGTGCCCTGGGGCCTCGAGGTCGCCGCCGGGCTCGACGTGGCCACGCTGGAGAAGGAGCTGATCGCCGAAACGTTCGTGCCGCTGGCCAGGGACGGCCGCCTCGACGAGGCGCTCGCCGCCCTCGTCGCCGGGACCGAGGCCTGGGTCAAGAACCGCGCCGACGAGAAACTCGCCCGCGAGGAGGCGGCCCGGGTGTTTCGCACGCGGACATTGCCGCTGGGGATCGCGGCGGCGGTGGGCACGGCGGCGCTCGTCACGCTCGGGGTCCAGCGGCTGCGGCACGCCCGCCGCCTCGCGCTGGCCCGCGAGAAACTCGCGACCTTCAAGGCCGACGTCGTCGCGCTGTCCGACATGCTCGACGCCCAACAGGAGCGTCACCGCATGCTGCCGCACGCCGACCCCGACTTCCAGACGCCCATGGAAGGCCATACCCGCGCGGCCTACGACGGCGTGCAGACGGCGATTGCCCGGTACCGCGAGCGCTGGCTGGGCCTCATGGACGTGTGGGAGCGGGCCCAGGAGCAGGTCGACAAGGAGTGGTGGCTGGGGACGGCCGCGGCCGACGAGGCCGTGCAGCTGCTCGAATCGGCCGAGGCGCGGCCGCCGCTCGACGAGGTGGCCGGCGCCTGCCGCGGGCCGCTCGACGCGCTCGAGGCGGCGCACGAGAAGGCCCGCGAACTCCGTGCGGCCACCGAGACCGAGGCGGCGGCCGTCACCGGCCGCGTCGAGTCGTTGGCCCGCCGCGGCCGGTCGGGCGCGGCCTACCAGGCCGACCTGGCCGTCACCGCGCGGGGGCGCGAGCGGGCGACCGAGATCGTGGAGCGCGACCCGGTCGCGGCCCGCGGCATGTTCGAGGAGGCGACGGCGACACTGGCGAAGGTGCGCGAGCGGCTCGAGGCCGTCGAGGCCGGCGACGACCGCCGGCAACGCGCGCTCTCCCAGGCCGACGCCATCGCGGGACAGGTGGCCGCCCGCCGCGCGGAGGGCTGGCTGCTCACCGAACCGGGGGCGAATCCCGACGACCGCATCGCCACCGCGCGGCAGGAGTGCGCGCTGGCCGCCCAGCTGCTCGACGCCGGCGACACCTCCGCGGCGG
>Ga0315904_10008187_pt1 | contig 13869 bp, 29 predicted proteins | sample LakEriMetagenome_6_FD_203529 | JGI IMG/M metagenome (GOLD analysis project Ga0315904, IMG submission 203529) | Freshwater fungal communities from buoy surface, Lake Erie, Ohio, United States - Buoy 12 MA120 | ecosystem: Environmental > Aquatic > Freshwater > Lake | place: USA: Lake Erie, Ohio... | reverse complement strand
CACATCTGGCACCCGCGCGACCTCCAGCGCCTCAACTGGTTGCACCCCGATCAGTGGTCGAGCCTGCCGCGGATCGTCTGCGCCGGGGCGAAGTGGTGGGGCTCGGACCGGATGCTGTTCGCGGCGACGTGGCAGAACCGCGACGACCCGCTGCACGTCGTCCGCAAGTGCCACGAGTGGATCAGCGCCGCCGACATCCTCATCACCTACAACGGGCGCAAGGCCGACGAGAAGTGGCTGCGCTCGGAATGGGTCGTCGGCGGGTTCGCCCCACCGAGGCCGTACAAGTCCGTCGACCTGTACGCGGTGGCGCGGCAGCAGTTCGACTTCGAGTCCCGGTCGCTGGATCACCTGTGCCAGCGCCTCGGCATCGAGTCGAAGGCGGGCCACTACGACGCTGACGAGGCCATCGCCGCCGACCGGGGCAGCCGCTCGGCGCAGCGGTCCCTGCGCGACTACAACCTCCAGGACGTGCGCGTGACCGAGGTCGCCGCCGACCGGCTCGGGCCGTGGGTCACGTCCTGGCCTCACGTCGGGGTCATCACGGGTGTGGAGCGGTGCTGCTGGCGCTGCGGGTCGGAGGATCTGACGCAGGACGGCTACACCGCCGCCGTGACCACGCTCTACGCGCTGCTGCGCTGCGAGGGCTGTGGGGCGTGGAACCGCCTGAACCATCGCAAGGGCACGGTGTCCACGCGGAGGGCGATCTGATGGACCTCACCCTACGCATCGCCCGCTGGCGCATCGTGTGGGCGATCGAACCGGACGACGACGACGGCCCCGCCATGAGCGTGACCGCCGAGACCGAGATGGCGCCGGGGTTCGCCCCGCCGCCTGATTACTGGAGCGACGAGGACTAGCCGCTGCGCCGCAGGAAGTCGTCCAGCGCGAGGCGGATCACGTCGCTGACGGTGAGGTCGTAACGCGCGGCGACATCGCGCAACGCCGCCCATGTCTCCTCGGAGATACGGACGGCGCGCGCGGGCGTCTTGGGCTGGTTCGGCATCAGACCTCGTGCCACATCAGGCCGAGGCCCACGTTGTAGAGGCCATCGGCGTCGGGGGTCAGGGTCATCGGCAGGTCGCCCTCCTCGTGGAACGTCGGCACGCCGTTGATGACGTAGAAGCCGCAGGTGCCGAACTCCGAGAACGGGTGGTCGGCGAGGGTCTGGAACTGCTCGCGGGTCAGGCGCGGCTCACGGAACCCGTTCCAGTGCGCCTCGTCGTCGGGGACGGTGAAGGTGAGCGCGTAGCCCGCGTCGGGGTTCGCCTCGTCGTTCAGCAGCCATTCGCCGCTGACGGTCACGGTCCGGGTGGTGGTGGCGGTCATGTTGGTCTCCTTGGGGTCGGTGGCGGCCGTGGGCTGCGGGGATGGTCAGGCGTCAAGGTCCACGATGTAGACCATGCCCGTGTCCTGGCACTCCGCCGCCCATTCGACCTCGCCATAACACGCCTTGCAGTAGAGGTCGCCGTCGCCGGAGTAGGTCACGCGCGCTCCGCAGCATGACGAGATCTCGTCGGCGCCCGCGGTGGCGATTTGGTTGGCGTTCATGTTGGTCTCCTTGGGGTCGGTCCCTGTCCTGACACCTCCAAGGTAGGGCCGGTGTCATACACCTGTCAAGCACTTCGACCAAGAAAGTTTCAGGAGGACCGGAATGGCCGACTACCGACCCGAGGGCACCACCCGCCAACTCCCGCGCGAGGCGTTCACGCCGCCCGACCGCTCCGAGCAACTGCGCGCCGAGCGCGGGGCGGTGTATGGCCCGCCGATCGACAACCACCGCCGCATCGCCGCCCTGTGGTCGACGTGGCTCCAGACCGAGGTCAAGCCCTCCGACGTGGCGATGCTGATGTTCATGGTCAAGCAGGCCCGCCTGATCCAGACCCGGGACCACGAGGACAGCCTGGACGACGCCGAGGTCTACCTGGACTTCTACCGGGAGTTCATCAGCCTCGGGGAGTAGTGTGGTCGTCGGTCAGCAACCTTGATGAGGCGCTAGGATCGGCGTCGCCGCTACGAACCGGCGCTCTTCCTGAGCACCAGGCCCCCGCCTAGCCTTCGGGCCGGGCGGGGGCCTTTCGGCGTTCTAGGCGATGGCCTCGGCGATCGCGCTCATCCGGTCCCGCGCCACCGACGTGTAGATCATCGTCGTGGCCGGCGAGCGGTGCCGCATCGCCTCGGCCGTGGTCCGCAGATCGAACCCCGACGCCTGGAGAAAGCGCGTCCCAAACCGGTGGCGTCCCCGATGTAATCCCCCGGCGATGCCGCAGGCGTGGAAGTGCTCGGCGGCCAGGTGCGCGACGTAGCCCCGGCCCAACTCCTTGCCCCATAGCGGCCCCGACGACGGCCAGCGGCCGAGCTCGGCGAGCACCGACGACGGCAGCGCCACCGTGCCCTCGTCGCCGCCCTTCTGCCCCCGCACCCGCAGGTAGGCCGGTGGACCGGGCATCACGTCCTCGCCGTGAATGACCGCGATCTCGCAGGAGCGCAGCCCGCAGTACGCCGCGAGCATGATCCACAGCCGCATCCGGTCGTCGGCGGCCTCCAGCACCGTCCGCAGTTCGGCCTCGCTGATCGGGCGCGGTGCCCTCGACGGCACGCGCGGGCTCGGGATGCCGACCGTGGGATCGGACGGCAGCAGGCCCTCGGCGACGGCCCACTTGAAGAACGACCGCAGGTGGCCGAGGTAGGTGGCCCGCGTGGACGCCTGCGGCCACTGGTCGAGGTAGGTCTCGATCTGCTCGCGGGTCGCGGCGTGGACCGGGCCGACCGCGCGCTCGAAGTGCCGCAGCCGCTCGCGGCGCTGGGTGATGGTGGACGGGCGGAGGTTCCGCCGCTGAAGGTGTCTGATGTGCCCCCGAATCAACATGGAGGGCACATCGGCAAAGGTGATGGGGGCCTTTACCCTAGGCCGCTGAGCGCATGGGAAGGGCGCTCAGGAGGCCCGGAAACCGGACACCTTTTGCTTGGGTGTGTTGAGTCAAGCCCAGCATCCAGGCGGCCTCCACACCGAACTCACGTTCGACGGAGCGGGCTACTTCGGTGAGCTCGCGCGGCTGCTTGACCTGATCGGTCTCCCACTGCGAGTACCGACCACGCTCCACGCCGATGCGATCGGCGAACTCCGCCTGCGTCAGGTGTGCGTCCCGCCGGACTCGGCGCAGGCGGTCGCCGAGGGTCCAGGTAGGGACGTGGGTGGTTGTCATGGGCACCACTATGCGCCCTGACAGGGAAACTTGCCAATAGGCCGAACGGCGGCCGTTACTGAACCTTTACCAAGATGGGCGTGTCGCGCGCTTGACCGTGATCCTTGCCATGGCAAAGATAGCGGCCATGGACGAAGGAACACTCGTACCCATCGGGGTCGCCGCATCCATCCTCGGGGTGTCGCAGAGCACCGTCCGCCGCTGGACGCGGGAGGGCCGGCTCGCCGCCACCCGCACCCTCGGCGGCCAGCGCCGCTACCGCCTCCTCGACGTGCTTGCGCTGAGGGGCAGGGACGCCGCATGAGCGCCGCCACCCACCTCGTCTACACCGCCTACGACGCCGAGGGGGACCCGCTGTACGTCGGCATGACAAGCAACCTCGACGGCCGCCTCTGCACTCACCGCGCGCAGGCCCCGTGGTGGGGCGACGCGGCGTACATCGCGGCGTCGGAGCCCATGTCGCGCGAGGAGTCCCTGCGCGCCGAGCGGGAGCGCATCCACACCCTGCGCCCGAAGCACAACAAGCAGCACAACGTCGGGCGCAACCGCTTCCCGGGCAGGGAGCTGCTGACGACGGGCGAGGCCGCCAAGGCCCTCCGCGTCCACCCGCAGACCATCCGCCGCTGGATCGCGTCGGGACAACTACCGGCCATCTGCCTGCCCTCCGGGGTGTGGCGCGTGCGCCGCTCGGTCGTCAACGGCCTGGTCGGCGACGCCGCCTAGCAAGAAGCCCCCGCACCGCTGACACGGCCGGGGGCATGGCCCATCCGAAGCAACGGAAAGGCAAGGACAGCATGACACACAACCCCGCCGCCCTGCGGCCGCGGTACATCACCGTCAGCGCCACCACCCCGGATGGCGACGGTATCGCCGCCGTGCTGACGGCCACCGCCGACAACGGCACCACCGTCGCCCTCCTGCTCACGCCCTCGGACCTCGCGGACCTGCACTCGCAGACCGTCGCCGTCCGCGACGGCCTCATCCGCGACGCACTGTCCTCGCAGATGGACCGCGCGCTCGGGCTGCTCGGTGGCGGTGCGGCATGAGCGCCCTCGTCACCCTCGCCGTCATCGCCCTCCTGTGGTGGGGCCTGGACCGCTGGCACGCGACGGCGACCACGCGCCAGGAGCAGTACGACGCCGCCGAGCGTGAGCGTCAGGACCGCGCGCTGCGCGCCATGTTGGAAGGGCGTTGGCGGTGATGTCGGCCCCGGCGCAGTTGTTCTGGACCGTCGCCCTGCTGATCGGCATCGGCTACGTCGCCGGCTACGTCACCGCCCGCCTGCGCGACGAGGTGCGCCGCGACGCCGCACGACGCGCGCAGATCAGCGTCAACCTTCGGGAGCGGGTGGGCTCGGTCCACGACACGATCCGCGAGCAGTGGGGGCGGTCGTGACCCTCGCGCTCAAGCCCCCGGCGTGGACCGACGACGCCGCCTGCACCGAGACCGACCCGGACATCTTCTTCCCGACCGCGAACCAGTCGCCGCGCGATACGCAGGCCGCGCGCGCCATCTGCGCCGCCTGCCCCGTGCTCGCACAGTGCCTCGCCTACGCCCTCAGCGACCCGTCGCTGGTCGGCATCTGGGGCGGCACCACGCTCCCGGAGCGTCAGCGGATGCGCCGCGGCGCGGAGCAGTGCCACCGCGGACACCTCATCGCCGAGGTCGGCAGGGACTCCTGCGGCGCGTGCCGCGAGTGCCGCCGCCTGATGGACCGCACCCGCAGGCGCAAGCGGTCCATCTGCCGGGTCGAGGGCTGCCCGTCCATCGCCAAGGCCCGCGGCTGCTGCCGCCGCCACGACCCGCTCAAGGGCCAGGTCGCCGCATGAGCGACCCAGACGCGCGCTGCCCGGTCTGCGACCGCCGACCGCACCACTGCCGCGGAGCCCTCACGGGCATCTGCACCGAGGAGGACCGATGACCGATCTCCAGCGCGACCGCTACGGCCGCCCCATGGTGGTGCCGCCGGGCGGTGGCAAGCCCGTCGCCTACACCCGCTGCACGACCTTCGTCGGGGTGCTGGAGGACACCTACAACCTGTCCCGCTGGCAGCAGCGCCAGGTCGCCATCGGCCTCGCGCAGCGCCCGGACCTGGTGTCCCTGGCCGGGGCCAGGGCCGACGACAAGTCCACGCTGAACGAGGTCATCGACGCCGCCGCCGAGGCCGCGCAGTCCTCGCGCGCGGCCAACGTCGGCACCACGATCCACGCGCTGACCGAGCTGGTCGACGCCGGCGCGGACCTCGCCTCCATCTCGGCCGAGCACCGCGCCGACCTGGAGGCCTACGCGCGGGCCACCGAGCGGCTGCGCCACGAGCACATCGAGGCGTTCACCGTGAACGACGCGCTGCGCGTCGGTGGCACGCCGGACCGGATCAGCACCATGCCGGACGGGCGCCGCGTGATCGTCGACCTCAAGACCGGCTCCATCGACTACGGCATCGGCAAGATCGCGTGTCAGTTGGCGATGTACGCGCACTCGGTCCTCTACAACCCCGAGACCGGCGAGCGCGCCGAGCATCACGCGGACATCGCCAAGGGCATCGTCGTCCACCTGCCCGCAGGGTCCGGCGAGTGCTCGCTGGTCGAGGTGGACCTGGCCGCAGGCTGGCAGGCCGTCCAGTTGTCGGCGCAGGTCCGCGCGTGGCGCGCGCGCAAGGATCTCGCCCGGCCGTTCACGATCCCCGAGCCGCCGAAGCCGAAGGTCGCCGAGCCCGCGCCTGACCCCATCCTCGCCATGATCGCCGCCTGCGACGACGTGGAGGCCCTGAACGGGGTGTACGCGCTGCACCTCGCGGAGTGGACCGACCGCTACACCGCCGCCGCCGCCGAGCGCAAGGCCGCGATCCTGCGCGGTGCGGCGTGACCACCTGCCCGCGCTGCCGTGCGGCGGTGCACCGCGTCGTCACCGAGCCGCCGTGCTCCATCGACATCCACATCAGCGTCCACCCCGTCCTCGACGTGCGCGCCGAGACCCCGCCCTACTTCGAGCGCCTGGCCGACGACCGCTTCGTGGAGCGGTACTGGCCCGAGCCCAGGCGCGGCGGCGTGGTCCATGCCGTTCACCACTGCGCGCCCCCGGCCCGCTGCCGGCAGTGCGAGCAGGTCCACCTCACAGGCCCCGACCCGCATCCGCGCGGTCGGTTCACCAGCACCAACAACAGCGAAAGCGAGACAGCAGCATGAGCGACCTCGATTGGGGAGCCTTCGGCTCCGGGGACTTCGTGAAGTTCGCCACCATCGGCGACGCCGTAGCCGGGACCATCACCGGCGTCCGCGCGGGCCAGGACTTCAACGGCAACCCCTGCCCCGTCCTCGACCTCGACACCGCCGACGGACCGCGGACCGTGACCTGCGGCCAGGCCAACCTCAAGTCCCAGATCGTCGCGCTGAAGCCGAGCGTCGGGCAGGCCATCTCCATCGCCTACGTCAAGGACGAGAAGGCCGAGAAGGGCATGAAGAAGGTCTTCGAGATCAAGGTCGGCCAGCCCTCCGCGACCGGCGACAAGCCCCCCTTCTGATCCGACCACGAGCAGGGGTCGTCCGTGGGGAAGCGGGCGGCCCCGACCCGGAGCCGGACCAGGACCGAGACAGACGAAGGAGCGACGTGCCGACCGACGACGAACTGTTCGCCGAGATCGCCGCGTGCAACGGCGACGCGGACAAGCTGGCCGCGCTGATGGCGCGGTGGGACGCCGAGGACGCCGAGCGCGAGCGCAGGCTGAACGCGCCCGACGCACTGGCGAACGCCGCAGCGTGGTACGCGGGCCAGGGGCTGCGCGTGTTCCCCGTCGAGGTCGGCGGCAAGCGCCCCCTCGGGCGCCTCGCGCCGCACGGCTGCAAGGACGCCACCGCCGACACGGACAAGGTGCGCGCATGGTGGTCCGCGGAGCCGCAGGCCAACATCGGCATCGCCACCGGGCACCTGGTCGACGTGATCGACATCGACGGCCCGGTCGGATACCGCTCCATCGCCCCGCACTGGCAGATGCTCGTCGCGGAGTCGGTCGGCGTCGTCAGCACCGGCTCGGGCGGGGCGCACATCTACCTCCCCGCCGATGAGCGGCGCAAGAACAGCGTCAGCGCCCACCTGAAGGGCGTGGACACCCGCGCTACAGGTGGCTACGTCGTAGCGCCGCCCTCGCGCCACGCCTCCGGGCGGCTGTACGCCTGGACAACGCCGCTGAACCTGGCGGTGGCGGTGTGAGCGAGGCCCCCAACATCATCGACCTGATCTTCGGCGTCACCAAGCCTGAGCCGGCGGTAGCGCCTGCGCCCAGGCCGGCGCTGACGGTGGTCGGTTCGGGGTACGCCGCCGCCGCGCTGGAGCGCGAGTGCGGGGCCGTCGCGCAAGCGGGCGAGGGCACGCGGAATGACACGCTCAACAAGGCGGCGTTCAGCCTCGGCCAGCTCGTCGCCGGGGGTGCGCTGGAGCGCGGCGAGGTCGAGGCCGGGCTGCTCGCGGCGGCCAGGTCGGCGGGGCTGACGGAGAAGGAGTCGCGGGCCACGATCGCCTCGGGACTGAAGGCCGGGGCCGAACATCCGCGCGGCGTGCCTGAACCCCGTCAGAGGCCACAGGAGGCTCATACACTGGTGAACCCCCGGACCGGGGAGGTACTGCCCGACCTGCCTCAGATGCCGTCAGCGGCCGACGTGGAGGCGTTCTGGGCCGCTCGCCCGGCGCTGACCACCATCCGCGACATGGCGCGGGCCAGGCGCACCGGCCCGTGGGCGGTCCTCGGCTGCGCCCTGGCCCACGTCGTCACCTGCGTCCCCGAGCAGGTCGTCCTGCCGCCCCTGGTCGGCGGCCACGGGTCGCTGAACCTGTTCATCGGCCTGGTCGGGCACTCCGGGCAGGGCAAGGGCGCCGCCGAGGCCGCCGCCACCGCCGCGATCGATGTCGGCGACTACGACGCGGTGCCGCTGGGCTCCGGTGAGGGCCTGGTCCACGCCTACGTCAAGCACACCCGCGACGGCCTGGAGCGCGTGCGCCGCGCCTGCCTGTTCAAGGTCACCGAGATCGACACCCTCACCGCCACCGCCCAGCGCAAAGGCGCCACCGTCATGCCGATCCTGCGGTCGGCCTGGTCCGGCGAACTCCTCGGCTTCCAGAACGCGGACGTGTCCCGCCGGGTGTTCGTCCCCGCGCACACCTACCGCGCCACCCTGATCGCCGGCATTCAGCCCGCCCGCGCCGACGCCCTGCTCGGCGACAGCGACGGCGGCACCCCGCAGCGCTTCGTCTGGCTCCCCGTCGCCGACCCTGACGCGCCCGAGACCAAGCCCGCCGAGCCCGCGCCGATCGCCTGGTCGATGCCCCGCTTCAGCGCCGACCCGTTCGGCCTGTCGCCGCTGACCCTCACCCCCACCATCGCCGCCGTCGTGGACGCCGAACGCCTCGCGGCCCTGCGCGGCAGCGGCGGCGGCATCAGCGGCCACGACACCCTCGCCCGCGTCAAGCTCGCCGCCGCCCTCGCACTGCTCGACGGGCGCCTCGCGGTCACCGACGACGACTGGCACCTGGCCGGGGTCGTCCACGCGGTCAACCTCCACACCCGCGAGGGCGTCGCGGCGGTGCTGCGGAACGCGCGCAGCGAGCGGACCAGGGCGCAGGGCGCAGCGGAGGCCGAGCGGGCGCTGGTGGTGCAGCAGCGCATCGAGGAGGCGTCGCTGCGGCGGGTCGGGGCATGGGTGCTGCGACGGCTGGAGGAGCGCGGACCGGCCACCGCCGGGGACCTTCGCCGGGCGCTGCCGGGGCGTGATCGCCAGCACCTCGAGGTGGTCCTGGACGACCTCGAGAGCCGTCATCGGATCAGTCAATCGGCCGGCTCGGATGGCCGCACCAGGTACGTCAGGGAGGCGTGATGGGGGCATGTGGACGTGGACACGATGAGGACAGGGGTATGACGATTCTGACTTCCGAAACCGGACATTCTTCACAAAAAGTCAAGGAATCGGACTCGCGCGTAACGGTATCGACGGATGTCCACATGTCCCCGTCCACATCGGGGACCGGCGTCCTCATCCCTGTCCACGTCGTTCGGGTCATCCTCGACGAACTTGCCCGCGCCGAGGACCTGACCTGGGACGTTGACGTTCCCTACGCCCACGGCCGATCCATCCGCCGTCACCTGGACGTGGCGCGGTTCGCCCTCGAGGTCACCGCCGACCCGCCGCCGGCGTCCACGACCGAGCGAGTGGGCCGCGCACTCCTGCGGACCCTGACCCGCACCGGGACGGCCACGCGCTCGGCCCTGTACCGCTCCCTGTCGGCCCGCGACCGCTGGTGCTTCGACGCGGCCCTGGCCGACCTCGAGGCCACGGGCCGGGTGGTCGTCCGCACCGAGGGGCGACGGACCACGGTCAACCTGCCGGGCGGCCTGCTGTGACCCCCGACCAGGAGCAGCTGGCCCGCGCCCTGGACGCCGCCGAGCGCCTGCGCGACACCTGCGCCCGCGCCGTGGACCGGCTCGGCAACATCGCCCGCCTCCACGCCGCCGACACCCGCCTCGGCGGCGACTGCCGCGAGTGCTTCCAGCCCTGGCCGTGCCGCACCATCGGCGCTGCCGTCGGGGCGCTGCCCGATGAGGAGTACCCGCGATGAGGATCGGCTCACTCTGCTCCGGCTACGGCGGCCTCGACCTCGCCATGGAGGCGTACACCGGGGCCACGCCCGCCTGGTTCTGCGAGTACGACGATGCGCCCTCGCGCATCCTCGCCCACCACTGGCCCGACGTGCCCAATCACGGCGACGTGAACGGCACCGACTGGTCGGCCGTGGAGCCGATCGACATTCTCACGGCCGGCTACCCGTGCCAGCCGTTCAGCCACGCAGGCAAGCGAAAGGGAGCCGATGACCCTCGACACCTCTGGCCCGGTGTGGCCCGAGCCATTGGCGCACTACGACCCCGACTCGTCGTGCTGGAAAATGTCCGGGGGCATGTTTCCCTCGGACTCGATGCCGTCGTTGGCGACCTTTCCCGCCTCGGGTATGACGCGCGGTGGGGAGTTGTTCGCGCTGCCGATGCCGGAGCTGCCCACGGCCGCGCCCGGATCTTCATCGTTGCCGCGCCTCTCGACACCGACGAGTTCGGTCTCATCGGACGGCATCTTGGTCGAGACGGCCAGGAGGCGTTCATCCGAGCGGGGCGCGGGGCGCATGAACCTCGTGGAACAGGTGCTGCTCCTACCGACGCCGGTCGCGGACAACTCGCGGGGCCTGCCGAGCGCGAACACGGACTACGCCAGCCTGCCGAGCGCGGTGGTCAGTCTCCTGCCGACGCCGGCGGTGAACGACATGGGCGCGGGCAAGACGCCGGAGCAGTGGGACGAGTGGACCGCGCGGATGCGGGCCAAGCACGGGAACGGCAACGGCCACGGCCCGAGCCTGAGCATCGAAGCGGCACGGATTGGGGGCAGTACGCCCCCGCCATCGCCCGCTGGGAGCACGTCATCGGACGCCCCGCCCCCGCCCCCACCGAGCCGGGAGCGAACGGACGACCCCGCCTGAGCCCGCCGTTCGTGGAGTGGCTGATGGGCCTGCCAGCGGGTCACGTCACCGACCCCGCTATCGGCCTCACCCGCAACCAGCAACTCAAGGCGCTCGGTAACGGCGTGGTGCCGCAGCAGGCGGTCCTCGCGCTGGCGCTGCTGACGCAGGTCGAGGCGGTGGCCGCATGAACCGCAACAAGGCCGCCGGTACACGGTGGGAGTCCGCGATCGTGGAGTTCCTGCGCGCCAACGGCTTCCCGTGGGCCGAGCGCCGCGCCCTCGCGGGGGCGTTGGATCGCGGCGACATCGTGATCGGCCCCGGTGCGCCGATCGTGGAGGCGAAGAACCGCAAGGCCCTGGACCTGGCGGGCGCGGTGGACGAGGCGAATGCCGAGGCGGCGAACGCGGGCGCACCGTTCGGCGTCGGGTGGCTGAAGAGGCGGGGCAAGGGCTCGGCCGGCGACGGCTACGTCGTCATGGACGGTCACACCTTCGCGCTGCTGCTCCGTGCCGCCGGATGGGGTGAGGGGCTGTGAGCGCGCGCACCGACGGATTCATCCTGACCGTGGTCGCAGCGATGATCACGGCCGGGTTCGCGGCCCTGATCCTGTCGCCGCAGACCGCCGACACCCCCACCCCGACGCAGACCGTGACGGTGACCGCACCCCCGACCACGGTCAAGGTCACCGTTCCTGGCCCGGTGCGGACGGTGACGGTGACGCGGGCGAGCCGTTCGAAGGTCCGCATCCCGCCGCGCATGGGCAGCCCCGTCGGCGGCGTCGACTCGCGCCGGTTCCTCGACCTGCGCCGGGCCTACCTGTGGGACGAGATCGCCAAGTGCGAGAGCGGGCAGCGCTGGAACCTCAACAAAGGCCGCTTCGACGGCGGCCTGCAGTTCCTGCCCTCGACGTGGCGCGCATGGGGCGGGACACGGTTCGCGCCCTACGCCTGGCAGGCCACCCGCGCCGAGCAGATCACCATCGCCAACCGCGGCAGCTCGGGCGGCGCATGGCTGCAGCCGTGGCCGGTGTGCGGCAAGCGCGCAGCGGCGAAGTTCGGAATGGAGTTCCCGTGAGCCTCCCGCCGATGCCGCACGTCGACCCCGACACGTTGCTCCCCGAGTGCGAGCGATGCTGCCGCGCCTACTTCGAGGCCGTCGCTGACGGCGACACCCACTGGCCCCGCTACCGCTTCGTCCGCCTCCATCTCGGCCACTAGGAGCGCCGCATGACCCTGTGCCCAGCCGACCACGGCGAGAACGACGACGGCAGCCCCCGCCAGCGACAGGCAGCCGATGGCGCGTATCTGTGCCAGTCCCACGCCGATCGACTGGCTGACGCCCCGCAGAGCCTCGCCCGCCTCTACGCCGACCTGGAGCCCCGCCTTGCCTCATCGGAGGCCCCTGACGGCCAGCCACGGGGCAAGGGCGGCACCCCCAACCGCATCCCCAACAGTCAGATCGTGGAGGCGCGTGCGGACATCCTCGCGGTCCTGCGGTCGTGGTCCGCGCTGGTGTCCGAGGACCGGGGCGTGACCCCGCCCCACGACTCCGCTGCGGAGTGTGCGGCGTTCCTCCACCGGCACGCGGGGTGGCTCGCAGCGCAGCCCTTCGCCGATGAGGCTCTGGAGCTGGACGCGGTATGGCGCAGGCACCGGGGCAAGGTCGCCCCGAGCATGGCCCGCATGTTCGAGGTCGGCCCCTGCCCGGACTGTGCGGGAATGCTGACCGTTCACCTGCGGGGCGACGGCAACGCCGCGTCTGTCATCTACTGCTCCGACGACCCCGAGCACGCATGGCCGCGTGAGCGGTGGCTGCACCTGGGACTGACCATCGAGGCGGCACGGGTGAGCGCGTGACCACCTACCTCACCCCTCACGAGGTAGCGATCCTCTACGGGGTGCGCGTCCGCACCGTGTACGCATGGGCACGCCGGTATCGTTGGGAGCGGGTCACCGGCACCAAGCGCGTCCTGTACCTCGCCGCGGACGTGTACCGGACACGCGGATGACCCGCACTTGACAAACGGCGCTCATGGCACCATCCTGAACATGCTCGCTCTACGTGTAGGCGAGTCCGCCCCGCCCCCGACAATCCCCCGTCCGGTGGCGGGGCTTTCGCTTGCCTGGGGGTGAGCATGGACCCCGCCGAGATCATGGAGGCCCTGCGCGAGTCGGCCCGGACCCTGCGGGTCAGGAAGCGCGCGGGCGAGCCCGTGGACGGGACGCTCGCCTACTGCGACCGCCTGCTGGACCTGCTGAACGACGCGGAGAGGGTGGCGGTGTAGGTGGCCGGCCGTGGCGGCTCACTGGTCTACATCGAGCCCAAGTCCGTCAAGGCCCTCCAGGAGACCACGAAGGTCCTGCGGGAGATGGCCGACACCAAGGGCTCCAAGTCCCTGCTGGCGCAGATGAACAAGGAACTGCGCCAGGCCGTGGAGCCGATGCGCCGGGACATCGCCCAGGCCGCCGAGGGACTGGACTTCGAGCGCACCTCCAAGCAGGGCGGCGGCTACGGCTCCAAGGCTCGGAGCAAGAAGGCCAAGGGGTTCGGGGCCAAGCGGGAGCTCAAGGACAAGACCAAGGGCGAGCGAGGCCGCGGCCTGCGCGCCACGATGGCTAAGGGCATCCGCACGCAGATCAACCGGGGGAAGAACACCACCGGCATCCGCGTCCGGCAGGCAGCCTCCGACGCTGACGTGAACCGCATCGGCAAGGCCCTCGACAGGAAGGGCCAGGTCCGCCACCCCCTGTTCGGGGACAAGGACCACTGGTACGCCACGAAGGCCACGAACGGCAAGGGCTGGTTCACCGAGACCGGGGAACGTCGCCTGCCGTGGATCAGGCGCGACGTGGAGAAGGTGCTGGACGCCTGGGTATCCCGCCTGGCCTCCCGCATCGACCGGGCCGCATGAGCGGGGTCATGGGCTCCCAGGCGTGGAAGCGCCTACGCGCACGGGTGCTGCGCGAGGAGACCGTCTGCCACCTGTGCGGACACCCGCTCGACTACGACGCCCCGCCCCGCTCCACCTACGCGCCGGCCGTGGACCACCTGATCCCACGCGCCAAGGGCGGCGATCCCCTGGACCGGGCGAACCTGCGCGCCGCTCACTACGGCTGCAACTCGCGCAAGGGCAAGCACCCCGATCGCGTGCGACCGCGGACCTCGCGCCTGC
>Ga0315904_10008185_pt1 | contig 13871 bp, 20 predicted proteins | sample LakEriMetagenome_6_FD_203529 | JGI IMG/M metagenome (GOLD analysis project Ga0315904, IMG submission 203529) | Freshwater fungal communities from buoy surface, Lake Erie, Ohio, United States - Buoy 12 MA120 | ecosystem: Environmental > Aquatic > Freshwater > Lake | place: USA: Lake Erie, Ohio... | reverse complement strand
CCTGGAAAGCCTGTTCAATCGCGCCCTCAAGCTGACGTCCGGCCCGGAAACGTCGCGCAAGAAACACCGCGCCTTGCCCCACCACCGGCAGCAATTCCGGCGCTTGCTGCGCCATCGGCAGGCTGCTTGCCATGTAATTGCCCATCGCGGTCAGGAACTCGGTCGCGGCCTGCTTGTCACCTTGTTCATCAATGGCAATCGTGCTGTCAGTCTCAATCTCAATGCGGAAACTCCGCATTGCATCCTGGCGCAGCAATTCCACCGCCGGCATAAAAGCCTGCTGAAACTCGGGCGCCTGTTCCTGCAAGCCCGACATTAGCGCAATCGTCTGCGGCTGAAAATGCTCGGCAATGATTTCCGCAGTCATGGCGATCAAGTCGCGCGCAAATCGCGCCACCTCGGCCTGCTGTTCCTGCAACCGCAACGCGGCAAACTGTCCCTTGATCTGCTGCGCCGTGGCAGTTTCAGACGGTGCGGAATAACCGCGAACGATGTCCGAAATGCCCGTGATCTCGTAAATCTGCGCCTTTAAAGCTTGCTCGCGGCCCGTCAATTCGCGGATGGTGGCGATCACGCCGTCAAGCGGCACGAAATCCATCACGCCGCGCAAGCCGCCCTTTTCGGAAAATGCCGCCCAAGTATTGACCGGGATCAGATGGTTGTCTTTGCCCTCTTGGAACAACCGACCAAGGCTTGCATCCTGCGATGCGTCAAAAACACCAGAAACGCGGCAGGCCTCGGTCAGCTTGGACAAGCGATAGGTCACATCGTCCAAGTCGTTTGCCTGATCTTTGTAAAGCAGGAAATCAGGCGTCGGGATCAGGCTGTCAGTCGTAATCGTGGCAAACAACGGCTTGGGGCAAGGGAAGAACTCACGCAAGCGCAGCGGATCTTCGCGCTCGTCAAGCGGCGCCTCGTAGCCCTTGGCAATCCAGCAAACCTTGCGCTCCGCCTTGTCCCAAATCTCATAAACCTCAGCACGCGCGGCCATGCCATCGCGGAACCGCGCCTCTGGACTGTCGGGATTGTCTTGCCGCAAGCGCGCATTTAGCGGCACGGCATTGCCAATCTCTTCACCAAAACGCTCAATCAATTCGGCGCGCGTCATCTGCACCTTGCGCGCAACCCATCGCACTTCGCGCCAAGTCTTGGCCGGCGACATGAGAAAATCGCGCCACGCCACGTAATCGTGCGCCACTTCCTCAAACACCAGCATATCGCCGGGTTCTTCTGGCGTCTCGGCTTCATACTCGGAAGCGTCGTCAGTGATGCCCACGCCCTCGGAAGGCGTCGGCGGTTGCATCTTTTCAAAGTGCGGCACGTAGCGCAGCCAGGCCGTGCCACGGCCCACAATCAGCCGGTCATCGCGCGCTTGCTTGATCACCTCGTCGAATTGGTCGCTGTCAGTCGCAAAGGTAACGGCGCGCTCCAGCACTTCCGCCGCCGTGCGCCCAATCGGGTCAGCATCCTTGAAGCGCCGCTCAACCACCGGCTTAGCGCGGCGCGCGTAAAGCGCCGGCTGCAAGGTCGATACATTGGACCAAAAGATGTTAATGCGGCGCTCGCCATCATCCGATGAAGATGCGTTCTTCCGCTCGTCGCGATACCGGCGCAAGCAACGCTGCGCGGTTTCATACCAGTCATTGCACCATTGCTCGGATTGCTCGATTTCCACAATCCACCGGCGGTATTTGCCGGCAGGCGTGTCGTAATCCAGATCGTCGGGTTCCTGCGACATTACGCGAAAACCCTCCTAGGGGCAGTTGGCACAACCAAGCTAGCCTTGAAAGCGTCAGGCATTCCACCAGACCATGCCGCGTTGACGTGAAATCCAGACAGCGCAGCGGGCGGCTTAGTCATAACACCTTGGGGCGTGTATTCCGCCGGGTCATACAAAGTTCCGATAACGTCCAGCGCCACAGTTTCAGGCGGGGCAATCTGGCCGCCTTCACGCGCAAAGCCCGCCGCGTCATAGGCCGCATCGAAAGCCGCGCGATTGGTGAAGCGGTGGAACGTATAGGTCCAGGTCATGCGGTAAGCGCCTGTAAAACGCTGTTTGATAGGTTGGTCGGATAAACAACAATGCGGCGCACATAGGTAACAGAACCAGCGGGGGGGCTGCCTGGGTTTTGAATAAATAGCCGCGTCAAAGCGGGTAAAGTCAAACCTGATTGCGTTTGAACGGAACCGCCATTTGCAACGTAGGCAACATTTCCACTGGAATATGATCCAATGTGTTTTTGTATCGCACCAATTGTTAGCGTTTGCTTGGGTAATCCGGTGACAACTCCGCCGATGCTTAATTCAAGACCAATTAAAGGTGATGGATCAGACCTTTGCTGAATTGAAAATCTGTTTGTAAAAGTCCCATCGTCAGCACTAACTAAATGGTTAATACTACCACTAACACCAGCAAATCTTGCTGTTGTTTGAAATTCCTGAAATAGAGTAAAATTAGAACCAAAAGCTATCGGCATAGAAGCAAATTCAACACCGCGTGTCACTGCCGCCGCCGCAGTAATGATTGGGCTGGTCGCAAAAGTGCCAACCTCACATTGCGCCACGTCCACCGCAATCACGTCGCCGCTTGTGACAAGCCGGAAGCCAATGACTGGATTAGCGATTGTCGCAAACGGAATTGCAAATCGCTGCCACGCGCTGGTTAGCGTGATGGCTGTCCAAGTCGCGCCGTTGTCTTGTGTGATCTCAACCGTGCCAGTGCCGGTAATGCGCCGCGCGAAGAAGCTGCTGACATGCGTGGCGCTTGCTGAAGTGATGGTTTGCAGCGCCGTCCCATTGCTAGCCGTGGCGGTCAAGCGTGAAGCGCTATTGGCAACGCCGTCAATGCCGGTGACGTTCAACGCGGCGGTAATGTTGGTCTTGACCCATGCGGTTTGCGTGAAATCGCGCGAATGCAAGGCGATGTTGGTCCTCGCGCCTTCAATCAACAAACCGCGCGCATGCAACGTGGCAGGGTCATAATCAAAGCGCGGCTCATTGGTCGCAGCCTGGGTCAGATTACCTGCGCTATTGAAATACCACGCGGCAGAAGCGCGCGTGAAGGTAATACGCGGATCAAGCGCGCCGGCCCTGAAATCAAACGCGATACCGCTGGCGTTGCCGCCCGCCCGTAACCGCGTGTTGATGCGCTGAAACAAGTTAGCGCCCCTGGCCCGCCGTGACGTAAAGCGTAGTGCTTTGCCCGGTCGCGCAGATGGCCGCAATCTGCGCCACGCCTGGCGCCTTGCTGACCACCTTGGACTGCCCCGCGCCAATCGGATAGCCCGCCGTGGTGGCGGTCGCACCAAAAGCAATAAAACACGTCAGCGTGCCCAGGTTCTGCACCTCGATCACGGAAGCCTGCGCCCCCGCCGCACCAAAATCGTCGTTGCTGCTGGCATCCGTCACGGCAAGCGTGAGCGTCTCGCCGGGCGAAAACGGCGCATTCATAGACATGGCTTGAACTCCATCACCACCGCGAAGCGCGCGGCGCGGTTTTCCATAAGTCGTTGAAGGTGGCGGTGTTTAACGCGCCAACCGATACAATTGCGCCCGGCTGATGCACGGGCTTTTGCCGCACCCAAGGGCGGCTCATGCAAGCGTAACGCGCTTCGTCCGGCGCGTGGTCCTCGCCGTCACTGTCCACATCTTCCGGCCTATCCGGATCGTGCTGCACCGCCGGCAGCGTGCGGATTAGGTCGCGGCATGTGCTGAAGATCAGCAAGCCCGGCCCGGTTTCATCACCGCGCAGCCTGGCCCGCACTTGATCCCACCCGCCAAGCGCACCTTGCCGCGACACGCGGGCATTATCGGCAGGGCGGAAGAAAACCTTGGCCGCACGCGCCATGCGCTCGCCGATGCTTGGCCCGCCGTCGCTGCTAAAGATGGCCGGGTCAGCTACGCCGTGAAGGCCATTCTCAGGCTTAGGGTCGCCCGCCTCACGTTGCGCGATGCCCTGCGCCACTTCCTCGGCAGTCATTCGCAGGCCTTCATTCGGCTTGCCGGTGCTGCCATACCATTCCCGGTATCGCACCAGCGCACCGCGCGGGATGTCGGCCAATTCGCCGTCAGACACGGCCCACCAACCTACGCTGAATGGCCGGGCGCTGCCCCAGTCCAAAGACCGGAAACGGAACCAATGCTCAGGCAATTCGCGCGGCGCGATAACGTGCCGGCCCATGTCAAACTCGGGAAAGAACGCCCCCGCAATGACGTTCCAATCGCCGTAAAGCCAAGCCTTGACCAATTCGGGCGAACCCGTCAGCGCTAGGCGATCCACATAGCCGGGGTCATGCGCCAACAAAATCTTGTTATCAGCCACGCGCGACGGAATGTAGATGAACTTGTGAGACTGTTTGCCGGTCGGCATCAGCCGCGTGATTGGCGTCAAGCCCTCGGGCGCAGGGTCAATAAAGCGCGCCTTAATCCATTGATGTCCTGGGCCGCCGGGATTGGCGGTCAGGATTAACTGGATCGGCACGCCACCCTTGGACCGTAGCGCCCCAAAAAGCATATCAATGGGCGCGCTGGATGGATAGTTGCCAGCCTCTTCAACCGCCGCGTCAGATAGGTTTTGGCCTTGGTATTTGGCCGCATCCGCCACGCTCTCCAAAGGCCGAAAGCGCAACCTGCCACCGTGGGGCATCAGGAACGTCTTGGATTGCTCGCGCCAATCCGCGCCAGTCGGCAGGTAAATTTCTTTGGCGCGCTCGATCAAGTCATCGGCTTGGGGCATTTCACGGCGAAAGAAAACGCCGTTAAAGCCGGGGCCATACCGGGCTTCTTTTAGCCCGAACTTGCCTAAAACGCCATCAGTCTTGCCGCCGCCTCGGGCGCCACCAAACAGGATTTCGCCAAATGGCGCGTCAATGAGTGCCTTCTGAGGCCCCGCCTGCGGTCGCCATGTTGTTACCGTGGGCTGCAAGCCATTCATCCTCAGTAAGCGGATCGGCGCTGATCGTGGCCCGCGTCAACGTGTGTTCAAGCTGCGCGGTCGGCGGCGCGATCCGGTCCAGCAAGTCCTTAGCCGCCGCGTGCCCTTGCGGATGCGCCGTGTCCAGCGCCCGCGTGAATTGCGCGGCTAGGATTTCTTCCTTGCGCGCGGCAATCTGCGCCTTGATCTCGGCTGCGACTTCCTTGCCGGCGGACTTGGCCTCGCCCGGCGGCTGTTGCTGGCTGGTAAAAGCCTTGGCCGGGCCTGCGCTTGGCCCGTAGCCTGCGCCCTGTGCGGGCGTGCCGCTGGCCGGCCCGCCGTGGCCGGGGCCGTTACCCTTTGGACGGGTCGCGCTCGTGCGACCGCCCATTAGGATTTCTTGCCGCCCTTCTTTTTCGTGCCCATCGTGTTTCTCCATGAAAAAGCCCGGTAGCCTTTCCGGCTCCGGGCGCAATTGTGAGTTATATTCCCTCGCTACAAGCCCGGCGGGGGCTTGTCAAGGGGTTTTTGGCGGATCGGGCAGGGGCATCCAGTGGGTGGGCTTGAACCAGCCTTGTTCGATAGTCGCGCCCACTTGGAGCCAACCACCGCTCTCCCACATAACCAGCCGCATCATGCCTTCCGCATACCCAAGCAAAAGATCGCCCTTCGGCGCGGTCTCGATCGGTTGCCATTCCATGGTCATCACTCCCCATCCGCTCCAAGCCAAAAATATGTTGCAGGCAATTGCGAATAGGTTGCAAGCGGGCGTGGCGCCCCGAATGGCCGAACAAACACCTCGCAATCCATCAAAACGAAATTGCACCGCACTTCGTTGTTTTGTCGGCTGGCAATGCGCGCGGCCTCAAAAACAATTTGTCCGCACGATTGCGCCGCCCACCATGTATTCATGACATCCCCCAAAACTCTGCCAAGCGACGCAGCCCCACCCGCACCGCGCCCGGATGCTCCGGCGTCAGGTTCCAGCATATCGCCAGCTTGACCGGATCACGATGCAGGTCCAGCGCCGCGTCCGCCGCGCGTAACTGCGCCAGCAGCCACACCAGCCTATCCGATGGCCCGTTGAAGCTGCCACCACCGCCGCCGCCGCGCATTGCGGGCTTGCCCTCGGACAGTAACGCCGCCTCCTCGCTCCAAAGACTGTATCGGTCCGCCGCCTCATGCTGGGCATCAGTCAGGCGGCCCTCGCTCCATTCGGCGTGATACCACACGCGCACGCGGGCGCCCTTCACCGTGCGGCTGGGCTGGTCAGGATCGGCGCGGAAGCCGATCTCAAGCGCGCCGTTGCGGATGCGCTGGGCTGGGCCTAGGTCGGCCTCAGGGCTTGATCGGCCGCGCGCGCGCGCGGGTTTCGGCTTCGTCATGGCGATAGCTCCATTCATGTCTAGCTTCCTTTCAACCGCGCTGCAAGCGCATTAAACCGCGCTACAAGCCCTTCCAGGTATTCCCGGCTAGGCTGGTCTAGGTTTGGGTGTTGTAGCGCCTCCTGCGCGTCTCTGGCGCGGCGCAGGCAGTCCTCGGCAAGCGCATCGTCAGCATGGGCGCGCGCAACCTGGGCAGGGGTGAGGTCCATCATCGCCACCGCTTGCCGGTATGGGGTGCCCGGCGCGGGATCAGCCTCGAGGCAATGGCGGAGGTAAGCCCTGCCGGCGGGTGCGGGTAATCGCCGTTCATCCCGGCTGCGACCCATGCCGCATGTTTCGCGTCCCACCGGTCGAAGGCTGCCTTGATGCTGACCGGGGTCGGGTAATTGCGGGCGGGGTCCAAATTGCCCTCTGCAATTTCGTTTCGGTTTGTAATTCCTTCAGCCGGGCCAGGACGGGACCGGGACATGTCCCACCCCGTGACACCGGGACAATGGACCCCCCCCTTTAGGGGGGGGGTTCCAGAATGTCCCGGTATGTGTCCCTCGCCGCCGGTCAAATTGTCCCGATTTGTCCCGATTTGTCCCGGTATGTCCCGGTCACTTTTGGGGGCAAATAGTGATAGTTGATTGCGCGCGATTACCATTTCAAACTGCCCAAACCGTGTCATGGTGAACCCCTATTTGACCCTTTTGGGCCAGCCCATCGGCGGCCCGATTGAACGCTTTTTTCTTCGCCTCATGGCTATCGGCGGTTGAGCGCGCGAAGAATGTCTCACGCCATGCGTGCTTGCTTGTGGCGGCCCTAACGCCCGCTTCGGCGGCCTGAAATGGCACCGGGACGGGCTGCGTTGCCATCACGTCATGCAGGATGCGTAACGCCATGGCCTCGCCGTTGGTGAGGCTGATACGGGGCTTGGCCGGGCGGTCGTCGGTCGGTTCCACCACGCATGACGTGACCGGCTTGCCGCGATGGTTTGGGCCAAGTTCCACGCGCTTCAAGGTGAAGCCAAACACGCCGTCAATCTCCAATTCGCGCTGCTTGGTCACCCGGGCGATTGACGGGCTGTCATTGTCGGCGCGGCTGATCTCGATCTCGGTATCGGTCGCGGCGCGCAGCAGGCTATGGCCTCGGGCGCCTTGGGCTTGGTCTTTGCCGCTGTGGTGTATCCAGGCGACATGCGCGCCGGTTGCCTGCCGAATGCGGTCGGAATTGGCGACCAGGGCGCCCATATCTTCCGGGGAGTTTTCGTTGCCCCCGGCCATGGCGCGGCTCAGGGTATCCATGACCACAAGCCCGACCGGGATAGCCATGCGGGCGGCGGCCTCAGCAATGGCGTCAATCAACCGGGACGTGTCGGCATTGAAGTCAAGGATGTTCAACGCCACCGGGATAATGGCGAAGGGGATTTCCTGCCCGGATAGGCCGCACGTCAGGGCAAAGGCTGCTACGCGGTTAGCGATGCCGTGCGCGCCTTCCATGGCGCAGTAGATCACGCCGGCGCGCTCTACCTCACGCCCGCGCCATTCCAGCCCAAGGGCGACATGCAGCGCCAGGTCGGCCATGAAGAACGTCTTGCCGCAATTGGATGGCCCATAGGTCACTGACATAGCGGCCTTGATCAGCAAGCCCTCTACGAAATCTTCAGATTTCAGGGCTGGCCTGACGTCTTGAAAATAGATCAGCGGCAGGCCGGTCGGCTTAATGTCGGGGGCTACCTTTTCCAACTCTAGGCCTATGTCCGGCTCCGGTTCCGCGCTCCAATGGTCTGGCGGCGCGTCGATCGGCGGCGGCTCGGGGCGCGTGGGGGTGTATTCTTCCACAATGCGCCGGACCAAGCGCGGCGGGGCCTCGCGCGGCTTGGCCATGCCCGCCCGAAATGCGCCGGCAAGGGTTTTCTGCGCTGCCGGGAAGTCCTCGCAGCGGTGCCGGATGCCTGCCAGGGCCGATGCCAGCGCGTTGAAGGCTGGGCCCTCAATCAATTCGCCCGCCGCGACTAGGCCGCCGATGCTAAACGCCGCGCGGTTTAGGGTGTCATGCTTGGCCCCGTCCGGGGCGCTTAGGATGGCCTGGCACTCATTGTCCAAGGCGGTCATGCCATAGCGTGTGCCGTCGCCCGATTGGCGCGGCGCGGGTGCCGGGCGCGGGGCTTCGGGCGCCTTGGGCGGGTCTATCAGATCCAGCAACCATGCCGGGGCGGGCGCGGGCGCCATGGCTTCATCCACCAGATAGCCAGGACTTGGGGGCGCGATAATATAGCCGCCGTTGCCGCGAACATCCACGCCGGCCGCGATCCGCCCCGCGCTGTTGCGGATGATGCGGCCTTGCGGCATGGCGAAAAGCAGATGAACCCCGCCTGAGCGTGTCTTGTGCCGGCGCGTGTCGGGTAACCGGTGCTGATTTGCCGCAAGCCATTCCAGCCCGCCGCCGCCGTTCTTGACGTCAAGGTCAACGCAGAAGAACCCGCTTACCTCGCCGGTCGGCACGCCGATCATGGCCGCGCCTGGGCTGGCAAACTGGCGCTGGATTTCCACCGCGTCATAGGTCGCGTCGTTAAAGCCGTGTTGCGTCACCGGGCGCTTGTCCGGCCCGCACGCAAAGACCGGCAGGCGCATTTCCTCAGCAAGCCATAGGGCGGACGCGGTGAGGCTCATGCGGCCACCTTTTGCGGTTTTGGATAAGCAACATTTTGCAATTTCAGCCGCAATGCTTTCTTGCGGCCATCTCTATTCAAAGCACGCCAATACAAATGCTTTCCGTCATCAAAATGCGGCAAAACTTCAACACCAAGCTTTTCACTTAAAAGGCGCGGGCTTTGCGTGCCCCATACAGAATTGCACGATCTTCCCGCGTGAAACTTGCCGGCAATTATGACGCCATCCATTCGGCGGTCCCGCGCGCCGTGATAATTCCAAGATGAAGCCTGATAAATCCCGCCATGATGCTGCGCGGTCTTATCTGCAAAGCTAACCAAAAGATCACCTAGTTTTTTTTGCACTATATGGCGGACTGTCAAAGAAATTAAACCCGTCAATGGCGGCATGGCCACGCCTTCCACCCTTACCAATCGGGATAATTCCAAAACTGTTTCGCTCCATCGCGTGGGCGGAATAGAAAAAAAACAAGCGGCAATCGCCGGCCCATAATCACCAAACAACCCTCCGTTTTGATGCCATGTTCCGACGCATTGCACGTTGGCCGGCGGGCGCTTTGAATAGTGCCACCGCTTCACCAATTCATCGCCTTCATCATGCGCGCCAATGCGGAAAAAAACGTTTTCGTTCATTTCTTCGCGCCTTTGGCTTTGTGTGTCTCAAAATGCGCCGCGCGCTCCTCATCCTCGACAGGATCGGGCACGCGCGTTTCTAGGTTGTGGCGACAGCGCGCGACCCAGGCGTCGATTTCTTCGGCGGTGGCGCGGGGTGTTTGTGGGGTCATCGCACCGCCCATCCCCATTCTTGCAGCAGCAGCACCGCGTCATCTTGTGAGCGCACCACCGCAACGTCATGGCCCATGCGGCGCAGCATCGCGAGGCAGTCGTCTTGCGCGGCGCTGGTGCGGCCTTTCTCGGCCTTCACCTCAAGGAACGCCACGCGCTTGTCCGGCCCGACAAGCGTCAGGTCAGGCCAGCCCGTAATCATGCCTTCTGCCTTGAGCATCTTGCCGCCGATCACGCTGCGCTTGCCCGCATTGGGCGAATGGTGACACACCACGCCAGACAGGGCCAGGCGGCGCTTGATGGCAATCTGGATGGCACGCTCTGGCGCGGCGCGGGTCATGGTAGCGGCTCCTTCCCGTCAACAATTTCTTTGACGTTATGCTGAATTAGCGCCAACTTATAATTAGCTTCCGCTAGTTTTTGTTCCAGACCAACCGCGTATTGAACCGCTGTCGCCATGTCCGGCAAAACTTGCTCAATTGCATCAAGCATCAACTGCACTTGCGCCGTCCGATGTTTTATAACTGATTTAGCTACTGGTCCCGTCCATTGCGGCCCCTCACCATAGCGGGCCACCGCAATCTTCCTCAAAAGATCAGAGTCCGCGCATGGCTTGTCGCCGCGCTTCTCGCGGGCTGAAAACGTAAAATCTGGTTTTTCGCTCATGGTTCATCCCTCACATGCTGATACGTGACGCGGTTCCGAATGTCATAGATCACCTTATCGGAAACGCCGTAGTGTTTCGCCAGCACTATGCCGGGAACCGGGTTCTGGCGAATTTCGCGCACGTCATCATCCGATAGCTTGCAAGCGCGCTTGGGGACGGCGCGGGTCATTGGCCAAGCACCACATCAAGGCGCCGCGACGCATCCGTAAGCTCTTGCTCGGCAATCATCAGGCGCTCAAGCAATCGCAGCATGTCCGCCTTCGCCACCATAACCACGGCAGGCCCGGCTTCCACTAGGGCGCGGTATTCGTCTGTTGTCATTGATCGCGCTCCTTCAACATTGCATCCGCAATCGTCCAAACCGTTTTGCACATTGCGGGCGTGATCTGGTCAATATCTAATGGCATCCGCAAGATTAACGATCCCACAATCTGTATCGCAAAACGATCACGCAATTCGGCGCGGGCTTCCGCCTCTTCGGCAAGCATCGCCTCTTCACGCGCCTGCGCGCATTCTGGGAAATCATCCTGCAAATTGCTCATTGCGTCCTCCTCCTATATTCATCCCGCGCCACACATTCAGCGCCGTGTAACGACTGCCCGTCCCGCAGCCAAAACCGCGCCATAGCCTCGGCTTGCGCGCATGTGCGGGCGATGATTATGTCCTGATAGCAGGGCGCCTCGCCACCGCAGACCAAGAACAGAAATATGAAGGCGGGCTTCATGACGCTACCTGAAACAAACCAATCGCGTTATCATCCCGCATGTCTTGATTTACCTCGGATATGTTTTTCACGGCTTGGCGGAAATAGCTTTCCTTCAATTCAACGCCAATTGCCCGGCGCCCTTGATACAACGCACCATATACCTCAGATCCCACACCCATAAACGGGGTCAACACCACGTCCGAGGGATTACTCCAAAGCTGAACGGCGCGATGAATAACATCAAGTTGGAGCGGGTGTACGTGCTTTTCATCATCAGGATCACGCGCATCCTTGTATGATAAAATCGCCTTACATTTTCTGCCATCGCCGGCAGATTGCGAGTTAGCGGTGCGAATGTCCATCCAAACCGATGAAGCATATTGCCGCCAAATCCAATGACTGAATTTGTTTTGCGATTGCTCCGGTTCATCTCGATACTGCCACAAATCGGCTGGCACTTGATTTGCTCCATAGTATTCTTTTAATCCGCCGCCTTCATGCGTGATTGCTTCCGTATTTTCGCCGCGCTTGCGGAAAATCAAAAGGTAATCCGCCGCCGCAATAGTGGCACCAGAGCTATCCTTGACAAGCGCCTTATGCTGAAGGTGCTTCAATCTGGTTCTTATGGCAACCGCCAAAGGCTCCTTCCAAATACAAACGCGACCTTGAAAATCGAACCCGTGCCGCGCGTGCAATTCAATCAGTCGCCCCGGCAAATCATGGTACCCTGTTTTCTGCCCAGGGTTTGGAATGTCCATGCAATGCACAGCATTTATGCGGCCCGGCTTGGTTACGCGTGAAAGCTGGCGCACCAAAAATTCATAATGGGCATAAAAGCCATCATAGGTGGCATTATTGCTCATATCTCGGTCGTCGCTGCTGTAATTATACAGCCCGCAAAAAGGCGGGGAATAAACCGACAATCCAACAGAATTTGCCGGAAGATCGCAAACCACCTCAACGCAATCGCCATTATACAACGCATAGCGCTCGGTTATCACTTGATCTATTAAAGCCATTTCGGTACCTCCTGATTGTTGTTGTGTTGTTTGAACCTTTCAAGGTTCATCGCATCGCGCATATGATCCACCATTACGCGAAACATTTTGTCGGTAGCCTCTGCCTTTTCCTTTCGGCTTGAGGCAACGCCGCGAAGGCTTTCGGTGCTGATATTGTGAATGGTGACCGGCTTCTTTTGCCCAAAACGCCACATACGCCGAACCGCCTGATAATACTGCTCAAAGCTATAGTCGGTAAAATAAGTGGCGGTTGATGCGTGCTGCCAATTGACGCCAAGCGCTGCGATTTTTGGCTTAGTGACCAAGTGACGAATTTGGCCACTGCGAAACGCCTTAAATTTCTCTTCTTTTTCTTCATCGCTGTCGCTGCCTGAAAGATTAACCGCACCCCGAACCATGCCGCAAATTGTGTCAGCCTCTTCGTTAAGATGGCACCACGATACACCGCACTCGGACGCTGATAAAATCTCAGCCGCCTTTTCGCACCGATCCCGAACAGTTGCCTTGCGTTCCTCTCGTTGCTCAGTCAATCCCTTGGCAGGAACCGGAAACAGCATCCCAGGCAACGGCGGGCTTTTGATTTCGTGATCAATCTCAATCAGCCCAGGCAAAATCCAGTCTCGATCCTCAAAACCTAAATCAGAAGGCTTTCGAATAGCCCTCGCCCATGATGCAACCCACCGCCAAAAGTCTCGCTCTCCATGCGGCTTGAAACGCCATTTGGACCCAATAAATCCAGGGTGCAAGCTGTCCTCATCATTTTTGAAGAACTGCCCCAGCATGTCCATATAACCCAAATATCCCAACGCCTCGGAAGATGTTCCAAGCTCTATGTAATCGTTGGGCGAAGGTGTTGCGGTAAACATACCGCGATACCGGCATCGCCGCATAAACTCCGTGATCTGCGCCTTGAATGCGCCGTCAAAGTTTTTGAGAATGCTGCTTTCGTCGCAAATCACGCCGCCAAAAAGGTCAGGATCGAAATGCTTCAAACGCTCATAGTTGGTTGTGATAATCCCGGCGCCATGGGGTATCTTTCCGTCAATTGACCGAAAAGCGCGCATACCAAACTTTTCTGCCTCCTCCACTGTTTGAGAAGAAACCGAAAGCGGCGCCATAATCAATACGGGCTTGTTTGTGTGGCGATGCACATTTTCAGCAAAGACAAGCTGCATTAGTGTCTTGCCTAAGCCGCAATCCGCAAAGGTTGCACCTCTACCTTGATAGCAAGCCCAGTCAACCAAAAAGTTTTGAAAATCATAACAATGCGGGTTTTCATAAACAGGTTTGAACCCGTGCTGCCCGCCTATTTGCGATTTTGAAATCACAAACTCAGCATAGTCCGTATCTAATGGCATGTTGCATCCTCCATTTTGTTTTGCATGTTCTTACCTCCAAGCGCTCGGCGGGTTCCACCGCACGCGCGCTGCCTCAATATCCGCCGCACGCTGAGCCTTGCGTTCTTCCAAAGACTTCTTTGGCGACACAAGGCACAAATCGAAATGCGTGGCGCAGAATGCCGATGGCCTGCCCATGGCGTTTTCCACAACGGGCGCCTCGCAGAAGCGATGCACGCGATCAGCGCTGCTTGTGATGTACTGGCATTGTTTGTGTGAAAAGACCCGGCGCGGCGGCGTTTCGGCAACCGCGCCGGGCAAGTTTTCAACCCGAGGGGAGGAACCCGGGCGCTCAACGGCGAAGGGAGAAACGCCGGAGGAGGTGGCGGCACGTGGCCGCGATGGG
>Ga0315904_10008184_pt1 | contig 13871 bp, 21 predicted proteins | sample LakEriMetagenome_6_FD_203529 | JGI IMG/M metagenome (GOLD analysis project Ga0315904, IMG submission 203529) | Freshwater fungal communities from buoy surface, Lake Erie, Ohio, United States - Buoy 12 MA120 | ecosystem: Environmental > Aquatic > Freshwater > Lake | place: USA: Lake Erie, Ohio... | reverse complement strand
CTCCAAAGCGAACTTTTCCTCCCACTGGAACAGCCGATGCACCGATTTTGCAGACCGATATGTCGGCGTTTGAGGATGGCCGCATTCTTCCATCCAGTTTTCGACCAGCAATTCGCCATGATCGCTGTCAAACTCCAGATCAATAATCCCGGATTTCGATCCGAGCAGAACCCCGATATTGCAGCCATCAGGCCACGAGGCAATGACAGCGGGATCGTTAGAGCATTTCGAAGGCCAGTCCTTTCCGAGGATTGAACCGGGGTTTTTTGATCCACGATCCATCGGGCAGAGATGCCAGCCGGTTGCGAGTAGGTTTTGATCAATCATTCAATTGATCCTTTGTCTGATTTCTTTTTATGCTCCCTAATAACTTTCAAAAACTCTTTATCCATATCTCTAATAAAATCAGATCTACGATCAACGAACTTCATTTTTAAAAGTACGTTTTCAATGCTCTGTACATTCCTTTCCTCAGGAATCCACTGAGTTAAATTTCCTGCCTCTGACCAAAGTTTTGAGTAATCTCTCGGGATCCAATTAGTCAGATCCTCATCGCCGCCACCGGCTCCGTGCGACATACACCAATAACTCACTTCAGGATTTGACCCAAATTGTGCAGCGGAACAGCACATATCTGGATTCCACTTTTCACCTAAACCACAGCCGATATAGTCCCCGGACGGATGCCCAGAAAATTGCTTGATCGAAAAATACGGCTTGATTTCAACCAGCAGCGAATGAGATCCATTGCATTCACTGTGCCCGCATGGGAATACCACCCGAAAATCGGGCGACCACCCTAGAAGGTCAATCGGTTCATATTCGTGCTTCCATCCGATCATGTCGAAAAAAGCAGCCCAGCGAGCTTCAAGCCGTGACCTATACTGCACTCCGTTGTATTTCGTTGGATGTGCTTTGATGGTGTACTTCATATTCAAACTCCATTTCAAAACGGCAGTTCTTCCCCAAACTCACTCAGAATCGGTTCACTCTGTTCCGGCACCATTTCCGGGAGCCACTCTTCCGGGATCTCGTACTTTTCTTCTTTTGTTTTGTGCTTGCTGACGTTTAGTAGCCCACCTGACATTGCCTTTTTCATAGTTTCCATCGTTATCAATTCGATCTAATGTGTATTCAACGCATGGACGCGGTCCTATTTCATCAATCAACAACTGTGGATTCTTTACCCATTCTGGATCAATGGTGATTCCTCTTCCTCCGTAGTTTTTATAAGCCACATGTTTTTTGTTGTTGCATCTTGAGTGTGCTGCCCTGATTGACTTACCAGTTAGTGACCTGCTGAAACCATGTTTCAACAAGCGTTGCTTTGATTTTTCTACAGTTAGACATCCACACGACTTACTACCTCCTCTCTCAAGCTCAGCGTTCCTTGTGATAATTTGATTGCCGCATTCACATCTGCATAAACTCATCGATTGTTTTCTTCCTTGTTTTGTAATTCTTGGATTCGCTGTGCTAATTACAGTTAATCTGTAAAACACTGTACCCGGTTCATACGTTTTCATTTTTGTGACACGCATGGTTGAACTCCACTAAAAAGGAATATCTGTATCTATTCCGCTGAATGATTCATGATCAACTGATTCAAAATCATCTTGCCATTCTTCTGGCTTTTCTTCGATGAATTCGCAGGATTGAATTCGCGTGTATTTACCATCTTTCACTATCGTTAATTTCACTGGCATTCGGCACGCGCCACGATTTAAAAGAGATATAGCCTCATCTACTGAATCTGGCACTTCGCTAATTGACCTGTTCTGCCACCAGCCATGCGCTTTTAGCCTTGCATAACCTTGCGGGTGAGAAAAGCAGACCCATTCGCTGACGTGTTTTGCACTCAGGTTGCCTGTTGGGCCTTCCACAGGCTGGCACTCATAATCAATCCGCAGTGTTGGGGGGGCTTCCGGATCGTTCCGTTTGAAGTGCTTGCCCCATCGGCACACCTCAACCAAAAGTTCTTCCGGTGGTGTTTCGCCCGTCAACTGGGACTCAGTGTCTGCTTTCGCCTGATGCCTGCCCGGGAAGCGGAATCCACATTCCGGGCATTCTGGCTCGCTGACAGAAACGTCCAGTTTGCAGTTCGGGCATTCCCTCCCGCGTCCGTTCTTTTCGGCTGGCTCGCTGGATCCGGGTTTGAATGTTTTCGCTCGTCCATATTCCCGATCGTCCAGACTTCCGTGGCGCTCGATGTTGTTTCCGAAGTCCAGAATCAGACAGTTTGTTTTCGATTCATGCTTTCGCAGTCCACGACCGACCATCTGAGCAAACAATCCAGGTGACAGCGTTGCACGCAGGATTGCGATTGCATCGATACATGGTGCATCGAATCCGGTCGTCAGAACGTCACAATTGACCAGCCATCTCAATTCACCATCACGAAACCGCTTCAGCAAGTTCGCACGCTCCATCGGAAACGTGTCACCGGTAACAACGCCAACGTCTTCACGTGTTAATGAATGCAACCGATCAGCGACGTTTTCCGCATGCAACACGCCAGAGCTGAACACCAGAATCGATCTTCGGTCCTGGCACTTGTCAACGATCTCTCGGCAGGCTTCCAAAACCGTGTCATCACCACCGAAGATCCGCTGCAGGTCTGATTCGACAAACTCGCCGCCTCGCATCTTTGCTGAGCTGGTGTCAATCTGCTGATCTGAAGGTTTGTTTGTGATCTCGCAAAGAAAACCTTCCTTGATCAGATCGCCAGTAAACGCTTCAAAGCAGATCCGTTGAAAGAGTTTCTTCCGTCCACAGATCGGCCCTTCACAGGTTCTGAACGGTGTCGCAGTAGCCCCGACCACTCTGGCCGCCGGGTTCAGTTCGACGATGTCGCTGATGAACTGCCCGTACATCGTTTCATCAGACGAACTCACCAGATGAGCCTCGTCGATAACAATCAACTGCCGTTCACCGATTTGTGCAGCCTGTCGATAGACGGACTGAATTCCGGCGCACAGAATCGGCTGCTGAGTCTGCTTAGAGTTCAGCCCGGCGGAGTAGATCCCGACCGGGATCTCTGGCAACAGAATGCGGATCTTTTCAGCGTTCTGAACGATCAATTCTTTTCGGTGCTGCAAGACGATTACTTGAGCACCGAATTCGATGGCCTGTTTCGCCAGCATGGCGATTACCAGCGACTTGCCCGCACCCGTAGGCAAAACCACGAGTGGGTTCCCCGGTTGAGTCGCAAGGTAATGCCATGCAGCGTCATTGGCTGCTGTTTGATACCAGCGGGGGTTCATTGTTCAAGCTCCGCAAACAGATCAACCTGCTTTACTGACTGATGCTGTTTCACTGCAGATGCAAGGTTTTTCAATGCCTGTTTGTGATATTCAGGCTTCAGCTCGCATCCATAGAAACGCCTTGAATCAACAACCCGCTTTCCTGTTTTTGGCGACTTTCCACCGAGAGACACATAGCCTTCAGACCCGATCCCAGTAAACGGGCTGAACACGATCTCACCGGGGTTCGAATACAGCAGGACACAGCGACGAATGACTTCCAGCTGAAGCGGGCAAATGTGCCGAGTGTCATCGTCTGATTTCGCTGCCGCTGTGTTCAGAGTGTCTGTTTCATGGATGTCATCCCAGCAACCTTCAGCCCATGCGATCCAGTCGTTTCTGCTGACTTGCCCGGTTGCATTAATCGGGACAGCGTTTTCGCCTGGCTTCCGAAACTTGATCAAGTAATCCTGCAGCGTGCCGCGTTGCTTTGATCGGTCTGATTCCAGACCAGCGAACTGAAGCTCCCGCGATCGCGTCCGAATGGCTTGCGCCTGCGGGTTTTTGCGCACGCTCCAATCGTATTCGTAAATCAATCCGGCCCGTTCACCGAGGCGAATGTTTGTCCCGCGAAAATCACACAATCCCACTCCGCCAGATCGCTTCATTCGAGGAATCTGGCAAACATGTACGATTGCTGCGCGACCGGGTTTGAGAACACGTGCCAGCCCATGAAACATGAACGACAAATGCACGGCAGCTTCCCCAGACATCGCGTCGACGTTGCCGATATCTGACTCGCTGTCGGTGTAAGCATAAAGCGATGGAAACGGTGGCGAGAAAACTGCAAAGTCAACTGCATCATCCGGCATCTCATCCATCATGTGCGGAATACAATCACCGTGATGCACGTGATAAAGACTGTCATCATCGAATACATGCATGGCCAACTTCCTTGAAAAGTGATTCTTGTTCCAGTGTGTCCGCTTCAACTCGATGAGCTTTCCGCAGGACGTTATCGACGAATGGCATTTCCAGTTCAGTCACCGGAATATGGACGTTCAGCGGCTTCGTTGATCCGATGCGATTTGAACGTTTCACAGCCTGATAGAATTCTTCATAGGAATCCTTCAAGCCGCTGAAAATCTGTCTTGTGCAAATCTGCAGATTCAAACCGAAGCCCAGTATCTTTGGTTTGCTGATCAGCACTTTGACTTCACCGCGTTTGAATGCGTCGATGTATCGCAGCCGTTTATCTTCCGGCGTGTCACCAGAAATCGAAACAGCATCAGGAAACGTTTGCTGCATCTGGTCTTGTTCATCGTTGTAGTGGCACCAGATAATCGTTGACTCATCCGGCCAAGAATCCACCAGACCACGAATGAACTGAGGTTTCAGTGTCGGGATACCGTTCTTGCCCTTCGCAATCTGAGACAGTTTCCCACGGTCCCCGATTCCGCCGACGGAATTTGTAATCAGGCTTCCAGTGAGTTGCTGTGCTGCCTTCCTTTGCTCCGGAGTCAATTCGATATTGTCAATGTGGATGTGAATTGGCGGTGTCGTGCCGACGTTGTCTTTCCATCCGTAGGTGGCTGGATTGGTCAAAAAAATCGACCAGTCAGCCAGAGACCGATAAAACGGTTTCAAGGCATGCGGCTTCAGTTCCCAGCGGTTTTGAGTCTCGCCACGATTGATGAAATACGTGGCAAGAAACTCATTCACAGTTCTGGCACGGTTCAAAAACACGGCGTGATTGGCGAACTCAATTCGATCGTTTGGTGCTGGTGTACCTGTGGCACACAGTTTCCACGTCACATCACGCCCCAGCTCGATCAGCCGATTACCGTACTCACCATAGTGACTTTTGAGCATCGACGATTCATCGAGAATCAGCCCGCACAAATCACCGGGGCGAAGCCCGTCCCGAATCGATTCGTAATTCGTGACAGCAATCTGTGTATTCAGTGAATCACCAGATTCGAGCCAGTATTGCAGATCCATCGCCCGCACTTGCCCGATGCTGATGCTCTCACCGTACCATCGCTGCGCCTCAGCAATAGTCTGAGACACCACCATCAACGGGCAAACAATCAACACTTGCCCGCCACGATTGACAGACGCCACATGCCGAGCAAACTCCAGAAGCATCAACGTCTTGCCGAGTCCGCAATCAGCGAAAATGGCATATTGTTTCTTCTGAATCGCCAGTGACGTGATATCACGCTGGTAGTCGAACATTCCTTCAATCGGTTGATATTCGGTATCAGTCACGGACTGGGACTCCATCCCCAGTCGTGAGGCATACTCATCAGGAACATAGACCGATGTTCCGTCGAATCTGTACACAGGACATCGACGGACCTGAAGGAACGTTTGGTAGTCTTCGCTGGATCGTGTATTGAAGTGAATCATCATCTTCCAGCCCTCACAATACGGACGATTTCAGACACACATGCCTGAACCTCAATCAAAGCCTGATCACCCCATGCTGGGGAACCAATCCGAACCAGTTCATCACGAGCATCCGTCAGCAGTGCCTCGCCGAACGCTTCCGCCTTTTCGATCTCCGGTTTCAACGCATCCAGCCGAGCCTGTTCGGCTGCTTTCCGTTCGGCTTCTCGTGCTTCGGCTTCGCGTCGATCGTTCTCCTGACGGATGCGGTTGATTTCAGCCCGTTCGGCTTCCAGTTTTTCGCGTTCCGCTCGCAGTGCTTCCGCTTCCGATCGAAGCCGTTCCTGCCGTTCCCGCTCTTCCTGCAGCCGTTGTTCTGCTTTTGACTGTTCTGTTCGAAGCAGCGTTTCAAACCAGTCGTCCTCCATCGCCTCGATGGCTGCGATGTCGCAACCGCCAATTCCGATCGCAGCCAGCCGATTCAGTCGGCTCTGCAGTTTTTCCCGTTTCGCCTGTTCCTTGGACTGCTTCTCACGAAGCTTTTCCGCTTCGTAGTTGTCCTCTTCTGCGGACAAACGGCCCTCGATCGGTTCAATTTCAGCAATCAGCCGCTTCACTTCTGAATTGATCGCTCTCTGATATTTAAGCGCACCTGAATTCAGTTCCTGACCGCGATTCTTGATCGCGATTCGTAACCGCTTCACGGCCTTCCGTGCTTCAGTAACGGCTTTGATTCCAGCCGTCGCAACGGTCAGATTTCCGAACTCACGCACGTTCGCAATTGCCAGTTCGTCAGGTCGAAACTCTGCCAGCGTCGATACGATCAACGCGTCTACAGGTGCCTGCGTTTCTTCGATTGTGATTTCACTCATTTCAAAAATCCTTTCATGAGGTTGGTACGGTTTACAAATGCGTCGATCTGGTGAGCAACTCGCATGTCAGACCACATGCTGTGGTAGTGCTCCCAGTATTTGCGTTCGTGGTCACCCTGCTTGATGTCCATTCTCAGGACGATCGAATCGATGACGAGAACGCCCAGTTTTTCCTGAAGCAATGCATCGCAGAGGTTCTGAAAACGTGTCAAGTCTTCGTGTTTGAACTTTCGAGGAATGTCACTGGTCAGGATTTCGTGAGCGTCGTGATACAGTGCCCATAACTGCACCTGTGGCGACTGATCCGACAGTTTTTCGAACAGATCCAGACTGTGAGCCAGAACTGTGGCTGTCGGATGCTGGCCGCCGAAACGGCCGATTCGAGAGAGGCACTCCGCAACCCATTGTGGATCGCTGGCGCATCGGTCAGACCACTCTTCCGGATCGTCGATGTAATCTGACCACTGTTTTTGAAGCATGGCGACTCCTTTCAGGCGATAAAAAGAGCCCGGCAGTGAGAGCTGTCTACACTGCCGAGCCACTCGTGATGCCGCTGCTACACCGCAGCGGCCGTCGTGGAGATTCACTGCTTGGCGAACGGATTCGCTTTTGCGGCTGGAGCTGCAGGAGTTTCAAAAGCTTCCTGCAGCATCTGCGATGCCTGCTGGTTGTTGCTCTCCGTCCGTGACTTGTAACCCTTAATTTCGTTTCGCGGGTTTCCGTTCTGGTCTTTGCCGATCGCCACCTTAATCGTCAGCGGTCGGTTGTGCAGCTCTTCGCTGTGTTGTGGGTTCTCAACACCAACGGCGACACAGATCGACTTCAACTGGCTTCGACCGATGTTCTGAGCTTCGGTCGATTTGTTGACGATGTTGATCCAGTCAAACAGCGTTCTGTTCTGGTACTGACCATTCAGAATCTGAAACTTCAACGACAGGCCCTGCCCACCAGTCTGTGTCGGTTTCTTTTCGCTGCTCACGATCACAGCGGGATACTCGCCCGGCGGGATCGGTTCGAACGATCCACCCGGCTGAACGTTTTTCAAATCCAGATCCATCAAACTCGCCATTCAACTACCCTGCTTTCTGTACTGAAGAAACTGAAACTTTCTCAACACCGCTGTCACTCTTCGGAAACCACTTCGCATACTCAGACCATGAAAACCCGATCTCTGCTGGCATGCCTTCAAGTCGGTTCTTTGCGAGACAGGCCGCTGATTCCTGAGTCCTCAGGTATCGCTCTGAATTGCCGACCGCAATCCCGCGTTCTTTGTTGAAACCGAGGTCTTCTTTTCGGACAAAGACCCGATACGATGCGAAAAGCACTTCATCGCACCATTCCTGGAGCATCGCTGAGGCGCTGTCATGCAGTGCCGGCTGATACCGGTCGTAGGAATCAGTTTCCGGATCGCTATGTTTTTTGATGGCACAGTGAGCCAGCAGAATGACGCCGATTGACTTCTCCTTCCGCAGCCAGTCGAGCTTAAATGTGATCTCATCCCAATACTTCAGCGCGGATTTGTACCCGTTGCCGAAGCCGATATCGGCAAAGTCTTTTCCGGCCTTTTTTGCGACTTCAGCGTGAATCAGCCCTTCCAGCCAGTCCGCCGAATCGATGGCGATGTGCTGGTACTTGTGCTTATCGTTGGCAAGCCAGATCAACGCTTCATTAACTGAATCCAGTGACTGCAGGTGCTCCGTTCGTTCGCAGTCAATGTCGTCGAGCCCATCTTCCAGATTCAACAACAGGCAATTCGGAGCCTGTGCCGCCCACGTGCTTTTCCCGATGCCATGAACGCCGTACAACAGCGTCCGTCTCGGTTTGGTTTTCTTTCCACTAACAATCTTCACGATTCCATCTCCTCAAAACGGTAAACAAAAATCTCAACACCACTCTCATCACCACCACCTGCAATTCGCTTTTCGATACTTCCTGAGCAAACTTGACAGTCATCGTGCCAAAAGATTCCTGTCAGTGCGTCAAGAACTGCTTTATCAAGGTTGTCTCGGTCTGGTTTTTTCACGTGCCAAATCGACGGCATTGGGCGCGTTTTCCATGTGATTGACTTTGGACGTGGAAACACAAATTCGAGATCAACTCGGAACGGTCCTTCCATCCGCAGTCCAGAAAACTGCTGACGTGCAGCGAACTGAATTGACCGCTTCCACTTCACAACGCCATTGTTTGGTGTGTAATGTCGGCCGCTTGCCGTCGATCGTGTTCGCGGCTGAGCAATCGGAAGCCCTGGCACAAAAAAACGCCATTCCTGAATCAGATCAATCACCGCTCTCCCTCCCGGTAATCCCTGATCTCAGACCGCAGGACCGTCGTTTCCTTTGGAGCGTCAACGCCGATCTTTATCTTGTCGCCCTTGATTTCCAGCACATGAATCAGGATGTCGCCATCAATCCTGATTCCTTCACCCTCTCGACGAGTCAACACAAGCATTGCAACTCCTTTCGCTGATCACTCGGAGAAATCGATAGCTCACAGATTCGCTCACAGCGATCTGTCCACGTCTTCGCAGCATTGCAACCGCTGAAGCGGTGACCTGTGTTCCGTCTTCAAAACGCCAAGACAGAACACGCCACCACAACGGATGACGGATCCGACCGTCTTGATACAGTGACTGACGGCACTGTTGACCAGCTCGCAGACGGTTAAGCACTTCGTCTGCGGTGAGTCCTTTCACGTTTGCGGACATTGATTTCCTTTCAAGATTCAAAAACCAGAGGCAGTGGTGTTGACTCCGCACGAATCGCACACTGCTCTCCGGTCGTACCCTGAAACAATCAGGGTCTGCCGGTTACGGCGGCAGGTTTCATTGTTCGAGTCGTGGCTACCTATCCATGGCATTTAAGAGCGTCTCACGGCTCACCACGATTCCGCCGCCGGGAGTCGAACCCAGCGCAGACCATCAGCGGTAAAAAACACTGGAAGCGGTCAATCAGAATCTAAGACCCTGATCCCCTAACGCAGACCGCCTCCAGTGCGGAGCGTTTCGGGTTTAGTCGCGGTCGTTGCGTTTGAGGTTTTCTTCGGTGATCACCCAGCAGACGATTCCGCCGAGGACAGCAAAGAAGATTGCAGCAAGCTCACTGATCACTTTGCACCTCCGTTTCTGCGATAGCAGCCGCACGAACAGACAGAGGCAGGACCAGAGGACTGTTGATTGACAGCACCGCAAGCAACGCAGCGCCATGCTGAATATAGCATTGTTAGAAAAAACATTCACTGTCTCCCTTCAGTAAAGACAATAGCGTTCCAAGTTTTGAACGTCAACGCGTAGGATTATTTTTTTTCAAAAGTTTTGCAAGTTCGATTCCGAGAGCGTTTGCAATACGTGTCATGACTCGCTCGCTAGGCGAGTGATGCCCGTGCAAAATCCGCGACAGATAACTGCGGCGCATCCCGGCGAGATCAGCCAAAGCCTGCACTGATAGATTTTGTTTTTCGAGACGCTGGCGGAGGTTGGAGGAAAAATTATTCATGTTGAGATATTGACATGTTTTCGAAACAAGTCAAGATAACGTTAGAAAAATGAAACATACACCACACGCCAAAGCCGCAGAATCCTGATCATCGATTAAACAAAACGGCCAGAAATTTTACTGAGGCACGGCATGAGTAAAGCATCGGAAATACTGCGGTCGACAAACAGCATCTGGCGTGTTGACTGCTACGAATCCGGCAGCCGTCGCCGAATCCTGCAGACGCTCTACATTCGCACGGACTGCATTCTGAAAGCCGAAGAAATCGGCCGCAGACGTTCCGGTCGGCGCTGTGTGGACGCGAGGCCGTGGAACCCGGAGACGGATCGGAAGTGTTGGGGCTGGATTGAGAAGGTGAGTGTATGAGTGAAAATAACACTGACGGAAAAACCTTCTCTTGTTTACCGCCTTACCCTCAATGGGTCTGCTCCGATTGCGGCGTAAAACACGGACGAAGAGTCCCGAGCATGGCAACCTGGCATGACGGTGAGTGTGGTGTGTGTGGGCTTGCTGGTATGGTGACTGAGCCACGAGATTTCGGGCATTTGAAGGACGGCTGGCAGGGTAAAAATTTAGGTGCGTAGAACGCTTTGCATCAATCGGCCCGCGTGGTCGATTCTCCATTGCAAAAACGGCTTATCGCGGGCTCGATTACATCCAATTGTTCCCCGTCCTTTTGTGCAGAAAATATTTTTCTGAAAATGTGTGTAGAATATCTTGCAGCGGTCGATAAGGTGTGTATAATAACCACATCACGGCAACGATAACCACAAACAAGGAAACGAAAAATGTCACTCGCAAAGCAAATCGAAGCAGCCCGCAAAGTTGTCAACAAGTTCAAGTTCGGAACACAAGAATGGGAATCGGCAATGCAAATCGTTCGCGACCTAGTTGCAAAGCACGATGCACAACAGCCAGCCGAAGAATTTTGCAGCATCGACAGCGGAGTTCATCCAACACGATTGCTAAACGGTCGCGTAATCAAGGCGGCAAAGTAATGGCAAACGAACGACGCAACACCACACAGCCCACCGACTGGTGGGCAGCGTGGGAGGAAGCGGCGAAATCCGCTGGAATGGATTTGGCGGCGTGGATCGGCAAGCAGTGCAACAAGGCATTGCCAAAAGAGGTCCGCGACACGTTGAGCGAACGCGCTACCCGTGGCCGTCCGCGAAACGTGGAAGAACCAGATGACTAGGTACGGTGAACGCCCGGCGTTAACCGGACGGCGAGCGGTTGACGCTGATTCTGAAAACGGGCTGTTCGCGGTTCCGGTTCAACGCTTTGTTCTGCCTCTCTTTGGAAACGCTTTCCAGTTATTTTCGAAAATCTTTCGAATCTGTTTGAATACTCGTTGACGAATCAGACGAAGTAAGTAATACTTCCCTTAGTCGAACGCAACGCAAACAACCAGCAAGGAAAAGAATAATGAAAAAGTCAGCCTCAGAAATCATCAGCCTGCGAAACACTCTGCTGTCACAGGTTCGACCAACACGACTGACAGGAAATCGCGAACTGATGCACGAACTGGTAATCCGCATTCGTCAGCTGGACGGAATCTTGGAAGCCCGATCACGAAAGGTGCAGGAATGAGAGGAGGATCCCGGAAGGGGGCCGGGCGAAAGCCCGGCCTTGGAGAAACGAAGGTTGACAAGAATATCGCCCTAACGCCCACGCTGTGGGCTTTTCTTATGTCGGGCGGGAATTCGGCTGGCCATGAAATCGAAACGCGTCTACGGAAGTCTGCGGCGTTTAAGGCGTGGTTGAAGAATCAGGTTTCGGAGTAGGCAGAACGCAGGCGTTAACCGGACCGCGAGCGGTTGACGTTGACTCTGAAAACGCCTGATTCGCGGTTCCGGTTCAACGCTTTGTTCTGCCTTTCCTTGGATGCAGTTTCGACTATTTTGGAAAAACTTTCTGAATCGTATGATTCTCGCTTGCGGAATCAAACGATACAACGTATAGTTCTCTCAGTCGAACGCAACGCAAACTAAACCAAGGAAAAGAACAATGACAACCACGACAGTTATCGGACGCAACGGTTTTGAATACGACGCACAGAACATCAACGGAGATCTGTTTATCGTTGGTAAGTTCATCGTCAGAGTTGAGAATGGCAAGGTTGAAGACACGATTTGCCGAGCAACAAAGGCAAATGTAAAAAGGCTGTCAAAATGAGAGGCGGAGCCCGGAGGGGGGCCGGGCGCAAGCCTGGCCCAACAGGGCCGAAAGGCTCGGTCACGCTGTGGCTGTCTGCGGACGTGTCCGCGTTCCTTGAGACGTTTGGACAGGAACGCAGCGCCACAGTCGAAAAGATGCTGCGTAAGTCTGCGGCGTTCAAGGAGTGGCAAAAGTCACAGGCTGCTGAGTAGGCAGAACGCTCAAAATCACATGGCAGCGGCCAAACAGGCCAGCCATGTGAGAAACCGTAGCCCGCTGCTCATGTGCATTTTGTTGTTGTGCTGCCTCTTCTGGAAAATTTCAAAAAAGAGTCGTTGACGCCGTACGAATATACGATATATTCACATCATCAGACACGAGTTGTGTTTGGTCCGCCTTGACGGGTTTCGAGCCAAGTGAAAGACAGAACAATGACACGCTACGCGACAATTCGAAATATTGAAGCTGTAAAGCACAACGGATATTTGAGCTTATCGATCCTCAGTAAATCCGCAAATGTGCGGTACACACTGGAGCGAGACCAAGACAATGATGGCGTCGAATTCACCACTGCTACGCTGAATGCTGAGGACTTGTTAGCCTTGTACGAAATGGATGAGGTATCAATCGGGCGAACGGAAAAAGACGAGTTTGAATTGTACCTGTGTCAAGTAGCAGAACGGAATTGATACATGATTCAAACGCGAATTCCTGTTGAGCCATTTTATGATCAGGATGGCATCACGATATACAACGCTGACTGCCGAAAGTTGCTTCCGTGGCTAGAAATAGACCGCGTTGTCACTGATCCGCCATACGGCATATCGTTTGCCGGAAAGCGTCAAGGCACAGATCCTGTGAACGAAACTCCATATGATCAGTATCTAGATTCTGTGGAAAACTTTGCAAAAATAGTTGTTCCTGTGATCGCGCTCAGTTGCCAAATCGCAAAGACTGTGGCTACGTTTTGCCCAGTGCGACATATCGGCATGATGCCAGTGCCAAGCGATGCTGGAGGAATTTGGCAGGAAAACGGAAAGGGTTTGTCACCTTTTGGATTTACCAGTTTGCATGCAGTGCTGTACTACGGAGAAGATCCAAAACGGCAGGGACGTGTCGGAGGATCGTGGCCGACAGGTTTTCGGCATGATGGAAAAGCGACTGTCTGCAAGCAACATCCTTGCAGCAAGCCAGTAGAGTGGATGCGATGGCTGATCAATAGGCTATCAAACGAAGGCGACGTTATAGCCGATCCATTTATGGGCGCAGGTACAACGCTACTTGCGGCAAAGCTGGAGGGTCGCAAAGCGATAGGAATTGAGATCAGCAAACCATATTGCAAAGCGGCAGTTGATAGGCTGAAACAGAAAACGCTATGGTAGACCACCTTCAGTCAGTCATCGCAGCCCGAGCGGAATCGCTCGGGCTGTCTTCTTACGAAATCGCAAAGCGATGCGACGGAAGCCCAAACAGCGAGGCTGTCAGTCGGTACATTCGCGGCAGATGTTCGCTCGGTTCGGCTTACGTATCGAAGATTTGCGACGTGCTCGGGTTAGAGCTTTGCGCAAAGAAGAAGGGCAGGAAGCCCGATCCATCGAAGTAAGACAGGTAGGCAGGACGCCGTGATCTGTCAGCACAACGATGGCCATCACCGGATGGCGGGCTGACGACTTTCATTTTTTAACAACCGAACATCCGCCATTCCGGTGCATGGC
>Ga0315904_10008182_pt1 | contig 13872 bp, 14 predicted proteins | sample LakEriMetagenome_6_FD_203529 | JGI IMG/M metagenome (GOLD analysis project Ga0315904, IMG submission 203529) | Freshwater fungal communities from buoy surface, Lake Erie, Ohio, United States - Buoy 12 MA120 | ecosystem: Environmental > Aquatic > Freshwater > Lake | place: USA: Lake Erie, Ohio... | reverse complement strand
GGAAGCTGGCAAACGCACTCAAACAAGCATGGCGGTTCAAGACCGGCAAGCCGATCTTGTCGTCGCCGGTGGTGGATGGCGCGGGGCGTGTTTTCTTCGGCTCTGAGGACAAGAGCGTCTATGCCGTACGCCTCGCCGATGGGAAAAAACTCTGGGCCACACCAACCAACGGCGAGATAGAAGCGTCGGCGCGGCTGGTGGGCAAGCTCGTGGTGATTGGCTCGTCGGATGCGCGCCTCTACGCCTTCGATGCGGCCACGGGCAAGCTGGCATGGAAGTACAAAACCGATGATAAGATCCTAGGCGCGGCGAACCTCACAACGGCTCCCGATGGAAAAACTCCCTGGCTTGTTTTTGGTAGCTACGACAATCGGGTGCACTGTGTCAATGCGACTACCGGGAAAATGCAGTGGACGTACGAGACGGATAACTACGTCAATGGCATGCCCGCGATCTCCCAGGGCAAAGTGGTCTTTGGGGGCTGCGACGGCTTCTTGCATGTCTTAAACGCTGCCGATGGCAAGAAAATCAGTAGCATTGATGTCGGGGATTATATCGCGGGTTCCGTGACCATCGACGAAGGCCGGGTCTACTTAGGGCACTACGGAAACGCCGTGGTCTGTCTTGATCTCACCTCCGGTAAGAACGTCTGGACCTACCGTGACAGAGGCTTCCCCTACTACTCCACTCCCGTCGTTCTTGGGGATAAAGTCGTGATCGGCGGGCGCGATAAGTTCGTCCACTGCATCAACAAAGACACGGGCAAAAAAATCTGGACGTTTCGCACACGCGGCAAGATAGACGGCTCTCCGGTGATCTGCGACGGTAAAGTCGTGATCGGCTCCGAAGACGGGCGGCTCTACTTCCTAAACCTCACCGACGGCAAGCAAATCTGGAGCTTCCCCATCGGTCGCCCCGTCATGGGCTCCGCCTGCGTCATCAACGGCAAAGTCCTCATCGGCTCCGACGACGGCTACGTCTACTGCTTCCGATAATTTTGGTAGAATCCCCTTATGAAGACCAACTGGACGGGGCTCATTGCGGCTCCTCACACGCCATTCGCCGCCGATGGCTCGCTGAATCTTGGCGTTATTGAGAAGCAGTGTGAAAAAATAATTGCTGATGGCGTGATTGGCGCGTTTGTCTGTGGCTCGACAGGCGAGGGCGTCTCGATGAGCACGGCGGAGCGGCAGGCGGTGGCGCAGCGCTGGGTGGACGTGGCGCGAGGGCAGCTCAAGGTGATTGTCCATGTCGGCCACACGAGTATCGCTGATGCCGTGGCGCTGGCGGCGCATGCGCAAGAGAGCGGGGCGGATGCGACCTCGGCGCTGGCTCCGTATTACTTTAAGCCCGCAAGCGTGGAGCACCTGCTCGACTTTCTCGCGCCCGTGGCAGCCGCCGCGCCCGAACTGCCGTTTTTCTACTACCATATTCCCGCTCTCACCGGCGCGGCGCTGCCGATGGTGCCGTTGCTGGAAAAAGCCACCGAGCGCATTCCGAACTTTGCGGGGCTGAAGTTCACTCACAACGATCTTTTAGAGTTCGCCGCTTGCTTGCGCTTTGATACTGGACGCTACGATATTTTCTGGGGCTCCGATGAGTGCATGCTTCCTGCGCTGAGTGTAGGCGCGGTAGGCTTTGTGGGGAGCACCTACAACTACTCCGCGCCGCTCTATCAGAAGCTATGTAAGGCGTTTGAGAGCAGTGATCTTGTCGAGGCAAGGCAGCTCTCGGATACCGTGATGGAGGCCGTGCGAGCGCTTCTCCAAAATCCGGGGCTTCCCGCAGGCAAGGCAATTATGGAGGGAGTTGGTGTGCCTGTGGGCTCCCCTCGTCCCCCCCTACGCCCCCTGACGGCAGGACAAGCCGAGACGCTGCTGGCGCGATTGCGTGCTCTCGAAGCCGTATAATGCCTCGGCTTACATGACCCAAAACGATAAAAAAATTAACTTCCTCATCTGCCTCGCTGACGCGGTGGGGTTTCCTCTCGGAATCGCTTTCTTCTCCACACAGACGATTCTCCCCGCATTTCTGGATCACTGCGGTGCCTCCCCTGCGACACTCGGGGCGCTGACGGGGCTCTCTAGTCTGCTGATTTTGGGACCGGGGCTCCTGACAGTCGGTGTGCTACAGCGGCTCAAGCACGTGCGCTACTGGCTGTTCTGGGTGGCACTGATCGAGCGTCTTTTCCTGCTCCCCCTGGCATTTTTGGCACCGCTCTGGGGCACGACCCACCCGAGCTGGCTGATTATTGCGACCTTTATTGGTTTCTGTGGACACTCTCTTGCGATGGGCTTTAATATCCCGGCGTACTGGACTGCCATCGGAAAGACTATTCCCCTGCACTGGCGTGGGCGGCTCTTTGGAATCGCAGGCGGGATTGCGGGAGTCTGCACCCTGGGCACCGAGTGGCTCCTGCGCCATGTGGTGTTGGGGAGTGGCTTTCCCGGTGGCTACGGGCTGGGCTTTGGAATCGGCTTTGCGATTCTCACTGTCACGATCATCCCCTTTCTCTTTCTGCGAGAGCCCGATGGACGCGCCTCAGAAAGCGAAAAAGGCGAGAGTGCCCCCGCTCGGCTGGATTTCGCGCGGCTCCTCGCAGTATGGCAAGCGGACTCTCAGTTCCGTCAGCTGAGCTACTCACAGGTGGTCTTTGCGCTCACGCAGGTCGCCTCGCCCTTTCTGGCACTTTTCGCCGCGCGACGTTTTGGCGCGACGAACACCGACTTGGCACTCTACACGGCGGTGAGTATCTTTGCGGGCTCCGTGGCAGCGCTGCTGATCGGGTGGCTCGCAGATCGCTGGGGCAACCGCCCGATGGTCGCACTAGCCTGCGTGGCAGCTGCGGGAGGGTTTCTCTTCGCCCTCCTCGCGCCTAGTGGCGGAGCGTTTGCCGTGGTCTTTGTCCTCTGGGCCCTAGCGACGGCCGGGGTGGATCTGGCGGCGAGCAACCTGATGATGGAGCTAGCCGGTGAGCCATCCCAGATCCCGCTCTACTCCGCGCTCTATAACATCGTCCGCGCCATCCCCCGCATGGTCGCTCCCTGGCTCGGGGGAGTGGCGGTGGGCTTAGTGGGCTATGGTCCCCTGATGGGCGTGGCAACCATTGCGGCTTTGGGCTCGCTGGTTCTTCTTCAAGCCAAGAGGAGGTAAAATACGCACACTATGATTAAAGTAGCCATGATCGGCGCTGGCAGCGTCGTCTTTTCAAAAAACCTCACCGGTGATATTCTCTCGTTCCCTGAGTTCAAGAACGCGACTTTCTCCTACATGGACATTGATGCCGATAGGTTGGAAGTCGGGGCGGCACTGTGCCGTAAAGTGGGCGCAGCGCTCGGGGCCAACCCGACCATTGAGGCGACTCTGGATCGCAAGAAAGCGCTGGAGGGCGCGGACTTTGTGATCAACATGGTTCAGATCGGCGGCTTTGACTCGACCCTGGTGGACTTTGAGATTCCGAGAAAATACGGCCTCGGCTTCACGATCGCCGACACGACCGGGCCGGGGGGATTTTTCCGCGCCCTCCGCACCTACCCCATGCTCAAGGGCTTGGTCGAGGATATGATGGAGATCTGCCCCAAGGCCGTCCTGCTCAACTACTCTAACCCCATGAGCATGAACATGCAGACCATCACTCGGAGCTCTAATATCCAAGCGGTAGGGCTGTGTCATAGCGTCCAAGGCACGCTGAATCAGATCATGGGCTATATCGGCGTGAGCCCAAGTGAAGTCGGCTTCACGTGTGCGGGCATCAACCACATGGCCTTCTATACCAAGCTGGAGCGCGAGGGAGTCGATCTCTATCCTCAGCTCTTTGAGGCGATGGGCGATCCGGCCACTTTCGCCAAAAACAAGGTGCGCTTTGAGCTGATGAAGCGCCTGGGCTACTTCATCACCGAGTCTAGCGAGCACAACGCGGAGTACAACCCGTGGTTTATCCCGCGTGGCAAGGATAAAATTGCGGAGTTCTCGGTGCCCATGGACGAGTACCTCCGGCGCTGCGATGGGATTGTGGATGAGTTCGAGCGCATGAAGGTCTTTGCCCGCTCTGAGGACCCCATCACGGTGCACAAGTCCCATGAGTACGGCTCGACCATTATCCACTCGATTGTCACAGGGACGCCGTCGGTGGTCTATGGGAACATGCCCAACAACGGCGCGATCTCGAACTTGCCCAACGATGCCATCGCCGAGGTGCCGACTTTGGTGGACCGGGCGGGCCTGCAGTTCACGACCGTTGGGGCGCTACCGCCACAGCTCATTGGCTACATGATGCCGCACGTCACCCAGCACGAGCTCTTTATCCGCGCCGCGCAAGAGGGCCGCCGTGACCATATCTACCAGGCCGCCATGTTCGACCCGCTCACCGGCGCGACTCTCTCCACGGATGAGATTGTCGAGATGTGCGATGAGCTGATTGTCGCCCATGGAGATTTACTGCCGCCTATTGACACCAAGAAAACCCTGGTTCCCACGAGTGGCAAGACCTTCAACCCGCCGACGCCCCAAGAGCTACGGGCAAGCTGGGACGCCGCACAGAAAGAGGGTCACGAGGACGACCTGCTGAGCTGGCGCGTCCTAGGGCCGTTTGCACTAGACAAGGCCGAGGGCGAGATCAGCACGAGCTGGGTTGCCGCCGATGCCGATGAAGAGATCTTTGCCAGCGGTGAGCACAAGTCGGGGTGGCGCGAGACCATCGCCAATAAGAAAGGCTATGTTAATCTGGGCCGCGCCATTGGCAACCACGACAACGCCGTGGCCTACGCCTACACCGAGCTAGAGTCGGTTCATGCCCGTGAGACAATCCTCAAGTGCGGCTCCGACGATGGCATCAAGATCTGGATCAACGGCACGGTTGTTCATGAGAACGACACCCGCCGTGGCTACACGGAAAAAGAGGACGAAGCCCCGATCCGCTTGGAGGAAGGTGTCAACCGGATTCTGGTCAAGATCACCAACGCCATCCACGGCTGGGGCTTCGGAGTCGCGGTTCCCAAGCCGAATTTTTAACCTACCCGCCCCCCTATCCCCCGCCCGGCGGGGGGAATATAAGGAATCAGATTCCTATTCGTCCCCCCGTTCCACGGGGGTTAGGGGGGATGGTTACTTCGGGATCGCGGCGGTGAGGTTGATCGGGTCGCCGTCGGTGATGAGGATATCGTCCTCGATGCGAATTCCAAGCGCCTTGTCGGCCAGGTAGAGGCCCGGCTCGATGGTGATGACCATGCCGGGCTTTAGGACGCCATCCGGGAGGGCATCATGGACATCCAGCCCAAGGCCATGCCCGATGCCATACGTGTAGCAGTCCGGCATCCCGGCTTTCTCAAAGACCGCACGCGCGGCTCGGTCTACCTCCCACATCGCCGTCCCCGCGCGGGATGCCGCAATCCCCGCCAACTCGGACTCCAGCACGAGATTATAGAGATACTGCTGCTCATCGGTGAAGCGCCCCGAGACGGGATAGGTGCGCGTCACATCGGCGGCATAGCCCGCAAAGCTCGCCCCGGCATCGATCAGCACCAGCTCACCGTCTTGGAGAATCTGGTCGTTGTCCATGTAGTGCAGCACGGTCGCATTGAGCCCGCCGCCGACAATCGGGTTGTAGGCATGCTCACCACCGTGTCGCCTAAACTCGTTTTCCAGTGCCAAGGCTACAACCTGCTCGCTCATTCCTGGCTTGATGGCGGCTAGCGCGGCTTTGTAGCCATCCACGGTGGCGTCCACGGCTTTCTGCATCAGCGCCAGCTCCGCCTCGGACTTAATCGAGCGCATCTCTATCAGTAGCTGCGTTTTATCTTCAATAACAACACCCGGAACGCGCTCGGTTACTTGCCGAAACGCCGCCAGATCGGGCGAGACCGCGCCGGGGTAGACCGAGTACGGGTGCAGGCAGGCGAAGCGCCGACCCCGTCGGGCGGCATTGGTGAGCGCCCCCGCAATTCCGCCACTACGCCCGATACTCGTAAAGCCCGTCTTGTCTTTGAGTGCCTGATTGAGCGGGTCACGGTAGCCGTCCCAGTGCTCCCGCTCGGGGTCTCGGGACTTCAAGAGAAGTGTGATGCGCTTGCTCGGATCGGGCGAGGTTGGGTCGAAGAGCACTGCGGCTCCTGGCTCGTTGGTGATGCCCGTCAGGTAGATAAAGTGCTTATTGGCCGTCCAGCGCCCCAGAAGTGGCGGCCCGCCCTCACCCGCAAAGACCACGCCTGCCGCGCCATTCAGTCCCTCCAGCAAACGCTCCCGCCGCGCCGCATACTCCGCCACCGAAATTCCATTATTCATGGCAGGGATTGTACCCGCGTTTTTCCCTCCCCCGCCTCGCTGTGGCTCGGCACCCCCTCCGGCTGATCGCTCGTTCCTCGCTGCGAAGGGGGGCGAAGCAGGTTATAATCTCGCGATGGCTTGGCGAATGGCCTGACGTATCTCGGCGTAAGTGGCCACTCGGACGAACTCGTTCCGCAGGCGAATCACACGCAGGCTACGCGCTTCAAAGAGGGACTCGGTGCGTTCTCTATCTCGCTTTTGTGCCTCATCCGTGTCGTGGCTTTGACCATCAATCTCCAGAACCAGCTTCAGCGATGGGCAGTAAAAATCCGTGATGTACTGATCCAATACTTCCTGCCGCCGAAAGCGTAGCCCATCACAGCGCTCCTGTGCGAGCGCCTGCCAGACTTTCTTTTCCGCTAGCGTCATCTGTCGGCGCATCTGCCGCGCCCGATCTTTCATTACAAAATATCCATCGTTCACACCTGTAGAACGGGCGAGACCCCCCAAATCTGATAAAAACACCAATTTATTTTTCAAACCTGCTTCGTCCCCCTTCGCAGCGAGGAATGAGCGATCAGCCGGAGGGGGTGCCGAGCCACAGCGAGGCGGGGGAGGAAGTTAAATCTTCGCCATAAACTCCCGAAGGGGGGCGAGCATTTTTTGGTACTCCACTAAGAACGCATCGTGGCCGTAGGAGGAGTCCACGATGAAGCTGGTGACATCCACGCCACGTTTTTGCATGCGCTCAACCATCTCATGCGTCTCGCGCACGGGGAAAAGATCATCTGATGAGATCCCAATCACGAGGCAGCGGGCTTGGATTCGCGCCAGGGCATCGGTGAGCGACGGGTAGCCACGGGAGATGTCGTGAAGGTCAATGGCGCGTGATAAATACAAATAACTATTAGCATCGAAGCGTTTGACCAGCTTCTCGCCTTCGTCGTGGAGGTAGCGCTCGACATCAAAACGGGCGTGCAGGTCGTGACGGAAGGCAGACTCTTCCTCTTGGTCAGCATGGGTGCGGCCAAACATGTCCTGCATCGTGGCGTCGGTCAAGAACGTGATCGTGGCGATCATACGAGCCAGCGCGAGGCCAGAGTCCGGGCCGCCGCCCTCACTGTCGTAGTAGTTGCCGCGCTGCCACTTCGGATCGAGCAAGATCGCACGGCGGGCACACTCGTTGAAGGCGATGCTGCGTGCGCCCACACGGGCGCTGGTGGCAATCGGAATGCAGTTTTTGACGCGCTCAGGGTAGATTACGGCCCACTCCAGCGCCTGCATTCCGCCCATCGAGCCTCCTGCCACCACGGCCAGCTCCGTGACACCAAAGTGCTCGCGCAAGAACTGCTCCTGCACCCGCACCATGTCGCGGATCGTGATGATGGGGAAGGTCATGGCGTAGGGCTTGCCAGTCAGTGGGTTCACCGACGATGGCCCGGTGGTGCCTCGACAGCCACCCAGGATATTGGGCGCGATCACACAGTACTTATCCGTGTCGAAGACTTTTCCGGGGCCGATAAAGCCGTCCCAGTAGCCCAGTGACCTATTTGTCCAGGCATACTTTCCCGCAGCGTGCGACGAGCCCGTGATGCCATGGAGCACGAGAATTACATTGTCTTTTGCCGCGTTGAGCTCGCCGTACTTCTCGTAGGCAATCGTCACCTCGGGAAGCTTCTGCCGGTTCTCACAGACAAACTCGCCTAGCGTCGCGCTCTCTTTGACAACCAGCCCGATACTACACTCCTGCTCGTCGGGGTTTTCTCGGCTCATCTGCCGATCACCCACTCGTCTTCACCGGTTGCACCGCCCACCAGCACCTCGATGCCCTCCGTGGCGGCCCACTCCAGTGCGGCGTCTATATTGTCCCGCTTGCCGGTGAGGTCCAGCACCGTATAGCCCCCGATCGTGGAGTCAATATTGGCCTTGCGGATGGAGAACTTCAGCTCCCAGTCGTGGGTAAAGTGCCAGATAATCGGCTTGGTGGCCTCAGCAAGAGGGAAGTTAAGCTGTACACGAATCGTCTCGATATTCACAACGCTATTGTACAATGCCTTTATGAAAACACTCTTTTGTGGAGGCGTGCTTGCTTGCCTGCATCGGCGCAGGACTCGGTAGCTACAGCTGGCGCGGCACGGGCACGCGGCTCTTTGTCGGCTGGCTAGCGGGGCCACACCAGACCTTTGAGCTCTCCTACACCCGCCTCAAGCGTGGCAGCTCCACCGAGCCCATCTTCACCTACGGCATCCGGTTTTAGTGCTGATCCAGAAAGTTTTGGAGCATCGCGTGGCCGTGCTCGGTGAGCACGGACTCGGGGTGGAACTGGACGCCCTCGATTGGGAGGGTTTTGTGTCGCACGCCCATGATCTCGCCGTCCTCACTGGTCGCTGTAATCTCAAGGCACTCGGGGAGGCTCGCTCGCTCGATCACCAGGGAGTGGTAGCGGATGGCGGGGAAGTCGCTGGGGAGGCCCGCAAACACCCCAATATTTTCGTGGTGGATCGTGCTGGTCTTGCCGTGCATCAGCCGCTGCGCCCGGATGATCTTTCCCCCAAACGCATGCCCGATACTCTGGTGCCCCAGGCAGACGCCTAAGATAGGAATCTCCCCGGCAAAGCGCTGGATCACGGCGACAGAGACTCCCGCTTCGGCAGGCGAGCAGGGGCCAGGCGAGATCAGTAGCTGATCGGGTTTCAGCGCCGCGATCTCGTCGAGCGTGATGGCATCGTTTCGGTGCACCACAATCTCCTGGCCCAGCTCACCCAGATACTGCACCAAGTTATACGTGAACGAGTCGTAGTTATCAATTACTAATATCATTATTTATCTATCCGAGCGTGAACGCCCAGCCTTTTGACGCGCGATCCTGCACCACCAAGACGGCGGCGTTCACGTCCTGACTCTGTTGGTGATCAATCCTCAAGGTCGAAGTCCCCTACTTTGAGTTTTTCGGGCTTGCTCTCGCCCATCTCTAGGTGGCTCCAGCGCGTTCCCTCGGCATCGGCATCCATCTTCTCTGCCGTCCAAGAGTCGCCTTGGACATAGCCGACGACCCGCTGACAAAGTGTGCAGTAGAAGACCAAGCGCGGACGGCTGGGCTGGCGTGGGTCAAGCGCGGACAGATCGGGGCTGCTGCCCATCCGTAGCTCCCGGTTCACCACCGAGGGCTTGAGAGTAATCCGGCACTTGGGGCACTCCAGCTGGAGCTTGCCGCTGAGCAGGTGCGCCAGCCGGGTGAGATCCTCGGAGTCGAGGCGAGCGGGCGGTAAATCCGGGCGTGGCGGGATGGCTTTCACGGAAACCGCGACTCCCGGATGACCTCGCAGGTCTGGGTGGAGTACTCTGAATAGAACTCGGTTCTGCCCCGCTCTTGGGCGAGTTTATGTTCAGCGTTCTCACGCCAGGCCACGATGGTCTCGTCGCTCTCAAACTCAGCAATGGTGACGCGCTCCCCATCGGCGGCGGTGAAGGTCTTCATGGAGAGAAAGCCGGGCTGCTGCTTGGCCAGCTCGACCATCTTGGGGGCAAGCTCGGAGTAGGCTTCGGCGGCCTCGGGGCGGAGGCGGTTTCGAAAAACAGTGATTGTCATGAGTTTCTCACTTGCTGGGACTGGGGCTCGATGATCTCGATACGGCTAAAGCGGCCTTCGACCACTTCGGCGAGTACGGGGACGGTGTCGAGGCCCGCTTCGGCGAACTCGACGGCGCGGCGGGCGGCGGCGGACTTGTTGACCGTTTCTTCAAACTCTGCGGCATGCTGCGAGTCGGCGACGATGCCGCCGCCTGCCTGCACATGAACTTTTCCGTTGTGGATCACGGCGGTGCGGATGGTGATGGAGGCGTCGAGGTTGCCATTGTAGGAAAAATACCCAATCGCACCCCCATAAACGCCGCGCCGGGTCGGCTCCAGGCTCTCGATAATCTGCATGGCGCGGACTTTCGGAGCGCCTGAGAGCGTTCCGGCGGGAAACGTCGCGCGGAGGACGTCCATCGGGGTGATCTCACTACGGAGCTTGCCACAGACATTGCTCACGATATGCATCACATGCGAGTATTTCTCAATAATCATCAAGTCCGTCACTTTTACCGAGCCGTACTCACAGACCCGCCCGATATCGTTGCGGCCCAAGTCTACCAGCATGATGTGCTCGGCGCGCTCTTTCTCATCGGCGAGGAGCTCGGCTTCTAGCGCGGCATCTTCCTCGGGTGTCTCGCCGCGCTTGCGGGTTCCGGCGATGGGCCGGACGCGTACGGTGCGCTCTTCCACCGTGCAGAGAATCTCCGGCGACGCGCCGACTAAGATCGGGCCATCGTCGAATTTTAAGAAAAACATGTAGGGCGACGGATTGAGTGAGCGCAGGGCGCGGTAGACATCGAACGCATCACCGTCGAAGGGCCGTGAGAAGCGCTGGGAGAGCACGACCTGGATAATATCGCCCGCCCCAATCAGCTCCTTGGCCTCGGTGAGCATCTCGTCGTAGCGGGCGCGGGTGAGGTTCGACTCCCACGGTGCCGGGTTGCTGGGGCGCTTGCCCGGCATGCCGAGGAGATCGGGGATGGGGGCACGGAGCGCGGCGATCATGTCCTCCACTTTCTCAACCGCTGTGTCGTAGGCCACGTCTAAGTCCGTCTCTGGCTCGATATGCGCGTTGGCCAGAACAATAATCCGGTGCTTGACATGATCGAAGATGCAAAGCGTGTCCGTGAGCATTAAATACACATCGTCGAGGTCTAGATCGTTGTGCGTCTTATCCCCGATAGGCTCTAAGAAGCGCACCCAGTCGTAGCCGATGTAGCCCACCGCGCCGCCCACAAAGCGCGGGAGATTCGGCGTCTCCACAAACTTGACCTTCGCCAGCTCCGCCTCCAGCACATGCAGCGGGTCTTCACCCTTGGACAGCGGAATCAGCCGTGTCTTGCCGCGCTCGGTGAGGCTCACGCTACTGCCACGGCTCCGGAGCACCACGCGCGGGTCGGAGCCCAGAAACGAGTAGCGGGCCATGCGCTCGCCGCCCTCCACGGACTCCAGCAAAAACGCATTGGGCCGGTGTGCCAGGCGCTTAAACGCCGAGACAGGCGTCTCCATATCGGCCAGGATCTCCCGGCAGACCGGGATCACATTGCCCTGGCTCGCCAGCGCCTTAAACGTCGCTCTATCGGGTGTCGTCGGAAACATAAGACAAAATAAAACAGGCTCCCCGTTTGTTCAACTTGGGAGCCTGCCTCTCTTCGTGTGCAGCGTCGGCGTGTTTAGCAGACAGTGCGCACCGGGCAAGCCCCCGTGCGCCACCACCACTGAACCAGCTTTCGCATTTGCATTGCGGCTACGATACCACGGCTCCGCATCAAGATGCAAGAAGCTTGGGATTTTCGATGACCTGAAGTAGACGAGCCGCGGCGTGACTCGGGGTTCGTGCCCCTTGCTCCCAGCTCTGAACCGTTTTGGGGGAGACATTGAGAAGCTGAGCAAACCCGGCTTGGCTGAGCTTCAAGCGCTGGCGCAGTGCGGCAACACGAGTAGCATCGTAGGGCGGAGGTGGCTCAGGGATAGTCACTGTGGTGACACGGAGTTCTGCTTCTCCCTGTGCCCAAGAGATCGTTTCCTCTAAGCCCGTCTTGAGAATATTATAGAGAGGTGGCCGCACCTCACGAACTCTATCCATAGCTTGCTTTCCTTAGCTCCTCACGAAGCACGCCCGCGAGGCGTGACAGCTCAGTTTTTTGCTCTTCCGTCAGGTCGCTTGCTTCATCTTTATCATAGGCATCGGCAAGAAGAACGACCAGTACATCCGAAAGATGTAGATAGATCACCCGGATTCCGCCACGAGTCCCTTTGTTTCGTCTTGGATCGTGCCAGCGTAACTTACGAAAACCACCACAACCGGGCATGACTCGACCTGCCTCGGGAGCACGCAAAAGTGCTTCTTGAAACTGACGATAACCATCATCGTCTCCGAAGTACTCCAGGCAATTTTTCGTGAACCAGGTCGTTTCTACAAAACTAAGCGTCACAGTGAAACTATACCACTATGTAGTATAGATTTGCAAGTTGTTAGCCAATGGTCGTGGCGACGAGGGCGACGATGGGGGCGGTGAAGAGGAGGCTGTCGAAGCGGTCGAGGATTCCGCCGTGGCCGGGGAGGAGCGCACCGAAGTCCTTGATGCCGATCTCGCGCTTGAGGGCGGACTTGAAGAGATCTCCGAGTGGCCCGAGAATCCCGGCCAGTGCTCCGACGATCAGGCCAAAGATGGGAGAGCCAAGAAGGAGCTGCCCTAGGCCGCTGCCGATCAGCAGGCTGGCGACCATGCCTCCGATAAGGCCCTCAGTGGTCTTCTTGGGCGAGAGTCCCTCGGCGAGCTTGTGGTGCCCAAGCCAGCGCCCGACAAAGTACGCGCCGCTGTCGCCCGCGATGGTGCAGGCGGCGGTGAGCAAGACAAGCGCCGCGCCGCCATCTAGCGATGGCCAGAGTCCTTTGGGGCCGTGCCAGAGTGTCAGCCGCAGGAGCGCAATCCCGCCAAAGAGCGCGACGTAGGCCCCGCTCAGCAGGCCGTAGGCAAGGTTTCTGCCGGTGTGGATCTCCTCCTTGGGGTGCGAGGCCACTCCTGTCTCCAGCAGGCTGGCGATCACGAGGCCACAGGCGAGGATCAGTAGCAGCGAGAGCGGCGCGGCGGGCATTCCGCCGCCCAAGGGAGGCCGCAGGAGAAGAACCGCTCCCGGCACCAGCGCTCCAAGGAGCGAGAGCAAGGCGTTGGGACGGATGCCGCACTGGGCGTAGGCCCGCTGGAGCTCGGTGCGCCCGATGAGCGCCAGAACCACGGTGAAGATCACAAAAGGCCGTGCGCCCCAGAGACAGAGCGCGACTAAGATCGGCATGCCCACGAGCGCCGTGAGAACACGCTGGGTCAGGGGTGGCAGCTTTTCGAGGCGCTCAATCATCGCCGACCTCCACAAACTCCGCCAGCACGGGATAGTGATCCGAGGGGAACTTCCCCTCAGACTGATGGGTGAGCGTGGTGACGCGGCTGACGGTCAGCGACGGGCGGAAGAGAATGCGATCCAAGCGGCCCATCCAGCGGACACGTCCCGTGCCGCCGTGGTAGGTGCCTTCCGGCCCACTACGCTCTAGGGCTTCCTCCCAGGCGTCTCGGAGCGGCGGGTGGGGAGTCTGGGCAAGCTCTGCGCCTAAGTGCGCGTAGGCTTTCGAGCGCGGCTGCGCATTGAAATCTCCCAAGAGAACCTGAAGCGTGCTGTCCCAGTGGGTGTCGAGCATCCGGCGCAGGATACGGGCGGAGCGGAGCGGTGCCCAGGGCAGAAAGTCCAGGTGGGCATTGAAAACCGTGACGATCTGGCCGGTGGTGCGCTTCTGGAGGCGTGCCCAGTTGACCACGCGCGGCAGCCAGGAGCCAGGCAGGACACTTCCCTCGGAGTCGGGCTTGTGCGAGACCCAGAAGGCACTGCTCTCTAGTAGCTCAAAGCTGTCGGTGCGAAAGAGAATGGTGCAGTGCTCGCCGCGTGGGATATGTAGATGCACCGTGGCGGTGTGGTCGTGGCCTGCGCGGCGGGCACGGGCGCGGTGCAACAAGCGGGTCGCACGGTGGAGCACACGCGGGA